>Ga0255774_10001186_pt1 | contig 21872 bp, 9 predicted proteins | sample 101ome_17_FD_179972 | JGI IMG/M metagenome (GOLD analysis project Ga0255774, IMG submission 179972) | Coastal salt marsh microbial communities from the Groves Creek Marsh, Skidaway Island, Georgia - 101407AT metaG (version 2) | ecosystem: Environmental > Aquatic > Marine > Intertidal zone > Salt...
GGCGAAGACAAGGAGTGCACTGGGAACCGTGGACCGTCGCAGCGATGAAAATGAACGAAAGAGAAAACCCAGGATGGCGAGCGATGGAAATCGCGAGGTTGTGGAAAGAACACGAGGCGTATCAGTTACCAAAGATGCAAAAAGCTGTCCAAGAGTTGAACGAGAAGCGTGACAGCGGAGAGAAACTGACGCGCGAAGATGAGCGAAAATTGATCGTGTTTCCACAACAGATCGCTGAAATCGAAGATCGAATTAAGAACGGCTATCCCGAAGGTGCCGGCTTGGGCGTCATGGATTTGAAAATCGCGGATAAGTTTGTCTTTAACATTCAAGAACGCGCGGTGAAGGAGAAGATGCGACGGTGGTACAAAGACGTCTCGCACCCGATGTTTGAGAACGTGGAATTAGACATATTCTCCGAAAACGATTTGCGCCTGGCTATGAGGAAGAAAGAGGCGCTGTTGCACAAACTCGACCCGGATCGTCCGTTACCGGAAGGCGTCACTGCGCCATATAAACCGGGCGTGACCAAGGAGAGGTGGTTTTAGAGCAGATTGCTTTTGACATGTAAAAAAGAGTTCAAAAGATTTATAATTAAAACGGATTCTCAAATCTTCATTCGCGTCATAGTTCCCTCGTTTAGTTCTCGTCCTCTTTCTCATCTTCAGTCGGTTTCTCCTCTTCTTGTTCTTTAACAACCTCCTCTTCGTTTTGCTCCTCCTCCGGCGTCGTCGGCTCTTCTGCCTCTTCCGCCTGTTCTGACGTCGTCGCTTCTGCCTCGTCCGTCTGTTCCGCAGTCGCTGCTTCCGTCTCTTCAGATTCCGCCGTCGCCGTCGCAGGCTTCAAACCTTCCGCGAAATCAAATCCGAGCTCGTCGCCCATGCCAGCACGTTTCAAGTCGAGCACGTCATCGTTCTCAGGCTCGACTGGAGCGACGAGTTTCTCTTCTTTCACTTCCTCTTCCGCCGCCGGGAGCGTTCCATCTTTCACAAACGCGTCGATTTCACCATCCGAAACCGTCGGCAACTTCATCTTCTTAGCCGGGATTGGTGCCGCTTTCTCTTCCTCGCTAGAAGTTTCCTCTTCCGCTTCTTTTGGTGACGGCGTCTGAGACTTGTCCTCCGCTTCGCTTGCTATTTCCTTCTCCTTGACGTCTTCCTCTTTCTGGGTCGCTGCTATTTCGGCATCGTCGACTACTTTGTCCGCTTTTTCTTCGGTTGCGACGAGACCTGCGCTAAAATCAAAGCCTTCGGAGGAACCCGCCTTGCTCACGTCGAGCATCATGTTTTTCGTGTCGTCTTCTTCAGGAATTTCTTCTTTATTTTTGTCATTCGACTTCTCCTCTTCCTTCTCTTCATCATCCGCCGCAGGAGCTTCCTCTACTTTCTCTTCTTCTTTTTCTTCTTCTTCTACATCTATCGGTGGTGAATACACAATCTTATCCTTCGGCTTGCCGATATTCTCCGTCGGTACTTTCGTGAGTGCGGGTTCCGAGTATTTCTTCCCCGGCGGCGCGTTTGACTCTGGTTTTGGCGGAGCTGAGAGATCACTCGCTTTTTCGTCTCTCTCCTCTCCCTCTTCTTTCGGAATCGCTCCGACAAGTTTACCAATGTCTGGGTGAGCACTCATTTCTTCGTGATTACTCTTCAGCGATTCCAAGTGTTCGCTACTCGAGCTTTTCTCTTCTTCTTCTCCTTCTTCACCTTTGGGAACAAACTCTCCGTCAATTTCAGGCTTAGTTTTCGCGAGTGCCGCCGCGTCTTCCGCTTCTTCTTCTTCTTCCTCCTTCTTCTCTTCTCCGTCGTCATCAGCCCCTGACTTCTCTTCCTCTCCTTCGCTCGTTTCTTCATACGCATTCTTCGCGAACGGATGATCATTAGAGCTTTGCTTCTCCACCTCCTCCTCCGCGGTCGCCGCCAAATCCTCTTCCTCCTCTTCCGTCGATTGTTCTTGCTCTGGTTCCTCCTCCTCTTTATCATACGTCGGAGGATGCTCGTACCTTTCTCTCTGTTCCATCAACAGCTCCTCCGAATCGACGACGTCGTACCCACTTCGCTTCCCTTCCGCTCTCTTCTTCTTGCTCGCGGCGTCAAAACCAATCGATGCTGGCGCAGACCCGCCTCCCGCGCGTCTCGGCGCCGAACCAGAAGATGCCATCACCGTCACGCTCTCCATCCTCTTCCTCTCTTTTCTCGCACCACTCCCACTAAAGTACGTGCTGAACAGCGCGAAAATGATGATAAACAACACGCACTGTCGCACGCGTTTGTTCTTAAAGAAACCTTTTCTCCCGGACGCGAGATCAGAGGAAGATCCGAACCCAGTCGGCGCCGGTCTCCTCCCGTGCTGGTGCGGATTGCCAAAATTCCTCGGCGACGGTTTCGATTTCCCCGGTTTCCAATCGTCAAAATCGCCGTCTTCCATATCGTCGTCGTCCGACCACGACGATGTCGACGCGTTCGAGACGCTTTTACTGTTGTTGTTGTTGTTGTTGTTATTATTATTATTATTTTGATGTTGATTTTGCTTCGCCCCCGCCGCCGCCGTTGCGACTGGAGGAGATTTTTGTGGTGCACCTCCACCCAAATGAATCTTCGCCGTCGGCGTGCTCATCTGCGTCTTACTCTTCACCGCGGAAGAAGAAGAAGAAGATGGTTTCTCCCACGAATCGTCCTCGTAATCCGAACCATCTCCTCCTTGTTGTTGCTGCTGCTGCGCGTGTGACGACGACGATCCTCTAACCACGAGCTTCTTCTGCGGTGTCGTCGTCGTCGACGCGTTGTTGTTGTTGTTCGATACCATTTATGCGCGCGAAGCGATGCTTTTTCCCCGGGGATACTTTATCAAATCCGCTCTTCTTCTTCTTCTTCTTCTTCTTTGCCGCGCGAATAAAAGAGAACGTCTTCGTTCTCGAGATGAACGACAGAAACGAGCTCGAGGCCTTTTTATTTTGTTTTGAAGACGACGACGAGAAGGTAGCCGTTTCGCCGAGCGCGCTCGTACACTTCTTCGCGACGCGATGCGGATGTTTTGGATTAATGACAACTTTTGAGCACACGAGAAGAGAGAAAAGAAGGAAAAAAGAGAGTCTGAGAGACAAAACACACACACACACACACACACGAGGGAACGCGCGCATATAATTGCCATATTATTATATGAATAAATAACGAGCTATAATGATTAAATATAAACGCGGGTTTATCTTCATCCTCTTCCTTCTTCTTCTTGTTATTGTTGTTGTTATTTAATTCGCTTCGCGGCAGCTTTGACGTTGATTCGTTTCCTCGGATCGTTCTCGCACAAATCGCAGACGACCGTCCACATGTCGGCTTCGTCCAAGACGGAGAAATCGCAACTGGTTTGGGTGAATAAAGGGCCTTTGACCGGCGCGCCTTCGTCTCTCCATCTTTTCAAATCGTTCCCGTACGCGGTGATTAAGCTATTTCGCATGGAGCTCATGCTACTTTCGCTCCAGAGCTGAGGGACGGCGAAGCGCAAGAGGGTCATGCCGCACGAGTAACTGTCGAATTTTTCCGTCGGCACTTCGCCGGTGGAGGAGATTTTCGCGCCAAAGTTTACGCCGAGCAAGTTTTTAGTCATGCCACCAAAACCGTAGCCAGATCCGGTGGTTTCAAACTGTTCGGGAGCGCCGTAGGTTGGATCGAATATCGCCCCACTCTCGAGGATTCTCTTCTTGCCGATTTTCAAATCGCACGCCGCGCCGGCGTCGATCATGACGAACCTCTTCGCCGACGATTTCCCGTAACTTTCCTCCGCGATTAAGATATTCGCCGGTTTCACGTCTCTGTGAATGATGCTCGCAGAATTCACTTTTCCGACCGACTCTAACAACGTTTTCGCGCCCAACTTCAAAATCTCCGCGTCCGACATCCCCGGTTCTCTCATCGCCCGCTTCACCTCCCCGAAGCCGCCTTTTTGCAGACACATCTCCAGCGTCGTCGACCCTTGGTAGCCGAACACTAAGTACACGTTCGCCCCGGCGACGCCTAAAAAAGGTGCGCATCCGTCGTTGTTTTTCAATCTGTTCAGAACGTTCAGCTCGTCCTGGTAAAACGCCTCCACGTCTCGTCCCATTTTTTTGTTCAGCGATTTCAACACCACTCTCGTCTCGACCGATGGATTCTTCTCGTCTTTCAGCGTCCCGAGAAAGACGGAACCGAACGACCCCTCGCCAATTTTGGTTCCTTTTTTTATCCTCGTCAACGAAATGTCGATTTTTGGCGCGTTTAACTCGTCTTGGTCCACCGAGCCGAGCTGGAATGCGCGCGGCGTCGCGTTCATTTTTCTCGTCAGTCGTCGTCTTCGATTTTTTCTTTCGGCGTTGTTGTTTTTAGATACGAATTTTTGTTGAAAAAATGGGGGAGAAGAAGAAGAAGAAGAAGAAGAAGAAGAAGAACATCCACTGTGTCTTCTGGCGGATAACGCGGAAGGCGACGAGAACGACGTTAACATCATCATCATCGCGTTGTTGTTGTTTTCGTTTGTTTGTTTCTTTTTATGGTGGTAGTAGTAGTTGTTGTGTCTACGAAGCAAAAGTCTGGGGGAAATTGAAAATTTTTTCCAACGAGATCACAAACAAACAAACAAACGCGTTTGATGATGAAGAGATGAGCAAAAATACTTTAAACACAATAAAGAGAATTTATTTCCAACACGGGTTCTAATTTTATATATATATAACAATCAATCGATCGATCAAAAGTATTTAATCGAGACTACACTCACAAAGACGCATCGAAGAGAGCCTTCCATTTCGCCTCGTCTTGACCGGGGCCTCCGTCGCCTTCTTTCGTGCCGATGACGAAAGCTTTGTTTCTCGCGTTTTCGCTCCGCAAGCTAAACACGGCGCAGTCGGCGACGGCGATTCGACTCGTTTCCATCGGGTCAAAGTCGTCGCCTGGTTTGATTTCCACCTGACGTCGTTCCGAGGACGTAGCTTTTAATAACGTATTCAAATCGTAGGACGTGTACGGTCCGTCTGTCAGTCTTCCCGGGCGAATGATTGTGTAATCGAAATCGTTCCCTCCGTTTTCTTTCTGCGTCTGTTCTAAATATTTCTCCGATTTTCGTTTGTACTTCAAAACGCCGAATAGGTTCAAGATGACGTACGGCATCTTATCCGTTCTCGTCACGCCAACCGAAGAGATCAACACGAACCTGTTTTTGTTCTTGATGTTCGCACTAGTATCATCATCGTTACCCCCGCTACTACTTTTATTATGAGTAAAACAAATATTCTTCGCCGCGCGAATGACGTTCGCCGTCGCGATATCGTCCGTCTGTTCCGGCCCGTTGTTCTCTTTCCACCGCGCGGACGGGAACGCCGTCGTCCCTAAACAGCACACAATGTCTACCTCTTTTCCTTCGTTTTCGGAGACGATCGCTCGCAACGCGTTCTCCACGTTCTTTTCCTCTCTCACGTCCACCTCAGTCACGCGTAACGACGACGACGAAGAAGAAGAAGAAGAAGAAGAAACCGTCAACTTTGCCTCTCCGGTCGTCTTATTTCGACACATGGCGTACACGACGTCGTGGTTTCTTCGTCCTCCCTCGTCGAGAAGTTTCGCGCAGACGAGCTGGCCGACGCCACCGGTCGCGCCAAACACGATTGCAACTCTCCCGTTTTCATTTTGCTGAGAAGACGAAGAAGACGATGACGAAGACGAAGACGAAGAAGACGAAGAAGACGCGCGGAGAACCCGTCGTCGTTGTTGTCGTTGTCGTTGTCCTCGGGTTTTCGCGACGCAAAAGTTCCTGCTGCTGCTGCTTTTCGTCGCACTGCTCGCGCCGGGGGCGCTTTGCATCGTTCTTCTTTGTTTTCGACTTTTTTTTTGTTGCTGTGTGTTGTAAACAAACAACGCGCGCTGAGTGATCTTTTTTTTTTAGAAACGCGCGATTTGCGAAACCCTAAAATTTACTTTTTTTCGAAAAGACCGCCAAAAGCGTCGAGAGAGAGAGAGGGTGTCTCTCTCTCTCTCTCTCTCTCTCTCTCTCTCTCTCTCTCTCTCTCTCTCTCTCTCTCTCTTTCCGAGGATGATGACGACTTCAACAAACGACGACGTCGTCGTCGTCGTCGCGTCGTCGGGCGCCGCGTTAATTACGCAGCTGCAGAACGAAGAAGAAGAGGCGAAGAAAGGAACAGAATTCGCTTTGACCAAAAGGCGAGGAGGAGGAGGAGGAGGAAAAGGTTTGAAACGAAAACGGGACACCACGTCGTACTATCAGTTAATCAGCGAGAAAGGAAAAGAAGTGTTTGGAAAGTTCCAAGAGTACGTCAAGGGACGACAGGCGGGCAGCGTCGATCAGTACGTGCGCTACGTAGCGCGCTATCTGTACTTTTTAGAAGAGCAAACAACATCCGAGGAAGGCGGAGAAGACAACGGTTTCGTTCACCACATCAGCGAAGCGCTCTTCGAAGCGTTCGTCGTGTGGTACGGGAAGCGGGCCGAGGAGTTTGGATACGCCGATAACGATCAAAAAACGCCGTACGTTGCCTTGCAGCTTCTCCTCCGCATGTTTCTGGAGCAGGACGACGAGGAGGAGGAAAAGCTGACGAGCGATGGTGGTACTTTGGCACCAGAGAAGCGCCGGTTTCGAGAGAGCGAACATCTCTCCTTAGCGCAAGCCCGCGAAATCATCAAGAAGAAAGACAAAGGCATAACGATGGAGACGTTCTTCAATAGGCGAGGAAAAGATTCGGCGGTTATGAAGAAGCGCGCGGTAAAACGTTTGGAGAAAAAGGAGGCGAGATCGAACGGCACGGCGGCGATGAGGAGGAGGACGACGAAGTCGAAGTCGACGCTACGAGCGAGAAACGAGAGGAAGGTTGGTCGGAGAGATGGATTGTGGGACGTGATCGTCGACAACGACGATATATGTTTTAATCACATTTTGCCGAAATTGAAAGCGACTGATATCAAATTCTTGTTCGAAGTGAATAGTGAAACGAGAGCTTTGATAAAGAGATCGCCCGCGAAAGATGCGTTGAAAGTGAACTTTACGGTTGAAGAGATGTCGTCGATATCGACGTTGGAACTCGCGTTTTTTTTTCGATCGTTTTGGCGGGGATCCTTGGGAAGCGAAACAGATTTCTGCGGTAAAGTTGCCGCGACGAGTAAACTCGAGTTGCTCCAGTGGGCGCGAGAGGAGAAAAAGTGCCGATGGAATCAACAGACGTTTATAGTGGCCTGCATGGTAGGTAATCTGGAAATGATCAAGTATTGCTTTGCAAACGAGTGTCCTATTTGGGATGGTACGTGTAGTGCTGCTGCCGCAAATGGTCATCTCGAGGTACTCAAATACTTACGCGAAGAAATCAAAATTGAGTGGGATTGGGAAACTGCCTCGTGGGCAGCTTTAAAAGGTCATCTCCATATACTCGAATATCTTGTCGAGAGTAAGTTTTTTAATCAACTTCCCTCTCATCACCACGAATTTGCGTGTATCAATGCGGCCAAGGGCGGCCAGTTAGACTGTTTGAAGTACTTGCGCGAAACCGCCAAATGGCCGTGGGGCGCTTTGACCTTGCGAACCGCGCACGAGAACAACCGACCCGAATGTTTACAATACTGCCTCGACAACAACTGTCCTCTCCCAGAAGGCTGGTCGTACGCGCACGGAGAGTTGCACGCGGCGCCAGACGACTCAGACTCAGAATTGTCAGACTATTGGTGAGAATCAGACTAATCAGAATCGCAGAATCAGAATAAATGTTGACTTCTTTTTTGAACTTTTTTTTTTTTTAAAATAAACTTGTTGTAAAATATAGCACGCCGCCCGCCCGCGCGCGCGCACAAAGTAGTTGATTTTTTCAAAGACGCGTCTGGAGGGGTGAACCACGCGCAGTTAAACGCTCCCACACGTCAAAACTCTCTCGTCCGTCGATTTACACTGTCCCACAAATTTTTTAGGCGAATACTAAAAATTTTTAGGCGAGAAAACGTTTTCACATTTTCACTTTTTATTTAAAAAAAAATAAAAATCATCTGCCTGTCTGCTAAGACACGCCACTTTTTTGTTTGCCGCGTGTCGCGTCTTTACTCGCGATACAGTTAATATCCAACACAACACACACTCACGCATCGAACGACGCGAGTATTCAAAAGGGACAAACACAGCAAGCTCGAACAAAAAGTGCTTGGTATATAAACACCACACCTCGCGAGCGTAAACTTTGAAAAACTTTTCGGGAAAGGTGAGAACAAGAAGAAGAGCGCGCGAGATCGAAGAAGAGAGAAAGAAGAAAAATGTTTTGAGATTAAATTTCTCGCGCGAATAATGATCGACGACGATGAGGACGACGATGAAGCGCTCGCTCCGTGGTGCTCTCTTCCTCGTGCTGTTCTCGTCTCTGTTCTCAGGACTTTTGTTGTCCCACACCCGTTTCCGTTCATTCGGGCTTCGCGCGCTCTTTTTAGAAAACCTTAACCTTCTTATAGTGTTGGCTTTTTTCTTTTACTGCCTTCCGCAGACAGATATTTCTTTTGCGCGTGTGTGACTTACCTGTACTGACTTTGTTTTGTTAAAAAAAAAAAAGAAATAAAAAAAATATTTTTATTCTGCGACACAAACTGACTTTGATCTCTCTCTCTCTCTCTCTCTCTCTCTCTCTCTCTCTCTCTCTCTCTCTCTCGAAATTAGGTGATTTCCTTTGCTTTCTTCGCTTTCAAACGTCTTTTACTTCGAGCGAGAAGAAGATATCGTCGCGACGATGCGAAAGCGAATGGGCTTCGGCTCGCGCGCTCCATCATCAGCCGCGGCGGCGCGGGCGAAAAATGTCAGAGGATTTCTTTTCATGTTGGTCGTATCGTGGACGATTCTTGCTTCGTCGTCGTTTTTTATCGTTCCGGTGGTTGCAAGAACGGATGCAGAGGCTGAGACGTCCAAGACGACGATGACTTCGCCAACAAAGTCGACCGGTTCTTCAGCCGCTGCAAAAAAAACAGGAAGCAATATCTTGAAAGAAGCAGTAAAGAATTTTTCAAAAAATTCAAAGATCGATGACCGGTTGATTGATGACGGCGGGGAACATCGCGCGATCATGACCGCGGAAAATCCATCGGAAGATGTCCGAAAACAAAAGGTTACTCGGACGACGAAAGAATCAAAAGATCTCAATTTACCTGTTTCTGCTCTCGACAAAGATGAAACATCGCCAGACCGTTCCGCGCCTCGCGAAAACGTGACAGCTTCAGAGATGAAATCTTTGGTCTCTGATATGAATAGTAATGCGTCGAGGAATGTTTCCATTCGAGAAACAGAAGCTTTAACCGAAAAGAGTGGAAGTGATGATGAAAAAGCTTCTTCGCTTGGTGGTTGGAGAAGGAATGAGAGGCATTACATTCATGAAGAAAGAAGGCACGATGAAAATGTGGGAGGTTGCGATAAGAGTTGCGGTGGAGGTCGTCAAAAGCAACAAACCTTTGTTCGCACAATGCATGAATGGAGATGGGAAGATTGGGAGAAAAGAAGAGTATGTGATAACATTTTGGGTTGGTTTTGTGAAGATGTCGATCATCACAGAGGCGATGGATGGCGAACGAGTGCATGGAGTGGTTGGGAAGTGGAAAGCACGACGTATGTGCCTTGCAACACACAAAATTGTCCCCCACCACCAAGTCCACCTCCACCGCCACCAAGCCCGCCACCACCACCACCTCCAAGTCCGCCGCCGCCTGGTGGATGGCCTATAAGGCAACCTCGAGTCGAGATCACGAATGCGAACAACTTTGTGAGTGATTTCGAATTTGACTTTGGCATTAAAGTTATCGATCCAGACGGTTGCGAGAACGGCAACGACAATTGCTTCGGCAACGAAATATATTACCAAGAGAACACTAATCGCGGGTTATCGTGTGAAGTTTACGTTGGCGATTCCTCGTGCGTTTCGAAATCATCTCCCGCGCGACCCACGGTGTCGGTTGGTAATGACATCTCGTGCATGAAATGGGATAATTTTTACAACAGCAAGAAAAGTGGATCGTCAAAAAGCTATCTCGACGTCACGGATGCGAGCGGAAAGCTTAAGCTTGGAAAGCATTATATCATTTATAACTGCGGCTGGAAAAGCAAAAATGGAGCGATTGTACAGGGTTCATCTACCGGTTGGAAAATGTTGCACGAGTTCACCGTTGTTGATGGATGCTCGGAGATGCTTCCAGATACCTTGAATGTGGCCGGTGTCGGCATCGACGACGTGTCAATTGTTCGCATGTTCTTGCTATCCTCTCCAAAATTTTTGCGGGCAAGTTGCGACACAATCGATGTCACCAAGGAGAGCATATTTCGCCAATATGACGTTGATCCTTTTGATGGTAAGTTATCTCTCAAGGAACTCCGCGAGGCTTTCTTAAAGCACGACGTTGATACAACATTTCTCGAGAGTTTGCTTGAGAGTAAATACTTAGCAAGTAGAGGTGGGCTTCTTTTGAGCGAAATCATGAACTCAAAAGCTCAGCCTCTTGAATGCGTCGCTGTGAACGAAGCTTCGGACGTTTATATGACCCAAATAAACTATCCAACCCTCGAAACTGGCGAAAAAGAGTGTAAACTTCAGAAAGAGCGCGTCGATATGAGTTGGGACTACAAAAAACCACCTTCGAAGGACGATACAATGTGCCTCTACGCCGATGGAATCCTCTATCATACGGTCGTTGGAAAGAAGTTCTCCGACGAGAGACCATCAATTGGGATCGGCTCAACTTCTATGACATTGATCAATCATTTCACCTTTGACGACAAAACGTTGAAAAACTCAGCCCCTGCAGCAGAAAAAGTGGATTTGACGAGTGCCAGCGTGCCGGCTGGGATGTCACTCCAGGATTGCGGAGATGGCAAATTTTGCTTAAAGCGCACAGACTTCGCGAGCGATGTCGCTCATAAATTCATACTTCCAGGTAATAAAAATATGAAATCAAGCGCTGTGATGACTTGGTTTATGTGGGATGGAAAGTCTGCTAGTGGTGCTCTATGGGCTACTTCGGACAAAGATAGATCATTCTTCGTGGATGCAAGCGGATATCTTCACGGTCAATATTACGGACAAAAGTTACAAAGTTCGCAAAAAATAAAACCTTCAGCTTGGCATCACGTCGCGATGGTTTTGAACAAAGAGCATGGCTTCTCTCTTTTCATCAACGGTGTTTCAAACGGTGCAAACGTAGGGATTGTAGACAACACAAAAATGGATTTCCCGAACGTGCCAGAGAATTTATCTATTTGTGAAGCGAGTGGCTTATACGATGACTTTCGCGTTTACACTGGTGTTGTTACAAATAAACACGTGGAATCTATTTTCAGATGCGGTCGTAAAATATCGTGCGTGAAACTGGCTCACACAAGTCCACAATCGAGAAGAACATACTGTATCTTACCAAAGTATCGAGACGCGGCTGGGTCCGACCCTGATTTTATCGTACCATGTGCTACAGGTCTCTTTTACACCGGCGCGGCCATTGATATAAACTTAATCACCGATCAAAAGGGTCTTTTGTTCTCCTTTCGCGACACTGCTTTAGATGAAAGTGGGTTCGAGATTCTCAGAAGAAGCACGGATTCAAATTGGAATCCGATAGGCGATTACGAAGTTGTGGTATTAATCGATAGCGCTCTAGATCTTTGCGCGACAACGTTCAGCTCCATAACGTTTGTCGACGACGGAGTTATGAAAACGCCAGGTAAATATTGGGAGTACGCGGTACGAACGAAATTTCCAAAGAGTACCGATGGAAGTGGTAGTAAAGCGGCAATTATTTCAGACCCAGTCACGTTTAAAACGCCATGGCTTTCATCAGCTGAGGGTGTTGTTGAAGTTGGAGAAACTGGTGAAACTATTGCAAATGTTCGAGTTTGCGCGCAACTTCTCAAGAAAAAAGCTGAGAGCTTTTTTATTTCCGATCTCACCGGATCAAAGGATGCACCGAAAAATTTAGCGGCGTATATGTACGTGTGGCACTCCAATCAATTTGATATCAACAAGCGAAGCTCTGCATATCGCTTGACGGATATGGATTCAACGTCTTTTTCTATACTCGATGATAGCGAATACGCCAAAGTGGTTCTCAGTAAATTTTCTTCCATTCAGAAAGTGATCGTGTGTGCTATTGAAAAGATCACGTCGTTTGATGTGCGCGTGCTCGATTTCGACGATCCAGATGATCGAGGTAATAAGGGATCTAAGTGTATACTTCAAAAAAGCGATGTGGACAACTCAGTTGTCTACACTACTTTCGCCAGTTCGACGTGCCAAACTTTTATCTGTATGGGCACTTCGGTAAAAGCGTATCCGGGGAATATCGTTACTGTCAAGTATGATGCTTCAGCGTTTCCAAATTTACCTTCATCGGTTCGTGTAAGCGAAGTTGAGATATCTGGTACCGAAATGAATTGTCCGTACACCTCGTTCACGGATGCCGATGGTTCATACGATATTCCAATTTTGGAGCCGAGCGGAGCGTTGCCAAAAAAGATGCATCTCGGGGTAATCGCGACTACTACTGATGTGTTTGACCCAATCGATGAATTGATACTCGAAGCAGATTCAAGCACAGATCCAGAAACTTTATTGATATCTTTGCACATCGATTCTGTGGAATTCGATCGGTTTGCACCGCCTTCGCCGCCGCCGTTGCCACCTCCCTCGCCACCTCTGCCTCCGTCGCCACCTCCATTGCCTCCACCTCCCTCGCCGCCTCCCTCGCCGCCTCCCTCGCCACCTCTGCCTCCGTCGCCGCCTCCGTCGCCGCCGCCCTCAGAGTCACTTGTTCAATCCACAGAGGCAACTGCAGTTCCTGGGCTAGGGCATTTTTATTCCTATCAAAGTGGCCCCGGAGCAATTACGTATGGGACCACGTGTAAGAATACTTGGAACAGCGCCTATCAACAGTGCGAGGGTAATGAAAGTAACTTGTACCTATCTCCCGGTGACAAGGTTGCATTTGGGACGAATCCTAGCAAAATACAGGGTGGGGTTTGTAATGGTGACACGTGGATTGAGCTAGAAATTTATAGTGGTCAGAAAGGATGGGAAGACCTTATGTACAACGATGATAGCAATGGTAGCTTGTGTTCTTACTTAGAATTCACAGTTACGCAAACGACTTGGTATAGGATGCTTTTGAAGTGTTACTCAAATAGAAGTTGTGGTGGAACGATAGGTTGGAAAGTTACAAGAGCAGGAATTGCGTCGAGTCCACCGCCGCCGAGTCCACCGCCGCCGAGTCCGCCGCCGCCGAGTCCACCGCCACCCAGTCCGCCGCCACCGAGTCCACCACCACCCAGTCCGCCACCACCGAGTCCACCGCCACCACCGAGCCCACCGCCACCGAGTCCACCGCCACCGAGTCCACCGCCACCGAGTCCGCCCCCTCCCTCACCGCCGCCACCCTCACCGCCACCCTCGCCGCCTCCCTCGCCGCCGCCTTCTCCACCACCTTCACCACCACCTCCACCATCGCCGCCACCCTCACCGCCTCCCTCGCCACCGCCTTCTCCACCACCACCCAATTTTGATTTCGCCAACACAAACTCCGATGGGTTCATCGATAAGACCGAGTTCATCGCATACGCTATGATGCGAACTAAGTATTCCGATGCGCGCATGATCATACCAGAGGAATTCTGGAGCATTCTCGATAAAGACGGTAACGGTGTTTTGAGTGATGGTGAATTTCATCGGGCGGTGCACGCTTTTGACCTTGGAATTATTTATGGTACCCCGTGGCTCATCTATGAGATCGAGGAGACTAAAAATTTGAAAGAGTTTCGCGTAACGTACGCGTCAGATGTCGATGCAAAGAAAGCTCTATTTGCAGTCGTTCCTATGCAGAGTTCAGTGATGCCGTATTCGCGGGAAGCGTGGCAAAAATGGTACGACGGAATGTCGAGAGACTACGGGTTATCTTTTGCCCCTGTCGTTGATGCGAGCGAAAAATCCTTAAAAAGTTCTCTCATATCTTTGCAAGTTGATAAACTTCCGGAGACTGCCAAGTTTGCCATGCCTCTGGCAACGCTCTCGAATGCAAAGATTGAGCTCAAGTCGCACATCAATTTATCCGAGCGCGTCCTTTTTTCTGATTCTACGCACGGCATCGCAAGGAAAATGTTTACAGACAGTGTCGAAATACGAGCCACCAAACAGCTCCCGGATGTTGTTCATGTATTCAACAACGATCAAGCAGCCGCTGCAACTCTCGATACTCCGGATCTATCGAGTAAATCCTCTGATACAACCGATACTTCGGAATCGGCATCTCTCGGCGCAAAAGGAAAGGTTTCCAGCGCTAGCAGCAATTACGCATGTTCCCCGACGCCAACAATTGCGCATGCCAGTGTTGGATCTTGTGCCATCACCGATGATACAGTGATGCCTGTTACAGTGATGATTAGATTTCCCGGTAGTAGAACGCAGGATTACGTTTGCGGCTTACCATTTGCAAACGTGTATACGACTGAATTGGACGCTAATGGTAACATAAAAGACAGTCAAGCCAAAGCGACAGCGTACATTGCCGATGATTTGGGCCGCATGTATCTCGCTTTTACACCAGGAACGTCTTGGAAAATTGAAGTTGATTACGAAACGCACATTTTATGTTACGGAGGCGACGATTTAAGTTCCGACTCGTGCCACCAAAATGGTAACGGCGAAACGAAGCCAAGTTTTAACTTAATGAAAGTCCAAGGCGGAGAGACCGTTATCTTCCTCGATCAAACCGAGCGCTGGGTCGATATTGGTCTTTATGCAGGCGCGTGCGATACGCCGTACGAAGGTTACGAGCTAATGATCACGCCTGCAAACGGTTGTGGAAGCTCAATTACCGTATCTGATACTAATATTAACACTGATGCGGCATGGTCTACTACTAAAGTCATTACGACGGTAGACGATCCTACGAAACCGAAAAAATTACGTAAATGGCCTTACGCCGCGATGGATTACTACATTCAGCTCGAGACTGCTCCAGATGTTAGTTCCTTGACGCAAGACAAAATAAAGTTGGATAAAACAGATAATACAGGTGTAACGTGCAAGCCACCTGGGTCGAGTATCATGGAATTCTTCAGAGAGAGAAACATGCTCGTGCAAACGCTCATGCTTCTGAAAACCACTGATACTTTGGAAGGTGTTGACGTGAAGTACTTATATCATGGTTGGTTTTGTGCTACTCCAAGCTTTTCAGATCAGGCAAGTTCATCATCATACGCTCCTTTTACTGAAATCGGACCAAATAATAAGTGCATTGGTGATGCTAGTGATACGCTGCCCTTAACGAAGAAGCATTTGATTGGAAAGTCGACTAATGATTTCACCATTAATTCAGAGGCAAAGTACGTCCGCATGAAAATTTTCGAAGCGCACTTGATACGTAAAGATACTATCGAATACTGTTCAGTTTTTCAATCAAGTGACAACAGTAGGTTGGGAGTTGAAGTGCAAATCAAACAAGATATCGGTCCCCAAGCGACAAATAAATGCCATTCAAAGAATGAGCCTTCGGATACATGTAAATTTACAAACGTTGATGCAGACGGTTTGTTGAAGTTCACGAGTACTGATTCCTATTACACAGTTTCATCGTTAGATGCGGAACCAAATCTCGTTCCTCCGTACCGACGCACTTTTTTGGCGAGAATCAATCGCAACGATGGATGGTCTGTGGCTAATCTAGAAGTCAAACGCGAGCTTGTCACTATTGCATCGAAAACGCGAGGTGGAGGTGATCTGACGCAAAGATATAACAGTGGAAGCAAATTTTACGCCACTGCTCCCATAAAAGGCTTGGTATACACCTGCGTACACGACCCGCCGGGCGGAAGTTCGTACGCTTCGATTGCACAGGGAACAAACATACAAATGGAGGTTGGATTGGCGTTAAGTCGCTCCTCTACCAGTAGTTTCTCTCAGAGTAACGGTGGTGGAGGTGGAAGTTCTATTTCTATTAATGTAAAACCAAATCTGGGAACCGCGTATGTAAACGCCGAGGTTGAAATTAACGTAGATGCTGCCGACTTGGGTGAAGCTCCATTTCATGAAGGCAAAGATGATTCCGCTTGGCAAAACTATGGCGAAAATCCAAATCGTCGTCGTCGTCGTCAGCTGATGGCAAAACCAATACCAGCAAAACCAATACATTCCACATTTTTGAAAAAGGGGACAGGGCAACACGGGAAACCGGGTAAGAAGTACAACCCTCGCGCCGAAATGGAAGGGAAAGGAAAAAGTACGCAAGTAAGTGGTGTTGGTGGTGGTGGTGGTAGTGGTGGTGGCGGCGGCGGCGGTGGTGGCGGCGGCGGCGGTGGTGGCGGCGGCGGAGGAGGTGATGGCGTTAAACCAAGCGTAGTCAAAAATGATGTTACGCACGTCAAAACACGCAGTCGTAACGCCTTAAGCGCCTTAAGCCGTCTTAAAGCAAGCGTAGACAAGAATGAAGGTTCAAACGACAAAAAGACCGGTGAGAATAATTTTCGAAGGACAAGAAGCCCTCTTTACGGCAAAGTTGGTGAGCTCGGAGATGAAGAAAAGGAAAAAGCAAGCGCAAACATTGGTGCCTTAAAGTTCAGCTATCACTACGGGACGAACACCGAAGTGGAGTCGCCTACAATCACGGCGTCATCGACCTCTGACAACGGCTGGGACTTTTCGATGACGCTCAATCGAAATTTAGAATCGAGTCAAGATCCCGGACTGCCTGGTCGCCCTGGCGACGTGATTTTAGGCGGAGGCTTTGAAATTGTCTACACTCAAGCAGATATGGTTGACATCCAAACAATAGACGTACAACCACAATGTCTCGAAGTTTTTACGACCATTGAATGGCAACCTCGAAAGCCAACATCGTACGCCGTCTCTGTATTTACGATCGAGGAAAAAATTATTAAAGAACTCGAAAGTTTGAAAACAGACATGGATAATCCTAATATTAAAGTTAAAGACATAAGCATAACAAGCATTTCTGGTACCTCGGGTTCCGCGACTGAGGATCACATCAAAAATGTGTGGAAGAGCAGACTCGAGTCTTCGATACAGGATTGGAAAAATACGATCGAATGGACGAGTCCGGATTTTCATCCCGTTCCTCCTTCTGACAATACTGAAGCTAAAATTCAAACCCGGCAAGGTACCACACAAACTGAGATAGATAAATACACCAAACCATTCGACGCAGATGAGTCCGTCTTTGGCGCGCTCGCAAAATCAAAAATCGACGATGCGTATGGAATATATGCTGAGGATAAATCAGATGATGATTTTGAATATATGAAAGATATCTGGGACGATATTCCAATGGGCACCGAAGTGCATGCAAACAGAGAAAAAGTTGACATCGGAATTGTCGCAGGCGGAACCGGACTTCACAAAGAAATGTACAACCTGGCAGAAGCCGATAACCTCAAGGACAATAAACATGGTATAGAGGAAGAAAATGAGGAAATGGTCACGGATATTTTTGATAAAGGGGATGATCGTTCAACTTCTTCATGGAAACCTTCGAAGGATAAATACATCGAGACGTACGCAAAAGATTCTAAGAAAAATGGTAAGAGTTTATTCGAATCTACCGAAAATTCAACTTTGTTCAGTCGTGGTATGAGTAAGGGCGCATACGATAAGCTGCCGACCGAATTAAAGAGTGATTTAGAGTCATCTAAGACGAACGCGTATGCGACCATGAATATGATTGACGCGTCCGTATATGGTAGCGAAACAACTTTTAAATTTGATGATCCAGTAAACTCAAAACCGAAGTGGGATGATGGAGGTACACCTGAAAAAGTTTATCTAACGTTCTCCGGTGGCGGCCACGTCTTACAGTTTTCAATGGTAGCTTCAGATAATATCGATGGTTACGGTTACGAGTGGTCGCTTGACACTGACGCCGCGATTACAATTTCTGATAGTTACGCATGGGGAGTATCTTTGATCAGTTTGGACAAAACAAACACATATTCAAGTTCAAAGTCAGGTTCGGTTCAACGCGCCACGGCGTGGTCAAAATACGGCAATTTGGAAACATCATACGTTTTAGGGGATCCCGATCCTAAGGACAAATTTGTCATTCAAGTATCGTCGGATGTACGGTTCGGCACTCCTTTTTTCACAACGATAGGAGGCGCTTCGAAATGTCCGGGAGAACCCGATACGATCTGGAGAGAGTCTGGTGTGATACTCGATCAAACGCCTTGGTCTGCGGGTGCAAATAATCTATTCATTCCACCCGATTCTTCGGCATTATTCGATATTATAATTACGAATGGATCGCCGTATCGCGAAGCCGTGGATTACGCGTTACTACTGACAACTGGTAGCAGTTACACGAAAGATTTTGGAGGCAACATGTTAGACCTTACCTTCAGTATTAATGGTGATCGTTTGCGACCTTTTGGCGAGCCAATATCACTTAGTAGCATCGAATCTGTCGATGAAACTACTGGGGCTTTAAAACATTCAATGCTCAGTCTTAAAATTTACAAGGGTGATTTTGAGCACTCGTACTCTAGCATCGGCGTGAAACTTGTTTCTGCGTGCGAATGGGGGTTAGCTTCGGACTGGCTGTACCGCGATCCGATTTCAGACGAGTCGTTCTTGGGTGATTTTAAATGGGAGCGAAAGTGCCCTCTCGTGACGTGGGATAAAGGCACGTACAATGATTTCTCCAGTTTTGTCGCGAGCAGAAAGGACCCGCCCTTCTTGAACATCACTTTGATGAATCCAGACCCGATGAATTTATGGACCTCGGACCGCTGGAAACCTTCTGGCCGTAGAAGAATGAAAGAGGGAACAACGCCAGTCGAAAGTGAAGATCAAGTTGTCGGCTGGGATGCAAAAAAGAACCACTTGGTTCACCCGAACGTCGAGTTTGTTCGCCTGCAATGGAGAAAAACCGGTGTTGGCGAGTGGATAAATGCCTGGGATGTCGACTGGAGCTCCTGGTCCTCTGCTGAAGCAGGAGTCACGAAAAATTTTGAAAACTTCTTCAAAAAGTACTCAAATGATGGAAGTGAAGAAAAGAGACGGAAACAAATGCAAGAGCTCTTCAAGCTCGACGTGATTACGGAACCTGATTTGCAATGTGCCACTTCTCGAGGTGCGGGTTGTTCTCTCAAATGGAACTTAGCGCGACAGTATTTCCTCAACGGTTTGAAAGATGGATCGTACGAGGTACGCGCAAAAGTCTTTTGTTCTGGATACGATTCATTCGCAACGAGCGATGTTCGCGGCAGCGTCACCGATGAGAATTTGAGTTTATCTGTTGATGTAACGCCTCCAAAAGCGGTGTCTACGTCTACCTTGGACCGCATCTTTTCTGTCGAGTACACTGAACCCATAATATGTCCCCAGCAAAAGGCGTCGGCAATGACCTACTCGATCGCTCGCGAAAAGGATTGCGCCGGCGTGGCTGTCCCCGACGATAAAAAAACGATAAGTGATGAGCACGTTTTCTTTAATTTCGGGTTTACTTGCATGACTGGATCTTCTTTATCCCCCAATTCCAAACTTGTCGTTGAGTTCCCAGAAACCATGAAGATGCACGATGGAAAATACTCGACTACGAGCGGTGTCTACAGTGTCACCGTAAATGCTAACGAGGGTGCTTCAAAGCTAACCGATACCGGAGAAAATCCGGCGCGCAAGCAAACGTTTACGGTTACTATTGGTGACTCGGAATGTGCTCAAAGTCTGAAAGGAACTCCGAATCTTGGGGATAGTTCTTCGAACGACACCATAGAGCGTGTTTTTACCGCACGGCTCGGGGAGCAAACGCGTCCAATGCTCGGTGCTTCCGCGGTGTCGTATTTGGAAGACAAAGTATCCATTCTCTTTGGTTTCTGCGCGACGATTTTGATCACCGCTGGCATCGTATTTGTCGCGATGTCACCGTCAAGAAGTAGCAAAGGAGATGAAGACCAGAATTGGTTGCGTAGTAGCGGACGACGCGGCCAAAGAAATCGTCCGGACGTGTCGTCGCGAGAGGTTGACAGGCTCGTCGATGCGTCACAAAAATTGTACGGTTCCGTTATTTGAGCGTCATCTAGTATTTTGTTATTGCTAAAATAAAGATTACACACTACTACTACAACAGGGTACTACTACTATTTTTATCATACTACTGTATTACTTGCCGAGCGTAATAAAAACTTTTCATGATAATACACTATTTTTTCAGCTTGCTTTTGCGTTGAAGTAACGTACACGCCGCACGGTTCCCGATTTCATCCTTTTTTCGTGCTCTTCTCGCCTTAAAAGAAAAAAGGAGAGCCAAACGTGCCATTTTAGGGTTTTATAAAAACCCTAAATTTTATCCAATCGCAAAACTAATCACGAAAGGAAAAACAAGAGGCAGAGATTGGAGAGATTTTTGAGCGCAAAAACTGGACTCACGTTTTTTGTGTCCAGTTTTTTCGCACAGAGAGCCCAAACCGGAGAAGAGGCGAAGACCGAAGAGAGCACGGGGATAAAAAAAAAGAGATTACTCCTCTCCCGCACAAAAAAAATCCTTTGCGTACGAGGGGGTTCCTTTTTCTCTTTTCAAACACACTTTCACCCAAACGCACGCGCGCGCGAGAGAGAAAGAAAGAAAGGATTAGGAGCGAGCGGCACTCTTTTACCACCACCACGTAATATATATAATACATGTCGCGAGTAGTGCGCACGAGTTCCACTTCCAGTGTCTTCGCATCCAGAGGTTCGTTTTTTTTTTCTTTTTTTTGTTGGTGTTGGTCTCTGTTTTCTCTTCCCCGCTGCTGCTGGTGCTCGGGAAAGAGAGAGAAATCAATCGTTCGTTAGCTCGAGAGCGATGAGATGCGTGCGATTGCGAGGAAGCAAGCGAGCGCGAAGAGAGAGAGAGAGAGTGAGAGTGTGAGTGAGTGAGAGAGAGAGAGCGAGAGATGCGTTGCTTTTTTACTCTCTCTCACGCACAAACAAGAGAGACGAGAGAGAGAGACGAGAGAAGAGAAAGAGATTACCCAGAAGAGAGAGAGAGATCTCTTGGTCTCTTCGGTCGCGTTATCTCTCTTTTTTCTAGATTTTTTTTTTTTGTGTGTTCTCTGTAGGAGAAGAAGAGAGCGCTTTCAACTTTTGCAAGAGAGAGAGACAGAGAAGAGAGAGTTTTTTTTTTTCCCCTCCAACTCTTCTTCTTCTTCTTCTTCTTCTTCTTCTCGTTCTTCTTGTTCTTCTTCTCGTTTGCTCCAGTCCGCGCTGCCGCTGCTGCTGGTCGTGGTCGTGGTGGAAAAAGAAGAAGAAGACGAAGAAGAAGACGAAGAAGAAGGAAGAGGTCTCTTCTCGCGAGATATTGAAGTTGATTTTGTCTCTTTTTGTTTTCTTCTTTTTCTTCTTCTTCTGACTTCCGAATTTTGATTTTTCTCTCTTCTCCGGTAACAACAACAAACAAACACAGGTCGCGCGGCGTTGAGAAACAACAACAACAACAACAACAACAGCGCGAAATACAGGACGACGACAATGACGACGACTAAAAGAATGAAACCATCTCCGGCGGCGAGAGCGGTGCTCCAAACCGAACAAAAAGGCGCCTTGATTAGTTCCACCGCGGAGTGGAACGCTTTGAAAGAACACGTGAAAGACATCGAGAAGACGCATTTGCGCGATTTGTTGAAGGATTACAATCGATGCGAGAATTTAACGCTCGAGCACGACGGCGTGTACGTTGATTACGCGAGGCAGAGAGTCACGGAAGAGACGATGGAGAAGTTGTATGCGCTGGCGAGAGCGAGTGGCGTGAAGGAGAAGATTAACGCCATGTTTTCCGGCGAGGCGATCAACTCGACCGAAAACAGAGCGGTTTTGCACGTCGCGACGAGAGCGCCGAGGTCGAAGGTGATCAACGTCG
>Ga0255774_10001198_pt1 | contig 21777 bp, 17 predicted proteins | sample 101ome_17_FD_179972 | JGI IMG/M metagenome (GOLD analysis project Ga0255774, IMG submission 179972) | Coastal salt marsh microbial communities from the Groves Creek Marsh, Skidaway Island, Georgia - 101407AT metaG (version 2) | ecosystem: Environmental > Aquatic > Marine > Intertidal zone >...
GGTTGATTCGATTCATTCGAGTCACTTTTCAAACTCCTCTGTCTGTCTGTCTGTCTGTCTGTCAGCGATGCCGGCGACGTCGACGACGACGGAAAGAACGGCGGCGGCGACGGTGACGGCGGCGACGACATTTTCTGCGTGCGCGTGGTCGACGCAAAGGTTAGGTTTATTACTAGGGATTGGGTGTTACGCACCAGTGGTGGGTGGTTTGTTGAGCGCCGCGTGCGTGAGCGCGGGCGCAGTCGCCGCGGGACGGGCGAGTCGATTGGCGGCGGATTACGTCGTCGAAGACGGCCGGAACACGAATCGAAGACGAAGAGGACGCGGTGGTTATAACCTCGGAACGGCGTGGTCGACGGTGGATGAGGATGAGGCGATTCGGGACGTCGCGGTGGGAGGCGCCGCGTTCGCGTTGCTGAGCCGAGGAAACGTCGGACGGATTTTGCCGAGCGACGTCTCGCGGGTGGGAGCCAACGCGAGGCGAAGCATTCCGGCGAAAGGGAGCGATTACGCGAGTGAAGGGCAGAAACGCGCGTTACAAACGTGGTTGAAGCGCGACGGGTGTCATCACTGCGGAAGCACGCGAGGCAAGGTTATAGGAGACCACATGCCGCCAAACAAAAAGGCGTTTGGCAGCGCCGCCAGAGCGGCGGCCAATCGAGGCGCGTCCACCACTCGTCGCGTCTTCAATTTCATCCGGGGCGTTCCTTTGCAACGCTTCTACCCTCAGTGCGAGGCGTGTTCGGCGTTACAGAGCGTCGCCGTTCGCACCGGCGCCACGCGTCTCGTCGCCCATTCCGTCGGCGTTCGCTACGCCTTTTTCGCCGGCGCCGCCGTGGGCGTCTCGGCGCTCCACTACGACGACATTCGTCGGCACTGCGTCGACGCATCCGATCGTCTTCGTCGGTTCATGCATCGTCCGTGAGCGCGCGCGCGTGCGCGAGACGCCGACGACGTCAGGCGTCGACGTCTCTGGTCTAGTTTCTCTTGTAAAATCATCGTCGCGTAGACTCCTTCATCCATCCAGGAGTCGCAGCCTGGCGGCTGGGAAATCGCAATGATGATGACGATTGACGCTCCAGAGCTCGACGGACGATCGCGCGGACGGACGCACATGGTGGCTCCCGGGTGGCAAAACAAAAAGAAAAAGACGCTCAAGACTCGCGATAGCGCCAACGCGCGCGCGCTCAAGAAGCGCAAGGGACTCAAGGCGAAACACGAAGACATGAAGAAGCGGGTGTCGGGCACGGCGAGAACTGGGAAACAACGAAGAAAAGCGCTTCGAAACGAACGGAGAGCGATTCGAAACAAGGAGGAAGACGCGGCGAAAAAGGCGAGCGTCGAAGGCGCGGACGTGGAGATGAAGGATTAAACGAACCGAACGCGATGGTGGAAACGGGTGAGTAGGACGCGCGGGTTTGGAGAGGAAGGTTTCGCGCGCTTTTTGTAAAGGAATTATTTTTTTAGCGTTTACGCGTTAAATCCACGCGTCGCTCGGGTTCGGTATCGATTCATCGCGGTGTTATTAATGTTGTGTTTCAATTACCGTTGTCGTCGTCGACGTTATCGTCGCGACGGTGAAAAATAATCAAAGAGTTTTATTTTGTTTTAAGCCTTCGGGCGGCGCGGCGCTACTTTTTCTAAATTTATTCCCCTCGTGGTCGTCTTCGCCGCTCGATTAGACGATCTCCGGAGTGACGGCGTCGCCGTCGTTGTCACCGGAAGATTCGGCGGCGGAGGCTTGCGCAGTCATGAGCTTGAACACGCGGCTGGCAAAGATGGATGGTTTTTCAATCGAAAAGCCAGACGTCAAGAGCGCCGTGTCAAAGAGGAGCTGGCAGTTCTCCTTCGCTTCGCTAGCGCCGGATTCCTTGAGCTTCTTCAACTGCGCGATGACTGGAGAGGACGGGTTGATTTCCATCGTCTTCTTACCCTTCATGTAATCCTGCGCGCGGTTATCGCCCATCGCTTGCGCCTTCATAATGCGCTCCATGTTGGCAGACCAACCAAACTTGGACGTCACGAGCACGCACGGGGTGTCGGTGAGACGGTTGGAAACCTCAACCTTTTCGACTTGTTCACCGAGAACTTCCTTCATCCAATCCGTGAGACCCTTAAACTCGGCAGCGAGTTCCTCTTGCTTCTTCTTTTCGTCCTCGCTCTCTTCGCCGAGATCGAGCGCCTCCTTGGAAGCGTCAACGATTTGCTTCTCCTTGAATGTCGCCAAGTTGGCCATGGCGACTTCATCAATCGGATCGAGCAAGTACAAGACTTCGAAACCCTTCTTCTTGAGCTTTTCGAGGAATGGAGACGCTTCCGCGGCATCCTTGTTGTCGGCGGCGACAAAGTAGATGCTGTTTTGTTCCTCCGGCATGTCGTTGACATATTGATCCAAACTTCTGAGGGTTCCCTCGTCGCCGCTCTTTGAGGTGGTAAAGCGCAACAGTTCAGCCAAATCCTTGCGGTTGTCCGAGTCTTCGATGACACCGAGCTTCAAGTTGCGGCCAAAGTTATCCCAAAAAGTGGCGTAGTCTTCGTTGTCGCGATCGGCAATCTCACGAAGCATATCGAAAGTCTTGCGAATCAAGCGCTTGCGAATGACGCGCACAACGCGAGATTCTTGAAGAATTTCTCGGGAAACGTTCAACGGCAAGTCCGAAGAGTCGACGACACCGCGCACAAAGGTGAGGTATCTCGGCAAGAGAGACTCGTCAAACTCGTCAGAGATGAAGACGCGGCGAACGAAGAGCTTGATCGCCTTGGACTTGGCCATCATGTCTTGTTGCTCAAACGGCGCCATGCCCGGAACAAACAAGAGTGAGCGGAACTCGATGTCGCCCTCGACGGCAAAGTGAGAGTGCGCGAGCGGATCGAGGAATTCCTTGAACGTAGACTTGAAAAAGTCGTTGTACGCCTCTTGCTCGACATCCTTCGGGGAACGAACCCAGATGGGCTTGTCGTTGTTCGCCGTGGCCCACTCTTCAACTTGCTCGAATTCCTTCTTCATCACCGGCTTGGGCTCGGGCTCGGAGAATTCCTCACCCTTGGCTTCAGCCTCAATCTTCTTCTTTTCCCAAGCCTCCTTAAGCTTAGCGGTCGATTCCTTGTCTTCGACTTGCTTCTCCTTGGTTTGCTTGGACCAGACATCGATCGGGAACGAGATAAACTCGCTGTAAGTCTTGACGAGGGAGGAGAGCTTTTCGCCAGTCGCAAACTCTTCGCATCCCTCCTTGAGGTGGAGCACAATCTTGGTACCACGCGTCATCGTTTCCTCGCTCTCGCGAATGGTGTACGAGTTGGCGTTGATCTCAGACTCCCAAGTCCAAGTTTTATCGTCGGTGTGGTTCTTTGAAGTCACCGTAATCTTATCAGCCACGAGAAACGCAGAGTAGAAACCGACGCCGAATTTACCGATCAAGTTTTCTCCGTCGCTTTGGCTCTTTAACATTTCCATGAACTTGGCAGTACCAGAGCGCGCAATCGTACCGAGCGAGCTCACGAGGTCTTCCTTGCTCATACCGATGCCAGTATCCTCGATGACGAGCGTCTTGGACGCTTCATCACCGCGAATCTTAATCTTGAGCTCTTCGTTACCAGCCATGGCGTTTGGCTCGGAGAGCGACACAAATCGAAGCTTGTCGCACGCGTCGGACGCGTTGGAAACCAACTCTCTGAGGAACACATCCTTGTTGCTATACAAAGAGTTGACGATGAGATCCATCAATCGATGCACCTGGTGAACGAAACACACAACACGCGCGTCAGTCTTTTCAACTCAACTCTTCTTCTTTGCGCTCGCGCATTCTTCTAGAAGCGCTTTTCTAGAAAGTCAGCCCACTCCGCGTCCACATCCGATATTAACGCGAGTTCGATCCATCCATTGATAAACATGCGATGTACAGCAAACGCATGCTCTAATCCGCGCTCTCTCTCAACTCACCTCGGCTTGGTACTCGTACGTCTCGGCCTCGGCATCCGTCGCCGCCGCTCGAGTTGACGACGTCACCCTCTTGGCCGCCGCCACTCGTCTGCTTCTCGCACACATCGGCGTCGCCTTCGTGCTCTTCGCGTTCACCGGCGCGCGAGCGCTTCTCGCGCGCACACCCGCCATGGCGGAAACCGTACAAGCCATCTTCTCAGTCGTCGTCGCTCGTCGCTCGTCGTCGTCGTCGAACAGTGACGCGGCACGTCACGGCACAAATTTGCATGGAAAAGTGTCGAAACTTCTTCAAAGGTTGACGAAAAAAATGAAACATGTTTTTACGCATCGGCGATTGAAAACCATCGGTAAAACCATCGGATCAATTTTATTGACTCATCGATTGATTTTTGTGGGAAGCGAATGCGTTCCACTCGGGTTCGCACACGACGACGCGGTGGAACGAGACGAGACGAGAAGAGACGGCGCGCGGTCGTGATCGTCGGTCTCGTCACTAGAATCCCTCGTCCATCATGGCGACGAATGGTGGATGGTCGTTCGAAGGGGCGCCGTTGACGCGAATGATTATTCTGTCTTGTCTGTTGACGACGCTCGCGTTTCGTTACGCCCACGGCGAACACGCGGGGGCGTACTGCGCCGAGCGACGACACATCGCTGGAGCGTTTATAACATCGACGGCGTGCGGTGAGTTTGGGTGGGTGAACGCGGGCGCGGCGGAGTTTTTGTTTGGGTTGTCGACGTTGCGCACAGCCAGCAAAACGCTCGAGCGCCGGTTGGGGACTTCGAGGTACTTTGCGTTTGTCGTCGCCATTAGGATTGTGTACGCGATTTTGATGAAGATTTTGATGACGATCGTTGGTGGTGGTGGCGGTGAAAACGACGACGGTTTCGCGTTGTTTGGCCCGTATTGGTTGACGTTTGCGGCGCTCGCGGCGTACGGCGAAGAGACGCCCCCAGTGTTGCGCTTTGACGGACCATTCGGGACGAAACTGAGCGACAAGACGTTTCAGTACGCGCCAGCGTTCGCGTTGGCGATGAGTGCGGGTAAAACAAGCGCGTACGCGGCGATGGTTGGCGCTTTTGCGGGGTACGTGCTGACGCACGGGGTTGGTTTGGCGCACCCCGATTTGGTGACTCCGCAGTTCATCGCGCGACCGACGTCTCGAATTTTCGGGAGGAAAGGTCCGACGGTTCGCGTTCGTCTCAGCAGTGGAATTGCGCCGCCGGCGTCTCGCACCGCGCCGGTCTTAGTGACACCGAGCGAAGAGAACGTTCAGCTTCTCGTCGGCATGGGCTTCGACCAAGCCGCGTCGCGTCGAGCGCTGGCGCAGGCGGGCGACGATGTTCAGCGCGCCACCAACCTATTGCTCGCGTCCTCGTAGTCGTAGTTTCGTTGTAATTAATTTAGAGTAGAAGTACATTTGATTGACAAAACACGCACACCGCACGGTCGAAGGGGTCTCTAGAACCTCGCAATGTTGGGTAAAAGCGACGACGCGCGTCTGTTCGCGTAGTTTCCCGTCAGCGTCAGCCCTCTCGCGTCGAACGCCTCTGCACCACCCATCCTAAACTCCTCGCAGCACGTCTTCGCCGCCGCACCACCAAACTCCCCCTCGATCCCGCTCGACGCAAACGTCGGCGCCCCGTTCGATACCGTCGTCGCGGGCGCTTCGCCGCCGCACCCGCACGACGTGTGCGTGTGCACGCCCTGTCTCTGTTTATGCTTTGGCGACTTTGTGCACACCACAAACAACCGTCCACGTCGTCGGACGATTCTACACGCCTCACACAGCTTCTTAATCGACGTTCTCACCTGTACATCGCAGCGCAGCGGGTTCGCGTTCGTCAGTCATTCGGCGTCGCGCGCTTCCATCCATTCTTTGGATAGGTTTGTTTCTCTTTTCAGTGTCGCGTCCAAAAGCGCGACGCGATGCGCGCGGGCGCGCACGTCTAGCGTCCGCGACGAAGACGACGTCGCGCCACGTACCTTCATCTTCTTTCCGTTCCCGTCGCGCGCCTCCTCGTCGTCGCCGCGTTTTTGACGGTGAGAGCGGAGAGTCACGCAGTGGAGAGAAGCGAGACGCTCAGCGTGAAGCTTTACTTTGGTTACTTCACTCGACGACGGACGGACGAATCGACTGGCGAAGGGTGCGATCGAAGGCGCGTCGTCTTCTACTTCGTCTTCGTCGTCGTCGTCGTCGTCGTCGTCGTCTGCCATTCGTAATGGGACGGGAGAATTTCTTTCACGTTGAAAAAGCGGCAAACGATGCGTTGCACAATCCAAACAAACGTGGACGAACGCACACGCTGGATGAGATCGAGACGGCGGCTCGGGTTTTAGGACGCGCGGACGACGGGTTCGGAAGCGTCGGACGGCGGCGTGGCGATCGGTCGACGAAGGCAAAGACGCCGACGGTGGTTGTTTCAAAGGATTGCGTCGTGCGAGTCGACGGGAAGAAGAGCGAGCGCGGCGCCGACGAGGAGGCGTTGCGAGCGAGCGGGGCGTTGGGTGGGAAAGCGAAACGGTTGGTTTTGGACGAGGATAATCGATGGAAAACAAAGTGTAGGATACTTGCCGGTGGTACCGCGGGTGAGGCGGCGCTGAGAGAGGCGAGAAGGGCGAATTTGGGATTGTTGAAGAGAGAGACTAGAGAGGAGGACGAAGAGGATGAGGGTCCAATGGTAGTTCCAGAAGAAGAGCTGACGTTTGTCGATGGATGGGCGGGTCAGGCGCGTTTACCCCAACCAGTCGTTGCCGACACGGTGAAGGAAGAGAGTACGATTCCATCCGATAAGTCGGTGTCAGGAAATAAAATAGAGGCGACGATTGGTAAGCGAAAACGCGAGCCCAGATCGGCCAACTGTCAACAAACATCGAGAGGGAAGTCTCGCGAAAAGGCGACACCGGCGATGCTGTCGTTCGATGTAGAAGACGGAGCGTGTTAAACATGATGAGCGGCTGTAGCCACCGCACTGTAACGTCGTATAGCTAGGTAATGTGTTGTATTAAACTCTGTATGTTACATGATGACGCACTCGTCCGTGCTCGTCTGTTGCATCGGAACACCGTCACTCTCGTCCAGCGTCGCCACGCTCGAACTCTGCGAGTTTCGATACATTTTCGGGAAGAAATCATCCGTCACACTATCGATCGATTGGTTCACGGGCTCTCTCTTGACCTCTGGCTCAACTTTTGCTTTCTCTGCTGGTGGCGGGATCGGCCGACTCGCCGCCGTCTCTTCGACAATCTCCATCTCTTCGACTTCATCTCTCCCCGTCACGTCTTGATCGGTTTGCGACACCTGAAGCGTTGCACACCTCTCTGCCGCTTCAAACACGAGCTTATCCACGGATTCATCGCGCTTCTGCTCGCTCACCGTCGATGTCTCTGGTTCCGCGAGCGTGATGGGCTCGACGGAATCGGTAACTCCACCAGGCGGAGAAGATGCGCCTTCCGGCGCGTCAACGCTGTTCGTCGTAACCAAAGGAGTCTCATCAACGCCCTTCGTCGTCGTCGTCGTCGTCGTCGTCGCCGTCGCTTTCTCCTCGACCGTCTCTCGTACCCGTTCCTCATCAATCATGTTTAAAAAATCCAAACGCGTCGCCTTTGGCGCGTCCACTCGTCCTCCTCTCCATCTTCCACCCCCCTCCCCGCTCGGCGTCGCCGCAACAGTCCCCGCTTGATCATCCACGCGCGCCACCGGCGTGTTCGGCATAGACTTGGCCCTCCTGTACGAATTCAACCGAGACCTCGCGCTCGACACGTGCGCGTCCGCGAACGCCGCTTCCACCGCTCTTCCGATATCCGCAAGTTCCTCGCTCTCTCGACCGTGTGCCGCCGCCGCCGCCGCCGCCGCCGATTTGAACGATGGTGATACCGCCGCCGATCTCGTCCCGTTTTTCCGTCCTCGCGTCACCGAATCCATCACCGTTAGTTCTTCTTCTTGTCCGTCGTCGCTCGTCGTTGTGCTTCTTCCAAATCTTGTTCCGTTCGGTGCGCGAGCACCACCAACGCCGTCGGTGCGACGCAGAGCGCGACAAGGGCGAGAAGTTTATGCTCGAGAATAAACTCTCTAAGTCGCTCGCGGAGTGGTTCGAGCGTTGAAGACAACGTTTGGTGCAAGAGCTCGAATTCCATTCCACTTTGGGCGAGGTGTGAGGTGTGACAGCGGTTGTCCAAAGATGGTCAGTTGTAATCAAAGAGCGTGGTATCCTCTGACGATTGTCTTCTTCTGACGACGAGATGATGGAATGATAAAGAATTACAATTTACTGAGCGGTAGCGCCGAGGCCGAGGCCGACGCCGAGGCGAGTGCTGCGGTGGGTAAGACTTTGTACGGATTCATGATGCCGCGAGGATCGAGCGAACGCTTTAGTGAAGCCATGAGTTGAATAGCCTTGGTATCCTTGCTGAAATGAATCTCTTCTGCCTTCATGAACCCGAGACCATGCTCAGCGCTGATACTTCCTCGTTCGTCCCGGGTGTACTCGTACACAAAGGGCTCGATGGCGGCTTCGACCTCGGCGTCGTATTCGGCGCACGAAATGTTGAGGTGCAAATTGCCGTCGCCCAAGTGTCCGTATCCCAACACTTTCGCTCGAGAGTTTCCAAACTTAGCACCCAGTCGATCCCGAAGCGTGGTGACGAGGTTGTACATTCGTGCCGTCGGTAGCGAGACGTCATACTTGTACACGGCACCTGCGTACTTGAGCGCGACGGAGATGCGCTCGCGAAGCGTCCACAGGGCAAAGGCGTGTTTTTCATCCTTGCCGACGACGCCATCCACGACGACGTTATGGCGCTTGACGATCTTCAAAAACGCCTTGAGCTTGGCGAAATCGTGCTGTGCGACGCTACCGCTCGTCTCGACGACGACGTAAAACGGGCAAGAACGCCCGGGAAGCGGATCCCTCGTGCCCTTGAGCTGGGACAGTACCAAATCCAAACTCTCGCGATCGAAGAACTCAAACGCGCTCAAAATCTCCCCGAGACCCGAACGCGCCTGCTTGAGCAGTTCCACGCACGAGGCGAAGGAGTCCAATCCAAACAGAGCGACATTGACGCTCTTTGGCGCGCGAGGCGTCGATATCGCAACCTTCGTGATCACCCCGAGCGTTCCCTCGGCGCCGATGAAGAGTTGCTTCAAATCGTAACCCGTGTTGTCCTTGCGCAGCGTTCGCACGAGATCCAACACTTCGCCGTTCGCGAGCACAACCTCGAGACCGAGCACGCTGCCTCGCAGAGAACCATATCTCAACAATCGCAATCCCCCGGCGTTCGTGGACACGCACCCACCAATCTGACACTTGCCCTTGGCGCCCAAATCGAGCGGCACAACCATTCCACGCGCTCTCGCCGCCGTCTCCAAATCTTCCAAAACAACCCCAGATTCGCACACCACACACCCGGCGTCTTCGTCCACGTCTAACACTCGATTCATCTTTTCGAGCGATATCACAATCTCGCTCCCAGTTGGCACGCCGCCGCCGACGAGTCCGGTGTTTCCTCCTTGCGGAGTCGTCGCCAGTCGCCGCTCGTGACACCACGCCAACACTCTCGACACCTCTTCCGTCGTCCTCGGAAGCACCACGCACGCGGCGTCGCCCCGGTACTTACCCATCCAATCCACGTTGTATTTTTCAAGGGACTTTCCGGTGGATTGACGCAGCAACACCCGCGAAGCGTCGCCAGCGAGCGCGTGCACCATGGCTTTCGCATCCTCATCGTTAAAAGTACCGTACTCGTACGTCGTCGTCGTCGTCGACGACGACGGGTTCATCGCACCGAGCGTCGACGCGTCTCGCATCGCCTATTCTTCTCCGTTCTAGAGCGATGTCGGATCGTACATATGTATGGATGCGGGCGTCGCGTCGCGTCCGTCTGTGAGGTGTCCGCTGTAGCGTCTTTTTCGCCCTCTCTGTTTGTTTGTTTTCCACAGAACGACGCACGCGCGGCGCGCGCACTCGCTCGTCATGGACGACGCGCCGATCGTAACGATCGCGCCGGCATCCCCGTCGATGTCGATGTCGACGCCGCACCCGGGGAAACCGCCGCCGTCGCACGTTCGCGACGCTGTGAGACTCGTCGATGCGGACACGCAGGTTGCTGGGAATCACGCGCACGGTTTAAAAGCTAAGCAGAGCGCGTGTGGACGGTGGTTTTACAAGCCACACGTGCGAGGAGATGCGCGAGCGGTGCGTGAACTCGAGTTTTACGCGCACATGCGACGGTTGGCGACGAGTAGGGATAGTTATTCGAGCGGAGACGGGGATTCAGATGAGGACACTCGCGCGAGCACGATTTCGTATCGAGGAGTGGAAGAATTGAGCGCTATGGACGAGCGAACGATGAGGATACGAAGTTTTGTGGAGACGAGACTTCCTGCGTGTCCGTCGACGCGGCGGTTCGTGTGCGTGGGTGATGGCGTAGAGGTGGAGGAGGCAGAGACGGAGACCGCAATCGAGGGTCTTCCGAATGAAACGCCAAGCGTCGGATACCTGCGGTTGAGGAATATCACGTACGGATACGAGCGTCCTTGCGTCATCGATCTAAAGATTGGAATCAGAACTTGGGACGTGGAACACTCGGTTGAGTACGCAGAGAAACGGACCAAGTCTGAACTGGGTACAACGCACGAGAGACTCGGTTTTAAACTCTGCGGGGCGCAGACATACGACGCCGAGGGCAATGTAAAGAGACTTTCGCGAGAGGAATGCAAGAGTATTAGGACGAGTGAAACGCTCACGCGGGAGACGCTTCGTGAGTTTGTGCGCGATCCCGTGACGGGGGAGACGAACGATTGGTTTTGGCCTGCGCTGGTGAGGCAGCTCAGAGCAGAGTCCATTCGAGACTTGGAACATCGGCTCGTCGGCTCGTCGCTTCTCATCGTGTACGAGAGCGGCAAGTTGGCGCAATCAGACGTGCTCGGGGAAGTGTGCGTCGCGGAGGCGAAACTTGAGGCGAGATACATAGACTTTTGTCATGCGGTGCCAAAGAGTGGTAAAGATGGGGAGGAGGTGGATGAGAATTTCGAGATCGGTATGCAAAAGTTTGAAGCGTTCGTCGCCTCTTTCGAATCTTAAACATATGTAATGTAAAACTAGCACATTAGGCCAGTCAATCATCCTATCGCTTTGAATGCTTCTGTTATGCGTATGAACATTTTCGTCGCGCGCTTCCGCTCTGGTTCTGTCTTGTGCTCGTGCTTGTCTGGATGCCACTGAAGCGCCGCGCGTCGATACGCCTTTGCAATCTCCGTCTTTGATGCGTCGCGTTTTATGCCGAGTATCTCGTGATGCATCGATGACTCGCGTTGTAGCTGCGTGTGATGCATTTGATTCTCGCGATACCGTCGGTAGTTTTCCTCGAGGCGCGCTTGCTCGCACTGTCTCATTTTAATGTACTCCTCTGAAATCTTGTGGTCGTCAGCTCGACATCCGCACATTGAACAATACAACATCACGTCAGGATTGTTTGCCTCTGACTCTGGGAACACGAGTTTGTACGCCGAACAATCACATTTGGTACACTCCAACCTCTCGTGGCATGCGATCGCATCGCACGTCGTCTGTCCAATTGGACGATCTCCATCCACGGCTCGTTGCACCAGCTCTGCCATCGCGCGAACGCGCTCCAGGCGCGCGTCGGTCTCGGTCTTAACCCGTTCTCTTTCTGCAGTCTCTTCGCGCTCGCGTTTTCTCAGCTCGAGATCGGTGCAATGCGCAGACGCTTCGCACCCACATCGAGCACAAAGGGCGCCGTCAGGTCGTGTTACCAATGACGCGTACAACGTCGCGTACTCTGCGCTCGACGGATCGATTGACGTTAGAGGCGCTCGTGGCCACTTTGAAAATCGCGCGAACGACGCGCACGTCGCCGTATCGCAAGATTTACACGGTCCACGTCGCTCGTTCATGGCGTCCAAATCACCCATTGCTGCCTTCATTGAGACTCTCTCTTCGAAAAGGGACGACAGAGATTCCAATTTGACACCCGACGGATGCCGCGTCTTCGTATCCTTTGACGCACGCTTCTTTGCGTGGTACAGATTTACGCGCTCAGATTGCTGTCGCTTAGAAAATTGTTCAGCCTCCCATAGTTCCGCCCACAAATCGTCTTCAGTGGTGGAAACAGCCGGCGCATCGTCTTCGTCGGCATCGCGTTCGAATTGCGCGAAAAACTCGAGCGTCTCCTCTATCACTTGACGTTCATCCTCAATAATCAACTCTGGTGATGCGACGTCATCATCATCATCATCATCTTCTTCTTTTTCTTCTTCTTCTTCGTCTTCTTTATTCTCTATTCCGTCTGCAACCATGTTTAACAACTTTGACATCTCGGACTCTTCGTCGGCTTCTTCCGTTTCTGCCAATGTGTATTCGTCACCAAACGCGTTGGCTTCAGCGTGAAGCCGATCAATGTTAAAAAAATCACTCGTGACATGCGTCGCCGCGTCAACCATTCCTTCATTCGCGCGCTCTTCTTTCCTTGACTTTTCCTCCATCCTGTCAACGTCAGATCGCATGTCGCCGACCACGCTCTCCAATCGCGTAATCAATTCTCGTGCTTCATCAAACTTTGTCTTTCGACCTGACGAATCGATGCGAACCTCTGGACGTTCCCGAGTGACATCGCTTTCGGTAAATCCTGGTGTCTTCGTCTTCGCCTTCGTCGTCTTCGTCGTCTTCGTCGTCTTCGTCTTCGTCGTCTTTCCGAGTTCACGCAAGCCCTCGAGCGCGACGGCGCATCGCGAATCAATCTTCAACGCCATCTCGTACTGTTTCTTCGCCTGCACGACTTTCCCCAGCGCCATCAAAGCCGCGGCACATCGCGTCCTCGCCTTGCTCCACCCCGGATCAATCTCGATCGCCCGCTCGGCGTCGTACAACGCCTGCGCGGGCCGCCCCAGCTTCATGTAACACGCCGCCCGATTCGAGTGCGCCTTCGCGTCCCCTCTATCCCACTCGATCGCCTCACCGTACGCCCGCAGCGCCGCTCGATAACTCCCGAGCGCGAACGCATCGTTCCCTCGCTCCCGCGCGTCCGCCCCTTCGTCCACGACGTGCGCCGCGGACGCGCATCCGCACGCCGAGCAATTCGTCAGCGTCGAGTCGTTCTCCCGCCGTCGTCCGTCTTCTCGTTCGCTCGCGTACTCATCCGTTCGCTTCACGTACCGTTCGCACCGCTCGCACGCGTCGCACCGTCCTCGCACGCGTCCGAAGACGTCTCTGTGCGTCGTCGTTCCCGGTCGCAGGTGCGCCTCGTTTCGCGTCGGCGTCGTCATCCGTCGTCGGCGCGAACGCGGACGCGGTACCTTTCGGGCGTAACGCTCGGTGCGTTTTCAACCGTTTTCAACCGTTTTCAACCAAAAAGGCGTTTCCAAACAAAATGGCGCTACGCGTGTTTGTAGTTTTTTTGGGTCCACGTCGACGGAATGGAATCGGAATGGATGGATGGATCAATCGGATCGATCGATCGATGCGACGGCACACGACGACGATGCGCGCGACGACGATGCGCGCCTCGACGGCGGCGAAGACACCGACGCGACCGACGACGCTTCGTCGCGGATCGACGGTCGGAAGAAGGACGCGCGCGGCGACGACGGCGACGCGCGCGTTGGGTGGGCAGAGAAGAGACGCGGGTCGTGACGCGGATGCCGACGAGGAACGCTCGGTCGGGCGACGCGCGATGCGCGGCGTGGCTGGCGCGGCGTTGGCGTTGGCGATGCTCACCGGACACGCGGCGCACGCGGATTCGCTTCCGGATGAAGAGGAATCCAAGGTGCTGTGCGACGCGGAGTGCGCGCGCGCGTTGGAGACGAAGGATTTCGTGACGACGAAGAGCGGGTTGAGGTACAAGGAAATCAAAGAGGGCGACGGCATCGAACCGCCCGTGGGGTTTCAAGTCGTCGTTGATTACGTCGCGATGGATGAAAAGGGACGGGTTTTTGATAACAGTCTCGCCAAGGGTAAACCGAACGATATTCGCGTCGTGGATTGCGTCGGGAGCGGGGATTTTGACTCGTGCACCGTCATTCCGGGCATGGATGAAGGTTTGCTGACGATGAAGTCGGGCGGCGTTCGTCGATTGTACATTCCGGGTGAGCTCGCGTTCCCGAAGGGGTTGGCCAGCGCCCCGGGACGACCGAAGATTGCACCGTTTTCTCCCGTTATTTTTGACGTTAACCTCATCTATATTCCGGGGTTCGACTGATTCGGCGCCGACGCCGACGCGAGCGCGCGAGCGGATGGATATACGCGGATCGCTTTCGACGACGACGACGACGACGACGACGACGACGACGAAAATCTGTCGATTCGACTCGCGCAGAGAGCGATCCTCGAGTTGTGATAAAATCAAACAAATTCTTAATATTACCAACCAATCACACGGTCTACTTAGTAGTCGTCACCACGCGTCAAAACTTCGACGCCAGAGGACGGCTTCAACAAAATCGTGTGCTCGTATTGCGCTACGTAAGATCCCTTGATGTCACACAGCGGCGGGTACGGTTGAACCAGGCCGTTATCACACAAATTCTTGAGCGCCATGTTGTATCGGGTTTCACCGATACGGTCCAAGTATCGCTTGCAGAAGGCCAACGTACCAAAGTTGCGATCAATGGTACCCAAAAGCTGCTTGGCGCGAGGAAGTCGAAGCGGTACGTGACCGACGTCGTAATTCTTCATGTAATGGCTGCATTCGCCATCCTCGATAACGTATCTGCGTCGCGAAATACGGAAAGAAACACAAGTCAGTATTCGTATAAGGAAGGCAAAAACGTCAAGAGAGTAAAAAAGGATGAAATGTCAAGACCAATGGAGGCTGCACGAACACTGGGAGTTCTCACGAGGAGGTAGCGTGCAGTACTATGATATCTTGTAAAGTTTTATGTGCGATCTCGGTGAAGAGCTGGCCCGGAAAAACTCCAGGCACTATGAAAACCATGAGTTTGTCACGAGTGACGGTCTTCGCTGCGTGAATTCACCAAAATCGAAGAAATGCGCGACAAAAAAAAGGGCGACGACAACGAAAACGTACCCTCGTCCAGTCGTGCCAAAAGTTTCAATGGCATAATATTCACCCTCTTCCATCTTCGTTTCGACACCACCGCGAACGATCGGCACGCTCTTACCGGCGTGAATACGGTACGGATCGATTGAGTGTCCATTCAAGTTGTTGCAGCACTTGACTTGGTATTCCTTGCCCCAAATCTCGACCGTGTGCGATTCCATGACTTCTTGCACCGCTTCGCCGATATCGCACAGACGGACGTCGATACCGGCAGAACGAATGCCTGTCTCCGTCGCTTCGTTCACAGCTTTGAGGAGCGGATCGTACATGTCGTTGAAAGTCTTTGTGAACGCGCAGTCGATGATGCGACCTCTCACTTGAACCCCAAAATCAAACTTGATGACATCATCCTTATCGATGACGCTTTCGCATCCACCGTTCGGGGTCCAGTGCGCCGCGACGTGATTCTTCGAGCATCCGGTCGGGAAAGCCACCCCAGCCTCGAGTCCGCGCTCTTCAATCAAATTGCGTACGCTCTGTTCCAACGTCTCGCACACTTCGATGTACTTCATACCCGGCTTGACCCACTCCGAGATGTACCTGCGCACCTCTCGGTGCACCTCGGCGCACTGTCTCGCCTCATTATAGTTGTTCTTCTCGATTCTCTCCAACTCTCGCTTCTCCTCGTCCGTCTCGCGCCACAAGTTGTGCTCGTGGTGAGGTAAGATTTGCCCCACCGGGTACTCCCCGCTCGGGAAGAGTTCCGCCACCGGCACCGTCGGCGGCGCCGTCTGCTTCCCGCCCGGATACGCAACTTGCGTCGACGCTCCACCGGCGCTCTTCTTTTTCTTCTTCTTTTTCTTTTTCTTCTTCGCCGCGTCCGAGGCTTCGGCGTCGCCCTCAGCCTCCTCGGTCTCGGGTTCTTCCTTCACTTCGCCCGCCGTCGCGTTCGCGTTCGCTTCGTCTCCTCCATCCGCATCGACGCGAAGTCCCGCGACGTCGTCCGCGAGCGTCTCTTCCGCCGTTTGCGTTTCCTCCGCCATCGTCGTCAATCTTCCTCCTCTCTCGACGGCGTCGTCGACTGTCGTTCGTCCGTGCGTCGTGTGGTGCGTTTCCCGCGCTTTTCGTTGTTGATCTTCGCACGAACCGCTCGCGGCGTCATTCGGCGACGACTCGTGGTAATCTTTTCATGTCGGACGGTGGGTTGGAACGACGCCGAGCGCGGTCGGCGATCAAGGCGGGAACGCGCGCGGGGAACGGCGGTGGGGACGCGTCGAGCGACGAGGATGTGCGCGCTTCATCCGTCGGTAACAAGTCGAAGAGGAACGGCAAGTCATCGTCGTCGTCGTCGGCGCGCGCGGCGTTCGGGTCGCGTCCGCCCAAGGGAAACGACGAGCAAGGTGGGTTCTTCAGTAAGATTTCGTGGTTGCACTTGTTCTTTCTCGCGCTGTTTACGTTGCCCACCGCGTTTGCCGTGGTTGACTATTTCTTCAATCTTTCGCCGCCGCCCGGGCAGGCGTACGGGACGCTCACGGAGGAAGGGCGCATGTATCGCACGAAAATTAAGGCGTTTTACAGCGAGTATAACCCAGAAAAGTTGAAGAATGTGGACGCGCTCATGGCTAAGTACAAAGGTCGCGAGCGAGCGCTGTACAATACGATTCGTAAGAAGTACCGCAACGCCAAGCGTTTCGATCAGCGTTATGACGAATGAGCGTCAATGTCTCGCGCTAGACGGTGAGTGAGTCAAAACTAAAAGCAACAAATAGACGTGCGTAGTTAATCTATGTAAGTGTGGTAGTTTCAAATAAGTTCTAAACGATGCGCGACAACGTCAGTGATCGTGAGAGTGGTCTATGGCGTAGTAAAATTTTGTGTTGACGAAATCCTGTATGATTGGATTGTAACCGCTCTGCGTTGCCGTCGCTTGTAAATCGGCATACTCGCTCATAAACTGTTTCGTCGTCATCGTCCGGCCGAGGCGCGCGTTCTTCCTCTCGCCAGTCTTACTTGACGCCGAAAAGTCGATGGTTCGCAAAGTGTCAAAGCACGTCGGGAAGAAGACATCGACCGAGCCGGTGTGCTTCGCGGGCAATAAATAAGTATCGTAATCATCCGTTTTACCTCCTTTACGCTGACTCGCCACCAAAGGCGCGTTCACGCCTTGTATTTGTACGCTAGGGAGGGCATCGAAATCAGCCGCGATGAAACGATGGTTCGGCCGTTTGGCGTGAAGAGTTTCGAGCAACTTCATCGCCCCAGTTGGAACAAACCAAGTCTCATCACTGCTAGATGCCATAGAGGTGAACATGCTCTGAATAGAGTGCATGAGACCTCTCGGGTTATACGCGCCTCCGTTCGCATCGACGGCGAGGTCGCCCGTGAGCTCGATGGCTTCCAACGTCCTTCTGATGAGCTTGTCCCGGAGCGGAGCATTTTCTTGAAGCCATTCCCCATCCTTTCCTTTCATGACTTCCGTTTGGTACCACTCTCCTTCTCCACGTTTCGGCCGCCACACCCTATCGTGAGGCAAGTTATCGAGCACCTCGAGCGCGATGACGAAGCACTCTTCCTCATCCGTCTCGCCCCACGTCGAGTGTTCGGCGGCGTCACCCCTTTTAACAGCGTGTACTGCTTTTGAATGACCGCCGCCGAGCACGCTCGATTTCTGCGCATCCGTCAACTTTTTGCTAATGTCCACCGATGTGAATTTCATCCTCTCGTACACCTGCGGCGCCTCTCTGCGCATCGCGTCTAAAAATCCCCGCGCAAATGTTCCGGTTCCTCCGCCCAGTTCATACACTCGCAGTGGTGGTAACGTCGAGTCATCTGCAGCGTCACCGCGATGATGATCCAACACGAACCGCGCCACAGCGTTCGCGTAGTGCGGATTGAATATCTCGGCGGGCGTGAGCCACTGCGCGCCGAGTTGGGCATACCGCTGGTTCAACTCTCTAAAGTAATCATCTTGTCCTCTCAGCGCGTTGAAATCGATCACATCGCGCATGGAGCCTACGGGAATCCTCGGGTCGGCTTCGGCGGTGAAATATCCCGTCTTTGGAGCGTAGAGCTCGTCGTAGAGGTGGTGCCTCAGCAGCTTGGGCGCGTCGTTCGTCGACGAAATCGGAGTTTTTACCGACTTTTTAACAGCTGAAGAGAAACTCGCGCGCGACGCCGACGCTAGCGCGTTAGACGCGCGTCTCAGCGCGTGACGCGTCGAAGCCATCGTTACAATTTCGTATTTTGACTCCCGGCTCGAGACGCAGTGCGGTCTTCAGCGCCCGCGCGCCGCTGTGAAGTGCTACGTGCGCGCGGTTGGGGGCCTGTCTCTCGTCTTGCTGAAGACTAAAATTTCAATCGGTACGGTATCACAATAAAAAATCTAAACTACAGCTTGGCTCGGCGAATTTCCATCTTTGCTATGGTCTCTAAGTGCACCTCATCCGGGCCATCGGCGAGTCGCAAGGTGCGAGCTCCGGCGTATAGACGTGCGAGCGGAGCGTCCTGGCTGACGCCCATGCCGCCGTGAAGTTGGATGGCAGAGTCGATGACGGATAACGCCGCCGCCGGAGCAGCCACCTTGCAGGACGCGACGGCACCTCTAGCAACTTTGATGCCATACTGATCGAGAGAGTGCGCTGCCTGAAGAGTGAGAAGTCGCGCGCCGTCTAGAGTGACTCGGCATCGCCCGAGCTGTTGGAGTACATTCCCGTTGTGCGACAACGGTTTACCAAATGCGACGCGGCTTTTGGATCGAGCGCTCGCGAGTTCGAGGGCGCGTTCACCCATGCCAATCAACCTCATGCAATGGTGCAATCGACCCGGACCGAGACGACCTTGCGCGATTTCAAAGCCTCTACCTTCGCCCAGGAGAATGCTCGAGGCGGCATTGACGCGAACATTCGTGAACGTCACCTCTGCGTGCCCGTGTGGTGCATCGTCGTAGCCAAACACAGTGAGTGGCCGAACAACCTTGACACCAGGTGCATCCATCGGGCACAGAACCATGCTCTGCTGCTTGTGCTTGGCGACGCCAGAATTGTCCCGAGCGGTTTTACCCATGAAAATGATAACTTTGCATCGCGGATCGCAAGCGCCAGACGTCCACCACTTTCTTCCATTCAAAATGTAATCAGCCCCGTGGCGCGTGATGGCGCTCTCAATATTTGTCGCGTCTGAGCTAGCGACTGCGGGCTCCGTCATCGCGAAACAAGAGCGAATCTCGCCGAGGAGGAGTGGGCGCAGCCATTTGTCCTGTTGTTCCGCCGAGCCGTAGCGAAGCAATACCTCCATGTTACCGGTATCCGGGGCGGAGCAGTTGAACGCTTCTGATGCCCAAACGCTGCGACCCATCTCTTCCGCGAGGTGCGCGTATTCGAGATTGGTCAGACCCGGACCCGCAAACAGCGAGGATCCGCCATCGTCTGTAATTTTGAGCAATGCGGCGCTGTCCAGCGGTAACCACAAGTTCCACAGACCCGCTCGCTTCGCCTTTTCCTTCAACTCTTCAACGACTGGGGACACTTCCCATCGTTCCGGCGTCGCAGCGTGGTTCTCCAGCGCTTCTTCCGCCTTGTACACGTGCGCGTGCATGAAGTGCTTCAATTTAACCAAAAGCGCCGCCGCCTTTTGGCTCGGCTCAAATCCACCCGTCACCGCAGCTCCAGACGAGGACTGTCGAGTCGTCGCGAGCTCACTCACTTGACGCGGGATGTTCGCACCCTTGACGACGAGCAAGGCTCTCTTGGCGAAGAGGTCGACGAGTTGGCCCATGGCGTGCGCATTGGCGCTCGAGGCGTTGCCTTGCGCGGCTCTCGCTCGCACACCAGCCAAAATGGACGCACCGCGGAAGAGCGAGAGCGCAATGTAAAACGGCCACCTGGACGCGTCGCCACCACCACTCATGGGATTCGGTAATCCGCTCGCTGTGGACCACATCGCCACGTACTCTCGCTCGGTGGGAACTCCTTCTGGCAGCGCGCTCGGATTGAGCGTCGGGTACAAATCCAATCCCGGCGGCAGGTAATAAGGCAAACAATTGAATGCCACGTCCGCGTAAGGCGTTCCAATCGTACTCAACTCCCAATCTAAAACGGCCAACACACTCACGTCGGCGTCGTCAGCGTGCCTTCCTCGACGAATGACCAAGTTGTCCAATCGAAAATCTCCGTGCACCAGCCGCCCGCTAATTTCATCTCGCGGCACGTGCGCCGACAACCAAGCGATGAGTTCGCGCATGGATTCCTCTCCTTCGATTCCAACCTTTGGCCCCACGCTCGCTTCGTACTGCGCGCTCCACCGCTCGAGCTGCCTCGCGCTGTACCTCTCCGCCCGTCCAAACCCACCCAGTCCGACAGCTTTCGGGTCCACCGAGTGCAACGCCCCGAGCGTCCGAGCCATGGCTTCGTACACCGCCCGCCTCCGTCTCGCTCCGCACTCTTTCATCGTCGGCTGTAAATAGATATCCCCGTCGACGTACGACATTAAATAAAAAGCCTCTCCCAAAACGCTCGCGTCCTCGCACAACGCCAACGCCCTCGGCGTCGGAACCGCTGTCTTCTCCAGCGCATCAATCACCGCGTATTCCCGCTCCACCGCGTGCGCAGACTTGAGCAACGTTCCCGGTGGTTTCTTACGCAGCACGTACGTCGCCAAAACCGTCCCTCGCCCATCGACGGCGTCGATTTTGTACGTCGGATTGCTCTGTCCGTGTGCAAACTGATGCGCCACCAATTTCACCGCCCGTTTAGGAAACCCATCGACGCCGCGCGTCGACCGGCAGTACGCCAAGAGTTTCCCTTCGTCGATCGGTTGTCGCGTTTCGCTCTTCATCGAAGATCCGTCGTCGAGGAGTCGCGGTGTGCGGGACTTAGTGTTAAGTGAAACGAAGTGGAACGGATAGAGCTGCTGGGAGGCAAAAGTTGAGCGCGTTTGCGCGCGCGTCAAAGTGACAACATGACTACGTGTTCACGCGCGTTTAATCTTCTTCCTCTTGCAATAAGAGGTAATAGATGTATGCAACGCCACCGAGGAGCGCCGGGGCGGCGAGAGGCGACCCGCCGCGTTGTCTCTTGACGTTGCGGAACGAGTTGCGATCGAGCGACCCGCCATACTTTTTAGGCGTCGTCGCGCGCTTCTTGTACGGCGACTTTTTATTATTCGCAGCGGCGTACGCGGGTTTCTTCTTATTAGCGGTAGTCACCGCGCGTCTTGCGTTCGTGTTCGTCTTCTTCTTCGTCGCCGTCGACTTGCTCTTATTGCTGATCGCGGCGCGTTGTTTCGCCGCGTAGTCGCGTTGCTCCGCCTTGCGTTCGGCGTCAGATTTCTCCCGAAGCTTATCCATGCGCGCTCGTTGTTCCTCGCGAGCCGCTCGGCGCTCAGCAATCTCCTCAGCCGCTTGTTGTTCCCGTTCGGCAAGCGCCGCGCGCGTAGCCGCGCGTCGAGCCTCCACGGCGGCGCTTTGCGCGGCATCTCTCGCGGCGATGGCTTCCTTCTTCTTCGCCTCGACGGCGGCGTCTCGCTCGGCTTGCGCCGCTCTCGCTCGTTCGAGCTTTTCAGCATTCTCTCTTTGCTTTGCCTGCGCCTTGAGCGTCGCATCGCTCACCGCCGCTTTCTCCTTCTTCACCGGCGCCGGTCTCGGAGCCTTCGCGACGCTCGCGCGCTTCTTCGTCGTCGATCGCGTCGAAGTAGAAGTCGCCCCGGTCTCGCTCGTCAACGCCTTCCAGTTCCACGACTCGTACGAATCCTTACCATCCTCCAGCGGATTCACCCCGTCGGCGTACTGCTCCGTCGCCCGCGCGTACAAATCCTCAACCTTTAA
>Ga0255774_10001201_pt1 | contig 21751 bp, 13 predicted proteins | sample 101ome_17_FD_179972 | JGI IMG/M metagenome (GOLD analysis project Ga0255774, IMG submission 179972) | Coastal salt marsh microbial communities from the Groves Creek Marsh, Skidaway Island, Georgia - 101407AT metaG (version 2) | ecosystem: Environmental > Aquatic > Marine > Intertidal zone >...
CTTCCCCGTTCGGATTCGCGGTGAAATACAGCAGCTTTGAGCCCTTGTTTCCTTGGCTAATATCGTATTCGCGGTCTCGAGTAATACTGGTCACGCTAAAGCGCTTGACATAGCTCACCTTTGATGCGCCATCAAAATAAATTGCATTGTACACCGTGCGCTCATCGCCTTTCTTCCAAACAGCAACGTACTCAATGTCTTTTCCAAAAAAGGCTTTGTCCTTGACCTTACTAACACTGAATTTTCCGTCCTTTCGGAACACGATGATGTCGTCGATGTCTGAACAATCGCAAACATATTCGTCGCGCTTCATTCCATACCCAACGAAACCTTCTTCACGATTAACGTATAGTTTTTGATTACGGATAACCACTTTCGCAGCTTCCACACTATCAAAGACTGCAATCTCGGTTTTGCGCTCACGACCTTTACCGAATTTTTCCTTGAGGTCTTTGAAGTAGTTTATGGCAAACTCTGTCAAGTGGGCAAGGTCGTGCTTGACCGCTTCAATCTTCCCTTCGAGCTCGAGAATCTTATCGTTGGCTTTATCACTGTCGAATTTCGAGATACGCTTGATTTTTATCTCCGTCAAACGAGCGATATCCTCATCTGTAACATCGCGCATTAAATGCTTGATATGAGGCGTTAATCCCTTGCGAATAAACTCGATAACTTGTTCCCAAGTCTCGGCCTCTTCTATATCACGATAGATCTTGTTCTCAATGAATATTCGCTCAAGAGATGCGAAATGCCACTGCTCTTGCAATTCAGACAAGCGTATCTCTAGTTCTGCCTTAAGAATACCTTTAGTTGCTTCTGTACTCCTACGTAAAACTTCGCGCACACCAATAAACAATGGTGTATCCTCATGAATACTACAAGCCAGAGGTGCAATACTCACCTCACAGTTTGTGAAGGCATATAAAGCATCAATAGTCTTATCCGGACTTATTCCTGCAGGTAAGTGCACCAGAATCTCCACATTCTCAGCTGTGTTGTCCTCGATCTTTTTAATCTTGATTTTACCCTTATCATTCGCCTTAAGTACACTATCAATAAGGCTTGAGGTCGTAGTACTGAATGGAATTTCAGTGATGACCAAGGTGCTTTTGTCCAACTGGGAAATACGCGCACGAACGCGAACACGTGATCCGCGTTCACCGTCATTGTAATTGGAGAAATCAGCAATACCGCCTGTTGGAAAATCAGGCAGCAGTTTAAAACTCTTCTCCTGAAGCACCTTAATAGATGCGTCAATCAACTCGATGAAGTTGTGCGGTAAAATTTTCGTGCTCAGACCTACTGCAATCCCTTCTACCCCCATGGCGAGCAGCATTGGGAACTTCATCGGCAAATGAAGCGGCTCGTCGGCACGTCCGTCATAGCTTAGTTGCCACTCCGTAACCTTCGGGCTGTAGGCCACGTGTAAGGCAAATTTTGTCAAACGTGCTTCAATGTAACGCGGTGCAGCTGCACCATCTCCTGTCAGGATATTCCCCCAGTTTCCTTGGCAATCAATGAGCAAGTCCTTTTGGCCCATTTGAACCAAAGCATCACCGATCGAGGCATCCCCATGTGGGTGAAAGCGCATGGTTTGACCAATGATGTTCGCCACCTTGTGGTAACGTCCATCGTCCATCTCTTTCATTGCATGCAACAAGCGGCGCTGTACAGGCTTCAAACCATCGTTCAACGCAGGAACGGCACGCTCCAAGATTACGTAAGAAGCATAGTCGAGGAAATAATCCTCATACATCCCGCTTACCTTGGTTATTCGTGTTCCCTCCTCGCTTTGGGCTTCGCCTTGGATCAATTCTGGGTCGAAATCTTCGTTGTTTTGAATATCGTCGCTCATCAGTTCAACAATTCCTCTTCAAGGTTCTTTTCTACACGGAGGTTATCAATGATAAACTCTTGACGCTTTGGCGTATTTTTTCCCATGTAGAACTCCAACAAATCGTCGGAGGTATAATCTTTACTAATCATCACTGGCTCCAGACGGATATCCTCGCCAATGAAATATTTAAATTCATCTGGTGATATCTCACCCAACCCCTTAAATCGAGTAATCTCTGGTTTTGGTCCCAGACTCGAAATGGCATCATTCTTCTCCTCTGTGGTATAGCAATAGCGCGTTTCCTTCTTGTTTCTTACGCGGAAGAGCGGCGTTTGCAGGATATATAGGTGTCCTTCTCGCACTAACTCTGGGAAGAACTGCAGGAAGAATGTGATAAGAAGTAAACGAATGTGCATACCGTCAACGTCAGCATCCGTGGCAATGACGACATTGTTGTAGCGCAAATCATCCAATCCGTCCTCAATGTTCAGGGCCGCCTGTAGCAAGTTAAATTCTTCGTTTTCATACACCACCTTCTTGCTCAATCCGTAGCTATTCAATGGCTTTCCTTTCAACGAGAATACCGCCTGTGTATTGACATCTCGGCTTTTTGTGATGGAACCTGATGCACTATCGCCCTCGGTAATAAACAAGGTAGTTTCTAACCTACGATCTTCTTTACCTGGCTTAGCATCATTCAAATGCGCACGACAGTCGCGAAGTTTTTTATTGTGCAATGAAGCTTTCTTAGCGCGCTCCCGGGCTAACTTTCGGATGCCCTGAAGGTCCTTACGCTCGCGTTCTGCTCGCTGAATTTTCTTGAGGATAACCTCAGCAACCTGCGGGTTTCTGTGCAAGTAATTATCCAGGTGTTCTTTCAAAAAGTTCCCAACGAAGGTGCGCACATGGACCTCCCCAGGAGCCATTTCGAGCGAGCCCAATTTTGTTTTGGTTTGCGATTCGAAAACCGGCTCGATGACCTTGATCGAAATTGCACCAATGACACAAGCACGTACATCGGCTGCATCAAAATTCTTGTTGTAGAAATCACGAATGACCGTCACAATGGCCTCGCGTAATGCGTTTTGGTGGGTTCCACCTTGGGTGGTATGCTGACCGTTAACAAAGCTGTAGTACTGCTCGCCTTGCATGCGTTCGTTGTGGGTCAACGCGACCTCAATATCATCGGCCTTCAAGTGAATAATGTCGTGCAGAGTATTTCCATCAAGGTTGTCCTGCAACAAATCCTTCAATCCGTTTTCGGAATAGAACTTCTCACCGTTCAAATACAAGGTTAGCCCCGGATTCAGGTAAGCGTAATTCCACATCATCTTTTCTACATATTCAATGATGAACTTGTAGTTGTGGAAAATAACAGGGTCCGGACGGAATGTAATCTTTGTTCCCTTGCGTTGGCTGCTTTCCTCTATAGCATCATCCTCGGTAAGTTTCCCGTGTTCAAACTTCGCACGTTTGGTCTTACCATCGCGATATGCTTGAACTGTAAACTCTGTACTCAGGGCATTCACGGCTTTGGCACCGACACCGTTAAGCCCTACGGATTTTTTAAACGCTTTGCTATCGTATTTCGCACCAGTGTTGATTTTTGAAACAACATCAACCACTTTACCCAGTGGAATCCCTCGACCGTAGTCGCGCACGATCACCTGGCCATCGTGGATTTTAACCTCTATGGTTTTTCCGGCGCCCATAACGAACTCATCGATGGAGTTATCAAGGACTTCCTTGAGCAAGATGTAGATCCCATCATCGGGGCTCTTCCCATCACCCAACTTTCCAATGTACATCCCTGGGCGCAGACGAATGTGCTCATCCCATTCTAAGGACCGTATGTTGTCTTCGGTATATTGTGCCTCTTGTGCCATAAAATCTCTAGGAATTCAAAGAATCCCAATTTAAAAAGAGGCGCCTGATTTTACGCGGTGAATAGCGTGAATCTATGCACAGGTTTTACACATTGAAACGGAAGTGCATCACGTCGCCATCGTTGACCACATATTCCTTCCCTTCAACACGCATCTTACCCGCTTCTTTTACAGCGTTTTCACTGCCTAACTGGTCATAATCTGAATAGCTAATGACCTCAGCGCGAATGAATCCCTTCTCAAAATCACTGTGAATAACTCCTGCAGCTTGGGGTGCAGTCATGCCCTTTTTGATGGTCCAAGCACGCACCTCTTTAACCCCAGCCGTAAAGTAGGTCTGAAGATTCAAAAGTTCATATGCTGCGCGGATTACGCGGTTCACACCGGCATCTTCAAGGCCCAATTCCTCTAGGAACATTTGCTTCTCGTCATAAGTTTCGAGTTCTGCAATGTCCGATTCCGTACTTACGGCGATATGAATACATCCAGCCCCTTCGCCTTCTGCCATCGCTCGAACAGCTTCCACATGAGCGTTACCGTCTTTCGCAGAAGCTTCATCTACATTACATAAGTACAAAACAGGCTTATCTGTAAGCAATTGCATTTCCTTGATCAAAACCACTTCGCGATCGTTGTCTCGAGCGAAGCCACGCACATTGCGACCTTCCATCACATAAGCCATCAAGCGCTCTAAAGTCTCCACATTTAGTTTTGCCTCTTTTTCGCCACTTTTTGACATCTTTTTGGCCTTTTCGAGGCGTTTTTCGATGGTTTCGAGGTCTTTTAGCTGCAATTCCGTGTCAATGGTCTCTTTATCGCGAATAGGATTTACCGTACCATCAACGTGTGTTACGTTTTCATTTTCGAAGCAACGCAAGACATGAATGATGGCATTGGTTTCACGGATGTTCCCCAAAAATTGGTTTCCTAATCCTTCCCCTTTCGAAGCGCCACGAACTAATCCTGCGATATCTACGATTTCAACGTTTGCCGGCTGTACGCGTTCTGGATCAACCAACTCCGATAGACGCTCAAGACGAGCATCTGGCACCGTTACCTGCCCTACGTTGGGCTCAATGGTACAGAAAGGATAGTTTGCCGCTTGTGCTTTTGCGCTAGACAAACAGTTGAACAATGTACTTTTCCCAACATTGGGTAAACCGACAATTCCGCACTTCATAATTCGAGGATTAAGGGCGCAAAGATAGTCCGATTCTTTGTTAGCAACGTGTGTATATGTGCACGTTTAAAAAAATTACCTCACCTCATCATTTCCTTATTTTTGAAGCAATAAGAAATAACACTTTTCACATGTCACAACAGGACCTTCAAGCCGTCGTAACACAAGTACGCAGAGATATCGTTAGAATGGTACATGCCGTAAATTCTGGTCACCCAGGAGGCTCATTAGGTTGTACTGAATTTTTAGTCGCCTTGTACTTCGAACACATGAATCACAATGCCAAAGCGTTCAACATGGACGGTACGGGTGAAGACCTGTTCTTCTTATCCAACGGCCACATCTCTCCAGTTATCTACAGTGTATTATCGCGCTCAGGATACTTCCCTGTGGAAGAATTGGCCACCTTTAGAAAACTCAATACTCGTCTTCAAGGCCACCCTACTACCCACGACAACCTGCCGGGCATTCGCATTGCATCCGGTTCTTTGGGTCAAGGAATGAGTGTCGCCATTGGCGCTGCGGAAGCCAAGAAATTAAATGGTGATAAGAGCACAATCTACACGCTGCACGGCGATGGAGAATTGCAAGAGGGACAAATCTGGGAAGCTGTCATGTACGCTTCGGCGAAAAAGGTGGATAATCTAATCTGTACAGTCGATGTAAACGATGCGCAGATCGACGGATCGACGGATCAAGTACTTGCTATGGGCTCACTGAACGCTAAGTTCACTGCTTTCGGTTGGCATGTAATTGAGGTGGCTGAAGGAAACAACCTCGAGGCCGTATTGGCGGGGTTGAACGAAGCAAAATTGGCCACTGGTCAAGGCAAACCGGTATGTATTCTCATGCACACTGAGATGGGTAATGGTGTGGATTTCATGATGGGCAGCCACAAATGGCACGGTATTGCTCCGAACGACGAGCAGTTGGCTAGTGCATTGGCACAAAACCCTGAAACTTTAGGCGACTACTAAGAGTGAATCGTTTCGCCGCTATAGCATCCTTACTGCTCTTAGGAACTTTTGCTTGGGCACAACCCACGCAGGAAGCTGAGCCAGAACCACTGACGCGCATATTATTCGTGTTCGATGGCTCACAGAGTATGTATGGACGTTGGGAAAGTGGAACTAAAATCCAAGTAGCACAACGCCTCATGGGGCAAATGCTTGACTCCCTTCAAGGCATTCAAAACGAAGCAAATTTCCAGCTGGCACTGCGTGTCTACGGGCACCAAAAGCCCGTACCACCGCAGGATTGTTCCGATACACGTTTGGAAGTTCCATTCGGCTCAGGCAATATTTACAAAATCAAACGCGTATTAAAATCCATTACCCCGATGGGAACTACCCCCATCGCTGGCTCTCTACTGAAGGCTGCGGATGATTTTCCGCCATGTGCGAACTGCCGAAACATCATCATCTTAATTACCGACGGTGTCGAAGCTTGTGATGGCGATCCTTGTGTCGTTAGCAAACGCCTACAAAAACAAGGAATCATCTTAAAGCCTTTCGTTATTGGCATTGGCATGGATGCGAATTTCAAGGAGAGCTTTGAATGTGTGGGTACTTACTTTGATGCTGCCGATGAGAATACCTTCAAGAATGTCCTTGGTGTGGTTATTTCGCAAGCCTTGGACAATACCACCGCACAAATCAACTTATTGGACCACAACGGCAAGCCTACTGAAACCAACGTGCCTATTGTGCTCTACGACCATACTTCGCAAAAAGTAAAGAAGAGCATCGTTCATACCTTGAACTACAAAGGCCAGCCCGATACACTGGTGTTGGATCCATTGATTGTCTATGATATGGAAGTGCATACTGTTCCACCGGTTCGTGTAGACAGTATCGTCATTTACCCGGGCACACATACCCATATTGGCGCATCCACGCCACAAGGACAGCTCGAACTGCGCTCGAATGCCCGCCAAGCGATGAAGATCTCCTGCATTGTCAAGCCAGAAGGTAAATCTGAAATTTTGCACGTTCAAGAATTCGGTACCACACAGCGCTACATCAGTGGCACTTACGACCTGGAAATCTTAACCTTGCCAAGAATCTACCAAAGCGGTATTCATATAGACCCAAGTGCCACTACAACTATAGCTATCCCGCCACCGGGAATGGTCACGCTACAAACAGGAACCAGTGGTTATGGTGCCATTTTGGTTCAGCGCGAGAATGGCTATGAATGGGTTGTGGACCTCAGCGAGAGCAGTGAACGCCAAGTGTTCCAGTTGCAACCGGGCAACTACATGGTGGTCTTCCGCAGTAAATTTGCCCAAGAAACTGGGTACAGTAAAACCAAAGAATTTAGAGTGAGCTCGGGCTCATCAACCATAGTGAAAATCAACTAAGAATGAAAAAGTACACGAACACAGGCAACAAGGACACACGCTCAGGTTTTGGGGCAGGACTCCATGAATTGGGCAAAACCAACGAAAATGTGGTAGCGCTTTGTGCCGACTTAACAGGTTCTTTAAAAATGAATGCCTTCGCGGATGAGAATCCTGACCGATTCTTCCAAGTAGGTATCGCAGAAGCCAACATGATGGGTATCGCGGCAGGTCTTACTATCGGCGGTAAAATCCCATTCACGGGGACTTTTGCGAACTTCTCAACGGGCCGAGTGTACGATCAAATTCGACAGAGCATTGCCTATTCAGGTAAAAACGTGAAAATCTGTGCTTCGCATGCCGGTCTTACTCTTGGTGAAGATGGGGCCACCCACCAAATCTTAGAAGACATCGGTTTGATGAAAATGTTGCCACACATGGTTGTGATTAATCCTTGTGATTACAACCAAACCAAGGCAGCAACCAAGGCAATAGCTGAATACGAAGGGCCTGTGTACTTGCGCTTCGGTCGTCCATCGGTGGCTAACTTCACACCTGAAAACGGTGAGGGATTCACCATCGGTAAGGCAGATGTATTAACCGAAGGGTCTGATGTAACCATTATTGCAACAGGACATTTGGTTTGGGAAGCACTGCAAGCTGCAGAAGCTCTCGAAGCACAGGGCGTTCATGCTGAAGTCATTAACATGCACACAATTAAACCTTTGGATGAGGCTGCAATCCTTGCATCTGTTGGAAAAACAGGATGTGTTGTCACGGCTGAAGAGCACAATAGATTCGGCGGATTGGGCGAAAGCGTTGCACAAGTGTTGACTACCCAGCACCCAGCTCCACAAGAGTTCGTGGCCGTGAACGACAGTTTCGGTGAAAGTGGTACACCTGCTCAACTGATGGAGAAATATGGCTTGAATGCAGCAGCTATTGAAGAAGCAGCTAAAAAAGTAATGGCCAGAAAATAATGCATTAAACCTTTGTACCTTCTGCTCATCTAAGCAGTAATGGAGGTACAAAAAGACATTAAAAGCCTCCTATTGCGCCAGCAATGGGAGGCTTCTTTTTATCAGATCGTTGAGCAATACAGCGATCGACTCTATCATTGCGCCAAGGGAATCTTAGGCAATCACGACGATGCAAATGATGCATTACAAGAGGCCTACATCAATATTTGGAAGAACTTACACAAGTTTAAAGGAGATAGTGCCGTTTTTAGTTGGTGCTACAGCATCGTCAGAAATCAATGCCTCACGGCCTTGCGTAAGGATGCAAAGCGCAAACATGTATCCACCGAAGATCAGCACCATCTCACCCAAACCGCACCACTTCGTTGGGATGGTGATGAAATTGAAGCGCAACTTGAGCAGGCCTTAGCATCCCTTCCCGAAAAGCAAAGATTAGTCTTTGAACTACGCTATTATCAAGACATGCCCTATGAGGCAATGGCTGGTTTGACCGAAACTTCTGTGGGCGCTCTGAAGGCTAGTTACCACCATGCAAAGGAAAAAATTGGTCATCAACTCACTCAAGCATTAAACCTTCCCTAAAACCAAACGTCTTACTTACAAATGAAAACAACACCAAAAAATAGCATGCCCCCCGGCTACCATGAAACGCTCAAAACGGCGCTTCATCGCATTCCGGATTTGCATCCCGTGGACCGGACTACGGAACGTGCAAAGCGCTCTGGCCGCATCATTCCAATGTGGGGACGTGCCATTATTGGCGTTGCCGCTACCCTCGCCCCGTTCTTTTCTATTTCTCTGCAAGCACCGTCCGACGATCTCGAAGGAGTGGCTTCGATAGAATTATATGAACTCGGGTATGTTGATATGGAGCTTCTTATCGAATGGAGTGACCCTGATTCACTGCAATTCGTGGAGTTATCTATCGATGATGATTTATTACTAGACTACACTAACCCAGAAGAAGATTATTACCAATTATGAAAAAGTCCATCTTAGCCCTGTTCCTTTTCTCAAGCTTTGCAGCCTTCGCTCAACCCGAAGGTCGTTTCGAGGATATGGAAGCAAAACGTAAAAAAATCGAGGCCATTAAAGTGGGGTTCATTACCCAAGAACTCGAACTCAGTGTCGAAGAAAGTCAAGCATTCTGGCCTGTTTACAACGAAATGTCAGACAAAGAATTTACAATACGTAAATCTCAAAAAGAGACCCTAATGGGTCTGAAAGATTTCGAAAATCTGAGCGACAAAGAAGTTGAAAAAGGCATTATGAAATTGGCCGATTTAAACATCGAACTCGAGGAGTTGCACAAAAGCTACTTGCCCGAATTTATCGACGCTATCGGAGCAAAGAAAACTGCAAAACTGATGAAGGCAGAGAAAGAATTTGGCAAACGCCTCATGGAACGCATGTCAGGCGGAGAACGCCCAGACCGCGGACCGAGAGGTGGTCGACCGATGCGATAACCCATAGGGATTCACTTTCCCTTAGAGGAAATTTGAGCTACGAGCGGCGCTGCGCGCCGCTCGTATTTTTTGGTCCCTATATGACCGCGCCCTTCCCTATCTTCGCAACATGGCCAGCATCCGTGAACTTTTCCTATCCAACGTCGCCCAAGTGGTGGACCAACCCTCCGGCCTCGAGATCGAGCGTGCCGAGGGCGTGTACCTGTATGGCCCTGATGGGAAAGCCTATTTAGATCTGATCTCGGGCATTAGCGTCAGTAATGTCGGCCATAGCCATCCGCATATCGTGAATGCCGTGCAAGAGCAAGCCGCCAAACACATGCACCTTCAGGTGTATGGTGAATTTGCGGTGACTCTTCAGGCGAAGCTGGCCGAGAAAGTCCTTTCCAAACTTCCCTCCGATTTTGGCAGCGTCTATTTTGGAAACAGCGGTGCTGAAGCCATTGAGGGAGCACTGAAAGTCGCCAAGAAATTTACGGGGCGTACGGGTTTGGTCAGCTGCGAACACAGCTACCACGGTTCGACGCACGGAGCATTAAGTATTCAGGGTTCGGAAGAATTCAAGCAGGGGTATTATCCGTTGTTGCCCGATACCCATCTGATGCGCTACAACAACTTTGAGGATCTGGAGAAAATTGGCCCTACAACGGCGGCAGTAGTCGTGGAAGCCGTGCAGGCGGAATCTGGCTATTTCCCCGCTAACCCCATATGGCTACAAACGCTACGTCAGCGTTGTACAAAAATGGGTGCCTTACTCATTCTCGATGAGATTCAAACGGGTATGGGACGTACGGGAAGTTGGTTCGCATTTGAGCAATATGAAATTGTGCCAGACATCCTTTGTTTGGCTAAGGGTTTTGGTGGTGGTATGCCACTAGGAGCTTTTATTGCTCCTAAGCACATCATGGATGTCATCAAAGCCAACCCTATACTAGGCCACATCACTACATTCGGCGGACACCCCGTGAGCTGTGCAGCAAGTTTAGCCGCCTTTGAAGTCATTGAATCCAACCCGCAGTGGATGGAAGAAATGCCTAAGAAGTCTGAGCTCATTGTAAATAAATTGAACCACCCAAAAATCAAGGCCGTTACCGGAAAAGGACTCATGTTTTGTGTGCATTTAGAAGAAAGTGCTGATGCAGGAAAGGTCATCGCTTATTTGGAGGAGCATGGGGTCATTTCCGATTATTTCCTGTTCGCAGGCAACGCAGTACGTATCTCCCCTCCGCTTCCAATTTCGTTGAAGGAATTGGACCAAGGACTTCAAACCATTTTGGACGCCTTGGACGCGCAGTAGGGTGCTGTTGTGGGGAGAAATTATTACATTGACACTTCCCTAACTGCCACACTCTAAAACACAACACATGATTGGTAAGGTTAAGCTGAGTTTCTCCCAGATTCTCAACATGAACGTGGGGTTCTTTGGCATCCAGTATAGCTTTGGATTGCAGCAAAGTGCCGTCAACCCCATCTATGATTTCTTGGGCGCCAGCCCGGATGAAATTCCACTTTTAAATCTCGCGGGGCCGATGACCGGCCTATTGGTACAACCCATTATTGGGGCAATGAGCGACCGGACGTGGAGTCCACGTTGGGGACGCAGGAAGCCGTTCTTCTTTGTCGGCGCCCTCATTTGTAGTATCGCCCTACTTATTTATCCGTTCTCCAGCTCCCTTTGGATGGCCGCAGGTCTTCTTTGGATCCTTGATGCTGGGAACAACACAGCGATGGAGCCTTACCGCGCCTTCATCGCCGATACGCTTGTTGAAGAGCAGCAGCCTTTGGGTTTCCAAATGCAGAGTTTCTTCACAGGTTTTGGACAAACCTTGAGTAACCTCAGCTTGTTCATCTTCCCTATGATCTTCGTGGGCACCACCGGGAAATTACCTACCTGGGTATTTGCCTCGTTCTTCCTTGGGGCCGTGGTCAGCATTGGGTCCATATGGTGGAGCATGCGTGGGGTAAAAGAAATCCCACCGACAGAAGAGGAATTGGCAAAGATGAAAGCCGACGATGGTGGCTTACTTGGTCCGTTAAAAGAAATCTTCTCGGCCATTGGCGAGATGCCCAAGGTAATGTGGCAATTGGCCATGGTGTATGTCTTCCAATGGTATGCGCTCTTTTGTTATTGGCAAAACTCGTCCAAGTCCATCGCGCTCTCCGTGTGGAACGCCACGCCATCTAGCGATCCAGAGAATTACGAGCGGGCCGTAAGCTGGACAGGGTTGGTCAATGGATGGTACAATGTCGTCACCTTCTTAACTGCCTTTATCCTCGTCGGATTCGCGAAAAAGCATGGAGCCAAGGCGGTACATACCGGCGCCCTCATTCTAGCAGCTGCGGGGTTCCTCGCCTTCCCTCATATCGAAAACAAAAACCTGCTGTTCTTTGCCATCACCGGCTTTGGTATCGGTTGGGCTTCGATGATGGGTATTCCTTACTTGCTCGTTGTAAATAGCATTCCTAAGGAGCGCTATGGGGTGTATATGGGGGTCATCAACATGATGATTGTGGTTCCAATGATTTTCCAGAACCTCACCTTCGGATACATCTTAAAGAACTTCCTAGACAACGACCCAAGGCAGGCCATCACCTTCGCAGGTGTGTTATTGCTCTTGGCAGCATTGTTTACCCTTAGGATAAAGCCCGCCACGAAATAAGCATTTGAAAAAAGGCGCCCCTCGGGGCGCCTTTTTTATTCTTTGATCCACTTGATCGTTCGACCGTCTTCTAATCGTAGTAGGTACATCCCCGCCGCATAATGGCGCACATCGAGCAGTGTAGAATTGGACCTTAAAACTCCTACCTCTAAGACTCTGCCTGAAACACTTAGCAATTGGTAGCCAATAGGGCTTCTAAAATCATCAACTGTAATCTCAAGATCTTTTTGCGTAGGAATGGGACGCATTGAAATACCATAGTCGTACTCTGGAACATCCATGTAGAAGTATACACATGCTGATGTATCCGAACAATACCCTGGGCGGACAATGACTGCCGCATAATACCCCGTTCCCGGTGCAAGGAGAGCGCCGTCCCAGAAGTCGAGAGTATCTACCCCTTGGGTGGTATCTACGAATGCACCCGTGGCACAATCGAACCAATAATAGGTGGCTAATGTGTCGGTCCCTATGTAAAGACTAACATCCGTTATTGGGGCCATCCAAATAGACCCCGTATCCACCGTTGGGAGAAAATTTACTTGGCCCGTAACTATGGAATCACATCCTAGCGAAGTAACCCCATTGTAGACAACTGCCCCAGTATCCGTCCGCCAAGCATCCATATAAAACACACTATCTCCAGCGCAAATTCCTGCAGATCCAACGGTAGCCATTACGGGTGCGCTTACAGCAACCGCCTGAACAACCACAGAATCACAACCTGAAGGCGTTGAAAGTGAATCATAAAACGTGCCTGACTGGCTCACCCACTGACCGAAGACTTGGGCACTATCGCCTTGACAAATGTGCTGGGTAGGCAATGTGGTATTGGGAATATTGCATTGGTCCTGCAGGTTAATCATTGCGAAACCTCTGTTGGCACCGCCGTGATTGCCAAAACTGGTTCCTCCCTTTGCCCAAATAAGATTGATCATACCGCCCGTCGACGAAAATGAATAATGGTTACCCGATGCACCCGACCTGGCACGGTCGATATACGCTGTGCGCGTTCCACTAGCAACTACTGCACTATAAGCAACCGATGAACTCAGCACATTTCCGCCTTGGTGATTCCCTAGTTTTCGTTCTTGAACAGTTCCATTGGAGTTCACCACAATGGTGTAGGTATTGGTCATACTCGTGCCTCCGAAACCTACAGCATAATATCCACTCGATGGCCCACTGAATTCCATGTGAACACTATCGGTGTTGGTATTAAGTGTAATGTCTAGGTTCAAATCGGTGCCCAATTGGGCCGTACCACTATAAATCTGTCCGTAAAGAGGGGCTACAAAGAGCAGCGCGCCAAAAAGCCAAGTCTTCATGTTCTAATACCTTTTACTTAAAATAAAAAACCCCCGGCTTGTGCCGAGGGTTCATAGAGTATTAAAATAATTTACGCTTGACCTGTAGGTCCACCAAAGTTCAAAGGAACTTGAGGAGGCTCATGGGTCTGTACATTCCCAAAGTTCTGCTCATACCGCGCTACATTCTCACCTAATGCTTGAAGCAATCGCTTCGCATGTTCTGGTGTTAAAATCACTCGAGACTGAACCTTAGCTTTCGGAACACCTGGCATCATTTGAATAAAGTCCAATACAAACTCCGTAGGGCTGTGATTAATAGCTACCAAGTTGCTATACACACCTTGCGCCATCTCTTCACTCAACTCAATGTTGATTTGTTGCTGTTCTTTATTCTGATCTGCCATGCTCAAATTATTCTACGTCAGCCGCCATTGTTTCCTGCATTTTCTCGTACTCCTCTTTAGAACCTACCACTGTGCTACGGTATTTCTTAAGACCTGTACCTGCCGGAATCAAGTGACCAACAATAACGTTTTCTTTCAAACCTTCTAGGGTATCTTCTTTTGCATTCACTGCTGCCTCATTTAACACCTTAGTAGTCTCCTGGAACGAAGCTGCTGAGATGAATGATTTCGTCTGCAATGACGCACGAGTAATACCTTGAAGTACTGGAGAAGCCGTAGCTGCACGTGCATCACGTGCCTCCACCAATGCCTTGTCTTCACGCATCAACAGACTGTTCTCATCACGCAAATCACGTGTTGAAATGATCTGACCTTCTTTCAGGTTAGCGCTATCACCGGCATTCTCAACGACCTTCATTCCGAAGATTCTATCGTTTTCTTCGATAAAGTCAATAGCATGGACAAGGTTTCCTTCCAAGAACAAGGTATCTCCCGGATCTTGAATCTGTACCTTACGCATCATCTGACGCACAATCACTTCGAAGTGCTTGTCGTTAATCTTCACCCCTTGGAGACGGTAAACTTCCTGAATCTCATTTACCAAATACGCTTGAACAGCAGTTGGGCCTTTGATGTTCAAAATGTCCGTTGGAGTGATTGAACCATCAGAAAGAGGTGTACCTGCTTTCACAAAGTCATTCTCCTGAACGAGGATCTGCTTGCTCAAGTTGATCAAGTACTTTTTCACTTCACCTGTGCGGCTTTCAATGATGATTTCTCGGTTACCACGCTTGATCTTACCGTAGCTTACGATACCGTCGATTGCAGCAACAACTGCTGGGTTAGACGGGTTACGAGCTTCGAATAATTCAGTTACACGTGGAAGACCACCGGTAATATCCCCTGCCTTCGCACTCTTACGAGCAATCTTAACAAGGATCTTACCTGCTGCAATCTCTTCACCTTCTTCTACCATCAAGTGTGCACCAACTGGCAATGTGTAGTGCTTCACTTCGTTGCCATCACCATCCATTACTTGGATCGTCGGGATCAACTTACGGTTACGGTTTTCAGAGATTACTTTGTCTTGGAAACCTGTTTGTTCATCAATCTCCACCTTGTACGTGGTACCCTGGATAATATCTTGGTATGCAATCTTACCTGGTGTTTCAGCGATGATTACAGCATTATACGGATCCCATTGAACGATTTCATCGCCTTTCTTCAACTTGTCGCCATCCTTCACTTTAAGGATACCACCGTAAGGGATGTTGTTCGTCATTACGGTACGACCGGTCTTCACGTCAATCAAACGCATTTCACCAGTACGGCCAATCACGATGTTCTCACCGTTCTCGCCTTCAACTGTACGTACATCTTCCAACTCAACCTTACCATCAAATTTGGCTAGGATCTTGTTCTCTTCTGATACGTTACCTGCAGTACCCCCTACGTGGAAGGTACGTAGTGTCAACTGTGTACCAGGCTCACCGATAGACTGTGCAGCAATTACACCAGCACTATCACCCATTTGAGCCATCTTGTTCGTTGCCAAGTTGGTACCGTAACATTTTGCACAAATACCTCGTTTGCTACCACAAGTCAGTGGTGAACGAACTTCTACAACCTCAATAGGAGATGCACCGATACGGTTTGCAATATCTTCAGTGATTAACTCACCTGCTTCAACATATATTTCATCAGTCAATGGATCAACCACATCTTCCAAAGAAACGCGACCGATGATACGCTCAGCGAGCGACTCAACGATTTCTTCGCTCTTCTTCAAGGCGCTTACTTCAAGACCACGAAGTGTACCACAATCCTCTTCATTTACAACTACATCTTGTGCAACATCGTGCAGACGACGAGTCAAGTAACCAGCATCCGCCGTTTTCAATGCCGTATCTGCAAGTCCTTTACGTGCACCGTGCGTAGAGATAAAGTACTCAAGGATGGATAGACCTTCCTTAAAGTTCGAGATAATAGGGTTTTCAATAATCTCCCCTCCTGTTGAGCCTGATTTCTGTGGCTTAGCCATCAAACCACGCATCCCAGAGAGCTGACGAATCTGCTCTTTAGAACCACGCGCTCCAGAATCAAGCATCATGTAGATTGGGTTAAAACCTTGACGGTCGTTGATCAACGTGCTCATCGCAGCTTGAGTCAAGCGTGCGTTAGTGTTGGTCCAAACGTCAATTACCTGGTTATAACGCTCATTGTTAGTAATAAGCCCCATGTTGTACGAAGCAAAGATGCCATCAACTTCTTCAGAAGCCTCTGCAATCAATGTTGCCTTCGCATCAGGAATACGGATATCATTCAACGAGAACGATAGACCTCCGCGGAATGCACGGCCGTAACCCATAGACTTAATATCATCCAAGAACTTCGCAGTTGCAGGAACGTCTGTTTTCTTCAACACGTTTGCAATAATTCCACGAAGCGCCTTTTTCGTCAATACTTCATTGATGAATGGTACTTGCTCAGGAACTGCTTGGTTGAACAATACACGACCTACAGTAGTCTCGATGAATTCCATTTTCATAGAACCATCCTCTTGCTCTACACGACCTTTAATTTTGATCGTAGCGTGCAAATCCACTGCTCCTTCGTTCAATGCAATCTCTACCTCTTCTGGAGAATAGAATACCATACCCTCACCACGTACTGGCATTTCAGGGGTATTTTTCATTGACTTGGTCATGTAGTACAGACCCAAAACCATATCCTGAGAAGGAACCTGGATCGGAGAACCGTTCGCTGGATTCAAAATGTTGTGCGATGCCAACATCAAAACCTGTGCTTCCAAAATAGCCGCTGGGCCTAGTGGCAAGTGTACCGCCATCTGGTCACCATCGAAATCCGCGTTAAATGCCGTACAAGCAAGCGGGTGCAATTGGATTGCCTTTCCTTCGATGAGCTTAGGCTGGAACGCCTGGATACCCAAACGGTGAAGAGTCGGTGCACGGTTCAATAGTACCGGATGACCTTTCATCACGTTTTCTAGGATATCCCAAACAACAGGGTCGCGACGATCAATGATCTTCTTACCTGACTTCACCGTCTTCACAATACCACGCTCGATCAACTTACGTACGATGAACGGCTTGTAAAGTTCTGCAGCCATGTTCTTGGGAAGACCACACTCGTGTAGTTTCAATTCTGGACCAACGACGATTACCGAACGAGCCGAGTAATCCACACGCTTACCCAATAGGTTTTGACGGAAACGACCTTGCTTTCCTTTCAATGAATCTGAAAGTGATTTCAAAGGACGGTTGCTTTCTGTCTTCACTGCAGACGACTTGCGCGTGTTATCGAACAAACTATCTACAGATTCTTGAAGCATACGCTTCTCGTTTCTCAAGATCACCTCTGGTGCTTTGATTTCAAGAAGACGCTTCAAACGGTTGTTACGAATGATTACACGACGGTATAGATCGTTCAAATCTGAAGTCGCAAAACGACCACCATCTAGTGGTACCAATGGACGTAATTCTGGCGGAATCACTGGGATAACGCTCATTACCATCCACTCAGGGTTGTTCTCAATACGTGAGTTTGCATCACGCAAGCTCTCAACCACAGACAAACGCTTCAAAGCCTCTTGCTTACGCTGCTGTGAAGTTTCAGTGTTGGCCTTGTGGCGCAATTCGTAAGAAAGAGAATCTAGGTCCAATTGGCCTAAAAGCGCTTGAACTGCTTCCGCACCCATCTTTGCGATGAACTTGTTTGGATCGCTGTCCTCCAAGTATTGGTTTTCGATTGGCAAACGCTCCAACGCATCCAAATACTCGTCCTCAGTCAAGAACTGCATGTGCGTCAAAGGATTTCCTTCATTATCAACGGCATTACCGGCTTGAATCACCACATAACGCTCGTAGTAAATGATCATATCTAGTTTCTTCGAAGGAAGACCTAGTAAATAACCAATTTTGTTCGGTAGTGAACGGAAGTACCAAATGTGAACTACAGGAACCACCAAAGAGATGTGTCCTACACGGTCACGACGTACTTTCTTTTCAGTCACCTCAACACCACAACGATCACAAACGATTCCCTTGTAACGGATACGCTTGTACTTACCACAAGCACATTCGTAATCCTTAACAGGACCGAAAATACGCTCACAGAATAAACCATCACGCTCAGGCTTGTGCGTTCGGTAATTGATCGTTTCTGGTTTCAAAACCTCTCCATGACTGTTCTCAAGGATGGTTTCTGGTGCACTCAACGAGATAGTAATCTTGTTAAAGGCGCTGTTTGTATTCTTATCGCTTTTTCTAAGAGTCATAATGCGATTGTATTAAAACCCGAAGCCCGGAGGCTTCGGGGATTATTCTTTTATTAGTCCAACGTAACTTTTAGTCCCAATCCTTTCAATTCGTGCAACAATACGTTGAACGACTCAGGAATTCCTGGTTGAGGCATACGCTCACCTTTAACGATGCTTTCGTAAGTCTTCGCACGACCTACAACATCATCAGACTTAACAGTTAAGATTTCACGTAGGATATTGGCAGCACCAAAGGCCTCCAATGCCCAAACCTCCATCTCACCGAAACGCTGACCACCAAACTGAGCTTTACCACCCAATGGTTGTTGTGTAATCAATGAGTAAGGACCGATAGAACGTGCGTGCATCTTATCATCAACCATGTGACCTAGTTTCAGCATGTAGATAATACCTACTGTTGCTTTCTGATCAAATGGCTCACCCGTTCCACCATCGTACAATTGCGTGTGACCAAATTCTGGCAAACCAGCTTCAGTAACGTAGCTCGAGATATCATCCAATGAAGCACCATCGAAGATTGGCGTTGCGAACTTCTTGTCGAGCTTTCTACCAGCCCATCCAAGAACAGTTTCGTAAATCTGACCAATGTTCATACGAGAAGGTACACCAAGTGGGTTCAATACGATATCTACAGGAGTACCGTCTTCCAAGAATGGCATGTCTTCATCACGTACAATACGAGCAACAATACCCTTGTTACCGTGACGACCCGCCATCTTATCACCTACTTTCAGCTTACGCTTCTTAGCGATGTAAACTTTCGCAAGTTTCATGATACCTGCTGGAAGTTCATCACCTACAGTGATTGCAAAACGCTTGCGACGGTAAGCACCTTGGATATCATTTACCTTTATCTTATAGTTATGAATAACTGTATCGATTTTCTCGTTACGGTCATCATCAGTAGTCCACTTACCACCTACGATACGGCTGTAATCTTCGATTGCGTTCAATGCCTTCAACGTAAACTTAGTTCCCTTAGGAATTACATCTTCGTTAAGATCATTAATCACACCCTGAGAAGTCTTACCGCTCACCAAGTTTGACAATTTAGAAACGAACACACCTTTTAATTCGGCTAACTCAGCCTCCATTTGTATGTCTAGCTGCGCAATTTCTTCTTTGTCTTCAGCACGCTGACGTTTGTCTTTAACCAAACGGGTAAACAACTTCTTGTCGATCACCACACCACTCAACGAAGGAGAAGCTTTCAATGAAGCGTCCTTCACATCACCGGCTTTATCACCGAAGATTGCCCGGAGTAGTTTTTCTTCCGGTGAAGGATCACTTTCGCCTTTTGGTGTAATCTTACCAATAAGAATATCTCCTGGCTTAATTTCTGCACCAACGCGAATGATACCATTCTCGTCGAGATCCTTGGTAGCTTCTTCGCTTACGTTTGGTATATCAGCGGTAAGTTCCTCTGTACCCAATTTCGTATCACGAACCTCCAACGAATACTCGTCGATATGAAGAGATGTAAAGATGTCTTCACGAACTACACGCTCAGAGATTACAATCGCATCCTCAAAGTTGTATCCTTTCCAAGGCATGAACGATACAAGCATATTACGTCCTAAGGCTAATTCTCCTTGTTGCGTTGCGTATCCCTCACAAAGTACCTGACCTGTTGCAACGCGATCGCCCTTGCGAACGATTGGCTTCAAGTTGATGGTCGTACCCTGGTTAGTTTTTTGGAATTTCACCAAATCGTAGCTCTTCACATCTTCTTCAAAGCTCACCTCGCGCTCTTCATCAGAACGGTCGTAACGAATCTTGATGCATTTAGAATCTACGTATTCTACTGTTCCTTCACCCTCTGAATTGATTAAAACACGTGAATCAGAGGCCACTTGGCGTTCCAAACCTGTACCTACAATAGGAGCTTCAGGACGCAACAATGGTACAGCCTGACGCATCATGTTTGACCCCATCAATGCACGGTTCGCATCATCGTGCTCTAGGAACGGAATAAGAGATGCAGAGATGGATGCAATTTGGTTAGGCGCGACGTCCATCAAGTCAATGGTGGCAGGTTCCACAACTGGGAAATCGCCTTCTTCACGTACTTTAACACGGTCATTGATAAATGTACCGTCAGGACTAATAGGTGCGTTTGCTTGTGCAATAACCTTCGCTTCTTCTTCCTCCGCGCTCAGATAGACGGGTTCTTTCTCAACACTAACTTTACCTTCCTCAACTGGACGGTAAGGAGTCTCGATGAATCCCATAGAGTTCACTTTGGCATACACACAAAGTGAGGAAATCAAACCGATGTTCGGTCCTTCAGGAGTTTCGATAGGACACAAACGACCGTAGTGCGTGTAGTGAACGTCACGAACCTCGAAACCTGCACGCTCACGTGAAAGACCACCTGGTCCCAAGGCAGAAAGACGACGCTTGTGCGTGATCTCCGACAATGGGTTGGTCTGATCCATGAACTGGCTCAGCTGGTTAGTACCAAAGAATGAATTAATCACTGAAGACAATGTCTTCGCGTTAATCAAATCGATCGGCGTAAATACTTCGTTATCACGAACGTTCATACGCTCGCGGATCGTGCGTGCCATACGAGCAAGACCTACACCAAACTGGTTAGCCATTTGCTCGCCTACCGTACGAACACGACGGTTGCTCAAGTGGTCGATATCATCAATCTCCGCTTTAGAGTTGATCAACTCGATCAAACGCTTGATGATTTCAATGATATCACCTTTCGTCAATACTTGAGAATCCTCTTCTGATCCATCGTACAATTTCTTGTTCAAACGGTAACGACCCACCTCACCAAGTGAGTAACGCTGCTCAGAGAAGAACAATTTCTCAATGATTCCGCGCGCTGTCTCCTCATCTGGTGGTTCGGCATTACGCAATTGACGGTAAATGTGCTCAACCGCTTCTTTCTCCGTGTTGGTAGGATCTTTCTGAAGCGTGTTGTGAATAATTGCAAAGTCTGAAGATTCGATATCCTCTTTGTGAAGAAGGATTGCGCTTACTTCTGCATCAAGAATTTCTTCTGTATGCTCTTTGTCTAAGATGGTATCGCGATCAAGAATAACCTCGTTACGCTCGATGCTTACTACCTCACCGGTATCCTCATCTACGAAGTCCTCAATCCAGGTCTTCAATACTCTTGCAGCAAGTTTGCGTCCGATTGAGCGCTTAAGTGAAGCTTTGCTCACTTTAACCTCTTCTGCCAAGTCAAAGATTTCCAAGATATCCTTGTCGCGCTCGTAACCGATTGCACGCAACAGAGTTGTTACCGGCAATTTCTTTTTACGATCGATATACGCATACATCACTTGGTTGATATCCGTAGCGAATTCAATCCAAGATCCTTTAAACGGAATAATACGGGCTGAATAAAGTTTTGTTCCGTTTGCGTGG
>Ga0255774_10001218_pt1 | contig 21470 bp, 12 predicted proteins | sample 101ome_17_FD_179972 | JGI IMG/M metagenome (GOLD analysis project Ga0255774, IMG submission 179972) | Coastal salt marsh microbial communities from the Groves Creek Marsh, Skidaway Island, Georgia - 101407AT metaG (version 2) | ecosystem: Environmental > Aquatic > Marine > Intertidal zone >...
TAACGACCGAGGCGCGCGCGATTCGCCGACGAACCGAATCTCTCGAGCGCGGGTGACACCCGCGTCTCCGTCGAAACTCGCGCGTTCTTTCGTTCTTTCGTACTTTCGTTCGTACTTTCGTGCGCTCGCTCGTACGTTCATGGCGTCGACGCAACGAAGAGCGCTCGCCATGGATGGGGTGTTCGCCTCGGACGACGCGCGACCGCGTCGAGACGTCGCGTGGTCTCTCGCGTTCGCGGTGACGACGATCGCGGCGGTGGCGATCGGGATCGCGTCGGCGACGACGACGGCGACGGCCACGTCGGCGTCTTGGCGGGCGCTTCGCGAGGGCGGGGCGTGTTTCGAGGGCGTGCCCGAGGACGTCTGGCGGGCGACGCTCGACGCCAACCGGGCGCGCGTCGAAGCGTCGACGACGACGAGGCCGGTGAGCGCCGCCCTCGGGGTTGGGTCCGGGAAAGGGTACGGGCGAAGGAGTACGGTGATGCTGGGCGGCGCGGGAACTTCGGGAGGGGGCGTCGTCGGCGCGGGGGACGACGGCGCGGGAGGAGGGACGGACGCGTCTGCGGTGTTCGAGGCGGCGTGGCCTTGGGTGTTGACCGCGTTGGTCGCCTCCGTCGCCCTGGGCTTCGCGCTCGTGCACGCGCTGCGTAAACACTCTCGAACGGTGGTCTGGGGAGTGATGTACGCGAAAGTGGGCATCATGGGTGCGGTGACGCTCGTGTCGCTGACGTGGGGGCTGATGGGTCCGACGCTCGTGTTGGCTTTTTTCACCGCGCTCGCGGCGTTGGTGTGTTACCTGTGGAGAGACGAGCTGAACCTCATCGCGTCGATGCTTGCGGTGTCGACGCAGAGCATTACGGATAACCCTCACTTGCTGACGATGACGATGCTCCTTCAGCTGACGGTTTTGTTGTATCTCTTCCCGGTGGCGTGGTTGGCCATCAAGGCGTCGCAACACGGTTCGGCGGTGATCAACGAGTACGCCGTCGATAAAACCGCCGACGCGTGCTTGGGGTACTACACCCAAGCCGTGGATTGTTGCGTGTGGCGAGTGGAAAACTGGGTCCCGGCGTACTACGCGCTCGCGACTTTCGCCGCGATCTGGGTCATCGCCGCGGCGCTCGAATTTAGAATGTTTGTCATCGGCGGTTCGGTGACGCAGTGGTACTTTTCTCCCGCGGGTACGAAAGACTTCAAGGGGACGACGATGACGTCTGTCAAACACGCGCTCGGGCCGTCGTTCGGTACGATTTGCTACGGTTCGTTCGTCATTGCCGCGGTCGAGATGCTCAAGCGCGCGGCGGAGAAGTCGCGTCGCGAAAACAGAGGCAACTTGCTCGTCTACTGCGTCGTGTGTTGCCTTGAATGCATCTACGCCTTTGTCGAGTACATTTCTCGATTCGCCATGCTTCAAGCATCCATGACGGGTGAAGCGTTTTGCGACGCCGCGAAGACGGTCTCTGATCTCCTCTCGAGGAACTTTTTGCTCGCCTACGGCACCTACGCCTTTCCGCAATACGTTCTCTCCTTTGTCGTCTTCGTCATGGCCTTGGCCCTCGGTCTCACCCACTACTACCTCGTCTACTTTACCTACGACGTCACCTCTGACGCGTTTACCTCTGGCAGCTACGCACTCGTCGTCGGCGGCATCTCTTTCGTCGTCGCGTACATCGTGCTCGGCTTTTTCATCATGGTGCTCCTCAACGTCGTCGACGCCGTCTTTGTCTGCTACGCCGTGGACAAGGATCGCAACGCCGTCCACCACGCCGATCTTCACGAAGTTTTCGACAAGGTGAACGAGCGTCAAAAACGCGCCAACGAAGACCGGGACGGGGACCAGGAATACGGTGAACCGCTCAACGCTCGAGGCACCAAATACGCCAGCATGTAAAACAAGACAAACACACACTTTCTCTCTCTCGTTGAAAATTCACATCCTCTTCCTCACACGCCGTCGCTCGTCGTCGTCGTCGTCGTCGTCGTCGTCGTCGTCGTCACCGTCGCGTTGACGGCCGACGATGTGGCGTCGTCGATTCGGCACCGCCGCCAAGGTGGTCTTCGCCGCGTACACCGCCGCAGAGAGCTCCGCATTCGTCGCGCACCAGCGTCGAATCGCGCGAATCGAAAACGCCCCCGTGCGCACGCTCGACCCGAATTTCGACGTCAAGGCGCACGCGTCGTGGTTCGCGCGAGAGCTGCGGAGAGAACCGAACCCGCGGAGGCTGTTTGAGGAAGTGTTCAACGACGCGAGGATCGACGCGATTCCTCGAAACCGGGCGCACGCGATGCTGTGCTTTTACCTGAGCGCGAAAGAGGCGGAGGAGTTTCCAAACGGGCGGTACCCGGTGGAAATCACGAGACAGGCGAGCCGGTTGTTGGTGGAATTGGAGAGAGCGCACGATTTGAAGTTTGCAAAGGCGCGACCGAGCTGGCCGGCGATGCCGGGGGATGAGCGATTGGCGGATTTGGTGGAGGACGAACGGAGGGCGAACGAGTCCGCCGCCGCCGGCGCCGCGGCGGTGGCTCGAGACGTGAATAAATCAATCTTTGGGTGGGTGAGCCGGTCGTTCGGGTACAGAGAATCGCGGATAGAACCACCGGCGGAAGGGGCGCCGGATTTCATTCGGACGAACACGCATAACATTACGGCGTGGTATAAACCGTTGGCGCTGCGGTTTTTAATCTGGAGGTTTCGGTACATCAGCGATCGCAAGTTGAGAGAACACGGTTTTAAGATGTACAGGGACGAGACGACGGACGTCAAGCTGTGGGTTAGGATTCCAGAGAATTGCGTGACGGATACGGTTTTGTATTTTTTGCACGGTTTCGGCATGGGTGTGCCCCCGTACACGTCTTTCATCGAAAAGTTGCCAAAGGACAGAATCGTGGTGTGTCCAGAGTGGCCAAACATTTCGTACGATAGAGACCGTTCGCACGAATACCCCACGCCGCTACAGCTCGCCAACGTGCTCGCCAGAACGGTGGAGAGAGTGCAGGATGAGAAACTCTTGTTGTACCCGAAATTAGAAGAGGTGGACGACAAGAAGTGGTATCGTGAGCGATTCGGAGGTTGGTTCCGTAAAACGCCAACAAAGCGAGAGATTACAAAGTGTGACGTGATTGCGCATTCATACGGAACCGTCGTACTCACTGGGTTTCGAAGGCACTATCCAGAGATGCTGAGACGATGCGTGTACATCGATCCGGTGTGTTTCCTTCCAGCGTTCGGAAGTTATCTCAAGTACGCGTACGACGACCACCTGTTAGAGTGGCGCAACTTGATGCACTACGTTTCGAACAAGCTCGCAAATCCCGACGAGCCTATGGATTTTTTCAACATCATGTTGAGTTCTTGGTTCATCAAGGGAGACGTCTCCACGCAGCAACTCATGAAGCGTCTGCTTTTCCCTCACGAAGCCTGGGAGCGAGGTCCCATGGGGAGCGAAGACATGATTGTTTTGTCCGGCTTGGATGAAATCGTTGCGTCAAAAGAGGTGGACACGCGTCTGAGCATCGCTTGGCCGACGGTGAGAATGATACACGAGAAACAGTGGCAGCACGGAGGGTTCTTGTTGGAGCCAGACCCTCACGATGTCGTCGGTCGCATAATCAAGTTCGTGTCTGGACGGCTCTGACGCGGCCGACATTTTAGAGAATCTACATTTTTTAGCATTCAATTTTTAGTGAGAGACTAGAAGATTATAGCACGCCCATGCGCTTAAGAAACGGATTCAGCGACGCCTCACGCCCTAAAAAGTTTTTGAGCATCGAGTCCCCGTCGACGGTGGCACACGGCGCCAAAATCGTGTCCCTGTATTTGCGACCAAGCGTCGGATCGCAAATTTGCGGCTTCTTCGCCTCAAACTCGCTAAACAGATCAGCCGCGAAAGCTTCAGACCAGAGGTAGCCAAAGTATCCGGCGTCGTAGCCCATCATTGGGTGATACCACGACGCGCACGGGAAAGCTCCGGTGACGCTCGGAATCTTGCTCAACTTTTCAGTGATGACGTTGTAAAAGTCGATGGTGTCGTACTCGATGCCTTCGAATTCGTACGGACCAGGACCTCCGTGCACGGTGAGATCAAACAGAGCCATCGAGATGAATCTCGACCGGGCGTATCCTTCGAGCGCGCCACGACTCGCGCTGAGCGCATCGATGTCCCCGGTCGGTAAACTCTCACTCGTAGAGTAGTGCTTGGACAAGCGCTTGAGCACTTGCGGCTGCCAAACAAAGTTTTCGAGCATCATGGACGGAACTTCGAGGAAATCTTGCTCAACCCCACCGGGCCACGGCACGGCGCTCCAAGCCCATGCGTGGACGCTGTATTTGCTCTTACTGAGCACGCAGTGCATGACGTGGCCGAACTCATGGAAGAACGTCTCGACTTCTCTAAATCGCAAGAGAGCGGGTTTACCATCCGCTCCAGGCTTACTCAAGTTGCCAATGTTCACACACGCAGCCGTCACTGTGTTGTCGCCATCGACGAACGACGGTCGAAGAGGATAGACGCACTGGTGCGCATACTTGCCCGGACGGGGGAACAAATCGAGGTAAAAGAATCCAAGCGTTTTCTTCTCGCCGTCCGCCTCTTGTACTTGGTAGCATTCGACCTCTTCATGCCAGACTTCGGCGTCGACTCGCGTGAAAGTCAACCCCAGAAGCTCCTGGTAGATTTCGAGAATCTGTCCCTTGACGTGCTCGAGCGGGAAATACTCGCGAATCTTACCCTCATCTACGCCCAAGGTTGCCTTGTACGCTCTAGAGTAGTACGCCACGTCCCAGCTCTCAATCGGACCGGCGTCTGGGCCCTCCTCCGCCTCTTTCAACTTTTGCAAGTCAGCCAGGTCGACATCTAGCTTGGACTTTGCCTTTTCAAGAAGGTCTCGGAGGAATTCTTCGGCGCGCGCCGGCGTGCCCGCCATCTTGGGCTTGAGCATGTACTCGGCGTGTGATTTATAACCCAACATTTGTGCGCACTCGTTTCGCAGCTCGACCACCTTGAGAAAACGCTCGGTGTTGATCTCTTGACACTGCCGAGCCTTAGCTTCAGTGATCTTCCTGCGCGTCTCTGGGTTCTTCGCAAACTGTAAGACGGGCATCATATCCGGCGCGATGAGTCCGACTCGTCTCGTACCTGGCGTCGCACCCGCGTCGTACGCCGAGACGTCCACGCCATCTAACTCTTCCTCGGTGTACTCCACGCGCGTGTCGTCCTCGTTCAACGCCGCACAAAAGCTCGAACATAATTCCTCGATTTGTCCGAGCTTGGCCATGTATTCAGCTTGCGCGTCAGCGTCGAGAGCGGCGCCTTTACGCTCGAATTCCCGTAAAAGGTACTCGCTCGCCCGCTTCGCTTCGTCGCTTGGCGCTGCTTCAGACCCCACGTTCCTGAGCGCCTCGTACACCCCACGTCGCGTGAACGTCTCGTCAAACATTGCTTTTAGCACATCCTTCCCAATTGTGCTCCGTTTACGCACGTCTTGATCTCCGTGCGTCATCGCCGGCAGAGTCACCGCAGCGGAAGCCGCGCTGGCGCGTCCAAGCGCCTCGAGCATAGCGCCGAAGGAAGCCTCCCACGACGACCCCTTGGACCGCTCGCACGCGTCCAGAGCCGAGCGATAATCGGCGACGATGCGTTTTGTCAAGCTGTCGACGTCCGATGCGGTTATTTCTTCCGTGAATCGCGGGGTCGACGACGGTGCAGGGGCGATCGAGACCGCCGTGGTGGCGTTCGCACGCATCGAGCTCGACGACGCGCTGAACCGAGCGTAAGCGGACGATGGGACGATCCGGGAGGTGGTGATGAGCCCCGTCGAAGTAGACGCGCGTGCTAAAGGAAGTCGAGCGATGCTTCGCGTGCTCGCGCGCATGACACGACGCGTTGTGGGGCACGGATTGAGACGGCGTCGCAGCTAAAATCTAAAGCTATCCGTCGAATGACAAGGAGAAGGAGCTAATAAACGACGAAGACGACGACGCATAAGATGTCGTCGTGTCGCATTGTGCGAAATTTCTAAATTTCATCTATAGGTAACGCACGAGCGACGTGAAGAAGTTGCGGTCGGTACACATGCGGTGATAGATGTACGACGTCTTTGCGCCGAATCCGGCATCCTTTGGCATATTCGCAATCCAATCGTCGTCGTCGTCCGAAGCCGTAGGATCGATGCCGAGAGATTTGGCCTCGGCGGATTCTAGCATAGCAATCTTGCGTTTGGCCTCGTCATCCTCAACCAGCTCTGAGGACTCGTTATCCGTCGCCTCGTCAGCGCGTTTGGATCGCATGTCATTGTACAAGTTGACAAAGAAAATCGACAACTCCAAGCCGTGTCCGATGAGCGGCGGTCCCCAGGTGGACCAGCTCTCGTCCATGAGCGCTTTTTGAATGGTCGCCCCCAAGCCACCGGCGATAGACAGCAGCAATCTCATGTAACTCATCGCACCCGATACCCCAGAGTGGATGGACTCCCACAATTGCGGCACGTAACGCGTAGTCTCAAACACGGCGTTCATCACTCCGAGCATGATTGCGTAGTTCTCAAACTCGTAGCACGTCGATCCGAATAACATTCGTATCGCGGGCGCGAGTAACACTAAACACGGGAGCAAGTGCAAAACCATCCCGTACCAGGCCGCCCTTCGCTCCGTCATGACGTGGCCGAAATACGCCACCTTTTTATCGCTCGAAAAGTGCGCCGCAAGCGCGTACATCGGCATCCACAACAACGTGTAAATGAGCGTGTAATACAACGTCAAAAGCGACGCCTGACACCGATCGTACTCGTACCCATCCTCACCTTGCACGCAATACCTAATCTGTTCAAAGTGCAAAATGAATACGTTCAACGAAGCGCACAAATTCGATACGTTTGTCAACGCCAACGACGTCAACGACAACCCCTCCGCGCTTCCCAAGACTATCAATTTCAAATACTGCGGCATCGCTCCCAGCACGCACCCACTAATGAAGACAAACATCACCGCCGTCGCCGCACCGCTCGCCGGAAATGACTCGACAAAGCACGAAGTATCTGTCCGCGGTCTAAAGTCGACGCCGTCCACGACGCGATCAACCACCTTTTTCGTCGCCGCGCTCGACGTCGACGCCGCCGCGGACATCATCGCGCCGACGAAAGATCTTCCACCAGCGATATCTGCGCCCACACCACCACCACCATCACCACCACCGCTCGTCGTCACCGCTCGACCGCCATCACGAACGCTCGCACCAAGCGCTCCAACACCCAGTTTCGCCAACGCGCTCAACCCGGCGCCACCGCGTCGCACCACCTCCCCGAGCGTCGACTCGACGATGGACGCTCGCACCATCGTCCTCTCACCGCGTCGTCGTCGTCCTCTTCCGCGTCGTCGATCTCGCGCGTCGGTCGACGGACCGTCGGTCGCGTCGGTGACTGCGGTTGGGTGTTCGACTTCGTCACTCACCGACGACGACGAACTGGAAAGTCATCGACCGGGCGCGCCCCGAATGCGATCGATCGCGATCGCGATCGCGCGCAGTGGAGCGTCTCGAGCGACGACGACGGCTGCGCGAGCGGTGACGCGCCGCGACGACGTGTCGAGCGTTGAACGCGTCGTCGCGTTCGGTCGTTGGAGCCGTGGTAATCAACACCGACGACGGATAGCGACGACGACGACGCGCGCGATGGTCGATGAATCGACCGCGGATGCAAAACGTGCGATGCGAAAAGAGATTTCCTCGGCGTTGCGATCGATGTCGACGGAGGAATTGCGCTTGGCGAACGATGAGATGGCGAAGAGGTTGGCGGTCGCGACGCGCGAAGCCAAGCGGTGCGGCGCGTACTTAGCAAGCGCGAGGCTTCGAGAGCCGAGCGTCGATGGGTTGATTGAGCGAATCATCGCCGATCCGGATGGGTACGTGTTCTGTCCAGTCGTTGACGTCGATGAGGTAAGTGGCCCGACGATGCGGATGCTTCGCGTGGAGGACGTAGAGAGAGACACGCACGTCGGCGCGTACGATTTGAGAGAGCCAACGGAACGCGCAGAGGACGGATCTCTGAGAGACGACGCGATTCGCGACATCGAGCGAGTGGGTGTGCTTGACGCCATCATCGTTCCCGGCGTCGCGTTCGATGCCCGAGGGCGAAGACTCGGACGCGGTGGTGGGTATTACGACGCGTTTTTGGAAAAGTACGAAGCCGCCGCGGTTGCGATGCGTCGACCGCCGCCGCTCGTCATCGCCTTGGCCTACAATTGTCAATTCATCGGCGATCGAGACGTGCCCGTGGACGCACACGATCGTCTCGTTGATGTCATCGTCACGCCTTTGAAGACGTACGGCGCCACGGAACGCGGGCGTGCGGCCATTCAATAAAGCGAGTGCGCGAGCCTTTGTGTCGCTTTCCCTCAGTCGCCGCCTCTGTTCACGCCGCCGCGACCATGTCCGGGAGCGTCGCCTCTGATTTCTTCCGCGCCAAGTACGAACGCGAGGCGAGGAAGAACTGGGACATCTTTTACAAGAATAACCGGGACAATTTCTTCAAGGATCGTCACTGGCTCGCGCGAGAGTGGCCCGAAGTTTTCCCCGTAGCCGTCCGTGGTTTGGGCGAAGATGCGAACGAAACACCCGACGACGACGGGAACGGCGTCGTCGAGGATGTGCGCGACGGGCCGGGATCGACGTACGAGGTGGACGCGAGTAAACCCCGGGTTTTTCTTGAGCTCGGGTGCGGGGTCGGGAACACGGTGTTTCCTTTGTTGGAACTCGACTCGGAGGCTACGGTTTATTGTTGCGACTTCAGCGCGAGAGCGGTGGATTTAGTCAAGGAACGCGCTTCAAAACTCCCAGAACGGGATAGAGATCGCGTCAAGGCGTTCGTGTGCGATGGAACGTGTGAATCGCTGCTCGATAACGTCCCCATGGGGTCGGTGGATGTGTGCACGATGATTTTCGCGTTGAGCGCAATGTCGCGCGAAAAAATGAGCTTTTGCGTGAGAAACGTCGCCACGGTGATGCGAGGCGGCAAAAAAGGCGTGGTGTGCGTGCGAGACTACGCCGCGGGGGATTTAGCGCAAGAACGCCTGAATGGGAAAGATTCGCAAAAGATTTCGGACAACTTTTACGTGCGAGGCGACGGTACGAGGGCGTATTACTTTTCCCCAGACGATTTAACCGAGTTGTTCGCGGCGGAGGGCATGGAGATGCGCCGGTTGCACGTGCAGTCGCGCACGATTACGAACCGGGCGAAGAGCGTCGACATGAATAGAAGATGGATCCAGGCGAGTTTTGCGAGCCGGGACGAGCCGCTGACGGAGTTTGTGCCTCCGCCGCCTGAAGCAAACCCGCACATCGCCGCTTGGCGCGCGGCGGCGTAGACGTGTTGCTCTCTAGGAATTTAGACTTTGATTAAACAATACGATAGATAGCTGAAGCATTGACAAAGAAGCAAATGGTAACCACCTACACATTACCGCGACAAAAATTGCGCCTCATCCACATTTTGGACTCGCCTTTAGGAGAGGAAACCCTTCTTTTCGAGGTAGTCTGCGATTTGCTCAGCCATTTGTTGCGGCGGTGCGAGAACGCCATCTTCCTTTGCGACTTCCATTTCAATCTCCGCGTTTTGCGGCTCCTCGTAAGGATCGTCAATACCGGTGAAACCCTTGATCTTGCCCGCGCGAGCAGCCTTGTAGAGACCCTTCGGATCGCGGTCTTCGCACACGCTGAGCGGAATTTTCATGTACACCTCGATGAACCGGTCACCAACGCGTTCACGAACGCGTTGACGATCCTTCACGTACGGCGAGATGAAAGAAACGAGAGTAATCATACCGCTGTCGGCAAAAAGCTTGGAAACCTCACCGATGCGGCGAATGTTTTCCTCGCGGTCCTCCGCGGTGAAGCCCAGGTTTGAGTTCAACCCGTGTCTAATGTTATCCCCGTCCAAAACCTGCGCCACCTTGCCTCGCTTAAACAGTTCGTGCTCGAGCGTGTACGCCACGGTGGACTTTCCGCTTCCGCTCAAGCCGGTGAACCACAGCACGCATCCTTTTTGCCCGAGCGTCTTCTCGCGCGTCTCCCGGTCCACGCTGCCCTCGTGCCACTTGATGTTCGTGCTCTCGCCAACCTTGTACGCGTCAACCGTGGACATTCTCGTCAACGCCGGCGCGGCGTAGGTGGACGTGCGCGCGTGGGCGAACGCCGCTTTCGTCGCTCGTCGAAGCATCGATCGAGTCGAGTCGTCGTCTGCCGTCGCGCGGGCTCGACGTCGAGAAGGGTGTCTCGCCGTGTTGTGGTTCGCGCACCGAACAAACCCAACAAACCCCGAAAAGTTCGGACATTTGGAGATTTATTTCTTATGAATAACTCCGTCGATTGTACGTATATTGTATCAATCACAAAATCTATTTAAGACACATCGGATGGCCTACGGGAGAAGAACATCTCCAAAACCGGGAGTCCCTAGTCATTTTCAAGATTCGTGAACGGTCGAATATGGCTAAAAAACGTAAAGTCTGACGTGGAAAAGCGCACGAAGTTTCAATTCAATTCAATTCTGTTGGAAAATTGCCGTGGGAATCGCGACGGACGACAGAAGACGACGACGACGACGCGGCGACGACGCGGCGAGGAATACGTGCGCGCACGAATACACACACGCACGCGCGAGCGTGACTCTCCGATCCACCGAGACGAATCATGTACTTTGAAGACATCGCGCAACAATTGCGTGACTTGATGAAACCAGCCGACGTCGGGGCCACGAAGGTGACGACCAAGGCGCAGGATGGCGCCGTGGATATCGAAGTCGACGTTAACTCTGCCAACCACACGCTCGCGGGGTCGGTGGCGCGACGAATCGACCTTCTCGATGGTGTCACGCTGACGGCCAAGGGAACGCACTCGGCGGAACTGAGCGCGGACGTTGAGACGAAGGACTTTTTGACGAATGGTCTCGAGCTCAAGCTGACTGGATTGTCCAAGGAGGGCGTCGCGAATGCGAACGCAGAGGCGAAATTCGCGATCGATGCCGTCGCGGTGTCGGTGGAGAGCGCGTTGAGCGGTGGATCTGATATCACCGCGAGCGCGTGCCTCGCTGTTGACGATGCGACGACTGTCGGTACCCAGGCAACCGTGCAAGCGAGCAGCGGCGGACTCGTGGACTGGACCATCGGCGCGCAACGCAAGGATGGACCGACGACGCTCAGCGCGGCGATCGCCAACTCTGGTAACTCGATCGAATGCGGTGTCGTCAGCGAGCTCGACACGAAGACGACGGCCGGTATGCGAGCCACGCTCGCAATGGGTGGCGAACGCAACTCGTTGAGCTTTGCGCTCGCGATGAGCAAACAGCTCTCGTCTGGCGACGTCATGCGCGTCGTTCACGACAGCCACGGCGACACCGATGTCACCTATAGCACCTCGCTTTGCGACGGCGCCACCGCGACTGGGTGCATTCGCTTGGCGAACAAGGGCCATCATTACAAGACTGGTATTTGTGTTTCCATGGGTGACAAGTAAGCGCGCGGCGTTCCAACTCTTCGTCAACTTTTCTGTTTTGCTTTACAACGAAAAAATGCAAGAGCGTTAATAAATAATGTAATGACTCACTCATGCCATGATATCTACGTTACGAGTTTAAATTCTGAATCGGGTTGTACGCCATCGCGTTTCTCGACACCGTCCTCGTGAGAGTCTGCACGTCTTGCGACTTTTCAAGCTCTTGCGCCTTTTCCATGATGCTCTCCACCGTCGTGTCCGCGTCCGGGTACGTGGCGAAACCCAACATTGACAATCGCTCGTTCGCCTCATCGGCGGTGAACGCATCGAGTCCAGCTTGCATGGAGAGATTTTTCAAACTCGCCGTCGTGTCGTGATTGCCTCTCGCAGAGTTATCGCGCACCATGTAACTAAACTTGTTGATGACGTCGAATACGTTTTTCACGCTTTGTCGTCGTGACGGCGTGCTGTCGCTCGGACTGATTGATCCCTCATGAACATCGTCGACTGCGACTTGTGCGGCGTCAGCCTCGCGGAGGAGAGAACTCTCCACGTCTGCGGCAGCCTTTAGGCGGTCTTTCGCGACAGCCAAGTCGGCGACGAGCTCGGCGATTTCGGCATCCAGAGCTGAGGCAAACGTCTCCGCTTCGGCAGCCATGCTCTTTGTAGCGGCGTACGCTTCTTCATAAACCTTACCCGCCGCGTGCGCCATTTTCCACGCAATCGTGGCGCGTTGCGCGGCAATGTAGCTCGTACGCTCACCATCCGCAGCGGCGTAATACTCTTCTATACCATTCTTAATGTCTTCATCGACGCCCACCAATAAGACTCTCGTCGACGATTCCAACGCTCGCATCTCCGCCATGCATTGACTCGTGGCGTCGTTGAGCGAAGCTTCAGCGCGATCACGAGCCGTCAGCGCCGCGGCGGCTTCAATATCAAACGAATCATCTTGCTTTCTCGCCGATTTCGTACCGACGGCATCGATGGCATTCATGAGTGCCTCTTCCAGTCGCGTCGTCATGTGATCGTACGCGTTGAACATTGCCGTCGTGACGTTTGTCGCTCGAAGCGCAAACTCAGTCTGTCTAAACTCCAAAAGTTCAATGCTCGAATCCATCGACCCGCGCACGGCTTGACGGAACGTTTGCAAGATGCCTTTTTTCCTATCGCGAGAGTTTTTAAGCGCCGTGCGAGCCGCGTACATGCGCGCAGACGCTTCCGCCATCTTTACGTCTGCGGCGAGTCGAGCGTCGTCGAGCGCTCTCAAATTTTGAAGCTCTTGCTCACTCTCATCCTTGGCTGATTCATACGTCGCCCTCGCGCGCGCCGCCGCGGCGACCCGACGACCCTTCTTTTCCTCCATTTTCCTCAAGTGTTCCTGCACGTCGTTGTACGCGCGTTTCGCCGACTTGAGTTCCCAAATCGCGACAGAGTGCGCGAGCTTTTTTACAACCAACGACGCCTTTTTCGCCGCCGCGCGCGCATCGCCCTCCCTCGCGCGCGCGACGGTAACCATGACGTCCCAAGGCATGAGCGTCGACAAACCTTTCGATCCCGTCTCGGCGAGCCCCTCCTTCGGTTCTTCTTCTTCTTCATCCCCGCGTTGTCGTTGCGCATCCTCCTCCGCCTGTTTCGTCGCCTTTTCCGCTTGGACGACGAGCTCCAACAAACGCTGCTCCTCCACTCTCGCCGCCGCGAGTCTGCTCTCCATCACCCTCGCCGCAGCCTTGTGGGTATCGACACCGATGGACAAAAACCAATGCGCCTCGTCTCCGTGTTCAACCACGGGGACCGAACTCGTAAAGCTCTGTCGCCGTTCGTGTTGCGTCGTCGGACTCCCGTCGTCGCTCAAAGCCGCCGCCGCGTTAGACGACGCCCCCGACGACCTCCACCCGAAAAACTTTGACGACGACGATTCCTTCTCCTCCGACCCCGACGACCGCCACGAATCACCCGCGTCCGCGCCGCCACCATCCGCACCGTTTCCCCCTTCGTCCTCGCTCTCGCTCAACCCGGAAAACTTGACAAACGACGCCTTGCGCGCCAACCCCGTCGCCGTCGTCGTCGTCGTCGCCCCACCCCCCATCGCGTGTAACCGCTCCGCGCTCGTCACCGGGGACACCCCAAACCCACCACCACCGCCGCCGCCGTCGCTTCCGGCGTTGCCGCCGTTCCCAACCGTCCCCGTCGGGCTGCTCGGCGCGCTCCCGCCTTCATTCGCGAGACTCGTTCGCGAGCTCGACGTTTTGAGAATGCTTCTCCCGGGCGTCGCGTCTCGCCCCGGGGGCGCGCGTCGGCGCTCCCGACCGTCACCGGCGTCATCACCGGCGTTTCCGATCGCCGGTTTCGCGCACGACGACCCCATATATGGACGTCGGCGTCGGTGTGACGCCCATCGGCGGGGTCCCGGCGCTCGCTCTCTCTCTCTCCAGGTGTGGTGACAACTAGACGTGTTTACTACGAGTACAACAACAACAACAACAACAACAACACACTGTTTACACATACAAACAACAACAACAACCAACCCCTCGTCATGACAGACAGTTGTTTTGGTTTTGAATCCATCCAATCAATCAATCCTCAGAGCGATGCGCGGACGATCGATCTCGACGACGATCGCTTCGCACCACCGGACCCATCGACGGAGGGCGACTGGTCGAACCCCCTGCGGCGCGTTCCGATCGTCGTCGTCGTCGGTTTCGTCGACGAGATTGGTCGCGCGCGTCTCTTCGAAGACTCGGAGGGAAGACGACGACGACGGTCGGTGGTGGTGCGGAGTGAAGATGCGTGGTCGGTGGTGCGGCGCGCGCGGGGTGTCAAAGGCGAAGGATGCGTGGACGACGACGGTGGGATGGCGAAGAGTGAGCGCGCGCGCTGGGGCGAACGGAGACGCCGTGGGTGAGAGCGGCGTCGCGGTGGATGGGGAAAGGATCGTGGTGCGCGCGAAGCGAAGCGACGACGAACGGGAACGGGAATCGAATCGACCGGCGACGCGTTTCGATCGAGCGATCTGAGTGACTGACGCGATGGTGTTTCGACTTGCGTTTTGGTTTTCTCGCGCGCTGCAGACGCGATTACGCGCGGGTTTGGAATACGAGATCGCGAACGGGTGCGCCAACGCGAAGGGTAGAGCGTTTAGCGATTTTCAGAGTTTTCTCACGACGTCGTTGAGAGAGTTGGAAACGTCGTACGCGTCGCCGATGTTGGCGCACATGGTGAGGGATTCCACCATGTACGGATCGTTGGATGTTGGGAAGAGACAGAGATTGTTGCAAAACGTGTCGGCGGCGTTACCGGCGGTGATTCAACAGGCGACGAGCGGGGCGCCGATTCCGCCGGGAACTCCGACGCGAGCGAGCGAAGCGCCGAGTCAAACGGTGGTCGCGCCGCGTGGGTGGACGCCTCCGAGCGCGCCGAGTCGATCGAGCAGTGGGTCCTCGTCGGTGTTGTCGACGCGCGGCGCGGGCGTGGCTAAATCTCCGTCGTCCAAGTCGTCGTCGCCGGTGTCGCAGCTGCAGAAGACTCCGGCGAAGAAGGCTCCAGCGGTGTCGAGAGATTCGTCCGAGTTCCCGACAGTCATCGTTTTCGATTTGGAAACCACTGGTTTGAGCAAGGAGAAGAGTCGAATCATCGAACTCGCGGCGCAGTCGCTCTTCGATCCGTCGTCATCCTTCAGCACGCTCGTCAACCCGGGGAGATTTACCATTCCGTCCGCCGTCACGTCGCTCACGGGCATTACGAACAGCATGGTGAGCGCGTCCAACGTGCCATCGTTCGCCATGGCGGCGGAACAATTGGAAGCTTTTATCGATCGAGCACGCGAGTCCCGTCCCGGTGCTCCGATTTTGCTCGTCGCGCACAACGCTCGTCAGTTTGACGCCGCGTTTATTCAGCACGAGTACAGGCGTCTCGGACGAGAGCTTCCCACTAGTTGGCGATTCTGCGATACTTTGCCGCTCGCGCGTGCGCTACTCAGGCCAGAGGGACTTTCAAAGTTCAACTTGGATCTTCTCAGGGAGCACTACAACATCGAGATTCGGGGCGAGGACACGCAAATGCACCGCGCGTTGACAGATGCCAGAGTGTTGGCTGAGATTTTGAACAAGTTGCTCGAGCACCCACAAGCCAAGGATGACGAGTTGGGGTGCTTGGAGAAGTATTCATTTTCACTCGGAGATCCAGGTGCGGGGAGTTTGAAGCGCGTCACCGCTGAAGCGAAAAATACGTCGGAGAGCGAAAAGTACGCCGGCGGCGCCCCGGGATGGGGTGGCGGCGGTACTGTCAGCTTAAGCGACGGCGAAGAAGCAAGCACTGGTGACGGATGGGCCACGGTCGATGGTTTTGAGGATGAAGAAAAACTCGAAGGCGATTCTAGCTACTCTAGCGCGTCGTCATCGAGCGATGTACCGCTTCGAGGAGTTCAAAAACCGTTCTGGGCCGCTGAGGATCCAATCAACGGTATTCTTCCGGAGACTGTTGATTTTCAGAAGCTCGCCGAGATCGCCGCAAAGACGGACGCGTCAGAGCTTCGCTTGGATGTTGAACGTTGGAAAGAGACGCCGATCGATGTGCTCGCCGATAAAGTTCCAAAGTCAACCATGAAGGCTCTCAAAACGGAAGGCATCACGACCATCGAAGCCATCTTGCGCAATTGTCCGCGCAAGTACCAAGAGTACAGCGCATGGAATAAGTCTCACGCGCCAGGCACTCAAGTCACGTTGACGGGTACCGTTCGTGCGATGCAAATCAGAGATTACACGAGAGGTAGAACCATTCCGAACACCGTGTCTGTTGAGGTTGACGTGCACGACGATGAGCTCGTTCCTACGGAAGATCAACCGTGGGGCGCAGATAAACCCCGTTGTAAAGTCAAAGTCTGGGATTACCTCTCGAAGGATGTCCGAGCAGAGTTAGCCATTGGTGCGCGCGTGCGTGTGCGAGGTACTTTGGGTCACGGAGACAGAAACTGCCAGTTTACCGTCGACGGCGGCAGGATCTTTGCGATTCCTCCAGAGTCTCCCGTCATGTCAGCAGACGATTCAGAAATCGTCGCGACGTACGCGAAACGCGGCGCTATGAATAACATCGAGTGGCACCGCGCAATCGATGCGGCGCTCGCCCTATTTTTGGAACAGTTGCCAGCTGATCCGATGGAGATCGCGATGGGACGAGATAACCCTCTCCTCGCGGAGCTCGGGTTGCTCTCTCACGCCGCCGCGGTGCAAAATATTCATCGCCCGGAAAGCGTCGAGGCGGTTGCTCAAGCGCGTGAGCGGCTGGCTTTTGAAGAATTGGTGTTATTACAAGTTGCTTTGCTTCAGGAAAGAAGCAGACTCCAAGCGTTGCCAGTGTCAGAAACTACTGAAGGCGTGTGCATCGTTGGCACGCAGTTAGTTGATGAACTTCGCAGCGAGCTTCCGTTCGCCCTCACGCGATCCCAAGAGTCCTCGCTCGAAGAGATTTTGAGCGATATGGCTGGACCGGCGCCGATGTTGCGTCTCCTTCAAGGCGATGTCGGCTGTGGTAAGACTGTTGTCGCCGCGCTGGCACTTCTTGCCGCTTGCGGCGCAGGACACCAAGGCGCGTTCATGGCACCGACTGAAGTGCTCGCTACGCAACATCATCGAGTGCTGACGGACCTGCTGTCGCAGATGAGAGACCCGCCAAAGGTTGCTCTGCTCACGGGTTCCACGAAGACGGCTGAGAGAGCTCAAATTTTAGAGGAACTCGATTCGGGTGATATTGGTATTATCGTTGGCACGCATGCGCTCATTCATGACAAGGTGGTCTTCAACTCTCTCGGCATCGCTGTCGTCGACGAACAGCACCGATTCGGTGTCGAACAGAGAGCAGCGTTGTTGGCGAAAGGTAGGCTTCCGCCGCACATGTTAACGATGAGCGCGACACCGATTCCTCGAACGCTCGCCATGACAAAGTTTGGAGAGATGGCGCTCAGCGTCATTGACGAAAAGCCCGCGGGTCGATTACCAATCATTACGAAGGTTTGCAGCGTAGAGGAGCACGACAACGCGTACGAGGCGATGCGCGAAGAGATCAAGGGTGGTGGACAGGCGTACGTCATCCTTCGTCTCGTGAACGAGTCTGGATCGTCCAGAATGTCAGAAGTGAAGGGCGCCGAGGAGGAATACGCTCGCCTAGTCAGCAAATATCCAGAGGTCCGCTTCGGCCTTTTACATGGGCAGCTCGGTGCTGATGAGAAGGCTGACGCGCTCAATAAGTTTAGTCAAGGTGAGACTCAAGCTTTGGTGGCCACCTCTGTGGTTGAAGTCGGTGTTGACGTCCCGAACGCGAGTGTCATCATCATCGAGGACGCCGACGGATTCGGCCTCGCCGCGCTTCACCAGCTTCGTGGACGCGTCGGTCGGGGCGAACGCCAATCCAAGTGTTTCTTGCTTCACTCCCCTGGCGTTGGCGACAACGCCGAACTCAAGGAGGATCGCGCCCGCGATCGCCTCGCCGTCCTCGAGCAATCCAACAACGGCTTCCGCATCGCCGAAAGCGATTTGCAACTGCGCGGCGCCGGTGAACTCTTCGGCACCAAGCAAAGCGGCCAACAGGTGAACCTCTTCCACGCATCCATGAGCACAGATCTCTACCTCCTCGAAGCCGCTCGTAAATCAGCCGCAGAGATGATTTCCCGCGCATCGCTTCAACAAGAACCGTTGCCTGCGCCCATCACCATCGCGCTTGAGACGCGTCCCGCGCTCATCCTCGACAACGCCATCGCAACCGGCACGCAAGCCGCGGCGACCAACTGATTGGCATGTAATTATATTTAGACTTCGTTGCTCACACCACCCTCTCCGAACTATCCCCGGGGCACGCTACATGGCATCGGCTCTACATCGCGTTTCCAAAGTCGCGCACTTTTTAACCTCTTGTCCAGAGAGTCGCCCAAACCCTCAGCCACTGGTCGACATATTCACGCTCGTTCGCGCAGACATCATGCTCTCCATGTCCGCCACGCTCTCCACCGCGTCGACTGTCGCCCTTCGCAAAACTTGGTGCGTGCGCTCGCATCGTCGGTATTCGTAGACGGTCGCGTCGCGCGTTCGATCGCGTTCGGAGTGATCCTTATCCGAGTCCTGACTTTTTGACGTGATGAACCGGCACGACGCGCGAGAAGGACGCGCGCGATGCGATGGAAGACTGACTTGAATATATTATCCTTTGTTCTTTCGAAATGCGCAGCGATCGACGCTCGAACGCGCGCGCGACGCGCTCCGTCGCGGTTCGCGCCGCTGCGGATTACTCGCCGAAGAAGGCGTTCTTCTTCCCTGGTCAAGGCGCGCAGACCGTTGGCATGTCCAAGGAGCTCTGCGAGACTTGCCCGGCGGCCAAGGCGATGTTCGATAAGGCGACCGAGGTTCTCGGGTACGATTTGCTCGACGTGTGCGTCAACGGCCCGGCGGAAAGATTGAACTCGACGGCGGTTTCTCAACCGGCGATTTACGTGTCCTCGCTAGCCGCGCTTGAAAAGATGAAGATGACCCCGGAAGGCCAAGCGCTCATCGATTCCATCGATGTCGCTGCTGGTCTTTCTCTTGGCGAGTACACCGCGCTCACTTTCGCCGGCGCGTTAACCTTTGAAGATGGTCTCAAGCTCGTGAAGATTCGCGGCGAGTCCATGCAAGAAGCCGCCGACGCCACTCCGTCTGGCATGGCGTCCGTCATCGGTTTGTCCGCGGATAAGGCTGAAGAGCTCGCCGCTCGCGCCGCGTCCGAATCCGGCGCCCCAGTCTCCGTCGCCAACTACTTGTGCAACGGCAACTACGCCGTGTCTGGCGCCATCCCGGCTATCGACAAGGTTGAGGAAATCGCCAAGCCGGAATTCAAGGCTCGCATGGTTGTCCGCCTCGCAGTCGCCGGTGCTTTCCACACCGACTTCATGGCACCGGCTGCTGACAAGCTCATGGCTGCCCTCGAAGCGACCCCGATCCAAGAGACACGCATCCCGGTCGTCTCCAACGTTGACGTCAACCCGCACTCCGACGCGGCGAGCATTCGCGCCACCTTGGCCAAGCAGCTCACCAACCCGGTTCAATGGGAGAAGACCATGAACACCATGCTCGACAAGGGCTTGGAATCTGCCACTGAAGTCGGTCCGGGCAAGGTTATCTCTGGCATCATGAAGCGTGTCAACAAGACCTTCCCGTGCGACAACTTTGACGGAGCCGCCTAAGTCACTCACGAGCGATGGGCGAAGCAACAACAAATCAATAGGCACACAATTTAAAACCAATAGCAAAGAAACCAAAAGAATGTGAATATATATATAACAATCCGTTCAACCGAACATCGAATGCACTCGCACGCCGCGCCGCGCCGCTACTTGACTTGACGAATTTTACACTCGCGCACGAGTGGAAATTTCGTCTTGATCGCTTGCGCGATTGAAAACGCGAGCGCCTGCGGCCCCTTGAACCGCAGCACGCACACGCCTCTCTCCAGCGATTCCACGCTTACCTCACCCCCATAGCTTGTGATTGATTTACGAAGCTTTTCGAGATGCTGCTCGATCGTTTCGACGCTCATCTCTTCCAAATCTCCGCTCACGTTGACCACCTCTTCCACGGCGTCGCCAAACTTTTGCCGCAAAAGCTTTTCGATGCCCCCCTTCATCGTCGCCGATGACGACGCGCACGTCCCACACGCCCCGTTCAACCGCACGACGATGATACCGTCGTCTATGCTCACCAACTCGACGTTCCCTCCGTCGGCCACCAAGTACGGACGAACCTCATCCAAAGCTTTATCCACGTTTTCCTCTGTGAGCTCGAGCGTCTCGCCTTCGTCGGATGTATCGTTCGACTCCTCCGTCGCCTCCTTCGCAAACGGACTCACCACGGGAGTCGGCGTCGCGGCGCCGTCACCATCCCCCATTTCGTCGTCGTCGCCGCCGTCATCATCATCAATCACCGTCGTCGCCGCTAGCGCTTCGTCCTCGGCGTCCCACTCGGCGTTCAACGCCGGCGTCTCGCCCTCCCCCAGCGCCTCCTTCCACCTCCTCGCCTCCCTCGCCAGCGTCTCCTTCGTCGCCATCGCGGCGTTCCTAAACGCTAAGACCCTCGCCGTGGACGCTCTCTTCGCCCCAGCGCGCGCTCGCGTCGCTCGAAGCGCCGTCGCCGCGTTTCGCGCGTAGTCCACGTACGCGCACGCGCCCGCCTCGTCGTACACCGCGAAGACGCACGCCGGGGGTTCCCGCGCCCCGGGGGCGTCGTAGCTCGCCAACCACGCCTCGATCGGCGCGCGGGAGCTTCCATCCTCGACGAGCGCGGTCGTTTCGCTCGTCGCGCGGACGACGACCGGGTTCGCGCGACGACGGCCGGGTCGCAGCCGCCGCGTCCACGCCGATGATGTCATCGACATCGTCATCGACATCGTCATCGACATCGCCATCGTCATCGCGACCGACGCGTCCGACGAACGCGCGCACGAACGACGAACCCGCGCTCTTCACGCCGCCCCGACGCGTCCGTCCGAGTCGTCTCGATACCCCGCGTGACGCCCCGCTCCGATGTGTCGTCCTCCTCGTCGTCGTCGTCTTCGTCGTTCGTTTTCGACGACTGATGGTGTTCATTACAGTGTAGTATGTGTTTTATTGTCACTGACGAGTCATGACTCGAGTTTTTACCACATCCACATCCACACTCTGGGGGTCACGATGACGAGTTTGACGAGTTTGACGAGTTTGACGTTCGCGCGCGAGAGGGAGACGCGCGCGGATTCCCGTCGGTGGTCTCGCGGGACGACCTCGGTCTTTCAGTCTTTCGTTCGGTCCGTCGATCCGTCGATCCGTCGATCCGTCGGTTCTCACTCGTTCGTTCGTTCGTTCATTCGTTCGGTCTGCGCAGCCGTTGAGTGCGATTGTTTTCGGATCGCGCGCTGCGTCGACGACGACGACGACGGATCGATCGGTCGCAGGTTTCGGTGAAAACGAAGCGGGGATTCGTGAGAGGAGGG
>Ga0255774_10001220_pt1 | contig 21392 bp, 21 predicted proteins | sample 101ome_17_FD_179972 | JGI IMG/M metagenome (GOLD analysis project Ga0255774, IMG submission 179972) | Coastal salt marsh microbial communities from the Groves Creek Marsh, Skidaway Island, Georgia - 101407AT metaG (version 2) | ecosystem: Environmental > Aquatic > Marine > Intertidal zone >...
TGTCCTTGAGAATGGCCTTGTTATTGTGTGGCAAGATCTTACTCACTCGGGACATCGAAAAAATGACCTTCTGACCGTCGTCTGACATGAGATTAATGGATTATAAAAAGTTTGTATTTGCTGTTGTACTGGCCTTGGGGTGCATGCCCCGCACAGCCGTAGCCCAAAGTTACGTATTGAAAGGCACGGTTGTAGACCGCGATTCATCTTTTGCAGTGCCCAATTCTTATGTAGTCAACAACAAGACCTATTTTGGGACCGTTTCCAACGGCATTGGATATTTCGAAATACCAGTATCCATGGGAGATACGTTGGTTATTTCTAATGTGGGGTACCAATTTTATTACCTCGCCATAGATAGCGCATTGGTCAGTGGAATTCGGGAGGAATTGCTGATAAAATTGGTCCCTCGAAACTACCTTCTAAACGAAGTGAGCATTTACGCCATCACCTCAAACAACCCACGGACCATGCCCAAAAGCGAGCCCAGGGTGCCACGCAACGAGGACATTCGGATGCCACAAGCGGTGGCTCCTACCCTCGCCAACCCGCTCGATCTGCTCTACTACAGCTTTGGAAAACGCCCGAAACAACTGCAGGCCTTACGCCAATTACAACGTGAGGATTACTACCGCCAAATGCTCGAGGAGGGCAGCAATCGCCAAATCATTGAAGAATTGACAGGCATTCCGAAAGCCGAAATGGAGGCTTTCATGTTCTATTGCAAATATTCCGAAACCGAAATCCGCACCTTCAACGATTACCAATTCCTCGTGTCTCTGCTCAATTGTTACGAAGAATACGAGCGTGAGAAGGAGCGCCAGGAGGCCTTGGAAAAATACGGACGCTGATGAAGGAGTACCTCGAGATCAACCGCAAACTTTGGGACCATTGGGCTGATTTGCATCCTCGATCTGATTTCTACGATGCCGAAGCCTTTCGCAAAAACCCCATGACCTTGCACGAGATTGAGATGGCGTTGTTGCCAGTATTGGCTGGAAAAAAGGTCCTGCACATGCAATGCCATTTTGGACAGGATACACTTTCGCTCAAGACCTTGGGAGCCGCCGAGGTTTGGGGGCTGGATTTCAGTCCTGTAGCGCTTCGCGAGGCGGCCGCACTAGCCCAGAGTTTGGACATGGAAGCGAATTGGGTATTGGCCAATGCCACTGAGATTCAGGAGGATTTGGTGGGGCAATTCGATTTGGTTTTCGCCTCCTATGGCGTATTAGGCTGGCACCCCGATATCAAGCCGTGGATGGACGCGGCCTTCTCCTATTTGAAACCCGGCGGTGAGCTCATCCTGACAGACTTCCACCCTGTCCTTTGGATTCTCGACGAGAATTTCGAGCACATCGCCTACCCCTATTTCAACACCGGGGTCATTGAAGAGGAGCGCGAAGGGAGCTACGCCTCGCCGGAAGCCAAACGCATGAAGAACCAAACTTGGAACCACCCCATCAGCGATATCGTGCTGCCCATTGTGAAAAACCCGGAGCGAGATTTGGTGTATTTCGGAGAAACGAATTGGAGTCCTTATGCCTTGTTTGAATCCACCTCCCCATCCCCCGGTCGCTATCAAATTAAGGGGCGCGAAGGCCTATTCCCATTAGTCTATTCGCTCAAGGCGCGCAAACTGTGACCTAGATTCCGCTCGAGCTAGGACCAATTATCGTACTTTGATTCCACCAAAAGCAAAGCATCATGAAAACATTGGTTTCCTACCTCACTACCGCCATGGTCTTACTATCTATGGCCCTGCCTACCACGCTACACGCTCAAACTGACCACCAACTGGTGGTACAGATGGTAGATAACAACCCCAAAATTCAAAAAGGGCTCCTCAAGCAGCTCAACAACCTCAAAGACGGATACGGTAATACGATTACCATCGAGGTGGTCTGCCACGGTCCAGGCTTAGACCTCCTACACAAAGAACGCTCAGAATACCGTGAAGAACTTCTCGCCCTGAAAGAACGCGGCATCATCTTCTTGGCGTGCGAGAATACCCTCAAAGGTCGCGACATCCCTCGCGATGCCATCATGAAAGAATTTGAATTCGTTCCTATGGGCATAGGTGAAGTCATGGAAAAACAAGAGCAAGGCTGGTCGTACGTGAAAGGTGGGATTTAACACAAAATATTTCACTAAGGCCAATATCCCATTCCACATAAATACTTACCGACTCCAATTAAAAATTGGGCGATAAAAAGTTACGATAGGTAAATCTTTTTTGAGTTAAGAGCACTGCTCACGGCAACACTTATACAAAATTTATAGTACTTGGTATTGCATAGTACTATATTTTTCATTTACCTTTGTCCTATAATACAACCAACATGAAAAAAAGTATCCTTTTCCTAGTACTCCTTCCCTTTGGTGTTTTTGCACAACCGAAAGGATTGGCAGATGAACTCTACGAGAAATATGAACCCAAACCATACGTCGGTGGTTTCAGTTTTGGTGGCTCACTTTTAAGTGCGCTACCCCTTGATATCGATTTTGCGAATGGCGACCTCGAACGCACCTTAAACGGCGAAATCAAGCGCGTTCAATGGCTTCGCGTTGCCGATGAACGTTACATTAAAGAAGTAACGCAAGAATGGGAGAAATTCCTTGACCGCGCCGGATATAAGCGTATTGTTATCGATGATGATGATGGCGATGAGCATTTCATCTACATCCGCGGCAAACGTACCCATTTCGATGAGGCCCACTTCCTAGTACGCGAAGATTCCAATACCATTTTGATCACCTTCTACGGAGACTTCACCCTGAGCAAAACCCTCCATGAAGATTGAGAATACCAAAGCACAGATGCGCAAAGGGGTGCTCGAATACTGCATCCTAGGTATTCTGGGTAACGGAGATGCGTACGCTTCGGACATTATTGAACACCTTAAGAATGCAGAACTAATCGTCGTAGAGGGAACCCTTTATCCACTGTTGACCCGATTAAAAAACGCCGGACTCCTCCAGTATCGCTGGGAAGAAAGTACTTCGGGGCCACCGCGCAAATACTACTCCCTTTCTACCGAAGGAAAGGCATTTCAAAAGGAGCTGAAAAGCACTTGGGATGCCCTCCAAAAAGCCGTTGAACACATCACTACCTCGAATTAACGCCCCATGAATAAGACAATAAATATCAACCTAAGCGGCATCATCTATCATTTGGACGAAGGTGCCTACGAGAACTTTAATCTGTATTTAAATGCGATTAAGGACCGATTATCCCACGAGGAAGGCGGCGCCGAAATAGTTGCAGATATCGAATCGCGCATCGCGGAAATCTTTTCTATGCGGCTTTCTGAAGGCAAACGACAGGTTGTAACGCAGGAAGATGTTGACTTCATCATCTCTACCCTTGGGCGCCCTGAGGATTTTGCAGAGGCTGCCGAGGAGATGGAAACCACTCAAACAGAAACCAAACGCAGATTCTTCCGTAACCCAGACGAAACCTTCATTGGCGGGGTCTGCAGCGGTATCGCAGCCTACTTCAACATTGAGGTGGTTTGGATTCGCGTGTTATTCTTGGTGCTGTTGTTCTTTACGGGAATTGGATTCATCACCTACATCATCCTATGGGCGGCCATTCCTGAAGCGAAAACTACTGCGCAAAAACTCCAAATGCGGGGGGAACCGGTAAACCTGGGTAACATTGAAAAGAAGTTCAAGGAGTTCGAGGCCCAAGGCAAAGCGTTCGGAAAGAAGTTCAAAACCACGCCTAAAGGATTTTTTGATTTCATTACTAATACCATTGGTGCCATCCTTGGATTTATCCTCAAATTCTTTGGGGTCGTATTGGCCATAGTTGGGTCAGTAATCGCCTTTACCCTGATAGTTGCATTGATCGGGGTGTTTGGCAGTACTTGGAATTTTGGCGGCTTTGATTTCATCGACATCAATGGCTATATCTACGGCATGGAAGGGTCGCAGGCCTTGTTTGGATCGGGATGGCGTTTGATGTCATTGCGCGTGGGAACCTTGTTGACCCTATTAATGCCCCTCTTTGCGCTGATAGTATTCCTGGCCAAATTGTTTGGGAAATCGATCTCGAACCCACGCCTGCTCTCCTTCTCGGGCATTGCATCATTCATCATTGGCTTAATTCTCATTTTTATCAGCGCGGGATCGCTGGCCACCGATTTTAAAGAACGCTCCACCGAAGTAGAAAAGCTCCCAGTACAAGGAAATTCCCTCGTCCTCGAAGCCGATATATTGGAGGAGTCCACAGGATTTTTATTTGATATTGACGATGACCAATTAAGAGTTGAAAACGTCCGCTTCAACATCGAGAGAACCAATGATAGCAAGGCCCACCTAGAGTTAAAGCATTCGGCAAGCGGCCGTAACCATGGCGAGGCTAGACAACGTGCAAAGAGGTTTGATTTTAAAACCGAGCAAACAGGAGAAACGCTACGATTAAGCGAGTATTTCAGCGTGCCCGAGGATGCCTTGTACCGTGGGCAAGACCTTAAGGTGACCTTACGATTGCCGGTAGGAACCACCGTATTCTTGGACCCAAGTCTTGAAAACATCATTTATGACCTCGAAAATGTGCAGAACCTGTGGGACGGCGACATGCTAGGTCATACCTGGATCATGACCGAAAGAGGTTTGGATTGTACCGATTGCCCCGTAATCGAATACTATTCAGCTGAAGATCTCGAGGAAACGATCGAAGAAGAACTTGAAGCGATGGACGATGAATTCGATCGAAAGATTGAAGAGCTAGAGCTTGAAATCAAACGGTTGAAAGACCGCTAGGCTCGTACTCCTGAGCTAAGAAAGCCCTCACCTACGCAGGGGCTTTTTTATGCGTATGCTATGTTGAGTACGGCAAAAAACACCGTGAGTACCGCTATGACCCATGGGCTTTGAGGGTTTTTTGTATTGCCGCCTGCCGTGGCCCTTGCGAACAATGTAGCAAGGACGAACCACGAAATATAATTGGCCACAGGAACTTCGACCTCCTCCCAAGTCCAAAAGCCCAATTCTATAGCTACAGGTTCAATCAACACGTCCATCAAAACCATAGCCGTTCCAGTGATAAACGATTTTACCCACGCATTTTGCGTCCATCGATCTGACAAATCAAACCAAGCTCGAATCAATACCCACCACAATACGCCAATCATTAGAGGAGTACTTAATACTCTCGGCCCTAAAGCTGTACCGTAAGTGTAGGCACCAAAAGGCCATCCGGTATTGGTACCAATAACCTCGATGATATAGCCTAATACTATGGGCGCCATGTAGAGCCCCCAATTCTTCGGACGATCGCTGGCCAGCAGGAAGACGACCAACATTAACAGCAGGTTATATGGTGTAAGGAATACGAAATTTTGGCGCCAGTCAGCTCCAAGCAAAAACAATCCTATGGTGTGGAAAAAGATGAGGACGTATCCGCCGTACTTGGCCGCCAATAATTGGATTTTTCCTAAATCATTCATCTTCTTCTATCCATTCCGCGGCAATTTTACCGCTCAGTATACATAAGGGCACACCGCCTCCCGGATGTGCCGAACCACCACAAAAGTACAACCCTTTGACCGAGCTACTTTTATTAGAATGCCTTAAAAATGCCGCCATTCGCTCGTTCGAGCTTGTTCCGTAAAGTGCTCCGCCCACACTGGATGTTCTGTGCTGGATTTGCGGCGGGGTTAAAATTTCCTCGGTTTCAATCAAGGGCGTAATATCTTGTCCCAGTACTGCGGACATACGTTCAATAAGCTTGCGTCGCACTTTACCCACTATATCTTCCCAGTCCTGCCCTTGATCGTACGGTACATTCACCATCACAAACCAAGAATCCTTACCCTTCGGGGCGTCATTATCCTCTAATCGGTTGGAAATATGAACATAAATGGTTGGATCCTCCCAAAATGGCCCATTGGTACGAATCCGATCGAATTCCTGCTTGTAATATTCGCTGAAGATGATGTTGTGTAGGTCCAATTCAGGGAAAGTTTGTCCTATACCCCAATAGTATATCAACGCGCTGGAGCTAGGTTCTTGTGCCAAGGTCTTCTTAGGTCGACGCACCTTCTTAGGCAATAACTCTTGATATGCGTGTTTGATATCTGAATTACACACCACTAGTTCAAACATCCGTTCAGCCCCGTTGACCACTACGCCGCATACTTTCTTTTCCTCAATGAGGATTTGCTCGACTTTAGAATTCAGCTCAAACTGCACGCCTAATTCCTCAGCAAGTTTGGTCAGGCTCTGGGAAATAGAGTGCATTCCACCGACGGGAAAATGTGTTCCCATACCGTGTTCCAAATGCGAAATCATCTGCATGATACCAGGCGTTTGATACGGTGAAGAACCATTATAGGTCGCATATCTATTGAATAATTGGACGAGCTTAGGCTCCTTGAAATAACGCTTATTTTGCTCATCCAAGGTCGAAAACAACCCTAATCTTGGGATCTCAGAAACCACCTGCAACACTCTCGGCGAAAGGAAGGTTTTCATTTTATGTAGGCTACTCTCTAAAAAGAAAGGCGCCGTGAGCTCGAATTTCTTGCGCGCATCATCAAAATACTTTCGAACTCCTTCACCGGACTCTTTGCCAAAAACAGTGGTAATCGCTTCCACGTTTTTTTCCACTGAAGGGTACAGTGTTATTTGTTTTCCATCCAGCCAGAAATACCTGCAAACCTCATCGTGGGTGTGGTATTGAAAGTAATCCTTGGGGGTCCTCCCTGCTAATTCGAACAATTCCTCGACTAAATGAGGCATAGTGAATAAAGAGGGTCCCATATCGAATCTAAATCCCTGCTTCTCGAAAGCCGTAACTTTACCTCCGGTATAGGGATTTTGCTCAAAAACAACCACTTCCTTTCCTTGTAAGGCCAAACGTATAGCTACGCTGAGTCCAGCTACTCCAGAACCGATGACCGCTACTGACGTGGAATTATTTTTCATGAGGCGCAAAGGTATTTTCTTAGGAGTATTTATTAAACAACCAACTCCGTTTATTGTTGTAAAAGCGATGGAAAAGAAACTATACCTCGGTGCCTTAATTTTCTTTACAGCCATGTTGCTGCTGAGCATCCTTTGGCCCTATGAGCAAAAGTTGCAGCACTGGGATTTGGAGCCCAATTATTTGGTCAAAGAGAGCGACGAAATCTTCTTCAATAACACACGAATTCATCAATACAGGACTGAGGAGCGAGCAGAATTGGCCCAACAAGGATTTAAAGTGCACCGGTATTTAAAGTGCACCCACGACACGACCCAACCGTTATTGAACTTTACCATCATCAATTCTTGGCGTACGGACCAGGCCTATATTATTGCCGAACCGAATGCACGAAGTTATTTCACAGATACGGTGCATATCGCTTTGGATGATTCAGTGGCTACCATCAGTCTTTATCACATGGACTTCTCAGACCACTATAGACTTGCCGCTTGGGTCTTTCAAAATACGCTTGATTACCGCCGTGCCTTCATTGTTAAAGGAAGGGATTCCCTTCTTATGAACGGTACACAGAGTAATGAAAAGGCCAATCAGGCTGTGCTCAAAGATTACTTTAGGCTTGTGGGTCGCTACCAGTAGATTTAGACTTTTCAGCCGCACGAATGCTCAATAATTGGACAATAAGCGCAAAACCTACCGAACTGTAGACATAGGGTTTGGGGATTTCTACATGTGCACTTTCCGCGACCAGAACTGTCCCGATCATAATCAAGAAACTCAGTGCCAAGATCTGCAAGCTCACGTGCTTCTCAATGAAATGCGCAATAGGCTTCGCAAAAGTCAACATGATCACCATGGAAATGACAACCGCCACGATCATGATTACTAGCTCGTGGGTCATCCCAATCGCAGTCAGTACGCTATCAAAGCTGAACACGATATCTAACAATCCTATCTGGATGATCACACCAACAAGAGATTTTGGTTTACGTGCATGTTCTCCATGTCCTCTCCCCTCCGTCTTTTTGAAAATCTCAGAAGAGGATTTCGCCAACAGGAACACCCCTCCTGCAAACAAAAGAGCATCCCTCCCCGAAACGGCATGTTCGCCAAGGTGAAACAACGGGGCAGTCAAACCAATAAGCCAGGCAATTCCAAGCAACATTAATATTCGGAATCCCAAGGCCAGCGCCAATCCCAAACGTCGGGCTAAAGGCTGCTGACTTTCCTCCAAATCATTCGAGATAAGGGATATGAATATGATATTATCGATTCCTAAAACAATCTCTAGAAATGTCAACGTGGCCAATGATAATAATCCAGGGGCGGTCAATAGCGCTTCCATAGGTCTGCGATTTTTTTGCTTTTTAAAGGTATATCTTTGGCCAACATCCTAAATCAACACACATGAAAATTGTTAAGACACTTTTGATCATTGTTGCCGTACTTGCCGGCGCTTTTATCATTTGGAACGCTACCCTACCCTCTAACTTCGAGGTGAAACGCTCCATAGACATGAATGTTGCTCCAGAAGCCATAAGCCATACAGTATCGGATTTCAGCACATGGCCACATTGGAGTATTTGGTTCGAATTAGATTCAACCATGACCTACGAACTAGGCGACCCGCAGCAAGGAGTAGGAGGATCCTACAGCTGGACCAGTGAGACCATGGGCGGAGGAAATATGTCTATTCTAGAATATGCCGAGGGCCAATTCATGAAGACCGAAATACACTTTGACGGTCAAGGAGTGAGCAATGGTACTTGGGATTTTGAAATCCAAAATAATGGAGCAACCAAAGTAACTTGGGGCTTAAGCGGTGAAATGGGCTTCTTTGGTAGATTCATTGGTGCACAAATGGACAAATGGGTCGGACCAGATTTCGAAGCAGGTCTTCAAAACTTAAAAAAGTACGTGGAATCCGCTTCAGCTTCGGCAGAAGCAAGAAAAGCCCCTTCAGATTCCCTTTTGATCGAATAATTACTATTCGAGGCGGCTCTTACGGGTCGCCTCAAATTTTTCATAGAAGTATACAATCCCTAAGATGAGCAACATCCCATAGAAGATGTCCTCAAAGGGAATAGTACCCAACCGAATACCAAGGTTTTCCGCATCGTTGTACCAAACGACTTGGCTTTCCAAGAAGGAACCTGTTAAGATTCCATTTTTCAAAAAGAAGGGAAGCAAGGCAATGATATAGCTTTCATAAAACCTAGGAAGCCAAGCACAACGGGCAATCCAAGCCACATAGATAAGGACTACACCTAGCAACAAGAAGGTCGCCGCGGTATATAGCTTGTCCAATGACATCAACCCAACAACAAGGGTAAAAGGGATGAGCAACTGGCTAATTCGATTTGCCACTGCCACGGTCATAATACCATCCGGGAAGAATAACTCCATGCATTTGTAAATGAACACACAAGCGAAAGGCACGGTGATAAAGAACAGATACTCACCCAAGGGCAATCCGAACAACTCTACCCCACTGAGGTACTTCGGGGTAAATCCCCACACGCCAAGATCAGTGTACCAAATATCCCAAATCAGAAAAAAGCCGCTCCAAATGAGCAGGGCTTTACCCAAGGAGCCGAAACTTTTGTAGTACGCGATTCGAGGTTCAAAGCTTCTTATCAACGGTACGCTCATCGTGAATAGGTTGAGCAGTAAATAAAGCCATTTGGTTTCTAACACGATTTCTAGGATTTGGCGCGCATTTGGCGTACCTGGCGGATGTATTTTGGATGTACCCATAACATCCCAAAATTCTCTCCGTTTTCTTTGCCTAGGTGACGGTGGTGCATCTTGTGCGCCAATCGAACCGCTTCCCAATACACAAAACGAGATTTTTTTAATACCGGCAGTCTTTGGTGAATAAAGAGTTCATGAACTAAGGCATAGGCAAAGCCATAAAAAGCGATTCCAGCCCCTATTGCCACACTTATTCCATTGTCATTAAACAAACCAAGCATAATGCACAGCCAGGATGGAATGGCGAAGATTAGGAAGAACGTATCATTTTTTTCCAATGCACCAGGTGTCTTGGTGTGATGATCGTCGTGGAGAAACCATAGAATACCGTGCATGAGGTATTTATGGGCTGCCCAGGCTACACCTTCCATGGCGAAAAAGGTCAACAATGCGATGCTAATCTCAATGGGTGTCATGAACCAATTTTTTTACGTAATCCAAGCTTTCCAATACGTGATCGTTTGCTCGAAATAAACTTTTGAAAATATACGCCACTTTATGGGAACCATCAGTGACATAAGTAATTCTATTCGCCACTGTATTAAAAAGCAATCCAGGTGCACCGAATGATTTTCGAACCGCATGACCAGGGTCACTAAGTACTGGGTATTTTAAATCATACTTATCTGCGAAGCTTTTGTGCGTGCTTACCTCAGCATCATTTATACCAATAACCTGTGCTCCCGCCGCTTGAAACTCACTTTCATAATCTCTAAAGGAACAAGCTTCAGCGGTACAACCAGGAGTATGGTCTTTTGGATAAAAGAAGATGACAAGAGGTTTCCCTTCAAAATCGTTTCTATTGATCCATTGACCGTGTTGGTCTTGTAGTTTGAAGTCGGGAATACGGTCACCGATATCGAGGGCTTTCTGTAGGGGCATAATGCGGTTTTTATTGTTCAATAAACCCTTGGCCCTCCCTGATTGTTCAACCTAAGGATTGATTTTTCGCCACTCCAAATTGTGGAAAACACGGAGCTCAGTATACGTATTCTTACCTTGTTCATTCGGAACAAACCCTAGTGATACCCCGCGATAAGTTCCTGTGCCCTCGGTAAGATTGCGCACATAGAACTGGGCAACATCATATCCCTTGATGGCATATTCATCAGGTTGCGCTCCAAACTTTTCACGGAAGGATTGGACCATGGACATGGCAGACTCGCTGCGATAGTCTATGTACGAGGAATAGGCACATACCACCCCTTTTTCTCTTGCAAAGTTGTCCTGTGTAATGCCATTGTCGACAATCTGATTTTCAATGGTGTACCAAGTATAGAATGCATTTCCGGCACGGAGATTACGCAATACATCCAAAACAAAGGCAGGATCACTATCATAGACGATCAGGTCATAATGAATAGTAGTATCCAAAAATGCCAATCGTTCGTTTTCTTTCCATCCCTCAGTTGCCATCATGACCTTGGGGTCATTGAATACTGAAAACATACCACTAATGGCAGCCTCTGTTTTCGCAGAGCTTTGGGCGACAATGAGAGTTTGTTGAGGACGAATTCCATTTGCCACAGGAAGTAACACCATTTGTTTTTCGCGACGCTCTTGTATCAAATCAATAATAGCCTGCCATTGATATTCCTCAGCCACAACCGCATTTTGTAATGGCGACGCATTGATAGACGCATTTTTACTCAGTGGGCTAACTACCTTGTTGGCTAGGGCGTTCTTACTGATTTCCATCACTCGTTTGGAATACATGGGACCTACAACAAGGTCGAAAGAATCCAACGGGTTGCGCTCAATAGCCAAGCGCAATGAATCTGCTTGGTTGTAAGTATCAGCAAATGTCATACGGATATCGTGAGACGAATCATTTAACTCCTCGATAGCTAATTCCATTCCCTGTCGGAAACTCAGCGCTAAAGGGCTGCGCTTAGCCAACGGCGTTTCATTGATATAATCTTTGTAGAAAAATGGCAACAAGCCTAAAATTTTTACTTCATCAAGGAGTTCCACGGAAACTGTACTATCTGAACTAGCTGTAATTACTACAGAATCTTTAGGACTTTCATCGAAAGTACCTGACAATACAGGCTTTACAAGAATCATCCCCTTCTTCCAATCTGTTCGAGCATCAGGATTCAATCTGTAGAAAGCACGCATCGTAGTGAATCCCCAGGCTTGGGCGAGATCTGCAGGTGTATCGCCTTTTTTGACCTTATACATTTCATAGCCCGAATCAATAGATGCTGGACCTGTAGTCTCAGACGAAGGATCCTCTTGAGCTGGTACTAAATTATCCGTACTTGGAATAAGCAGGGTATCCCCTATGGATAATGCTGTTCCTGCGATTTGAGGATTTGCCTCTTGCAAGGCTTCTACAGTAACTCCGTAAGTTTTTGAAATAGAATACAGCGTATTTCCCTTGACCACAATGTGCTCAGTAATACTTTGTCCGTGTGCTGTTGATGCCAACAGCAACATGAACATCCATATGCTCTTTCTTATTCCCATTCAATGGTGGCCGGTGGCTTGGAGCTGATGTCGTACACTACGCGGTTCACTCCTTTCACCTTATTAATAATTTGGTTGCTGACCTTCGCTAGGAATTCATAAGGAAGATGCACCCAATCCGCCGTCATACCGTCCGTACTTTCTACCGCACGAAGAGCTACAACTTTTTCATAGGTTCTTTCATCTCCCATTACTCCTACTGAGTTCACCGGTAAGAGTATGCAACCAGCTTGCCAAACTTTATCGTAAAGACCTTCTGTTTTCAATCCATTGATGAAGATGTGATCTACTTCTTGAAGGATACGCACTTTTTCAGCCGTGATATCTCCAAGGATACGAATAGCTAAACCTGGGCCTGGGAAAGGATGACGTCCTAACAATTCCGCACTCATGTCCATAGAAGCGCCCACTCTGCGAACCTCGTCTTTGAACAAAGTCTTCAACGGCTCAACTACTTTCAACTTCATGAAATCTGGTAGACCACCCACATTGTGGTGCGACTTGATAGTCGCAGACGGACCTTTCACACTAATACTTTCAATAATATCCGGGTAGATGGTGCCCTGGGCTAACCAAACCACATCTTCAATCAGATGTGCTTCATCGTCAAATACTTCAATGAATACACGACCAATAGCTTTGCGCTTTGCCTCAGGCTCTTCAATACCTGCTAGCGCATCTAAGAATCGATCCGAAGCATCTACGCCCTTCACATTCAGACCCATCCCTTCATACTGTTTCAATACCTGGGTAAACTCGTCTTTGCGGAGCAGCCCGTTGTTGACGAAGATGCAATATAAATTGGCCCCAATAGCTTTGTGTAATAGCATAGCAGCGACAGAACTATCGACGCCACCTGAAAGTCCTAGAACGACTTTATCATTGCCTAGTTGTGTCTTAAGCTGCGCCACTGTTTCATCGACAAAATGTGCAGGAGTCCAATCCCCGCTTACCCCTACTACATCGTACAAGAAGTTCTTCAACAACTGTGTACCGTCTGTACTGTGGTATACTTCCGGGTGGAACTGAATGCCGTAGGTAGATTGGTCCTTTACTTTATATCCCGCTACACGAACATCGTGGGTTGAGGCAATGACTTCAAAATCCGTGGGCAATTCCATGATGGTATCCCCATGGCTCATCCAAACCTGAGATCCGGCGCCCACTCCTTGGAATAAATCCGAAGTGGCATCCACCTCACTTAGGTTCGCTCTACCGTACTCGCGAATTTCACTAGGAGCAACCTGCCCACCACCAGTAAGCGCCATGTATTGTGCGCCGTAACAAACACCTAGCAAAGGAAGCTTCCCTTTGATCTCGCTCAAATCAAACTGAGGGGCATCTTCTTGCAAAGTGCTATAAGGTGAACCGCTCAGAATCACACCTTTTATGTCCTCTGTGAGGGCAGGCGGATTGTTGAACGGATGGATTTCACAATAGACGTTGAGTTCTCTCACACGACGCGCAATCAACTGCGTGTACTGAGAGCCAAAATCGAGGATCAAAATGGTTTCTTGCATGGCACAAAAATACCACTAAAAATTCGGCTGTATGACTATGGTTCCGGCCTTTATTGTTGACATGTTTTCAACCATGGCATCCCTCGGATCTTGACCTAGGATTCCGACTAAATCTGCATAAGAAGCATGACGCTCCCAAAATACGCCCCCAGGGTAAATAGCATCGATCGCACTTTCAACGCTGCGCATGAGTTCTTCATGACGACGTTTCTGGGCACGGTACCTGGTTTCTGAAGTACGTTGAGCCAATTTTTTCATCTTCACTTTCAAAGCCGCAGCATGTTGGTGCAACTCAGGATACTGTTCCAGGAGCGCAGCATTCCATTGGTCAACGGCCTCCATTAACGGGGCTTGGAGTAGCTCGCCTTCGGCCTGTAATACCGAGTTCTTACCCAATATCTCGCCTTTGAGTTCCTCGGCATTTGTGGCAAGCAACTCGGACAGGGTAATGCCCAATTTTTTCAGGTTTTTAGTGAGTTTAGAATCTTGGACGAGTACGCTATTGCGCAAATACAGCAAAGGCATGGGACGACCTAAATGTTCAAACGCACTGCCCAGTTGCAACCAATAGGCCAACTCTCCACCCCCTCCGACATAGGCCAGATTGGGCAACAACCACTCCTGGTATAGTGGACGCATTAAAGCATTGGGACTAACGTAGAAATATGGACAGCCCGGGTCGGGTTGCTCGAAGCGCTGACGATCGCCATCGCGCAAATCGAATAGATTGATCTCACGTGGGAATACCTGGGCCTTATACCCCTCGGCGACAAGGGCATCGGTCTGTGCTTGAATGAGTTTAGAGTACTGACCGTCCATCTCGGCTGTCCAAAGTGGGGCGGCTTGCACTTTGAGCGCCATATCCTGTCCATCCAAAATTAGAAGACCTAATCCTTCGGCCCATTCACGCACCCATTGACGTGTCGCTTCTGCAAGGTTTTTTCCCTCGCGATAGGCTTTCAGTCTTGGTTGAACCAATTTTTTCTGCGCATCGTTCAACGGAACTTTTTCGATCCATGAGGATAATTGATCTACTAAATCTTGGGTAGGCAAATACCCCACGGGACCTTTGGCATCGGGCTGTTTCCAAGTAAACTGGTGCTCGCCAATTCGAAAAGAGGCAATCTCCTCAAAATCATGATCTTCACTGGCCATCCAAAACACCGGAACGACTTCCCTGCCCAATTCCTTCGTAGCAGCTCTTGCAAGCGCAACCGCACCTAAAACCTTGGCTTCGAAAAACACTGTACCACCACAAACCATGAGCTGGTGCCCCGTGGTAATGGTCAGTGCACCATCGCGAAACGCCTGCAACGACGCTTCCTCGGAAGCACTGAGGTTGGGATTTTGACGTTCGAATGCGTCGGCAACCACGTCTCTTGTTTCGGAAGAATATCCCTGCTGTGCCTGGGCTTGGTCAGCAAAGCTTTCCCAATGGTAAGGAACTTTGGCAATTGATTCTAGAAAAGTACCGCCAGCAGTGAGGTCCTTCATTACTTTTGAAGGAACTGGCGAGTGCTCATGAAGAATACTTTCTAGAATCATGCAGATGAACTTATGAACGCGAAGATAAAATCAATATTGCTTGCCGCGGCACTTGCTAGCTGTGGAAGCTCGGCAGAAATTGAAACATGTGATCTAAATACTCATTATTCATTCAATTTTGAACAATCACAGTACTTCGGCTTACCCGTTATTGACTTTACTTTTACTGTGAACGATAGCTGGAGTATAAAAATGCCCGAATGGGGGGTTCAGAATTTTAGCTATTATGAGATTGCTCGATATAATGACGATAGCTCAGGAAGTATCTTGATTAAGATTCATCCATTTAAGAGAGAAGGATCATATATCACAATTCATGAGCAGACAAAAGCCCAAGAGTACATAAACACCCAGTTTGCAAAAAGAGAAAGTTGGAAAACACTTAAATCTGACACCATTGAAAGTTGGATGGTTCAATATGGCATTTACGAACAAGAACCTATTCCTTACGTAATCGCACACAAGCTGATGCTGCGCGATACTTTAAGCAACGGACTGTTTTTGGAACTTCAAATGCCCTGTCCCATGGATTCTTTCGCGCTGGACAGACAGAGTTGTTTGGACGCTGTAATGGAAAGCTTCAAGATTTACTTGTAGAGGATTTTGGGGGATTTGGAGCCAATTCAATGAGTATTTACACTTAATTTCTTCGGATTTCGAATTTTTCGTGTCTCAAATTAGACCGATGGTGAGTCGGGAAGTAAAATCTTTCTATATTAGAACTATTCAAAGGCAACTTTGAATTAGGTTAGGGGTACGGAGCCAAGAAATTGGCTCCTTTTTTTTGCCTGAACTTTCGACTTCGCGAGCGGTTATGCCTAAAACCCTCCCCCATGATTCGGCTCATTCTAGGCGATCAACTCAACAGATATCATAGCTGGTTTTCGGAACAGTCCGACGACATTACCTATGCCTTTTTCGAATGCTACGAAGAGGCCACCTATGCTCCACACCACATTCAAAAGGTCGTGGGAATTTTTGCGGGAATGCGTGCCTTCGCGGCCGAATTAAAAGCACAAGGCCACAACGTACATTACGGCAGCATAGGTCAAACCCTACCGTCCTTAGGGGAAAACCTACAAAAGCTGTGCACCGAAATCAAAACCCAACGCATCGAAATTCAACAGCCCGATGAATACAGAGTCCAAGAGCATTTGCTCGGCTTAAGGGAAAATGGATTCCAAATCGAAGTGTGCAGCAGCGAGCATTTCATTGCAGATGTTGAAGACTTTAAGACCCAATTCTCCGGTAAAAAAACTCTCCTCATGGAAAGCTTCTACCGCAGGATGCGAAAATCTACGGGTATATTCATGCAAGGCGCCCAACCCTTAGGAGGCAAATGGAACTACGACGCAAGCAACCGTAAATCCCTGCCAAGGGGACACAATATCCCTCCTCGATACTTTCCCAACACTGATGTAAGCACAATTATAGCGGACATCCAACAAGTGAACATCCCTACCATAGGTTCCATAGGCAACCCCAAACATTTCTATTGGCCAACTACACCAGAACAAGCCAAAGATATCTTTCATTATTGGCTCGAGCACGACCTGCCTTTCTTTGGAGATTTTCAAGATGCCATGGCTCGCAATCAATGGGCTATGTATCACAGTCGCATCTCTTTTGCCCTGAACACGAAGATGATTGATCCGCTTTGGGTGTGCCAAGAAGTCGAGCGCGCCCATCATGAGCGCGAAGAGGTATCCATCAATGCAGCCGAAGGCTTTATACGTCAAATTTTAGGCTGGCGCGAATTCATGCGTGGGGCTTATTGGTTGGCCATGCCGGACTATGAGGATTTGAACTATTTCAACCACAGCGCACCGCTGCCCACGTGGTTTTGGACAGGCACGACCAAGATGGAATGCATGAAGCAGAGCATAGGCCAGAGCTTGGACCACGCTTACGCCCACCACATTCAGCGGTTGATGATCACCGGGAATTTTGTGCTCTTGGCCGGTATTGATCCTAGTGAGGTAGACCGTTGGTATTTGGGCATTTATATCGATGCCTTCCAATGGGTTGAAATCACCAATACCAGAGGCATGAGTCAGTTTGCCGACGGGGGATGGATTGCGACAAAACCTTATGTAAGTTCCGCGAACTACATCCACAAGATGAGCGATTACTGTGGGCATTGTCCGTACGACCGAAAAACCCGTGCAGAGAAGGACAGTTGTCCGTTCAATGCCCTCTACTGGGATTTTTATGAAAGAAATGAAGACCAATTAGGGAACAATCCCCGCATCGGAATGGTTTATAGGACATTAAACAAGATGAAAGAAGCCGACAAAGTCGCTTTTCAGGAGCGCGCTCGGTGGATTCACGATCATTTGGAAAACCTCTAACCTCTTATGAAAACTTGTCTACTTTGGTTCCGAAACAACCTCAGACTGAGCGATAATCTCCCGGTCTACCACGCCTATCAGTACTACGATCAGGTTATTCCGGTTTATTTATACCCTACCCAAAATGCAGAGCACCCCACCGGCAATTTCCCTTGGGGCGAACACAGGAAAACGTTTGTAGCGCAAAGCGTTGCCTCTCTAAGTCAGCTCATCGAAGTACACGGCAGCAGCCTATTGGTCGACGAGAACGAGGGCACCATCGTGGAGCGCATCTGTGCGCTGGCTACAACGCACAAGGTGGATGCCATTGTCGGTCCGACAGAGCCGGCCTACAACGAGCAAATGGAAGAATTGGCCCTAGATCAGTGGGCTGCAGAGCGAAACATTGAAACGAATTGGTTTGAGGAGCGCACGCTTTTTGAGCAGCACCAATTGCCTTTTGAATTGGCCGATTTACCCCAATCCTTCACCCCGTTTCGTAAAAAACTGGAAAAATATTCGCAGCCGGCAGCGGCGCTACCCGAACCTACCCTCACCCCTAGTCCCGTCTCATCCGCACTTTGGATGCCAACCACCCATGCTTCTTTGGAGGAGCGAAGTGCCCATCCATTTCAAGGCGGGGTAAGTGTAGCCTGGGACAGATTAGATCATTACCTCTGGGATACCGAACACATTACGAGCTATAAAGAAACGCGCAACGGTATGCTTGGTACAGATTTCAGTTCAAAGTTCTCGGCTTTCTTGGCCTTGGGCTGTATTTCTGCTAGAGAAATCTATGCTGAGATCAAGCGATTCGAGCACCAAGTAACCTCGAACGAAAGCACCTATTGGCTGTATTTTGAACTGTTGTGGCGCGAATACTTCCAATGGATTGCGCGCAAGCACGGACGCGATTTGTTCTTGCAGGGCGGACTGCAACCCGCCAAGCCAAAGAAGAACTTCCGCAACAAGCATTTCGAGATGTGGAAAAACGGCACCACGGGAGATCCGTTGGTGGATGCCAACATGAGAGAATTGGCCGCGACAGGGTTTATGAGCAATAGAGGTCGTCAAAATGTAGCCTCCTATTTGGTTCACGACCTGCACCTAGATTGGCGCTATGGGGCTGCGTGGTTTGAGGCCATGTTGGTCGATCATGACCCCGCTTCGAATTATGGGAATTGGCTCTACATCGCCGGCGTGGGCAATGATCCTCGTCCATTCCGAAAGTTCAATACTGCCTTCCAGGCGGAGCGCTACGATCCGCAAGGAGATTATGTCAATACTTGGCTGGATTGATGTAATTTCCAACCATGGATTGGAACTTTCTCACCACATTACAATTTAATTCCTTAGACCTGGATGCCCGGGATAAGGAAATATTGGACGCCTTGGCGCAGAAGCTGCAGGACAACTATCCCTATGCCGCGCCAGAATATGCCGGTCAGATGATCAAACCGCCGCACCATTTGGCCCAGGCGGCGCATTGGATGACGAGTTTCATCAATCCAAACAACCATGCCCTTGACGGCGGTAGAGCCACTTCTGCCCTTGAACTTGAATGTATACAAGCCCTGGGAACGATGATCGGGTACGATCAACCCTTGGGCCACCTCACCTCCGGCGGTACAGTCGCGAACCTTGAAGCGCTCTGGGTCGCCCGCCAAAACAAGCCTACCACTAAGGTCCTCGCCTCCGCCCAAAGTCACTACACGCATCAGCGAATGAGCGAGGTGTTGGGGATGGAATTCGGCGCCATTGGCGCCGATGAGCATGGCCGTATGGATCTCGGACAGCTCGAGCAAGCATTGAAAATACTCGCGGCCGCAGGCCGCACAGCCACGATCGTCGCTACGATGGGAACTACGGGTATGGGCGCCGTTGACCCGCTGCATGATATTCTGGAGTTGGCCGGAGTCTATGGCGCCCGTGTCCATGCTGATGCTGCCTACGGAGGATATTTCAAGCTTTGTGCGTTGAATGACGCTGGTGATGAAGCGGCCTTTGCAGCGTTGGGTCGGGCAGATTCGGTGGTCATCGATCCACACAAACACGGGCTGCAGCCCTATGGTTGTGGTACGGTGTTATTCAAGAATCCGAAAGAGGGTAAGTTTTACAAGCACGATAGCCCGTACACGTATTTCACCTCAGATCAACTCCATTTGGGTGAGATTACTTTGGAATGTTCCAGACCGGGTGCCGCAGCAGCGGCGCTGTGGGCCACATTACAGAAATTCCCTTTGGACAAAAGCGGTGAGTTCGCTCAGCGCTTGGAGCATAGCCTAGCTGCCGCGCGCGGCTTGACCCAATTATTGGAGGACGATGGATATTGGGTGTTGGATCCCGCATTAGACATCTGCGTGTTCAGCAAAAAGGGGTTGAAGGCCTCACAAGTGAGCGCGGGGAATCGTGAGTTTTTTGAGGAGCAGGCTCGGGCGGGGGTGCATTTGGCGCTATTTAAATTGGCCCCAGCTCAATGCCCATGGCCTATAGAGTGGGACCAAGAAGAACTTGTAGTCGTACGCAGTGTGCTCATGAAACCAGAGCATAACGATCCAAAACTTTGGGAAAAAATTGCCGGACTAGCCTAATAGCGCAACGATCTGCTTCAAGGTCATCGCTTCTTGCTCGCCCGTACTGAGATTCTTTACAGGAATGGCTTCTGCGCCCATTTCATTCGTGCCCACCATGGCCATATAAAGAATACCTTTTTTATCGGAAAAATCAAACTGCTTCTTGAGCTTGGCTGTATCTGGATATAGTTCGGCACGAACACCTTGGCCGACCAGTTTGGTGACCCATTGATAAGCTGAGACCGCCTCTGCTTCTCCAAAATTTGCGAACAGGATGGCAGGACGTGCACTCACCTCAGTCGGGAACAAGCCCAATTCTTCTAGACACAAATAAATGCGGTCCAAACCAAAACTGATGCCCACCCCTGAGGTATTCTTCAGTCCGAAGATGCTGGTCAAATCTGCATAACGGCCGCCGCCTCCCACACTACCCATGGCCACTCCTTCAGCCGCCACTTCGAAAATGGTTCCCGTGTAGTAATTCAAACCACGCGCCAGGGTAAAATCGAATTGAATCTTAGACGATTGAATACCTGATTTTGATTTAGTTAACACAAATTCTAATTCTTCCAACCCGAGTATACCTTCTTCAGATTCCGCCAAGACTTCCTTGAGCGCATCTAAGGTCATCCCCGCCTCGAGCCACTGCCCAAAACGGGTCACTGCCTCACTGCTAATGCCTTGATTCGACATCTCACTAAGCACGCCTTGCGGGCCTACTTTGTCGAGTTTATCGATGGCTACAGTGAATGAAATAAATTGGTCCTTGATCCCCAAAACCTCGGCCATTCCTGCCAATATTTTGCGGTTGTTGATTTTGATGGTCGTCGGCAAACCCAATTTTGTGAACGCCGCATCGTACAAGTGTACGAGCTCTACCTCTTGCCACAGACTATCAGAGCCTACTACATCGGCATCGCACTGGTAAAACTCGCGGAACCTCCCCTTTTGTGGGCGGTCGGCACGCCAAACCGGCTGCATTTGGTAGCGCTTAAACGGAAAGGCAATCTCGTTTTGGTGCTGCACCACGTAACGCGCAAAAGGCACTGTTAAATCGTAACGCAAGGCCTTATCAGCCACCTTTGCCCCCAGTGTTTTCGGGTCTTTACCTGCCCAGGCTCCATCGTCAATTTTTGAAGTAAAATCTCCGGAGCGTAGGATTTTAAAAATCAAACGGTCCCCTTCCTCGCCATATTTCCCCGTCAACGTGTCGAGATTCTCGAACGACGGCGTTTCAATAGGATCGAAACCACGCAATTCACACGCT
>Ga0255774_10001223_pt1 | contig 21359 bp, 25 predicted proteins | sample 101ome_17_FD_179972 | JGI IMG/M metagenome (GOLD analysis project Ga0255774, IMG submission 179972) | Coastal salt marsh microbial communities from the Groves Creek Marsh, Skidaway Island, Georgia - 101407AT metaG (version 2) | ecosystem: Environmental > Aquatic > Marine > Intertidal zone >...
TTGCAAACCTTGCTCAATGGAGTGGTGATCCTGTTCGAGTCGGTGCTGGATGTCTTGATGAAGTTCGATGTGGTTGACGCTGTTGCCCAAGACACTGCCTTCTGGGATGACGGCCCAGCGCAAACGCCGGTCTTGGTGGGCGTTCACGATGGCTTGACATGCCAACCGAGGTCCGAATTGCGGTTGATGGTCGCCCACCCACATGGCAAGCTGCCGCTCACTGGCCCGGGAGGGAATGTCGGTGCGGAAGGCAGGGTGACGAATGAACACCTCTCCCTCGTCGTTTTCTGCGAAGTGAACGCCGCGAATGAAGGGTCGATTTCGCTTTCCTTTGACCCATGTTTCGATGTTTTTGGCATGGGCGGTTTGGTCAACCTCGCCCACACGGACACGAACGTGGCGGCTGTTCGTGGTCAGGGGGTGAGCGTCGTCGGCGAGACGCGGCAGTTGGCACAACCGATCGAGCACCTTGAGTGTCTGCTTTCGCTCCATGCGATCGCGAGGCAGACGGGGCACCGCCCATGTCTCCCGTGACCACCCCATCCACCGTTCTTGTTCGAGTTCAAAAACCGGGACGCGAGAGGATAAGCCATCGCCTTCCCGTCGCAGGTCGGCCCGCGTGATGGGGCCATGGATGGAAAGGTTGCAGGACGGGCCTTGCGCTTCAATGCCGAGCACCACCACGCCTTGAGTCATGCCGGGGAAGAGCAGGTTAGCTTCTTCAATCGCCCAGACTTGCTCCCAGCGGTGGTCGCGGACCAAGAGTTCGCGGAGTGGGTGAGACGACTGCTCACGCAGGAGGCTGTCGGGGGCGACGATGCGAAGGCGCCCTCCCTCGTTGAGGATCTGCAAACTTCGTTCAATGAACAATCGATAGAGGTTCACGTTGCCCCGCATGGTTGAGAAGCGTGGCTTTCCGTTGTCCTTCAACCCACGAAGTTGCTCGCCCAATTCCTTTCGCAGTTTGCTGCCGTCTTGCATCCCACGAAATCGGTCTTTGATGCGAAGCCATGGCGGGTTGGTCAGGATCACGTTGGGCCGTTGGTCCCACGGCCATTCACCTTGAAGGGCATCGCCGGTTTGAACGCCAATGTCCAGCAGTGCTTCCATTTCTTGACGAGCGATTTTGCCGGGGGTTTCGGGTCCAAAACTCACCAATTCATGGCGAATGCATTCGAGCAGCAGGCGTGTCTTTGTGCTCTCCACGGCCAACGGGCTGACGTCGAGCAATTGCACATTGGAAAACAGACGTCGGGTGTCGGCTTTCTTCACCTCGGGGTCGGCGTTTTCGTGTGCGTCGGCATGGGCTCGAATCAGGCGTGCGTGGAACAGACCGCCCCCACAGGCTGCATCGCCGACCGGGAGAGGAATGCCGCTCATGGTGCGCAGGTTCGCGTCAACGGCTTGTTGTTCAGCCTCGTCGTCCATTTCATCGCTTGGAGATGCTTTGGGGATGTTGAGTTGTGCCACGTGCTGGCGGAACCCCGGTGGGAGGTTACTCATGAGAAAGTTGGACTGTTGAACCGGTTTTTTCGGGTTCACGAGGTTGTCTTTCAGTTCTGAGGCGATGATGGCGTCGGCCAAGCGGGGCGGTGTTGGGTGTGCGCCGCGGGGTGAGCGCCCATCGGTTTCAGCATCGTGCCTTGCGAGCAGATGGTCAAGGACATGTCCCGGGTCGGTGAGCAGGTTGGCTGGCAAGGTGGGCCAATCTTCGGGAAGCAGGGCTGCGATGGGTTGGAAGGTCCGAAGCGATTGTTCCCAAGTGGTCAACCAAATGTCGATTTGTTGCTCACGGTCGTCCAAGCATCGGTCAAGGCGAGCATACCATCCACTTACGCCGTTTTGCACTGTCCCACCCAACCCAGCGGGACGGCTTTCTATCTTTGAAGGTGCCCCTTGACGCAAGGCTCCTTTTGGGCCTATTTCCCGAGGATTTTGGCGGCTTCATTGTGCCATGCCCAGCCCGCCACCACCCAATCCAAGAGGGCTTTCAACGCCGTTTCGCTCACTTGGGCGGCGTCGGCCAGGGCACGGAGGGCTTCGATTTCCCGTTTGTCGTACGCCCCGTCAATGGCAGCCACCAGCGCAGCATCGCGCAGCGCGACCTTGGCCAACTTCACGTCAAGGTTGGTCAGGGATTGCTCCAGCGGGACCGGGGTCTCAAACCCATGACGAAGGCTGACGCGTGTTTCGGGATGTATCATCGCTCGGCCCATCATGGATTCAATGGCAGCGATTTCTTCGCGCACCAATTCTCCATCTGCGGCGGCGATGTAGACGAGGATTTCGGCGTAACGTTGCAACTCGTGGGTCGACAGGTGGTCCAGTTCGTCGGGAAACATACCGCTTCATTCCTCAAGGGATTCGAGCAGTTCGTACCCTTCCTTCATCCACTTGTACCCCTTCACGGTCCATTGAAGCAGCTGCGCAACGGCATCTTCCTTGAGGCTCAGGTGTTCAGCGATGTCCTCCAACGCGTCCTGTTCTTCTTCGTCGACGTTGCCGTCGGCTGCGGCCATCATGACGGCATCCCGAAGCGCCAGTCGGCCTGCCTCACCGGACAGATCCTTCAAGCATTCCTCGAGCGTTGGCGGATTCTTCAGTGAAGCACGAATCATGTCCCGCTGGTTTGGGGACAGCAGCGCAGTGCCCAACCGCTGTTCAAACATCGCCATTTCGTCCACCGTCAGTTCGTTGTCGATCCGAGCCATGTATGCCAACAAGCGGGCGTAGGCAAAGCGTTCCTCTCGGGGGAGTTTGTGCACGGTGTCGGGCAGCATGGAGCGAGGTGCGCGCTCCTTCCCAATGAACCCAGCGCTGGGGCTCATCATCGTTGCTGAATTTTCATGTGCTTGAGCGATGAGCGAAGGTCATGACCCGCCACGACGATGCACCGGTGGTCATCTGGACCAACCGGGGTTGCCCGGCGTGCGTGAAAGCGAAGCAGTTTTTCCAACGGAAGCAAGCCGCGTTCACCGAACGCCGGTTGAAGAGCGACCCCACCATTCAGCGAGCCTTTGCCCTCGCCACGGGCGGTGCTCGTAGCGTACCGCAGATCTTCATCGGCGAAACGCATGTGGGTGGGTTCGATGATTTGTTGGTGCAGGAACGGCAAGGCAACGTCGATGTGTTGCTGGGCAGAGCTGCGCCTCTGCCGAAACCTTCGCTGCTGCAACGTTGGTTCGGAGGCCATGGAAAAGGCCGCTGAGGACAAGGCTTCAAAGCCCAAAGGGACGGAGGGTTCAGCATGGACCAACCACGCAATGTGCTGGGCGGGCCCTTGGACACCTGCTCCACCGACCCGATGACGGGCTGGTACCGTGACGGGTGTTGCAACACCGATGAACACGATCGCGGGTCGCACACGGTGTGCTGCGTGGTCAACGACGCCTTCCTCAGTTTCGCTCGCTCCATGGGCAACGATTTGGTGACGCCCGCCCCGCAGTTCCGCTTTCCCGGCCTCAAGCCCGGCGACAAATGGTGCGTGTGTGCCGGCACATGGCTTCAGGCGGTGAACGCCGGTCAGGCCTGCCCGGTCGATTTGGAAGCCACCCACCAACGTGCCTTGGATGTCATCCCGCTCGAGGTGCTCGAGACTCATGCGTTGTGAGGAACTTCTGGGGTGAACCGAAACACCACCACGCGCATGGTGGCCCAAATGAGCAAGCCCCAAGCAAGGGTGTTCACGACGCCCAGCACCCGCAACCAATCGGGCGCTTGCTCTGCCAACCATCCAATGGTGAGGCTGGATCCGATCAAACTGGTGATGTACACCGGGATCGAGGTTGGCAGGGTGACCTTCACGGGACGACGCTTGTCGAAGGTGAAGGCACGATGAACAAAGTGAGCCAAAATGCCCGTGCAACCCCACGCCAACCCCCATAGCACCCGTACATCGGCGGTGGAGAAGAACAGCATCAGTGTCTCCCACATGGCAAAAAATACGGTGGTGTTGAAACCGCCAGCGAGGCCGAACCGGAGGATGGAACCGCGTGGCGCATAGGGCTCAAGCCAAGCGAACCGGTCAGGTTCAGTCGTCATTGGTCACCACATCGCTGGGTTTGCCCGTGAGCAACGCCCGAAGACGCTCGTTGTCCTGCTGCATCGCATCCATGATGTCGTACTTGACGCCAAGGGAGGCTGCCAGCACGCCAAGGGCCAAACTGTCCTTGGGCAGGCATTTTCCTCCGAAGCCGCGACGCAGACCGAAGATGGGGTCCAGATGGGAGGGTCCGATGGGTTGAGCCTGCTCGGCTGTGATGATGTCGCGAATGGTGTACCAGTCTTCGCCCAACCCCTCACAAATGTCGTAGAGTTGGTTGGCAAACGTGACCTTGAGGGCATAAAACGTGTTCTTGGTGTACTTGACCAACTCGGCTTGGGTTGGTGTGACTTGGAACACCTGCTCACGACGCAGTACACCGGCTTCCCGGTGTTGTTGAAACACCCGTTCTGCCACGTCGCTGTGATGCGTTCCGACCACCAAGATGTCTTGGTTCGCAAAATCCTCAAGCCGCTGCCGTTCGACCAAGAATTCCGGTGAATAGGCGATCTTCAGGTTTGGGTAGCGCTCGTGGTATGCCTGGGTGGTTCCCGGTACCACCGTGCTTTTGATGACTGCTGTGAACCCGTCGGGGAGCTCGTCAAGGATGCCTTCGACGATCGATGTGTCGCAGGCACCGGTCTCGGGGTGAGGCGGTGTGGGGACGGCAATGTAGGCGAAGTCAACGTGATCGGTCACGTCCGACAACGATGTCCCCCGAGCAGGGTCGTGCACGTGCAGGGTGTGGGCATGTGCAAAACAATGCTCGATGGCGCCGCCGACCATACCCGCTCCGATGATTCCGATCTCCATGCCATCACCCCTTGCGTTCTCTATACGGGTGCGGATTCAATTTTCCGTCTTTCGCCATGATCGAGGCTTGGAGCAACGCATCGGGCGTTCCACAATCCACCCAGGTTTCCTCGCCCACCGTCACCAACTCGGCGCTTCGTTCCTGCACGTACATGCGGTTGATGTCGGAGATTGAGAAGCGGTCGCCGTGTTCAGCCGCAGCGGCGTCCAATCGGTCCCAGAAGCGTTCATCGAACAGGTAAATTCCACCAATGGCGAGGTTCGAGGGTGGGTTCTCGGGTTTCTCCACGATGTCAATCAAGATGCCGTCGTCGTCCAAGACACCAACCCCGAACGCCTCCGGACGCTGTTCCTCTCGAGCCAGGAGGACGCAGCCGGGCGGATGCTCAGCGTTTCTGAAGTTCTCAGCAATCCCGGCCAGTTCGAGGGTGGTGATGTTGTCGGAGAAATAGATCAGCAGCCGGGCGTTTTCGTTGTATGGACGGGCCAACGACAGGGCATGCGCCACGCCTTGCGGTTCTTCTTCGATGACGTAATGCAAGCGTTCCCCCTCCAGTCCACCACCAAGGTGGTTGCTGATTTGCCCGATGAAGGCGTTGGAGACGATCGTGATGTCGCGAATACCGGCCCTGCGAATCGTGCCCAATGCGTAATCGATCACTGGACGTTCGTGCAGCGGCAGCATGGTCTTCTGCATGTACCGTGTGAACGGTCGCAATCGAGAACCGTGGCCACCGGCAACAAGGATGGCCTTGAGTTCCATGGTTCGTGGAGGTCGGCTACGATTTTGAACATGCCTCAAGGTTGGGCTTGAGAATCGTGGTCTTCCATCAACTCGGCCATGGCGCCGTCCTTGGCGTTGCGTTCGAACCAACCGCTGGCCACCAAGTCACCCAGTCGTTGAACGCCTGCTTCGATGTTGTCCATGTCGCGAGCTTCAGCGATGGCCCACTGCCGCTGTGCTTCGGCCGTGTAGCGTTCCTCGGCCTCTTCCATCAAGCGTTCAGCGACGCGCAGTTCATCCTCCAAACCGTCGTAATCCGCTTCGTGGAGAGCAGGGTCGACCCGTTCGTTGCTGGCATCGATGCTGGCCTCGCGTCCCCCGAAAGCGGGCCCTTTTTGGTCGGTGCCTCGGGTTCGGAGGTACGCTTCGTTGGAACCGGCTCCGGATTGAAATTGACGGGTGAAGGCCTGATGCACCGCCTCGCGTTCAACATCGTTGAGCGGCAGCTCGTCCATGGCGGACCAATCGAGGTCGATCCGGTCCAGCAGCGCCGCCAAACGCTCGTCGAGTCGGTGTTGCCGACGCCGCAGATTCACCGTCAAACCACCAACAGTTGTTGCAGCGAGCACGGTGCTCGCACCGTAGGTGCTCAAGGTCAAACGCCCGGTGGCCACACCAAGGTTGAGCCCCACCAGCAGCGCCACGGCACACCAGGCCAGTCGTTGGATCGCCCGAGTTGTCCGTGCTTCCCGATGGAAGAATTGCTGCAGGAGCACCGATGAATCCGCGGTCATGGGTCATCTCCCTCATCGTTGAACGATGGCCTCCAACCTCGTCACGGTGGCCTCGTCGAGGTTGGTTTCAGGGTCCCACCCCAGGGTCTTGAGGCCGTTGAGATGGTGGGCATCCAGAATGGTGGACATCCGTTCGTGAGCGAATTGGAGCAACAAACCGAACATCAACAGGGCAGCGAGGGCAAACTCCCACCGGGTCAAGGCAAGGATGCCGCCCGAGATGGCCACCGCCCCTACCGCTCCGATGATCAACCGCCGCTGAAGGTTGGTTCGTGAGCGGTGAGCGTCCAACACCCGCTGCGCTCCTTCCCGCTTGGTCCCCGTGGCCATGGGTGGATGAGGGAACGAACCCTTCTCAAGATTCCGTTGGGCTTGACCGTTGCTCTTCAAGTCCGGAACCAGCGAGCAACGATGCAAGGTTGGGTGCTGGAGGAACCCCGTGTTCGTTGACCATCACGCTGTCGTGCATGGTCCATTGCTGGCGAGGATGCTGCATCAAATGCCCGACGACGTCCTTCAGCGCGTGCTGCATGCTGGCGGTTTGTTCCACTTGGGCCGCTAAGAGTCGCTGCATGCTTTCGAGAACGATGTTGTTCTGATCCTGTTTGGATTCCAACGCCTGCGTGGCGGCGTTGATGGCTTCGTCCTGCCGTTTGAGGAGCTCACGTGCAGCGGGGCTGCCGATGGCGTCTCGACGGGCCAACTCCTCCCTCGCTGTGTTGAGCTCCACGCTCCGACGGGTCAGCATGCGCTGCATTTCCTCAATGTGGGCCTTGGCCTCGTTCAGCGAGCGGTTGAGGTGACGCTGTTCGTGCCGGGCGTTGTTCATATCGTGGCGATGGTGAGCCGATTCACTGAGAAACGCCACCCCCACGCCAAAGGCGACCGCCAGCGGTGGCTGCAGGAGCATGAGGGTTGAGAAGACGTAGGTCAGGACACCGGTTGATAGCGCTCTCAGAAGGCCCATGAGGTTCCTTCCACCTCGCAGGATATGAACGCGGTTTGGGATTGCCGTGGGGCCCCATCATGGTTCGACGGCAACAAAGCAGTCGTCGTCCACTTCGATGACGGCTCCAAGCATCAGCAGGTGGTTGAGCGCTTCGTCGGTTTCTTCATCTTCAATGCCGATGCGACGTGCTTGTTCGAAGATGGCTTCAAGGGTGGCCACGCCGTCCCCGGCCCCCATTTCATGTTCAATGCCCATGAGGATGGATTGCGCTGCAATGGCCAGCAGTGGGTCGTCGGTGTTGTCGTGCGGCAACAGATCGAGGAACACACTTGACGGGTGGGGCGACGGTTCGGCCTCTGCAGGGGGTTCGTCGAGCGCACGCTTCCCCAAACCGCGCAGCGGGTGGGCTTCGTTCAGGTCAAAGCAATCGAACAGGTTCCGTTGGTAGGGGTCGTCGCGATCGGTGGTGTCATCAACGTCCAATCGGCGACCCAGCTGTTCCAGCCGGGCAAGCCGTTGGTCGATCATCACTTTCTCTCGCAACATATCGGCGGCCAAGAGGTCCATCGACATGGTCGCTTGCTCGACCAGCCACGCCTCAAGGGTCCATGTCGGGTCCAGGCCGAGCATCGTGTCGGCGAATCGCTGAACTTCCTCGGGCATGTCCTCCACCGACACGCGTCGTTCTTGCCGATGTTGACGCTCGTCGCCCATGGGGTCCATGCCGGTGTGACAGCCTATGAAGCATCCCGTGACCGTGGTGTGGTTCGGGTTGAATGGCGTTGGTTTTCCTTCATCTTCGGCCCAAGCCAGCGTTGGACGGCGCCGGGCGGTGGTGAAAACAGTCCATGGGGTCGCGTTCAAGTAAAGGTGACCGGTGCGGGGTTCCATGGGTGACCACCGCATCACGATTCTGCCCGGCGACGGAACTGGGAAGGAAGTGGCTGTTGAAGCCCAACGCATTCTGGACACCATCCAGAACCACACCAACCACGGGTTCGAACAAACCGTGATTCCGTGCGGCGGCGAACACTACCTCAACACCGGCGAAGAATGGGCCGAAGGGTCGTTTGAGTTCTGTCGCGATGAAACCGACGCCATCTTCCTCGGGGCCATCGGCCACCCTGGCGCACGCTTGCCCAACGGTGATCTCGCCGGAGGTTCGGTAATCCTCGGTCTTCGCAGCGGTTTGGACCTGTACGCCAACGTGCGCCCCATCAAGCTCTACGAGGGCGTGCCGCACAAAGTTCACGGCGGTTTCCGTCAAATTTGGGAACCCGGCATGGTTGACATGACCATCCTCCGGGAGAACACCGAAGGGCTCTACCACGCGCTGCTGCGGCGCAGCGCCGATCGCGCCCAGGGCCGCCCTGAGTACGAGCCCGAAGCCATGACGTTCCCGGGCTTGGACGGTGAAGTGGCCTACGACCCTCGCCCCATCTCCAAAGCCGGCTCCGAGCGCTTGATTCGCATGGGCTTTGACATCGCTGAAACACGCAACGGCGCACCGGCCGACGGCGTCCGGCGCGTGTCGTGCATCGACAAGTCCAACGTCACACGCGGCTGCCAACTGTTCCGGCGCACGTTCGACGAAGTTGCTGCAAATTACCCGGGCACCGAGAAGGACTACGGTTACATTGACGCCTTCATGCAATGGTTGACGCGCAACCCGGAACATTACGACGTCGTCGTGACCTCCAACATGTTCGGTGACATCTCCACCGACCTCGGTGCCGTGCTTCAAGGGGGCATGGGCATGGCTGCCTCGGGGAACATCGGTGACGACCACGCGTTCTTTGAGCCCGTCCACGGCTCGGCGCCCAAGCACGCTGGCCAAAACAAGGTCAACCCCATCGCCTCGATCAACTCCATCCAGATGATGATGGATTACCTCGGCCGAAAGACCGGCGACGACGAGCTTGTCAAGGTCGGCCGAATGATCGACGAAAGCGTCGCCGACCACTTGCGCTCGGGCACCGAATTGACTTACGACCTCGGTGGCACCACGTCGTGTTCAGCGGTCGGTGAAGGCATTGCTGCTCGTTTGGCTACCAAATTGAGCGAAGAGTTCTGATCTCACCGGATTACTGGGTGCTGAACCCGTCCACGACGGTTTGGATCACCTCGTCCAACACGGCACGATGGTCGTAGGCAGGGTCCACGACAGGGCGTTCGTCACCGGCCAGAAGGCCCAGCATGTTGTTGAGCACCCTTGACAGTTCATCGACCATCGTCACAGTGGCTTGCTGAGCGGACCGTGAGAGAGGATTCAGGTCGATGACGAGCACGTTTTTTCCCATCGCCACGAGGGCTTCGCATCGGTCACCGTCCTCCAGCGGAACGAGGATGGCGTCGCTGTTCAGTATACCGTCTCGATGGCAGTTCGCCCGGGGGCCCTTGAGTCCGGGGATGGTGGCATCGGGGGCATGGCCAAGGACGTTCACGCTCAAACCGAGCGCCGATTTCCGCGCTTCAAGATGACCCAAAATGGCCGCCATGCGCTCCGGCGTTCTGTAGAAAATGTTGACCTCCACCGGGCAGTTCAGAGCGGACCCCAACCGTAGCATTTCGTCGGCAGCGAGGGCGGCAACGTTGCCGTTCACGCTCAGCACCGGGCGCTCGGCTGCCAGCAGGAGAGCCAGGGCTTGTCGTGTGGCGCGGGCTGCCGCTGGCACCGTGCGTTCTCCAAGCAGGTAATCGAACGCTTCGCCCCGACCGTGGGCGATCATGGCACTGCCCGCAAGCATGCCTTTGGCGGCCGCTTCCTCAAGCCGATGACGCATCAAGAGCGAAGCGTACCGGGGGTGGCTCGGATCCGCAGCGACGTCCACCATGACCGTCACCCTCAGCGTTGTTCGAAGAGCATGCTCACGTCCAAGGGCTTGACACCACGGTTGATGGCGCTGGTCGACAACACGTCCAACCCGCACTCGCGCCAGTTTTCGAGTTCATCGAACACAATGCCGCCACTCGCCTCGAGCACCACAACGTGGCGGACCTCTTGTTCCGTGAGCTGTTCAGACACCGATTTGCAGCGTTCAGGCGTGAAGTTGTCAAGCATCACCACCAGGCGACCCACGCCGTCGACGGCCATGCGGTTGGACCACACCATGGCGGCGATCAGCGCCTCTTTTTCGGTTCGCACCTCAACCTCAAGGAACGCCCCTGCATCGTCTGGATTGACCGTTTGCAGCCAGGTGGCGATTCGGGAAGCGTTGTCGTCGAGCTCGGGGTGGAGCGTAGCGAGGTCGTTTTCTTTGATCATGACGGCGTCGTGTTTCGACAACCGATGGGTCAGCCCACCGCCCATGTGGACCGCCCATTTGTCGAGAATGCCCCAAACGGTCTTCCGAGTGCACGCGATTTGGCGGGGAGCAATCGCCGACCAGGCTTTGGTGGCCGTCGCAATACCGGAGAGTTGTCCGAGCACGTTCAGCAACGGTCGTTCAATGGCCAACAAACTCGCACTGTCGCCGGCGAGGGAAGCGATTTCATCGTCCTTGGACACGCGTTTTCCATCGCCAGCAAACCAGGTGATGCGCACGGACGGCGCCCAAATTTGCAGCATGTAATCGACGGCGGCACAACCGACCACCAAACCCGATTCACGGGCAAAAACGGTGGCGGTGACCGGTTCACCCTCGGCAGAAAGCGGCATGTCGATGCCGTCGTCACCCACCATGGCCTCCACCCAACGGTTGATGCTGGAGAGCAGGGTTCGACTTGCTCCGTCCTCTTTGGTCCACAACAGGTGACCACGGTCGTGCGGCAACACGGGGTCGTCGGCCATGGGGGCTGCTGGACGAATGCACACTTCAAATCCTCGCTTCCGATGCCCTTTTTCCCCGCCACCCATCGTTCCACCCATGGCGCGTGTCACGGTCATCGGCGCTGGCGTGGCCGGCCTGACGGCCGCCCTGTACGCCACCACCGCTGGTCATCGGGTGGTGGTGGTGGATCGCACGGCACGTTTGGGCGGCCGAGCCACCTCCGAGCAGGTCAACGGCATCCCCTTTGGATTTGGGCCACACCTGATGCTGAACAACGGGCCGCTGGCCAAGGTGGTCAAGAAAATCAGCCGGTTGAAGATGGTCACGGCACCTTTGCGCATCGACCGCATCCATGTGCCAGGGGCCGGCATGCTCCGGCCGCGCGACGACGTTCGCACCGCTGCCGCCCACCGCTCAGCGTTGCGGGCCGACCGTCGGGATGAACCGGTCGTTCAGGCCGCCCGACTGCTGAGCGGCATGGGGTGCCCCGAAGGCAGTGACGAGCGAACCCGTGCCTTGCTCAAGCAACGCTTGAACGCCATCGGCGAGGGTTGGGCCGGTGTTGTCGGGCGAATGGCGGCGGCGCTGGATGAAGTTGGGGTGCTCATCGAACCGAGCAGTGAGGTCGTGAGCATCGAGGACCGCACGGTGCTGCTTAGCGACGGTCGACGGTTCGAGAGCGATGCCATCGTGATGGCGTGCGGCTGGCGGCGGGCCCGAACCCTGCTGGAACCGATGATGAAGGATGCCTTGCCGCACCTTATTCCGTTGAAAGCAAGCACCCTCGACGTCCAGATCACGTCGCAACCGTTGGGTGAGCGCCACGCCGTGGTCGATGTGGAGCGCCACGGCGTGGTGCTGGATTTGGCTCGCATCCAACGTCGGATGGGCGTCGAAGGGTCCTTGCTCTCCGCTGCTGCCTTTGAACGGGCCGATGAAACCACCGATGAGCGAGCTCAACGCCTGATGGCGATGATGGATGCCCACGCGCTTGGGTGGCGCGAACGAACGGTTGAACAACGCCTTCAGCGTTCCATCACGGTGCAGACATCGGGCGACAAGCCGACGTTTGATGCGCTGGCTTCACAAGGTGTGTTGTTGGCCGGTGAATGGGTGGATTCCCCCCATCACCTCTCGGATGCAGCGGCCTTCACGGGCCGATTGGCGGGCCGTCACGTGGACCGGGCCCTGCCTTGAATCATTATTCACCGCCAAGTCTGAAGGCTGCTCATGCGCTTCGTTTCGTGGAACGTGAACGGTTTGAGGGCGGCCATCCGAAAGGGGTTCGACGGTTACGTGGACACCTTTCAGGCCGATGTGACGATGTTGCAGGAAACGCGTACGCTTGAGGAACAATTGCCCAAGGATTGGGACTGGCCCGAAGGTTGGTACGTGTCGTTGCATCCCGCAGAAAAGAAGGGCTATTCGGGGGTGCTCACCGCCACGCTCCAGCCCCACCGCATCGTGGCCCGCGGGCACGGAGGCCCCACCGATCCCAACGACAGCGAGGGGCGCGTCCTTGTGGCGGAGGTGAACGGCGTGATCTGCATCAACACCTACTTGCCCAGCGGTTCCAACAAAGACGAGCGTCAACACTTCAAAGAAGCCTGGATGGAAGAGTGGCGGCAGTTCATCCTGCCCTACCTTGGTGACGAGCGACCGGTGATCGTGTGCGGGGACCTCAACATCGCTCACACCGAAGACGACATTTGGAACCCCAAGGGCAACGCCAAAAATTCTGGCTTTTTACCCCATGAGCGCCAGTGGTTCACCGACCTGCTGGCCGATGGATGGGTGGACGCCTTCCGGCATCATGCAGGTGAAGGTGTGAAGACCTACTCTTGGTGGTCCAATCGAGGGCAAGCGCGAGCCAAGGACCGGGGTTGGCGCATCGATTACTTTCTGCTGAACCCTGCGGCGATGGGTCGGTTCACGTCGTGCACCATCGTCCGAGAAGGTGGTTTGGAGGTCTCCGACCACGCCCCGTTGGTGCTCGACCTGAACGATTGACCCTCAGACCCGCCCGAGTCGATGGCGCAGCTTGGACACCACCCAATACGCACCGTCGCGCAACGGCAACGGGACCAACCACGCGAGTGGAAACCACACCGCATGGTACCAGCGCATCGTCAAGAGCAAACGCACCGCAGCCGCTGAACGGACGTGGACCTTTCCGTTGCGGCGGTAGTACACCGTGTCCATGCGTTGATGACGCGGTGAAAAGGTGTCGATGATGGCTCGCCCCTCCTCGGATTCAATGGCCACGATGTCAAGGGCGCGACCGGGGGGTTGCCGCACCCTCAAGAAGCCGGCCAAGCCGTTGCAGAGCACGCAATGGCCATCGATCAACAGCACATCGTCGTCGACATCATCACCTCAGGAATCGCCCGGCCCGATGTCCGCCAACGCCACCAACAACGCATCCATGTCGTCGCGAAGGGTTTGCAAGTCGCTGCGACGCATGGTCACCGTCAAACGCACCTCATCCGCTTGTTTGTTGCGCACCACTTCGGTTTGGTGATCGTTGGCACACGCTACCATTTGTTCGGCTGCTTCAGGTGAGCCTTCCCAGTTCAGGACCGCCGTGTGGTGTTCGTCCATGAGCTGTTCGTGGGGTGGGCTGATATGAGACTAACCGTTGGTCCGCTCATGGGACACGGTGCGCCGCAACCCACCGTTTTGGCGGGCAGCGGCGGTGTGGTCCTCGGCGAAGCCCGGACCAATCACGAAGGGCGCCGGGCTGTGCTGCTGGTTCGAGGGGACGAGGACATCACCGAGATGGAAGCTTTGGTGACCACCATGGGCATCGATGTGGTGGCCGTCGTCCGGCAAGTTGGGCAGCCCGATCCGCGTACGTACTTTGGCAAAGGCCGTCTGGACGACGTGGCCGACGAACTGCGAACTGCACCTCCGGCCCACCCGTGGTTCGGTGTTGACCTGGTCCTCCTGCACACCAACGCCACCCCGCGGCAGTTGGTGGGTGTTCATCGCGTCGTGAACGTGGAAGTCTGGGACCGCGTTCGTTTGTTGTTGGCGCTGTTCACTTCGCATGCTTCGTCGGTGGAAGCACGCACGCAGGTCCGCATTGCGCAGCTGCAGTCCGATCGCACCGTCCTTCGCGAAGCGGTCCACCAACAAACCACGGGCGAGCGAGCGGGGTTCGGCGGCGGGGGGGTCACTGCCCTGCAGAACGTCATCGCCAACGTCAACCGAGAATTGACCAATTTACGACGTCGTCAGCAACGGCATGTCCGTGCTCAGCGAGAACACCGCCGACAACGCGAACGATCGGGCGCCTTCACCGTTGGCTTTGTCGGGTACACTAACGCTGGCAAATCCTCTTTGTTTCGCCGATTGTCAGGCAAATCAGCGCTGGTGGAGGACCGGTTGTTCTCCACGTTGGAGACCACGGTGGGGCGCATGGAGGAAAGTCCCCGCATCTTGTTGGCGGACACGATCGGGTTTATTGACAATATACCAAATGCTACACTATCGGCATTTCGTGCAACTATCGCTGAGGCGATAGAAGCCGATTTAGTGATGGTGTTGGTGGATGCTTCGGACTCGGCTTCGGAAATCGAGCGCAAACTTGCCACCACGCAACGCGAGGTGTTTGAACGGCACCAGCACCTCGAGGAGGAGGCTGGGTTGCAACCGCCCCCGGTCGTGTTGGTGTACACGAAGGTCGACCGCATTTCCGCAGAGGATTTCGATCGATTGCTTGAGGAGGACCGTTGGTCGGGTTTTGTGGAACGCATCGGTGTTTCCACCCTCGACGGCACAGGTTTGGAAGCCATGAAGGCCGTGATGTGCACTCAACTGTTCGGCGCCATGACCACCTTGCTGCTTCGGCACGATCCGGCGGGAATGGAGGCGCCGCTTGGCAAACTGCTGGCCGACGTCCACGACGCCGGGTTGGTTCAGAACACCGCGGAGCTCGACGACGGCAGCCTGCGTGTAGAGGTGTGGATGGCTTCGCCCGCTCGCCAACGCTTCCTCCACCGGTGGGGCTCGCGCGCTGAGGTCAAGTAATCCAGCGTCCACCGACGGGCATGCCCGAGGAGGATGCCCCGTCCTACCTCGACGACGTCATCGAAGAATCCACGGTGTTGTTTGCCAATTCCGATGCAGTGCTGACCGTTGCTGACCCCCGACTGCATCCCATGGGCACGTCCATCGCCGTGTTTCTGCTCTTCGTGTGCATGTTTGGGTTCCTCAACGGCCTTGATTACGCCTCACCGGACGAAGGGTTGGTGCGCCCCGATGAATTCGTTTACCGCTTGGCGTTGACCGCCCCCGACGCCTCAGCCACGTTTCGTGGAACGGTGCTGGACCACACAGGATCGCCGTTGAACAACGCCACCGTCTACGTTTCGTGGAAGGACACGAACACCAGCCAGTGGCGCTCAATGGAGAACCTCACCGACGAGGACGGCGCCTTCCAACTCGAACGGTTGGACCCCGGCCTGATCCGTGTGGACATCATTGTGGAACGGGACGGTCATCGGGACGTGTTCGCGAACCGTGTTCTCCTCTCCCCACCTGCCCTCATCGAACCCATTGGTTTCACCACGCTGACGTTCAATGTGCCATCCAGTCAAACGTTTGCTGAGGCACCGTGCGACACCGCTGACGGAAGCGATTGTGAAATCCGAACCGTGGACCGAACGTCTTCTCAGATGGACCACCCACTCATGGACCCGAGTGCGGCCACCGGCTACATTCTGATCGGCTTCGGGTTCATGGGCCTCGCCCTCATTGGTGCAGGGTTTGCTCTTTGGGCGTTGAAATCTGGCTCTGTGGCCATGCTTCGGACCGCTTCCATCCTGTCGTTTTTCACGATGGGACACTACTATTCGGCTTGCATCTTGGGCCTGATGGCCTTTGTGTTGACTTTCGCCGTCCCGCGACGTCGCATCCCGTTGATGTGAACGCCGGTGCGTTCATCACCCCGAGGCTGGAGCCGGCGCCATGTACCCTTACCTTCGGGTGGCCAGGCTGCTCCTCAAGCATGCGTTTCGACGGCCGAAGCACGTGGATTTGGCTTCCGAGTTCACGATGACGTACCGGCCGATGTTGGGCGACCTTGACGTGTACCCCGAAGTGAACAACGGGCGCCACTTCGTGATGTTTGACCTCGCCCGGTACGGTGTGGCGTTTCCCATGGGGCTGGTGCGGTACGTGCGGCGAAACAAATTGGCCTTCGTGGTCGGTGGTTCCAGCATTCGCTATCGGAAGCGTGTGCGTCCATTTCGAAAAGCCGTCATCCGAACACGCTTGGTCGGGATGGATGGGAAGTTTTTCTATTTCCAACACACCGTTCAGCAGGGCGATGCTGTCTGTTCGTCTGCCCTGGTTCGCGCAGGATTGCGGCGTAAAGGCGGGACGGCTGTTCCGGGCGAAGTGATGACCGACCTTGGCTACGCCTTGGAACCGTTCATGGAACCTTGGGTTGAAGCCTGGGCGTCGTGGGACGACGAACGACCCTGGCCAAGCGTCAGTGCCATGTGATTCGACCGGTGTCAACATCGTACACGGCGCCGCGCACATTCACGCCGGGCTTGAGCAATGGGTGCGCTTTCACGGTGGCCACATCGGCGGCCAACTTGGCCTGTGCGTCCTCAATCATGCGAGGGGAAAATTCGGCGAAGTCCATGCCGCTCAAGTTCGCCAACTTAGCGCGCACATCAACGAGCGACAAGCTGGCCATCGCACATCGGGTGTGGGGCATGATGACAATGTTCTGGCAGTTCAAGAGGTGGCTGGCGAGGACGATGTCGTTGAGCACCTCTGGGTTGACCTGTCCACCGGCGTTGCGAATGACCTTGACGTCACCCACGCTCAGGCCCAGCGCCTCATGCGGCACGATTCTCGAATCCATGCACGTGAGGAGCAGCAACGAGGTGTTGGCTTGCCCCGGTACGCCCTCGCTGTCGAAGGATGCTGCGAAGGCTTCGTTGTTGCCGGCGAGCATGGCGTGCAAGGCATCGGTTTCCATGGTCACCAGTGCCGTTCGGTAGCCTTTGATTGTTCCTCGCTGGTCCAAATCGCTCCGGTAACAACGGCTCTGAAGCACAACGATGCGACCCACTTATGGCGTGCAACGTTTTCCTGCCGGCATGGACCTCAACGACGCCGCTTGGATGGTGCGCTCGCTGGGTCAGTCGGTGTCCGTGGTCCATCTCACCGATGAGGGTGAAGTGGTCGCCGGCGGTTGGGACGGTTTGTTGGCCATGTGGGACGCCGACGGCACCTTGGTGTGGAAGACCTCGACGCCCGATCGTGTCAGTGCACTTGCGGTGGGTCCGACCTCAATGTTGGCCACAAGCGGCCTGCACGTGTTGCACATCGATCGCAGCACAGGGGACGTGATGTGGTCGGTGCCACTGGAAGGCAGCGCTGACGATGTGCGTTGGTGGAACGGCCAGGTGCTCGCCGTGTCGTCGGTGTACGACATCGAGCATCACGACTTTTTGGAATCGGCCGTGTGGTGCTTCGCTCCGGAAGGGGATTTGCAGTGGGTGGAGCGGTTGGACGAACGTCCGTGGGCCGTTTTGCCGTCCGATGGTCGTTTGCTGGCTGGCCTCGGACGGCCGAGGTGCGGCTGGCTCGACCTCACGAACGGACCGCCGTTTGAGCACGTCCCGGGGGATTCGCCGGTGACCTGCGGTGGTGCGGGGCCCGTCATCGCCGCCTTTGGGTGCGCCGACGGCAGTGTGTGGGGGGTGGACGGCACTCGCCTGAGCCTCGAGGCCAGCAGCATCACCGCCCTCAACGGGACGGCCTCCGGTTACGCCGTGACCACCGAGGACGGGCAATTCACCGTTCGCGAAATGGACGGTACCAAGCGATGGACGGCGAGCGGCGCAGAGGTCCATGCACAGGGCGAGGCTTTAATCATCGACGGTTCAGGGCTGCTTTGGGTGGCGCGTGCAGCAGCTCAAGGCAGTGAACTCTTCGTGTTGCGAGCGGACGACGGCGGCGTGCTGGCGTCCGTGCGCACCGCTCGTGTCCGCCACCTCCACGCGAACGGTCGGCGTGTGGCGTTTGGGTACGAGGACGGCGAGGTGCGCGTGTGGGAGCAGGGGCTCTTTGAGCGACGTTGGTTGAAACGCGACGCTGCCCCCAATGAGCCCCAGAACGAGCGCGGCTCTGTCTTGCAAGCCAAACTCAGAGCGTTGAGGGGTTGATTCATTCAGGCAGATGCCCAACCATGGTCTCGGGGCGGACCCACGCCTCGAAGTCGTTGTTCGTCAGGTACTCGAGTTCCAAAGCAGATTCGCGGAGCGTGATCCCTTTCTCGTGGGCGTTTTTGGCGATTTTGGCCGCTTTATCGTAGCCGATGTGGTTGTTGAGCGCCGTGACCAACATCAGCGAGTTTTCCAGATGCTGCTGGATGTTGGCCTCCACCGGCTCCAACCCTTCCACGCACTTCTCCCTGAACGTGCGGCAGGCGTCGGTCAACAGGTCGACGGAGTGGAGGAAATTGTGGATCATCATCGGCTTGAAGACGTTCAACTCGAAGTTGCCCTGACTCCCACCGATGGTGATGGCCGTGTGGTTGCCCATGACCTGGCAGCACACCATGGTCATCGCTTCGGATTGGGTGGGGTTGACCTTGCCGGGCATGATGGACGAACCGGGTTCGTTGGCTGGCAGGGCGAGTTCGCCCAAACCGCACCGCGGTCCGGACCCCAACCAACGCACGTCGTTGGCGATTTTCATCAACGAAGCAGCCAGGGTGTTCAAGGCACCGGAGGCAGCCACGATGGCGTCGTGAGCGGCCAGTTGAGCGAACTTGTTGTCGGCTGAACAAAACGTAAGGCCGGTGATGTTGGCAATTTCATCGGCGACCATCTGGGCGAACAACGGGTGAGCGTTGAGGCCCGTCCCCACGGCGGTTCCACCGAGGGCCAGTTCGAAAAGGTCATCGAGGGCAAAGTCAAGCCGTCGTAGGTCAGCGTCCAGTTGTGCCACCCATCCAGAGGCTTCCTGGCCCAAGGTGAGCGGCACAGCGTCCATCAGGTGCGTTCGTCCAATCTTCACGATGTTCATCCACGCATCCGCTTTTTCGTTGAGGGCGTCCCGCAGGGCGCGTACACTGGGCAGAAGCCGATGGGTGAAGGCTTCGGCAGCGGCGATGTGCATGGCGGTGGGAAAGGTGTCGTTGGAGGATTGCGCCCGGTTGACGTGGTCGTTGGGGTGAACCGGGGATTTCGATCCCATCACCCCACCGGCGATTTCGATGGCACGATTCGCGATGACTTCATTGGTGTTCATGTTGGATTGCGTGCCGCTTCCGGTCTGCCAGACGCGCAGGGGAAAATGGTCGTTGAGGTGACCGTCGATCACTTCTTGAGACGCTGCGATGATGAGGTCACCCACTTCAGGCTCCAATTGCTTCAATGCCACGTTCGTCTTGGCTGCTGCTTGCTTGAGGACACCAAAAGCCCGAATGACGCCCACTGGCATGGTGTCGTGGCCGATGTCAAAGTTGAGCAAGGACCGAGCCGTTTGGCATCCGTAATACCGGTCTGCGGGGACTTCCAGTTCCCCCATGGTGTCGGTTTCAATGCGGACATCGCTCATGGCCCAAAGGCGGCGGAGCCAATCTATGAAGCCTACGAATCGGTCCGGAGTTTCTTCAAAATCCGCAGGGTGATGGATTCGCCTTCGCTCATGCCGCTGATACGACGCATGTCCACGAACTCGTTCCAGGTGTCCAGCAAGGTGCCGTTCATCCACGCGTCCATGAACCACGGATGAATGTACGACGAACGGCACACGGCTCGTGTGTTGCCCAAATCGGCTGCGACGGTGTCGATCACGGCAAGCAGGGCTTTGTTGCGAGCGCTTTCGTTCTCCGGGACGGTCCATGCCCCCCCGGACCACAACTTCCCCATGCTGTCGACCTCAGGCAGGGAACTCATCCATGCCGCCATGGCCGATTCTTCCCTCGGTCCTGCGAGGAACGCCAAGCGTTCGGCACAGCGGTAGGTGGCGCCCCACGTGCGGAAGTTCTTGGCGGTAAAACCGTCGCCGGTGGTGGCTTTGATGTATTGATTGATGTGTTCAGCCTTGAGGTCCACCTCGTTGCCCGCCTCGGAGACGTACATGAACAGGTCGGCGTCCTCTGCCCCCAATCGGTTGGTGCGGAGGATGAGGTCCACGAGATGATCGTCCTCAATGGTGATGCGCCATTCTTTGCCCGACTTGCCCGTGAAGGAAAAAATGGCATCGTGTCGTCCTTCGGCTCGCTTCCCGCGAACGTGTTCAAGGTGCATCGATTTCAACGTAGTGAGGCCGTAGGATTCGTTGGACTTGGCGTATTCGTCGCTGCCGACCCGAATGTTGTACAGGTCCATCAATTTCACCACCAAGGCCGACACGGTTTGCAAGGTCATGGAGGCGTCCTCAATGTCGACGTTCATTTGACGCCGAAGGCGCGGAAGTTGGGAGGCGAAATAGACGACGTCATCGTACTTCATTTCGGCGGTGATGTCGATCCATTCGGGGTGGTAACGGTATTGCAAACGCCCCTTGGCGTCCTTGCCGGTGGCCTGAATGTGGCCCCTCGGGTGTGCACAGATCCACACTTCGGTCCATGCAGGTGGAAGGGCGAGCGCGTTCCAACGCTGAACGGTTTCTTCATCGGTGACCGGTCCGCTATTGGGGTTGGTGTAGGCCCACAGCACCTCGCCGTCCGCCTCAGCCCCGTTCTCTCGGGTCACGCCGGGCATGGACCGGTCGCTGCGAATGAGGTCCGCACGCCGAAGGGCTTCCTTGGCGTCCAGTGGCATGAACGGTTCGCTTGGCGGTCGGGTGATGAACTTACGCTTCCCAATCGGGGCCGATGCCCACGGTGACGGTGCCGCTTTGGTACAGCCCTCGATACATCAGCATGGTTTGGAACGGCAGCACGACGTTGCCCTGCGCATCGACGGCGATGAGGCCCCCGCGTCCACCCAACGGCGCCACATCGTCGAGCACCCGTTGGCCCGCTTCCTCCAAACCCATCCGTTCGTGGTGGAAGGCCAAGGTGCGAGCTGCACAGGTCCGGATGAACGCTTCACCGACCCCTGTGCAAGAGACCGCCACGCGATCGTCGCACCACGTGCCAGCCCCGATGATGGGCGTATCACCCACCCGTCCGTCGGGCTTTCCCGTCATGCCCCCGGTTGATGTTGCGGCGGCGAGTTGACCGTTGAGGTCCAGGGCCACCGCACCGACGGTGCCCATGCCGGGGGTGTCCTCGAGGTCATGGTCG
>Ga0255774_10001243_pt1 | contig 21182 bp, 35 predicted proteins | sample 101ome_17_FD_179972 | JGI IMG/M metagenome (GOLD analysis project Ga0255774, IMG submission 179972) | Coastal salt marsh microbial communities from the Groves Creek Marsh, Skidaway Island, Georgia - 101407AT metaG (version 2) | ecosystem: Environmental > Aquatic > Marine > Intertidal zone >...
AAAGTTAAAGGACAGAAAAGAAGCTTATGATGAAATCAATGAAGGAACTAACCATGTTGTTATCGCGACTTACGGGGTTGCGGCTGTGGGAATTAATATACCTCGCATTTTTAATCTTGTGTTACTCGAGCCTGGCAAAAGTTTTGTTAGAGTAATTCAAAGTATCGGACGTGGTGTTCGAAAAGCTAAAGACAAAGACTTTGTGCAAATTTGGGATATTACAAGTACGTGTAAATTTGCTAAAAGGCACTTAACGCAAAGAAAAAAGTTTTATAAAGAAGCTGAATATCCTTTTACTATTGAAAAACAAGATTGGGCATAAATTGCAAATATTAACTCTCGACAATACGTGTTTAAATTTAAACACGTTACCGGACGAATTAGAAGACGACATACGGTTTAGTATTTTAGATAATTCAAATATTTTAGAGCCAGATTTCTTTTTCTTACCATTAATAATGGTAGAGTCATTTAATTCTCCTGCTATGGAATTAGAAATAGGAACCAAAAAAATTCTTATGCCTCTAGACTGGCACATATTAGTAGGCGATCCGTCAGCTGGCAACGACTTAGAAATATTACCGCTTACTAGTATCAATGATAGAGGCTTCGAAGCGTTTGTTTTTAATCCGTTAAGCAGTTACACTCATAAATTTTTAAATATTACTATTACAAACATATATAATGATATTAAATGGTATTTTCCTAAAACAAAAAATGCACAATTGATAACAACACCGATAGAGAATACTCCTGAACCTCGTTGTGCATTTTTTATAAAAGAAATAAACCGTCAAAGTGAAACTTTACAGTTGCACAATTTATTATAAGGAAAAATTAATGGGAATTCGTTCTGGCAAAATATGGGGTAACACTGAACTTATACACGCTAACGGCGTACTAGAATTTCATCGTATAGAGTTTAAAGCAGGATATAAATGTTCAGAACATGATCATCAATTTAAATGGAATGGCTTTTTTGTAGAGTCAGGAGAAATGCTTGTGCGTGTTTGGCAAGATGAAGACCAAGAAGGTTTAGTTGATGAAACAATTTTAAAGCCAGGAGACTTTACACAAGTAAAGCCCGGAAAAATTCATCAGTTTCAAGGTTTAAAAGATGGCGTTGCTTTTGAACTTTATTGGGCAGAGTTTGCCCATGACGATATAAGACGTCGCACTATCGGAACAAAAATATAAGGAATATGAAAATGTTAAATTGGTTAATGGATTTGCTTGGTATTAATCGAGCAAAAGTAAAAGAAAAAATTGCAGAAAAAAGAGCAGCAGTTAAAGAAAAAATTGCAGATGTAAAAGAAACAGTAATAGACGAAGTAGCAGAAAAAAAAGCAGAAGTGAAAGAAAAAATCAGTGCTGCAAAAGTTAAAGCAACAAGTTTAGCAAAAATGAAAAAAGCAGATTTGTTAGCTGAAGCAAAAAAACAAAAAATTAAAGTGTCAGCAACGGCAAGTAAAGCTATTATTATTGCTGAACTAGAAAAGAAGTTAAATGGCTGATCTTATTTCTAGCCAAGCGCTTATATACGAAAGAGCTAACGGAGTAGTTTATGCACGCTTTAGAGATCCTCCGCATAACACAATACCTAGATGGATTGTTGGCGGAGAATCAAAAGGACAAGTGTTATCGTATAACGATTGGCATAAGATTAATAAATTAGCAAAAACAAACCCTATCCTTAAAAAGCAAATAGCTAAACTGTTAGAATTATATTTTTTAATACGAGATAAAGAATGAGAATAATCGCAGGACCATGTCAACACGAGTCTTTAGGTCATAGTCGTATGATTGCAGAACATTGCAAAAGTATTTGCGATAGTTTAGATATTGAATATGTTTTCAAAGCAAGTTACGACAAAGCAAATAGGACAAGTATCCAAGGACAGCGTGGTATAGGAATATCTCAAACTTTAAAAGATTTTGTAAAATTAAAAACACACATCAAAGATTTAAAAATTCTAACCGATGTACACGAAGTTGGGCAAATTAATTATATTTGCGGAAGTTATTATGATGCAGTTGATGTTTTACAAATACCTGCTTTTTTATGTAGGCAAACAGATCTTATAAAAGAAGCAGTAAAGTCTAACAAAATTGTAAACATAAAAAAAGGACAATTTCTTGCACCATGGGATGTTAAAGGTATACTAAGCAAAACAAAAGGTGCTAAGGAAATTTGGATAACAGAAAGAGGAACAAGTTTTGGATATAATAACTTGGTGGTTGATTTCACTGGTATACTTTACATGCTTGAGCGCTACAACTGTCCTATTGTATTTGATGTTACCCACTCAGTACAGAAACCGGGCGGTCAAGGTTCAAGCTCAGGTGGTAACCGGAATTTTGTTGCTCCACTTGCCCGCGGCGCTGCTGCTATGGGTGTGGACAACTTTTTTCTAGAAGTTCATGATGATCCTGATAATGCACCTAGTGACGGACCTAACATGATACATCTTGACGATTTTGAAAAAGTAGTTACAGACATTAAGGATAGTTATCGTGAATAACACTGCTATTTTTATACCAGCTAGATTAGCAAGCACTAGATTCCCAAAAAAGATGCTTGCTGATCTTAATGGCAAAAGTCTTATTCGCACTGTGTACGATAAGTGCGTAGCTACTGGATTGGATACATATGTTTTAACAGATAGTGCTCAAATAAAAGAAGAGATACCAGCAGAACATGTACGTATTACACCTTACGCTGACAACGGCACTGAACGTTGCGCACACGGTGTTGAAACAATATCAGGTAAAGGCTTTTTTAGGCGAGCTTCGGGAATATATAAAAGTTATATTAATGTTCAAGGTGACATGCCTGACATTACTGAAGATATAATTCTTGCCATTAAACAAGGACTTGATGAAGGGCACAAAGTAGTTACAGCATATACTGAGATGGCTCCTGAGCTGCGCACAGATCCTAACTCAGTTAAGATGATTCACAACGGCACACATGCGCACTGGTTTTGCAGAGCAAGTTTAGAGTACGGCGACCATCACCTCGGTGTATATGGTTATAATTGGCGCACATTAGTTAGCTATAAGTCTATGCCTCAATCTCAAGAAGAAAAGATAGAAAAATTAGAACAGTTGCGTTTTCTACAGAATGGTGTTAGTATAAACATACGAAAAGTTGACTTTGACGGTATGGAGATCAACACACCAGAGGATTTAGAAAAGTGGCTAACAAAGAATTAGATTTATTTAAAGAATTGATTCCGGCTATTGACATGGGAATTAAAGAACTGTACGACGCTGCCGGCGATGATGGTAAGAAAGATATCAAGGGCGACTTGTGGAATTTAAATCGTTACATTAGCAGTGTTAAAGGCAATCGAGAAAAGCAAGAACTAGCAGTATTCAAAGTTAACGAGTATTACAATAAAAACTGGGCTGTTCTTGGTGCTAATCATCCTAAGCTGCAATGGCAAATACTTTGCGTTGCTGGTAAAACAGGTAAGAAAGAATTTCATCCTTGGATAGCAACAAAACGAGGCAAACAATCAGGAAACACAAAAGCTATAAATTTGCTAGCTAAAATATATCCTAACATGAAAATGGACGAGGTAGAACTACTTGCTGGAACACTTACAACAAAAGATATCAAACAACTGGCTGAAGAACATGGCTTCGACAGCAAATCAATCTAGTAAAATAAATTTATGTGAGTATTGCAAAAAAAGTTTTGCAAAAGAAAAAACTTTGATTGCGCATATGTGTGAACCTAAAAGACGATGGCTTCAAAAAGATGATAAAGCTGTTGTGTTAGGCTTTTGGGCGTTTCAACGATTTTATAAACTAAGTGCTGGAAGTAAAAAAGAAAAAACATATGAAGACTTTTGTGAATCTAGTTTTTACAATGCTTTCGTAAAATTTGGCACGTATCTTAAAAATGTGCAACCTTTGTACACAGAAAAATATATTGATCATGTAGTAACAAGCGGCATTAAATTAGATCATTGGTGTAGAGATGATTTGTACGAAGCATATGTTCTTGATTTAGTTTTAAAAGAAGATGTACAGGCTGCTCTTGAACGATCGATAACTACTATGATACAATGGAGTGAAGAAAATAGACCATCACCATGGAATCACTATTTTAAATATGTGTCACCTAACAAAGCCGTGTGGGATATTAAAGACGGCAAAATATCTCCATGGTTAATTCTTAATTGTAAAACTGGACAAGACATGTTGAAAAGATTTTCAGATGAACAGTTAATGATGATAGCAAATACATGCGACCCAAAACATTGGGCAATAAAATTTAAACGAAAAGTAGCCGATGTTGAGCTAGCAAAAAAAGTAGCAGAAGAAAGTAAACTATGAACTTATTATATTACCCTAACAAAATGTTATCGACTACAATCAACGAAGTTGATATTGATAATTTAGATTTTGATCCTACAGAAGTAAAAAACAATATGTTAGATATTATGTTAAGCCATATGGGAATAGGCTTGGCTGCTAATCAAGTAGGATTGGACAAAAGATTATTTGTTATGGGAAACACTCGGGACGATGCAGTATTATGTATAAATCCTACAGTGTTACAGTATACAGAAGAAAAAGAATTAGATGTCGAAGGGTGTCTGAGTTTTCCTGGTATTGAATTAAAGGTACAAAGACCAAAAGATATTTTAATTGAATATTATGATGAAAATTTAGAACTTACAAGAACGGTTGCATCTGGCTATTCTGCAAGACTATACCTACATGAGTTAGATCATCTTAATGGCATAACATTTAAAGATAGGGTTTCTAAACTTAAATGGAATTTAGCAGAAAAGAAAGTGCGTAAACTTGTTCGACGTTGATATTGATTTTGCAGATAGATCAGTAATACTTGAAAAACTACAGCATCGTGTGGCAATGCTTTCGGATAACAAAAAGCATAACACTGGAATATATCCTACAGAGATACCGCACAATCCAGTAGATAATTGTGCAACAATTGATTACAAAGAAGCAGATCAAAGAGGTTATTTTAAATTAGATTTTCTTAACGTTAGCATTTATCAAGATGTTAGAGACGAAGCGCACCTTGATCATCTTGTTAATACTGAACCACTTTGGGATTTACTATGGAATCAAGAATTTAGTGATTTGGTATTTCATCTTAACGGACATAGTAAAATTTTACAAAAATTACGTCCAAAAAATGTTGAACAGCTAGCAGCTACCCTTGCAGTAATTCGTCCTGCAAAAAGACATTTAGTAAATTCAAATTGGGATACAATTCTAAAAGAAGTTTGGGTTAAGCCAGACAACAATGATTACTATTTTAAAAAGAGTCATTCTTTCTCATATGCGTTTGCAGTGATAGTGCATATGAATTTAATTTGCGAAAAAATTTCTATTTAGATTTTCTTACTAATTGCACACTTTTTCTTTTAATTCTTTTTACAGTTAAATCAGTAAGGTTAACACAAGGTCCAAAACTTATTTTCACATCTTTTGTATTCATAGACTGTAAACAGTATTGAAATTCTTTGATTTCATTTCTTAAAAAAATATTAATAGGTATCATTCTATTTGATTCCCACCACCATACGTGGCCTAAGTCTAAAAATCTAGATTTTTCCTCATTAGTTTTAATAGCAGTGAAAACATACATATTTGTCACTAGAGAGTCTTGATTAGAAATAATTCCAACGTATTCGTTGCCACCATATGTAACAACACTTATAAACGGAAAGTCTTTTTCAATATTTTTTAATAACATAAACAAATAAATATATGCATGCAAAACACGCCAGTATATTTATTAAACAACCGTACCGAAATAATTATGAATGATTCTGGTTTCATAACGGAGTATAGACAAGTGTACCAAAGACAGTTACAAGTTTACAAAGGAATAGAAAATACTTTACAGTTTAGATTACTAAACGCAGATCAAAAAGCCCAAGACGTGAGTGCACTTACGCCATATTTTATTGCTTATGACGAAACTAAAACAACAGTTATTGAAAAAATAGGTACTATTTTACAAACTTCAGACAGTACAGTTTTTAAAAATAAAGGTTTAGTAGAAGTAAAAATATCAGCATCAGATATAGAAACATTAGATAATCAATATCTGACTTATAGCATTTACTTTAAAAATGCAAATAATGATGATATACTTACATATACCAATGCTCATTTCGGTGGTACTAATATTATTAAATTAAGTGATGCAGTATATCCAGATCCGCAAGAACCTAAATCTGTTACAACATTTACAGCTACTATAGAGTTTGGTCAACCAACATCAGAATGGCTTAGTGAAACAGTATATGCAGATCCGGAACGCAATGCAAATAGTGCACTACACACCGCAGCTATTTACACTAGTGCATATGCAGGCAATGTTAAGATACAAGGCACGTTAGAAAATCAAATTACACACGGAACAAACTGGGTAGATATTACTACAGTAACATTAGATGGTACAGAATCTACTCCCACCACAGTCAATTTTAACGGTGTATTTTCGTATTTAAGATTTAGTACAGATGCTGATCCTAACACTATAGAAAAAATCTTAATTAAGAATTGACTTCATTAAAAATTCTGTTATACTTATAGTATGAGTATAGTACAGGATGCAATAATACTTCATCTGCCTTCTAAGCAGAAAACTACTCCGTCGGGCTGGACGTCGTTTAATGCTCCGTGCTGCCATCATAACGGAACTTCAGCTGATACTAGACAACGAGGCGGAATTATAAAAGGTGCCGATGGCGAAATCTCATATCATTGTTTTAACTGTGGATTTAAGACTGGCTGGCAACCTGGCAGAAATATATCTTACAAGTTAAGACAACTGCTACAATGGCTTAACGTATCTGACGATGTAATAAACAAGTTAGCACTAGAAGTAATGAAAGCTAACGAAGGTATAGATATAAAAGAATTTTCTTACAATATACCTGAGTTTGAAACTACACAGTTACCAGAAGGTGCTGAGCCCTTATCTAAGTATCAGTGGGCCGCTACTGAAGATTTAGACGAAAGTATATTACGTTGTTTTCAATATATGTTAGAACGTGATTTGCGTATTGAGGATATTGATTATCATTGGTCGCCTACACTTGCTTATCGTGATAGGCTTATTATACCTTTCCGTCACAAAGGACACATAGTTGGGTGGACCGGACGTGCCATAAAAGCAGACAAAAAACCCAAGTACTTGTCTGATCAACAACCTGGATACTGTTTTAATTTAGATAATCAAACCGAGCAAAAAGTTTTTGCTATTGTGTGCGAAGGTGTGATTGATGCTATACACGTAGACGGCATATCTTTATTAGGTTCTGAGTTGAGTGAACAACAGGCTTTGTTAATTAATCAACTTAATAAACAAGTAATAGTTGTGCCTGATAGAGACAAGGCAGGAAAAAAATTAGTTAGTGCAGCTATTGATCAAGGTTGGAGTGTTAGTATGCCTAATTGGGATAAAGACATAAATGATATTGCAGATGCTGTAAATAGATATGGTAGAATATACACGTTGTATAGTATTGTTACGCAAGCAGAGTCTTATGCAGTAAAAATAAAACTAAAGGAAAAAAAATGGTTTGGTTAATTAATAAAATTTTGTGGCCTTACAGAAGAATAAAAGAAGAAATTGCATGGCGAAAAAGATTAAAAGAATTAAAAGATAGAGATCCATTTGTTTATGAGGATAGGTAATGTTTAATGAATTTACAAACGGAATATTTAAAGTTTTAAAGAAACTTAGTGTAGGCAACAGCTTACTACTTGCAATTATATATACTGCTGGTCATTTTATTATAGCAATCAGTACAGTAAGACTTATAACCGGAGCTAATTGGTTTGACGCAGGACTGACCGCAACTATTGAACCAATATTAAACGGTATTTGGTTTTATATTTTACATAAGTATCTAGCTAAAAAAATAACAAAGAGATTATATGACAACAAAACAAAACACTGATTACGGATACGATATACAAAAAGTTTATTTAGAAATGATGCTTACAGATGCACAGACATTTGTAAGATGTCAAAGTGTATTTGATCCAACAGCGTTTGATAGAAAGCTGCAATCGGCAGCTGAATTTGTTAATAATTATGTTGCTGAACATAACGCATTGCCAACATTCCAAATGGTTAATGCATCTACGCATGCCGATCTTAAAGACCCCGGAGCGCTGCAAGAACAGCACTATGATTGGTTGCTAAATGAATTTGAAGTATTCAGCAGGCATAAAGCTCTTGAAGCTGCTATTCTTAAGAGTGCCGACTTACTAGAAAAAGGTGAGTACGGGCCCGTAGAAGAACTAGTAAAGAAAGCTGTGCAAATTGGACTACAAAAAGATCTAGGCACAGACTACTTTGCTGATCCCAAAGCTAGATTAGAAGCTATTAAAGATAAAAACGGACAAGTAAGTACAGGCTGGGAGAGTCTTGATCGAAAACTGTTTGGCGGCTTTAATAGAGGTGAACTGAATATTTTTGCAGGTGGCTCTGGTTCTGGTAAAAGTTTGTTTATGGCAAACCTAGGTGTTAACTGGTGTCTTGCTGGACTGAACGTGCTATACTTGACTTTCGAGCTTTCAGAAAATCTAGTTAGTATGCGTCTTGATTCAATGACCACTGACATCCCAACTAAAGATGTTTTCAAGTCAATTGAAGACGTTGAGATGAAAGTAAAAATGATCGGTAAGAAGGCCGGCGCATTCCAAGTCAAGTACATGCCAAGTGGTTGTAATGCAAACGACTTGCGCAGTTATATAAAAGAATATGAAATCAAAACAGAAAGAAAAGTTGACGTAATTTTAGTTGACTATCTTGATCTTATGATGCCGTTAGGCGTAAAAGTATCACCAAGTGACTTGTTTGTAAAAGACAAATACGTATCAGAAGAATTACGTAACTTGGCTATGGAACTAAACACTGTATTTGTTACAGCTTCGCAACTGAACAGAGGAGCAGTAGAAGAAGTAGAATTTGATCACTCACACATCTCCGGGGGCTTAAGTAAAATTAATACTGCTGATAATGTGTTTGGTATCTTCACAAGCCGAGCTATGCGTGAACGTGGACGCTATCAAATACAGTTAATGAAAACACGTTCGTCGAGTGGCGTTGGCGCAAAAGTTGATCTTGAGTTTGATGTTGACAGTTTGCGTATTAGAGATCTTGCAGATGATAGCGAATATCAAGAATTTGAAAAACGTAAGTCAACAATCTTTGATCAAATTAAACGTGGTAATACAAGCGCACCTGAATCTGAAAAGTCTACTGATCCGTCTCAAGGTGACACAGTAGGCAAAATTAAAGCTGAAACTGATAGTACTATGCTGCGTTCGTTCTTGAACAACCTTTCAACCGAAGAGTAGTAAATAACTGCCATAGGCAAAGAAAGGCATACATGGCAGATACAGATTTAGAAAACATAGAAAAACTAATACAACGATTTAAAAGACCAATACCGCAAACAGAAGAGTATACAGTTAGGCTAGTTGAAGAATTTGAACTAATACTTAATCAAAGATTTACAGATTACTTTTTACAAATTTGTGACATTATAGATCTTACTCAAGATCTAACGCATATGACTAGAGGGTCTGCAGGTAGCAGTTTAGTTTGCTACTTGCTAGGCATCACAGATGTCGACCCAGTTAAATGGCAAATACCCGTAGCACGATTTATGAATCCTATGCGAGACGACTTGCCAGACGTTGATATTGATTTTGAACATCATCGTCAACTAGAAGTAATGAATCGTATATTTAAAAAATGGCCCGGCAAGACTGCACGTCTTAGCAACTATGTAATGTACAGACAAAAGAGTGCACGCAAGGAAGCAGCTAAACGTTTAGGTATTAAAGGAAACTTGCCTCGTAACTTTAAGTATGAAGATTACGATATTGATCCCAAAGAAGCAAAGCGCATTGAAAATAGACTAATTGGAAAGAAGCGTGCTATATCAAAACACTGCGGGGGAATTGTAATGTTTACACGTCAGTTACCTAAAAGTCTTATTTCGCAAGACAATCAAATATTATTAGACAAACACGAAGTTGAGGACTTAGAACACCTCAAAGTTGATATACTTGCTAATCGGGGCTTAAGTCAACTGTTGGAAATAGACCCGCATACTGCTCTAGCAGACTATCCCGAAGAAGATCAAAAGACAAGCGAGTTGTTATGTCGTGGCGACATATTGGGTGTTACCCAAGGCGAGTCTCCAGCTATGCGCAGACTGTTTAGAGCAATACAGCCGACGTCAGTTCACGACTGTGTGTTTGCTACTGCTATGGTTCGTCCTGTTGCTATGAGCGGAAGGCAAAAAGCAGCAATGTTTCAAGATTGGAGCCAAGAAGCAATACAGGATAGCATAGTATTTGAAGATGATGCAATATCAATTATCGCAGATATTATAGGTGTTAATATGTATGAAGCAGATATGTATCGACGTGCGTTTGCAAAAAAGAATGATGAAAAGATTTTAGAATTTGTAGAACGTATGGGAGTGCATCCTCGAAAGCAAGAAGCAATGGTTGCTTTACAAAGTTTATCAGGGTTCGGCTTATGTCGTGCACACGCAGTTAACTTAGGTCGTCTTATATGGGCACTAGCTTATCAAAAAGCACACAACTCCAAAGAATTTTGGCGTGCAAACATTAAGCACTGCCAAGGGTCTTATCGACCCTGGGTATACCAAGTAGAGGCCCATCGGCAGGGTATACCTACCTATTCAGGATGGTGGCATCGAGGGTTCCCTAATAACTTAGGAGTTCGTCAACTTTGGCTTGACAGGGTCGAGTTTGCCGGTGTTATTGCTAACGGACGTTGCTATAGAGGTAAAGGCAATCGATGGGTAACTTTTCTTACCCTTGGCATAGGCCCTGGCGAATATATTGATATTGTGGTTAAACGTGCAGTATCTTATCGAGACGGCGACATAGTTCAAGGACAGGGTCGAGTACAGCATAGTAATAATAGCGATTATATAGATACAAGCTCAGTAGACGTTTATTCTTTTGCAGACTGGAATAGATAAATATTTTATCTACGTGGAGAAAAAAATGAACGACGATATAAAAGCGTTTATAGATATAGTAAACGAAGGACCATTACGTGCTGGCAAAATAGACGAGCAACATGCTGGCATGAATGCAAGATTTCCTGTCGAAGACATGCCTAAAGGTTATGGAAACTTTATATTAGATCTCAAAGATCAAGTTGATCAGTATTTGCTACAACATGAAGACAAGTACAGCGAAGAAGGCGAAAAAGTTCATAACAGCTTAAGTAATCTATCAGACTATCTAGCAGACATGGCCGAAGGCCGAGGGCCTAGAGTCAGCGTCTCAATGTAAAGAAGATAAATGTACGTTACACCATGCATGAGTATATGTAAAATTGTAGAAGGCATATGCGTAGGGTGTGGTAGAACAAAAGATGAAATATGTATGTGGATGCAAATGGACGACAACGAACGATTGACTGTAATGCAAAGACTAGGATACGGTAAGCGCAGACAAAAACCTAAATTTAAGTCGTAGTACTATGCTAGTATATAAAATTTGTTTTATTAATACCAGGTCTTACGATGCAAAACAACACGTTAAAATATATCGTAAGACCTGGTTACATATTTTAGGCTATTTTAATATCATCAAACCCGCTAATAACAAGTGATGCAGTAGTAAAATCTTTCTCCGAATTGAATGATAGTGTGTTGTATGATTCGGCATCTGCTTCGATAGAATGTGTTGTATAAAGATAGTCTGCAAGTGCTTGTACCTTCATACCTAAACTATATTCAGCAAATAAATCAGCGGTGGGATTTGACTCTTTTATTTCTAATGTATACATCAAAAATATTTAGCATTGCTAAAAAGCAAAAGCAGGGAATTTAAAAACTCCCTGCTTTACCCTGCACACAAAAGTGCACTATTCCCTCTCCCAACTGGACAAAGTATTTAGTGCATCATTTTCAATATAAAATTACAGTTTTAATCATCAATCATATTGTTTGTAGCATCTCTAGCTAATAGAGCTGAGAATGCCACTACGCCGGCTGCTGCAAACAACCATAACATTATATTTGTATCTCGAATATTTCTTTCTTTTATAATTGCTTTTCTAGCTGACTCTAAGTCTTTTTGTAGTGATCTAAATTCACCTACTGACTTTTGCAATACATTTGTAAATTCGGGAGAATCTTGATAAAGATTCTGTAGTGGCTTAGCTATTCTTGCTAATTCGTCAAGCTTATTAGCTAGGGAACGATACTTGTTAAAAGTTAAATCACTGTTGCCCATTGCTTTTCTGAGAATATCTACTGGTAATTCGTTAAAAGCATCTATCATTTCTCTTTGCGTATCAATTAAGATTCTAAAATCTCTTATATCTTCGATTCTATCAAATGCCCGTAATACTTCGTATTGTTGTTGAATACGTCTTGCTGCCTTATGTAATTGAGTCTTTCCCGAAAGGTTATTTACTAGGTTTGCTATAAGTCTTCCAGCATTAGCTGCAAAATCTTTCAAAACTTTCCTAGGGTTTAGCTCTTCATTAACCTGTGCTGCATTAATCAATTGTTGAATTCTCATTGTGATTCCAAAATAACTATATTGTATTTATATTAAAAAAAGATGAATCCATAGTAATAGTATTACTTGCCACAGGCCGAAGTATACAGCAAAGCCAAACAGTATGCTAAGGAATATACACCAGCCCCAGTAGCCATGCATTAGTACGGGTATTTTAATTTTCATAACACGATATTTAGCTATAGTGCGAGTTTAAAACTCTTGTGAAGTATACGTATACAGTTCGTTTAGTAGACCTAAAGTCCAGTACATGTTTTTGTTTCGAGGGTGTTTTCGACTAAGATCAACATACTCTTTATAAAGATCATAAATGTCAGAACGTGTTACCTGTTCTACTTGTTGTATGCTAGGATCTTTATCTAAATCCAACAGTGCTAGAATGTCTACGCCGTGTTTTTTGTATGGCTGTAGTGTTTGTTGACCTCTTAGCCATGTGTACCATTCAGGATAAGCAGCTGAAGTTTTTCCTGTAGAATTTATTCCTTTGGGATTAAATTCAGTAATGCCTACTCTAGTGTCAAGTGAATCAAGTGGCTGTGATTTTTCAAGATCTGTTGTGCGCATATGGTATTTATTTAAATAGGTTAGCAGTTGTGCGATGTACAAACTTCTTTGTTAGATGTAGGTAGTTGTGTTCTAGTATAGGTTTCATTTGATTTAAAATATCAGCACAATCGCCGGCGGAAAGACTGTTTACAAACTCAGCAGTGCGATATACTTTTTCTAATCTACGCCAATGATCAGTTTCTTGATCATAGCTTTCATCCCACCAACGAGAAAACGTGTGAAATCCTTGATCTCGCAGCCATGCTAAAGTGCCAGGTGCACCTGCAAATATCCAAGGTCTAGTAGCCATTATAGGTTTACAGGTTTTTTCAGTAATTCTAGGAATTTGACTCCAGTACGCAGATTCAATTATCACATTACAAAAACCTTCTTCTATTAATCTAAGTGATTGATATATTGTAAAAGCAAAGTGATCTGGATGCTCTATTTGCTCATTTGTATTGAAGTGGTTCGAAACCGTAGGCAGTAACTTAATATATTTTTTTAGTATTTTCATATCTTTAAACTTAGGCATAGGATAATAATTAATGAACCCGTCTCGATAAGTAAGCAGGCAGTCTAGATTCCACAATAACACAGCAAGATAACTACGTTCGGATTCAGTCCTATTATTCAAGCAGCTGAGTTTACGATTAAATTCGTATTTGTGTCCGCGATAGTCCAGCCTAAACCTCCCTGCAATAGGATGTGCAAATTTACTTTTAGGTGCGACAAACTTATATTCTTCAGGGTTTGCATGTCTAAATTTCGTCAACCATTCATATAACCAAGAATCTGCGTAAGGCAACTGGCCATTGAAGTTTTGAGGATGATATAAGGTAACAGGAACATCAAGCAAAGCTGCTTGTACTTTTTGATAAAAGTCGAATTCATATAAGTTATCTATTGTGTCGCCATCCCAGGGCACATCACCTACTAGTATGTGACAATGGGATACCCAAGAGTAGTTGTTCTTTATGTAGTTAATTACATAGTCTAGGTTAAGACTAGTAGGTAATTCAAATTCAAATTCATTTAAATACAACAGAATGATAAGTGTGTTGGGCTGTTTAGCAAGCTGTGCTTTGCTGAAAAGACCCCGTTTAATAATTTTTACAGGTTTATTGTTATAAGGATGAGCAAATCGGACCGGTACATGTCCTAAAGAGTAAAGAGTAATCATGCACAGTATTTATTGTCTGCTATACATCTATCTCTGTTTCTGCACTTTTGGGGAAAAAGTCTAAGAGTGTTTGGGTTATTTTATACTTGCGCTGTAGTAGAGGATCATAGGTATCGCGGCTATCCATCTCTTTTACATATGCACCGTATAGGTTAAGCACTGTGTTCCCTGTAATCTTATATATTTCATGAGATTTTGGTTTATCGCCAAGACCTAGATCTTTCAATACACTGATAACAGCGTTGGTCCAGTTGGCATGATTTTTTTTGCCTTGTAACCATTGATACCATTCAGGAAGGTCTAACTGAGGATCACGTGCAATTTCTGTAAGTTCTTGTATACGCATATGATATTTAGCTTAGGTGCTGTTGTGCAGTATCAGCTCTTAAACAATTGTCTTGCTGCCTTTCCTGCTGCCTTTCCGAGGTCACGAGATCTAGCCTTAAGAGTTCGTCTAGGATTTGCAAGCACGTCAAGGAATCGTTTAACCCTGCTTGTAAGAGACACATCGGATTGCGGAGCTAGTCTAAAGCTTTTGTGTACACGAGCTAGCAAAAAGTCATTGTGATCCAAATACATGTGTGTGCGTATTTCCAGTTTGTCTAGCGCACGATTTAACCTAAGGATATCCTGTTCCTTTTTTTGTGATATTTCCAAAGGAGTTGGCAAATTATGCACGAGTCTTTGATCTATGTCTGGATCAACGTCTACTGGGTTTTCTGCTCGTTGTACTATGTCTGAGGGTACATAAATGTGCACAGCTCTTACAAATCGATTCATGTTATGAACAAATTTTATATTTTTTGGAAACAGCAGTCGTGTTTCTTTTTCACCTTTGTAGTACTTTCGTGACTCATCATCAGAACCGTATACCCAAGGCTTCCACCAATGCGGCACAGTTTGTTTTAGTTTTAGCTGTGATTTTTGTTGAGGTGATAGGTCTTTTGTGTAGTATTTGTTTAAAAGACTGGTGAGTTTGTCTGCGTCAATTTCCCAAGTAACAGTCATCAACGACTTCTGCTTGGATACATACTGACCATTAGGCACACGGCTAAAGCTTATAAATGCTCGGCCCCGCCCCATATCAGCATTACCGTCTGACGTTTTAGTTCTAAAACGATTTTGTTCTGCAGATCGTACACTGTCTAGCAAGCTCATAGATCGCCATAGTCGATTCTCCCCTGTGGTAGATACAGGCGGCAGATCTGGTATAGCTTCACTTAGGGGTTGTATAAGCTGTTGTAGTCGCATGATAATATTTAGCCGCAGAGCGGATTCAAAATTTTTTGCTCGCGGTTTTTTTGCACGGCATAGTGCTTGCTTTAAAAGAATTTCTGCGCTGGCCTCTACTGGGTTTTCTACTGTTAATTACTGTAAGCTATACTGTAGTATCACAGTGCTTCTAACCTAGTTATTCGTTTGCGCTGACACTGTAGAGAGGTTTCAAAACTGAGAAAAAGATTTTGTGTGTGGTTTAAGTATGAGTATGACTCAACTGTACACTAAGCGTATACGCACACTGTGGTTAGACTCTAACGCACAAACATACTTGCCCGTTGCACATGAATTAGACTCACATGAACTTATACCCGCTACTACAGAAGGTGGTCGTCGTGTAGCTGAGTATCTACAGTGGATAAGACAGTCAGCGAATTACACTGTAAGCGCACAAGAGTATACTCAAGTAACAATAACTGAAGCACAGTTAACTTACATACTGATGCGTTGGAATGGTATACTATACGCTACTGAAAAATGGAGAGAGGTTGACTGATCGAAATGGGTCCTACACCCAAAAAAATTTTGCTGCGCGGAAAATTTATAGAAAGTACTTATAGAAGTGAGGTGGTGATTTTGCATCGGTGTGTTTTAAAAAAGCTTGTATATGCTAGCTAACTAAAATTTTAAATAAATTATATGCCTCCCACCCCCTCGTGCCTCACCCCGCAGCAAGCTGAAAAATTTTTGAAAAAATTTTTTTTTTCTCTTGACTTCTCTGGACTCGTGCACTATATTATAAACATAACGCAGCAAAGAGGAAAGCAGTTATGAAAATGATCGACGTAATCAACACAGCAATCCGTGCGCTCGCAGTGTGCGCTATCGTAGCTACTACTGCATACAGCTTAGGGCTGCTGCTCTAACACACAGCTCAAGCCCACTGGTTTCTTCCTTTACAGTGGGCTTCAGCAAGCTTAATCTTTTTGGTTGACACTGTGGTGTAGCGACAGTATATTAAAAACATAACAGCAAAGAGGACTACTTGTTATGAAGCCGATTGAAGTTGTTGCAGTTGCTATGAAAGCTCTGAGCGTGTGCGCTATCGTAGCCACCACTGCATACTCACTGTCACTGCTACTGCCTGCTGCGTAGCATAGTTGGAGGGCGCTGCTAGTTCAGTGCCCTTCAGCAAGCTTAATCTTTTTGGTTGACATATAGTATCACATGTACTACATTACATACATACAGCAAGGAGACAGAGCGTGAACTTCATGAAAGAATTTGTAATGATGCTAGCCGGTGCAACTTGGATTGTAGTGGCTGTTCTAGCTCTTGCCTACATCATGGGCGGGCAACTGTTATAGACGCATAAGGGGTAGTGGTTACTGATGGCACTACCCCTTCAGCAAGCTTAATTTTTTCGGTTGACATGAATACACTGTGATCATATTGTAGTTGATAACAACAACTAACAGGAGAGAAGCAATGTCAGTTGTAGTAGTAGAGAACTTTCGCAAGTGTTCTGTATCAGGTTGTAATAAACTAGGACAACACATGGGCAAGTATCGCAAGGACGGCTCCCCAGTACGCAGAGCAAAGTGTCACAAGCATCATTCGATCAACTATGGTCTTAACGGTTGGGAATACAAGCAGCATCGCAAGAACTACTGTGAGAATCGAGACGGCAGACTAGGGTTTGAGTGTACGTCAACTATTGTAGATCCCGAATGGCAACTGGATGCAGATCACATCAACGGCAATCCCAGTGACAACAGAGCTGAGAACATTCAAACACTGTGCAAGTGTTGTCACCCTATCAAGACCAAGCAAGAACAAGACTATCTCACAGCAGGCCGCAAAGCACTAGGCTGCTAACACAGAAGGGCCTTCGGGCCCTTCAGCAAGCTTAATTTTTTCGGTTGACACGACCACACAACGACAGTAATATATACACAGTTAATAGACAGTTAGACATAGAGGGCACAATGACTAACATCCGCATCATCAACGGCACTTACAAAATCCGCGGCAAAGACACACAAATGGCCGGCCGCATCTTTCCACTCGTAGAACCATATCGCTTCGGTACCAACGGCGGCTTTGTTACTGTTGATGCACGTGAAGCTGCTGGGCTTCCGGATCGCAACATCCGTATTCAAGTTGCTAATGACAAAGCTTACGAGCTCACTGACGAAGCAGTTGTAGCTGCTGATGAGTCAGACGAAGAGATCATCGAGCGACTGCGTGATCGTTTCCAAATGCTGGAAGACATGACCAAAGCTACAAAGGGCGGCGACGTTCGTGCAATGATTGTATCGGGCCCTCCGGGCGTAGGTAAGTCATACGGTGTTGAAAAGCAGCTATCCAAACACGACTTGCTCGCTGACCTGGCAGATGATGATTCGATGCGTAAGTACGAAGTCATCAAGGGCGCTATGAGCCCAATCGGTTTGTACTGCAAACTGTACCAACACCGTCGCAAAGATCACGTTGTAGTGTTTGACGACTGTGACTCTATCTTCTCAGACGAGCTGTCGCTCAACATCCTCAAAGCAGCGCTGGACTCCAAGAAGGTGCGTACTATTAACTGGAACACAGACAGCTTCAAACTGCGTCACGAAAACGTGCCAGACAACTTCAAGTTCCAAGGCTCTGCGATCTTTATTACGAACATCAAGTTCGATAACGTAAAGAGCAAGAAGATGCGTGATCACCTCGAAGCACTGGAATCACGTTGTCACTACATTGACTTGACGATCGACACGGATCGTGAGAAGCTACTGCGCATTAATCAAATCGTCCAAGATGGAATGCTTGACGAGTATGGTTTGGATAAACAATGTGTAACAGAGATTGTTGACTTCATCGACACTAACAAGAATCGACTGCGTGAGCTGTCACTTCGTACAGTGTTGAAGATTGCAGATTTGGCCAAAGCATTTCCACAGCGTTGGAAAGCAATGGCAGAGAACACAGTAATGCGGCGATAGCCCTCTCCCTCGCATTACTGATAAGAGAAGCAGGTACCCTCCCACTCCCATCTGCTTCAAATCGGCCAACCTAGACTCCCTACTAGGTTAGCCAACTTAAAGCTCGAGCGTGAAATTCATGCTCGGGCTTTTTTTTCAGCAAGCTTAATTTTTTTTTTGAAAAGGCTCTTGACAAACTGCTGATTAATAACTATATTAATAATGTAGAGAAAAGGAGAACACAATGAAGTTTAGAGACGTAACACCTTTAGATATCCTTGAAATGCTCGAGCGTCGCATTAACGATGAGAATATTTCGTATGAAGACAAGCAGAGCATTCAGGAAGAAATTGCTGAGCTCCAACTTATGCTAAAAGAAATTTACACAGAAGACTTTGATGAAAGACTAATAGAAACATGCGATTGATCCTAGCATTCCTACTGGGTATTCTAGTAGCACACCTTTGGAATAATCCAGGGGCTGTGGTTGAATGGAAAGAATATATTGAAATGACATGGGCTGCTTCTTAGCAGCCCATTTCAGCAAGCTTAATTTTTTTTAAAAAAGTGGTTGACTTCTGATCCCTCCTGCACTATATTATACACATAACGCAGCAAAGAGGAAAGCAGTTATGAAAATGATCGAAGTAGTGATGACCGCCATGAAAGCTCTCGCAGTTTGTGCTATCGTAGCCACCACTGCATACTCACTCAACCTCCTCCTAGTATAACAGCATAGGGCCCACTTCGGTGGGCCTTAAGCATGCTGAAATTTTTTTCTTGACAAACCTAGTGCAACGCACTATATTATAAACATAACACAGCAAAGAGGACTACAGCAAATGGGCACCCGTTCGAACATTGGCTACATCAACGACGAAGGCAAAATCCGTGCAGCGTATTGTCACTATGACGGCTACGTAGCGTACAACGGACGTGTCCTTCTTGAGCACTATACAGAAGCAGCAAAAGTCAAAGAGCTTGTAGAGCTTGGCGACATGAGCATCCTAGCTCCTAACGTGCATCCTACACCCGATAGTGGGCACAGCTTTGACAATAACGAAGACGGCGTTACTGTGTTTTACGGGCGAGACAGAGGCGAAAACGACGTAGCTCCAGTCACTCACGATGTTATCTCAGACTGGGTTAGCGACAAAGACAGCTGGGTTGAATATTACTACTTGTTCTTGCCAGAACTAGGCACGTGGATGGTGTACTCTGTACACAATAAACGATGGAAGCAAGTGACTGAAGAGTTGATTAAACAGGAAGCATAACACGGAAGGGCGCTACGGCGCCCTTTCAGCATGCTTAAAAAAAGATCAAAAAAGTGGTTGACATATGGCTCAACACGCATTATATATAATACATCAGCAGCAAGGAGCATACGATGAGCGAACGCATTTACGTAAATTTCCAAGGCCAAGACCCAATCGAAGTTAACAGCATGGATGCTGCCTGGAGTGAAGTAAAAGCTAACCCTGATTTAGAACTAGAGTCAATTGAACATTGGCATAACGAGATGGTGGACGACCTAGCTCTAAGCTAGGCGTTCAGCAAGCTTAATTTTTTTGGTTGACACGAGCATTGCTTTGTGTTAATGTTAGTCATCATTAGAAATTGGAGACAAACTATGTTTATCCGTTATACTGTAGCAGCTATTTGTTTGGTACTTGGCATTGCATTTGGCGCTGCTATGTATGGTGTTTTAGCTGCTAACGTTCCGTTCTTTGGCGACGGTAATAAGCCAATTATGACTCCGGAGCAGCTTTGGATCGAAGACGACGAGCCAGAACCGGAAGAAACTGTAGAACAATAAGTTTAGGGTGAGGTTAGGGGCTACGGCCCCTTTCCTTTTCAGCAAGCTTAATTTTTTTCAAAAAAGATGAAAAAAGTTCTTGACATTCCGAGCCAGAGCGCTTATATATAATACATAACACAGCAAGGAGCTACACAATGAAACTAGACATTCGTAATCAGCAAAACCTCATGCAACGTCTTCGCTTCATTGCTGAGAAGCACCCAGACGATGTAACTGCTAACACTGCGAGCTCACTTGCGTTCCGTATGGAAAGCATGAAAGACATCGTCGACACGAGCAAGTGGGACGAAACAGATCGTGCCATTGCAGACTACGCAATTTCGATTTAACACAAACAAGGGCGCTTCGGCGCCCTTAAGCACGCTGAACTTTTTTAAAAAGTTCTTGACAAACGCAGTGCCACGCACTATATTAAGTACATAACAGCAAAGAGAGAAACACAATGATTTGCATTATTCACAGTGACGGCGAAGCTAAACAAACCTCTGTACAAGAAGCTCTACAGGATCTGTTTGAAGAAACCGCAGACGGAGATCTAACACCATTTGAAACTGTAGAAGAAGCATACGAATACTACCTTGATATGATGGACGATGAATGCGCAGTTTTTCAAGGTGAAGGTAAGAACGCAGTTACTATGTTCACGTTTCTTGAGGATGAACTCAAATATATTTTCGCAGCTTAGTATAAGAAGGGCGCTTCGGCGCCCTTCAGCACGCTTAACTTTCCGGTTGACAGATAAGTATTAACCTAGTATATTAAGAACATGAAACAAAGCGCCCTTGGTGGAATAGGTAGACACAACAGACTTAAAATCTGTCGACCGCAGGTCGTGCGAGTTCGA
>Ga0255774_10001246_pt1 | contig 21157 bp, 14 predicted proteins | sample 101ome_17_FD_179972 | JGI IMG/M metagenome (GOLD analysis project Ga0255774, IMG submission 179972) | Coastal salt marsh microbial communities from the Groves Creek Marsh, Skidaway Island, Georgia - 101407AT metaG (version 2) | ecosystem: Environmental > Aquatic > Marine > Intertidal zone >...
AGCCCTAAACCCTAAGTAACCCTAGCCGTACACCTAAATACCCATAGAGGTAGGTGATACGAGGGGGGTTCGAAGAAGGCAATTCGTCATGCGCATCGACGTAAAAATCGATGGTGTGCCGCGACCGGCGTCGATCGCGTGCGACGAGCGCACGGGATTGTCGTCGGGGGCCAAGAACGCGTCGAGCGCGCGTTGAAAGCGTTTGAAGAATCTCATCGTAGTAGCGTAGAGGAGGCAGGAAAGCAGAGCAAGGTTTTACGTCCACGTCGTGACAGTTAGAGAGACGCCGTTGCGCCAGACGTTTTGTTCGATTAGGCGAGAGACAGACGCTGCTCCTCGATACCGCACCCCCGCGCGATGGAGTTCGATGACGACGGCGACGGCGGCGTCGGCGCGCAAAGATGGCGAACGACGACGAGCAAGGCGGATCTGTGGGACTACACAATAATACACCGTCGAGTCTACTTTTCTATGATTTGTGTCGGGTCCCCGATATACCAGAATGAGACAGCCATGCGGTGCGCCTTGGCCTCCGCCGCGAAGCCCTCGACGGCGTGCGGTACGCGTGCACTTGCAAAGAGCACGAGCCGATCCGGCGTCGGAGCTATTCTCACCGTCAGCGACGCATCTTGGGGAAATAAAGCCAAATGCCCACCAAATGCTGACGTTTCCGACGATGATGGATAATAAATGGCAGTTAGCGCTCTTGGATCCCTATCCGGACCGCAATTATCCACGTGAGGCACGAAACCACTAGCACCTGGTCGATACACGCTGAGCATTGCGTTGCTGACGTACGAGTCGACGGGTGCCAGATTTCCCTCCTGTCCAAAGACGAGCGTCAGCGGATTAAGCACCGTCACCCGCATAAACTGCGCGAACGCACCGACGAGCCCAGGTTCCGCGCCAGTTAACCAGTATATGAAATCGTCTCGATACGTATCTACGACGTCATCGCCTAAGAGTTTGCGTTCGCTTTGATCTAGTTCACCCTTTGTGAAGGTGTCTTTGTTTGCAGACGCGAACGCTTCTAGCGCACACCTAATCGATGTCGACGTTGGTTCACCCAGCAACCCATCAACGACGGCGTATCCTCGAGTCTTGCATTCCATCGCCGCGGCAACGAGTTTCGCATCCAAGTGGGCGTTGTTGCTCGTGACGCTCCACGAACTGACATCGTTTGACGTCGACGGAGTCTCCGAGTTCGTGACGCGGCGGCCAGTATAAGCATCAAGCGACTTTAGCGCTGCGCCGTGACGCGCGCCGCTGGAGCTCAGAGTACTATGAACGCTCGCATACATCTGTCTCACCGAGTGGTACGGCACGAGACCAAATTCGGCGCAGCGAGCCATTAAATTTATAATCTCTGCGAGGTGCTCCGAGCTCGCTGCGCGTTCAGCTTCGTACCCGAATGCCTGCGCGAAAGACGACGAGCTCATGAAAACGCCTCCTTTGCCATAAGACACCGGAAGAGTTGCCCTCAGCGCAGAGCATTCTCGGACGATGGATTCTCGGTTTGACGCTAACGCCGTCGGTTCAGTAGAGTACGCTTGCAGCAGCTTGCGCAATCCGCCACAAAAATGAACCAAAGCTTTTTCCTGTCCTTCCGTCGACGTCCCGTCCAACGTCGTCGATGTGTATGAATCAATGCGTCCCAGCGTTGACGACAATGCGCGTCTCCCAGACGTCGTACATCGCCTCCCGAACGCCGCGCGCGAAAGCATCCCGCGAGACGGTGTCGACGACTGCACTGACTCGCGTCTCCCAATGAAGACTGATTTGAGTTCTTTGACGCGCGGCACTTGTTCACGCGCCGCCGCGGAAAGGTTGCGCGCCCCCCGTCGCGTTGGTTCCATGAAAGAGAACATGCCAACATCATCCTCCGGATCCTCCGTGCTCAAACAAAAGTACGCGGCGTTGCTAGAATCGCGCACGAAGGTACGTCTCGTCGACAGTGACACACAGACGTGAAATTTAAAAAATCAAATCGACAGCCGCTGGATGAGCTTCCACGTTACGCGCGCGTGAGTGACGTCGCGACTGACACCGCTTTGCTTATTCGCGAGGTACAGTACAAGGAAGAGGCGGAAGAAGCGAAGCGTACCGTTCTCGCGCTGGAGAAGCGCGTTGTCGCGCTGGAAAGCGAACTCGTCTCGCCCGCTAATCCGCAGTCTGTAGCAGTCGAACTCGCAGAAACAAAGGGTCGCCTGGACGCGGCGCTCGCCGAGCTTAAAAGCGAGAAGAACAAAGCTGTTAAAACGGAGGGTCGTGCTGAACGAGTCGCAAAGCTTGAGCGCGACGCGGAAGATCTTCGAGGCACGTTAGCCGCGAGCAACAAGCGAGTCTACGCCGCCTACTTCCTTGGTTTAGCTTCTGGCGCCGCCACCGCGGCGGCCGTCTATCAGCTCCTCAAGCAGCGCCGCGCTTAAATGTCTTCGAGACCATTCAATGTAACAGAACAATTTCCTTTAAGCCCTCGCTGCGAAGTCTAACGGGTGCTCTACATTATTTATGATACAACGTGGCGCCGCTCACGGCGCTCCAACAACAAACTACCTACTCGTTCAAATGTCGCCTTCGAACGGCGAGCGCTTCCGAGAACATCTTTGGATCCAATCCATCCATCGGTCGCACAACTCTCGCTCGAATTTCGATCACGTCAATTTCGTCCTCGTGCACGAGCCTCGCTTCCCCGACGACGCACAGAAGTGAGCCGACGCGAGGCGAGAGCGATTCCATGGCGCTTTCGACATCCCTCCTCAAGGCGCTCAAGTCGACACGGACGACCAATGACGTGGGTGATTTGTCGTGGCTCGCGAGCTCGCCACGCTCTTCGTCGGCATCATACGAGCGCAAACTCCCCAAAACGCGCACGGATACCTCCGAGCCTTCCGCGCGTCGCGCTCTTTCAACTACCTCTGCCAGTGTAGCGCTCAGAACGCCGTGTGTTATGGTTGCCGACATGCGCTGACGACGACGGCGACGACGACGACGACGACAACAACAACCGCGTCTCTCTCTTTGCTCGTTCCTCCTCGAACTTCGGCGGTGTGTGCGTCTCGCGTCGCGCAAAGTGAAGCGTCAACCAGTCTGATTTGACCATCTTTGGAACAAGTGTGCATCACGAGAGAAAGAGAGAACAAGACGAAGAAGATGATCGAAAGATCCAACAATCTGCATTCTGTGACTCGCGAGTTACGTGTACTCACAGTATGCCGTCTAATAACGAAAGACGTCGTGGCGGGCGTTCAATCCTCAGTTGGATTTTGCTGGTTTCCGTCGGTCTCCTCGCCGTCGTCGGCACTGGAGCCTACGCTGCCGGCGCAAAGGGCAGTAAACGTGGGCCGAAGATTACCGACAAGGTGTTCTTTGACATTACGATTGACGGCGAACCTGCCGGTCGCATCGTCATGGGTCTTTACGGCAAGACTGTTCCGAAGACGGCGGAAAACTTCAAGCAGCTCGCCACGGGAGAAAATGGATACGGTTACAAGGGATCCAGCTTCCACCGTGTCATCAAGTCCTTCATGATACAAGGAGGCGACTTTACCAACCATGATGGCACCGGAGGCAAGAGCATTTACGGCGCACGCTTCCCGGATGAGAACTTCAAGTTGAAGCACGAAGGCCCGGGCACTCTTTCCATGGCAAACGCGGGTCCGGACACGAACGGCTCGCAATTTTTCATCTGTACGGTGAAAACGAGTTGGTTGGACGGCCGTCACGTCGTCTTTGGCAGAGTCCTCGAAGGTATGGACGTCGTCACCGCCATCGAGGATCTCGAAGGTACGCCCCCACAAAAGCCTGTTCTTATCGCAGACGCTGGTGTTTTGCCTGTCGACGAGTCGGCGGAGCTCTAGTCGTTATTAACAATGATATCAAATTACAGCAAATAAGTTTTAGTTCAGGAGACGGTCCAACATCGTCTTCACGTCCTCGTGCGTCTCTGGTTCGATTGGCCCGAAATCGTTCGCGACTATTTCATCCACGACGTGCGAAACACTCGCAATGAGCGCGGTGACATCCGCGTTGGCGTCGCGAGCGAGGATCTCCGTCTTAATACGCTCCTCAGCTAGGCGCGCTCGTAATCGAAGCGCAAAGAACTCGCGCGACGTCCTCCAAGGCACGACATCCTTGATTGCCTTTTTATGCAACATGACACCCGGCGTATCATGGAGTGCGGCAAAGTGGACAGCGAGTTGCTTGAACGTGGGCATCAAAGCTTTTTTCTTAATTTCGTCTTCGCTGGAATCACCGATACCGCCGGGTATGGTGCGCCGCATCGCCGTGAGCAGGTCTTCGCGACGGAATTTAATGTCGACAATGCCCTCGGGTTCGAGGACGCCACCCTTGGCTCCTTCCGCGGCGTAGAATTCCATCTGTTCCGGGTTTATTGAGCTATCAATGACAACCCAAGCGCCGCCACGAAGTTCTCCACCCTGAGGAATGTAAACAAAAACAGGTTGGTTGTACTCGCGCAGAGCGTCGACAATGTACGCCCCGTACTTGAGAACCTCGCCGTACATGTCTCGCAAACCGCCGGCGAAACCGCGCCAGTTTGCAAAAATGATTAACGGCAAGCCTTCCTTATTCATGTCACCAATAGCTTGCGCAGTCTTGAAAGCACTATCCGGAAACCATACTTGACCGGCTTGAGACTCTTCCGACATGGTCGCGCTGGCAAACGCAGGATCCGCCGGGATCGTCTTCGCGACGGTGCGCGTCTCCACCGCGACGGCACCGATTGGAATACCTCCGAGCCGCGCCCTTCCAGTGATGACTGTCCTCCCCCATTCAGGCATGACCTCCATGAAAGAGTCCGCGTCAAAAAAGCAATTCAGTAATTCGCGAGGATCGTGCGGAGAGGAAGGCGGGTCAAAGTTGACGAAGCGCCTAATCGGGTCAATGCTAGCTACGCACGGGAGCGGAGCGTTCCTGTGACGCGGTACGTACGACAACCACTGGACGATTCGCTTTATACCGTACACATCATCCGGCACTGTCAAGTGCGAAACACCATTCGCACCCATGACCCGTGGGCCTCCTATTTGTTGATTGCTCGTGTAAACCTCCCGTCCGAGCACCTTGTTCAACGCACTCGCACCCGTCAAAATCAACGGGGCGTCAACGTGTTGCACCACTCGTTGGCACAGGCGCGAACAGTACGCACCGATACCAACGCTTCTACCTGTGACGTACGCAAACGTGACAGTGTTCTTGTACGCGCGGCTCGTGGCGGCGGCTATCTCACCAGAGCCTTGCAGACACTCAACGCTCTGACCGCCACAAACGTCTGTCAACACGTAATGAATCCCGTCACGGCAAACCTTACGATCCGCTTTCACTCGGCCATTTGCAGACAGAATTTCAAAATCGTCCTCGCTCAGGTAGATGTATTTGAAACCCTTTGAGATGTCATTTTCGTCAATCCACTTAACGCGGAAAGCAGCTTTTACAGCTTCATCGAGTCCTATTCTGGCGCCACTGTTTGAGCTGATGTACACGCAAGGCAACCCCTCATCGACAGCCAAGTCGAACGCCGCGCGGTAAACGCGGTCTTCAGGAGGTGACAACGAACCAGACATGTGGGTGATGTCATTCGCGACGAGAACGATTTGTCTACCGGCAGGGTACTCTCTGGTGGCCAAGGTTGCTCGCCAACAAACCATCCCGACGTCGTTCGATCCCGGAGCGCGATCGGAATGCACAAGTGAACCAGTTTTACCATCCAAAACAAGCTCTGACAGCTCAACGATGTCGCCCACACCCGGATACATTTCTGCCAAGACGTTTGCGAATATCTCTGGGATGTCATATACATACGTTGATGACAAGTTTTGACAAGCCATTCGCTTGCGTTGAATCTTGTTCAAAAGCGGATGCACCTCTCTTCCGATTGAGTTCATCGTCTTTGTAATCTTGAATTTTAGACCGCTCGTGTTGAGCGCGATGACAGATCCGGAACCGACTCTCACTTCGACACAAGCCACCTTGAGTCGTCGCAAATCATCAAAAGCGTGATGTATAAAGGAAGCTATAGCCACTTCGGCTTGCGGAAGATCATCTTCAGCGTCGGCACCTACCAAATTGATAAACACGTGGTTCCAGGCCGTACGGTGACGACCAACAGCCAATTCAAGCGAACCGAGAACGTCTGCAAAGACACTATCGTCGTGAACTCCGCCGAAACCACTTCCATTCGTCGCCGCATTCTCAGCACGCTGTCGAACCAACTCCATTCCGACGCTGCCGGAAGCGCTGCGCTTTGGCAAAGCGTCGGACGCCGCGCTCGTCTCGAAGAGCAGTTCTTTATTGTAGACGGCAGCACGCAAAAACACCCGTCTATCGCGTTGGGGTTGCTTGTGTCCGGGTTTCAAATTTGGTTCCTCGGCGAGGAATACTCCAATTGTGTACTCTGACGGAGTGACAAAGTTGATGTGTCTATGGTGCGAACGAGAGCTGAGAACACCGACGCACTCTACAACAAAGGACGCAAGACGCTCAACTTCCATTTGGTCCGCAACGTGTGGCCAGAACCCGCGTGCGCGAGGAATTTCAGCGAATCCATCGTTGGACAAATCGTCCGAGGTGCGCTTGAAGGCAAAATGATGCGGTTTTGCGTCAAGCGCGAGAAGAGTCACGATGACTTGTTGCAAACCGTCACACTTCAAAGCTCCAGCCAAGTACTGACCCGTCACAAAAGCTTCCGCGGCTGCTCGAATATCAGAATCGTTACGCCCAACGAGACGATGATACGAAATGATAAAGTGTAATTTCGTTGGATTCAGCGCAGTCGCGTCGGGAAGCGCCGCAACGGCGTGCCCAAGCGACGGTGCAAAGAGATGCATAGTGCTTCCAAGCCACATTCGAAGGACTTCCGGCTCACACGTGCACGGCTCCGGTTGCGCATTCGGAATGAGATAAGTAGCAACGCCGGTAGCAGCGAAGAGCGTCTCGATAGCTGTCATTCTCGACGTCTCTGAAGTGCCGTCAAAGAGGCTTTCCCAAGTGTGAGCATCTAAGAACTCATCACCCGCTTCGTGGATATTGCTGTAGGAGTGGTAACGAGCAATGGAATTATGGCGATCGAGGTAAATGTTACCCACGTATCGCTTGAACGGTGATGCGCGATCCTCAGACGTCTCAGTATCGCTCGTCGCAGCGCTCGCAAGATCGGATTCGCTCCCGATACTCGCCTTGGATAAAGATCCAGATCGCTTACCCATACGCTTTGATTCCTCAATCGAAAGCTGCGCAAAAGCCGAAAAGGACTCATCGCGCGACATTCTATTCGCACGCGATGCAACAGCCATTCGTTCCCGTCGAGATTTTCGTGTGATCTCTTGCTTGCGAACGATAATTTCTCTCGCCAACTGCGATACGGATTCGTAATCTCGACCGGATAAGTTCATGCAGCGAACGACGGCGTTGTGACACGAAGGTATGTCAATCATGTCGTGCAACGAGATTTGTTCCAAAATCTTCAACACCAAATTGGTTCGGCGCTTGAGCTTTGCGTTTGCGTGGGCGTACTTCGCGACGACTGACACGTCGTTTCTGTATCGATCACGCAAAAACATGATGGCATCTTCTGTCGAGACGCAGCTAGAGAAGGGCTCTTCTATCTCCAAGAACGACTCGAGGTATCGCGTCAATACGCGAGCTCGGCTTTGAGACAAACCACCTTCGTGACGCTCGCAGAAGGCAGCCAAAGGCGCAAAGTCTGCGCCGTACTCGTAAATGAGATGTCTCACGCGTGAAACCGCTACTGAGACGGCATCGGTGGTGTTCTCACCACTCGCCTGCCCGATGATCGACGCAGACATTTGCTCTGCAATCTGGCGCAATTCGTCGCGCGCTTTTGGTCGAGCTCGAGAAATGACCGACTCCCTGGATTCCATGAAATCATCCACAACAAGAGGCAAAGTTCCGAGAACGTCAAATAGTACCTCTGTTGGATCGCCGTTGAAATCATATCCAGCCAATATTTGCTGCACACCGGTGCTGTTGCGAGCGAATTTGACGAGCGGCGAGTCTTCCGGAAGCATACCAGTCAAAGAACGCGACTGCATCTTTTGGAACTCACCGGTGAAGGGCTTTGTTTGACGCACCCCCGTCGTGTCTTCAACCGCGACGTCGCACAACACGTCTCCAGCCTCGAGAATCGCACCAATGGGCGCGACGTGACTGATCTTCCCCGTTGTTGTCGCCAACAAAGGCATTACTGTTTTCATGACTTCGATCTCGCAGTAAGGTTCGTTCGCCGCCACGCGTTCACCGTCGCCCACCAAGTATTTGAGTAGCTTGCCCGGACCCTGAGCGACGAGTTTCGTCGCGTCAAAGTCATCCGGGAAGAAGCAAGGGAACCCGTTCACGTGGATTTTCATCCCAACTTTCGTATCCTCTGGATGTACGGAGTATGCGCGACCATCCAGCAGCACCTTTAAGCCGCCGTCATGAAGACCCAGTACCTCTGCTTCGATGAGCGAACCGTTGATGTGAAGATAGAAGAGAGTTTCGCTTCCCATGGTGACACGCAAGCTATACTTGACATCGTTATAGATGAGTTCAAAGTTATGCTCGCTCAAATTGGTCATCCAAGTTTCAGGAGGGACGCCTCGCGTCAGGTACGCCGCAACTTCAGCTTCGAGCTTTTCGTGCCTTCTCGACGAGCGCATGACGGCACCGCAAGCCACCACGATGTGTTCGGGAAGTGATTCGCTGCGGTCGTTCGCGGCGATGAGACCATCCAGCCAAGCTGTGTCGTGCTCGTCTGCTAAAAACTTTGGTTTTCCCAAGAGCTGCGCCAAGTACCTCTTGTTGCAGTGGATTTCGCCTCGCACCGTGAGCTCGCTGAGCGCGTGAGCGAGAAGAGTGATGGCGTCACCTCGAGATGGTTTGAAACTAAACACGTGTCCAAACTGCGAGTCTGCAAACTGATGCACGCCCCCAGAGGTACCGACTGAGAAAGATCCATTCACTCCTGGGAGAGATCGAAAGTGAAGCTCGTGAATCACCCCCGACGTTGGTTTGAATCCCGAGTCTGGATCTTCCGCAGTGATGCGCCCGGCGACGCAATGTCCGAGGGGATCGATCGGAGTTGAAGTGTCGAAATCAATTTTCGACACCCCGTGAATATCATCTTGCCTAAAGAATCGACGGATATCTGGTATTTTGTGCAACGGAATCCCCATGGCTAACTGAAGCTGTACCGCCGGCAAGTTGACTCCAGTGATTTGTTCGGTGACGGGATGCTCCACCTGCAGACGGGGATTGACTTCGAGGAAGGAATACTCGCCAGTCTCAATATTGTAGAGGTACTCCACCGTACCCACACCGCAGTAACCAACCTTTTTGGCTAGGCGAACCGCGCCGCGCTCGAGCTCTGCGCACAGTTGTCTCGGTGCGACCGTGATCGGACCCTCTTCTATAATCTTCTGGTGTCTTCGCTGCACGGAACAATCCCGTCCATAGAGAGCTATCGCCTGTCCGTGCGCATCGGCTACCATTTGCACCTCCAAGTGCCGAGAATTGACGCTCAACTTTTGAATGAATATGGGCGATCCCGGCACCTCAGCTTGCACTTGGGCAAACCCAACCCGCAGCTCCTCCATCGTCGACACCTTTCTGATGCCTTTACCACCCCCACCTTCGGACGCCTTGATCATCACCGGAAAACCAATCTTCGCCACGCTTTGCTCAGCTTCTGCAACCGTCGAAAGCGTCGCGCACGTCAACACGTCATCCGGGATTGAGATTCCCTCGACAGTCAAGCCACTTCCAGACCATGGAATGACGTTCACGTCGCACGATTGAGCGAGTAGATTGGCACAAATTTTATCTCCCACGGCATCCATCGCCGACGCGGGCGGACCGAGAAACGCTATTCCGTGATATGCCAGTTGCGACGGCAACTGTGGGTTCTCGCTCGCGTGTCCCCATCCCGGCCACACCGCGTCTGCGCCGCATCTCCGCGCCACCTTGACGATTAGATCGACGTTCGCGTAATTGTTCCTGTTACTTCCACCATCAACCGTGATGAACGCATCGGCTAGCCTGATATACCTGTGATTTTAAAGACGCGGAAAGAGTCGGAAATATTGTCAGTCTCGCGCCCCTTCGTCTCCCATTTTAGCATCTGGTTCTTCGCTTGCCACGGGCGACGAATGCGAACGTCGAGCGTTGCCTCGAGCAGCGCGATGTGTACGCGCGAGATGACTAACGCCGCGTACTCACTCGGCGTTGGCTGCTAAATCCTCCGGAGTCGCCATGCATACAAAGTGTAAGACTTCAGAACTCTTGAACGTCTCAAACGTCCAGAGACGCATGGAACGAATCGCCTTGACCGCGCCCACTGTTCAATTGTCGGTGAAGAAGAGCGCGAAACGCGTCAGTCGTCTCAAACGAGGTATGAATTCCCACCATTTGAACGCCCTCGAGAGCCGGCCGCGCGGGCCTCGAGAGCCTCAGAAGAGCGGAAGCGACGCCAGTCAGGTCATCCTTTCGGGCGGGCGTTATTCTCGAGGTCGGAACCGACGCTCGCGCGGCGCGAGTGCGACGGCTCGCGCGCGCGCTCGAGCTCGCTCGATCGGTCGTCGTCACCACGCACATCCATTGTTTGCAATCAAAATTGTTCGTATCGTCTTCGATCCTCCCCTTCCGAGGACGTAAGACTCGTACGTCACGTCGAGGTCTTCCTCGCGAGGAGAGCCATCACTCCCCACCGTAGCGCCTCTTCCGACGTCGCCGTCCGCCTTCGATCGGCTCGCGCCGTCCGAGCGGACGTCGTTGGTGACAGCAGCTCCTCCCGCTGACATCGACGTCGTCTTACGACGCCACGTGCACCTCCACGCCGCGTCGTGAAGTGCCGCTCACTCGATGTTCACTGTTCGCCTCGACATTTCCGGAAACGAGAGTGTATGAGTTGATAGTTGTGGAATTTACAAAACGCTATCTCACCATTGGTGAGTCGCTTTACTCTCGTCGCCACGAACCCGCCATGTCGCGATCCGATGCGACCATTTTCGCATCATCCCCATCGTGTGAAGAAGCCTCCGAATCTTCGGTATCGCTAAAATCGGCACCCATTCCCGGTTGTTTGTAAAACAACCACTCAGACGACTTGCCAAACGCCAAAGCGGGATCGACGAGCGGAGCGACGGACGCGACGACGGGACGAGACAAGCAGAGCTGAGAGACGACGAGTGGCAGGGCAAATGTTCCAATCATTATCTGGAGCGTCACGTCAATGTCATCGTCATCCCAGAACTTTGTCGTCAAGTCGTCGTACACGGTAAGGAAGACTCTGTGCAAGAGGTACGCCGACATTGTTCGAGAGCCCAAGCTTGTGAACCAGTAACGCTCGACTGGAATCGTGCACATGAACGCTGCGGCGGTTATTGCGACCACAAAGTAGAGCACGATGCGCATCAATGCCTCCAAGAACGGATAGTACCACTTCTCAAAGCCGTAAGGATGAGCCGTGAGAACCCACTCGCGCATTTGCTCAAACGGCTCGCCCAAATAGTCAGCCAGGAGAAACGCGCCAAAGAAGAGACCCAACGCAATCCATCCGACGGTGATGCGCAGCCACGGCCTCGGCGCCTCCGTCTCAAAGACCCTGATAAAGTTGTCTACGTCCTCCTTGCGCACCATGATCAACCCCACGTAAAAGTAGAGGGCATAAGTGCACACTCTCTGCCAATCTAAAAACATCAATCCATTCGCCGTCGCCGGCGTCTCCGTAAAGCCGACAGTGATGGCTAGCGCGATCAGAGACCCGAATATCGCGCCGTCTCTAAAGTTACCGACGAGAAGAACGCTCGTTCTCCAAATATACAACGCCAAGAGAAACCAAGTTACGTCTATGGGCGCCCACCACTGCAGCGGTCTGACGTCGTTGTATGAAACGGCGCAATACAACGCCTGCCAAAGCACCCACGCTCCGAGCAACGTCGCGGTGGATCTTCTCAACCTCGCGAGCATGACCACAGACTTGACGTCGTGTCCGCGAGATAAGTCTAGCCAGCTCTTGCTCTGGAACCCAGCTATCGCGGTGAAGAGCGGCATGCTAAAAGTCGAGAGCGTTAAGAAGACGGCTCTGACAAAGGGCAAAATCGGGCTCAACACCTCCACCTTGGTTTTCCGCACGCTCCACGACTCTGCGTTCACCCTCGTCGAGTGCGCCAAAAAGTCATCGAGCGCGTGCGACCAAACGATGAGAGTGATGAGAAAGTACTTGGCGTTCTCTAGGAAACAAGCGCGCCTGTTTCCGCTCTCAACCGTATCCGGACCTCTTTTGCGCTCGAAAGAGTACGACGACGACTTTGCGGTTTCGTCTACGTCGTCGCCGGTCGCCGCCTCGGTTCCTTTCGTTCCATCCTTGGACGCGGTGCCGTACGTCGCCGCTAAACCTCTATCCAACAGCGACGTCATAAACGTCGTCGCCTTGCCCTCCATCGTTTATTACGGACGCGTTTGCGTTTGCGTTCACGCCCGGGGTGTTGGGCCCTCGAGTGCTCTGCCGAGCGAATTCACCAGAGTTTCTACCGAAACGCGACGCGACGCGACGATCGAAACCCCGATCGATGGGCGAATCAACGGAACCACTCGGTTATTCAACTCTCCGTCTCTCTGTGCGCGCGCGCGTGCGTGCGAGTCGAAGCGTCAAACTCTCCCGTCAAACATTCAATCCAACACATCTTCTTCTTCGTCGTCGTCGTCGTCTGCACATACACATGTGGAGAGGTGGGTGACCACCTCAGAGCGCGAAGGAGAGAGCGAGAGGTGACCGACCATGTCGACGCCGAGTTTTCGGTCGGCACCGTCGTACGCACCAGAGAAAGGGGTGTTCCCGCTCGATCACTTTGCCGAGTGCAAACGCGCGAGCGTCGAGTACTTGACGTGTCTGGACAAGAATGGTGCAGACGCATCCGCGTGCGAAGCGCTAAGCCGAGCCTACCTTGAGTGTAGAATGGGAAAGGAACTCATGGCGAAACAACCGATGGAGGAACTCGGGTTTCGTCCGTCGTCGTCGTCGTCGAAGGGTGCAGAAGACGCGCGAGCGAAGCGTCGCGAGGAGGAGCAGAAGGCGAAGAAGGAGGAGCGCGTCGCCGGGTTGAGAACGACTCGATGAAATCGATGCGCGGATTTGGATAGATTTGGATAGATTTGTACACCTATAAATATTGTTTTCATGAAATCTAATGCTACGGCTACTGTAGTGCTATGACTCGTCATCCAAGAGCTCGTCGAGCCAGTCGTCGTCGGCGCCTAATTTCGTCGCGGCCGCGGGACCAACCTCCTTCTCGATGGCGTTTTGCGGTACCGGGACGACCGCTGGTGCCGTCTCCGCCGTCACTCTCTTCTCCAACATCTTTTGGTGACCCCTCTCGAAAGGCGAGCCGTCTCGTCCGCACTCGTCCTCGTACGCCTCGGGCAAACCGAGCAACGTCGCCAAACTCGCGTCTGACAGGTAGTTTGCCAACGCGTCGGCGTCCAACACGAGTAGGTTTGCCGATGAAGACGACAAAGATGACGCCGCCGCGCCTTCCTCACCGTTTCCAGCGCCCAAACCGCTCTCTCGCTCCATCTTTCGCAGCGCGTCCACCGTCCATTCGACGTCGAAATACGTCGCGTCAGAGCGTTGTCTGGGCAAACACGCGAACTGCGCGTCTCTCAACAGCGCCTCCAGATCTGCCCCTCTCTCGACATCCATCCCGCGTTCGAGCGCGGAATCAAACGCATCGGCTCTACCCCCTCCTCGCCTTCGTCCTCGTTCCTCGTTCGCGTCCTCTAACGCGTCCACGTCGCGACCAGAGACGTCGTCAGAACCAACCGCAAAAGCAGTCGTCTTCGTCGCCGTTAAAGCGCCCCCGCGTCCGCGTCCGCGTCCGCGTCCGGAAAACGCGTTTCGTTTCGCCCGTCTCGACTCGTACCGTCGTCTCGCGTCCACCTTGCTCGTCGTCGTTCCCCATCTTTGCGCGCCGACGCCGCCGTCGCCGTCGTCGTCCAACTCCATCGCGCGCGTCTCCCAGTGAAGACTGACTCGAGTTCTTTGACGCGCGGCACTTGTTCACGCGCCGCCGCGGAAAGGTTGCGCGCGGGTCGGAAATGCCGCGTGCGCGCACCCAGACTAGAGAGCGTGGGGATGTTGCGTCGTCCAGCGCGCGTGGCGTCGTCTGTGTCGAACGCGCTCGCGTCTTTCTTCCGTACGACAAGCTCAAGAAGTTGAACTCAACGACGACTCTTCCACTTTTCGGACGCGTCAGGTTTGACGAATCGAGCCGAGGCGTGGACATAGAGATAGTCGATACGACGGATGTATCGAGCGATGTGGTCGAATGCGGCGCCCTGGAGATGGTCGACTTAGCCTCAAAAGCGTCGCGAAAGAAAGTGCGCGGTGGCGTATTCGTGAGCGTGTCTGTTGGCAAGACTTGGAGCTCGGCGCCGCGCGCCGTCGTGCACGTACAGACGGACGCGAGGGATTCGGTGCGTAGATCGCTCAATGCGACGGTTATCCTGTGTGACAATCCAGTTGCCGCCACATCGAGAGGGTTCGACGAAGACGCTTGCTCTTCGTCAACCAGCGCCGACGACGAAACAGTTGTATCATCCGTTCTCGCTTGGCGTTTCATCCCGAGTCTTGGTAGCGAGCCGCGATGGGGAGGTGGATTCACTCGTCGCAGCGTCTGCGATGTGTTCGCATCGCCTAACGTCCTACGCGATCGTTTACAACTTTTGTCCTTGTCAACGAAGAGTGACCGTCGGCGGCGGCGGCGACGCTGGTTACAATTCGCTTGCGACGTGGCCCTTGGAATCGCTTTTGCTCGATGCATCGACGTGTACGGAGACGGGGCGTGCACGTTTCTGAGAGAAAAGTGGTATGGCCAAAACCACCTCGTCGCCATGTCGACGATTGAATCCAACGCGGCTTGGATTTCAACCGGAAAACCGCTCGGTGTGAAACTGCACGTCCCTTGCGCGCGCGTAATGGGAGAGACGGCAAAGACTTTTGTTCGCGCGCTGAATCAATCCTCGAAAATTTTCAGCGATGGGGTGTCATTCGATGTCTTTCTAGTGTGCCTGCGCGTGGCGAGGGCGTGCGGTTTCTTTGGCGTATCGCTTGCTTTGGCGTTTCTCGCGGATGTTTCGACATGCTTCTCCATCCATCTCGCGGCGCTTCACGTCTACAGCTCGCTCTTTATCACGCTGCAGATGTCAACAATCAAGTATCTGTACAGACGTTTCATCAATCCCGTGGTATCGCCGCTCGAGCGACAAAGACCGAGAACGGTGGAGGAAGTCGTCGTCGGTACGTTGACGTTACCTACGCTCGTGCTGCTCTTCCCCACCGTCTTCTTCTATTTCGCCAGCTATCTAGTCATGCACGCCGCGAGCATTGCCGGGAGACTCATTTTCGTTGTCATCGTGTCCGTCATTCTTTGTTTTCCACTAGATGATGTGTTGCTATCACTAAGAAATCCGCGAGCTTTTGTGGTGAGCGGCGCCGGAGAAAACAGGACGACGCTGAGCGTGCGAAGAATCGATGGCGAGGACTTTGCGTGCGTACAACCGAGATGCGTCTCGACGGGCGAAATTGTCGCCGCGTACGCAAATGACTTCAACGCTTGGATCGGCGGTTACGCAAACGCCGCCATGCAAGCGCTCAAAACGTGCGGTAGGCTTCCGATTGCTGTCGTGCCGATGAAGCAAGGTAGGCGACACGCCCACATGTAACAACAACGACAAATCACCACTCACGCGGCGCGCACACGAAGCACATCTCTCTCTGTCTTCGAAGCCGCCTGCTGTGCCGAAAACGCCTTCACAACCCAGTGTCCGTTCCTCGTTACCGACGGACGACGACGACGAGGACGCGGAGACGGAAAAAGGGTTGTGAAACGAACGAAAGAAGCGACTCACGTGAGCCTTCGTCGTCGCGTCCTTCTGCGACAGCTCTCACCGGGCGGCGGCGGCATCAGTAGACTGGGTGCGCATCGGTCGTAATCCATCCAATCAACCCTCCTCAAAAGATGATGATGTTGACGTCGGCTTCAACGTCAATGTCCAAGGCGAAGACGACGGCAGTCAGAGGTACGATGAAGACTAAAAAGACACCAGCATCACCGCTGACGTCGCCATCGGTGAGATGGACATCGGGACGAGTGAGTGTAAGAAAGCGGCGACGTTTGCGAGCGGCGTTTGCGACCTCATCTTCCTCGTCGTCGTCTTCCCCATCACCCTCAGAAAAACCGTCGGCGTCATCTTCGGCGGCGGAGAAGGGTGCGCCGCGCGCGTCGCCGCCGGTGGCGGCTTTATCCTCGTCTGAAGAGCTCGGCGGCGCGGCGGCTATCACCGCGCCGCCAACGACGACGGTTGAGGCGACAGAAACGAGTGGCGCAAAGTTACTGTTACTGTGCGTACCGCTGTTGTGGGCGACGTATGCGCCTGCATTGCGCTTTGTTTTCACGGCGTCGGACACCGAAGTGGGATCGGCGACGCTTTCGCTCGTTCGAATGTTTCTGGCGCAGCTTCCGTTTCTTCCGGCGCTGGGGTCGACAATAAAACGCTCAAAATCAGACTGCAGAGAGACTAAAGGAGACGCTGATCGAGCGATACGAGCCGCTTTGGAGCTTGGTTTGTGGAACGCCGCAGCGACTGGATTCCAGGCATGGGGCCTCGAGCACACGAGCTCGACGCATTCGGGTTTCATGATGGGAACGGTGAACATTCTCGTCCCCACTTTGGCCGTGTTGCAAGGCGACAAGGTGAGCCGGCAGACGTGGGCGGCGTGTCTCGTCACATTCATAGGCGTGCTCTTCATCGGTTTGGACTCGGCCGTAAGCGGTGGATTGGACGAAAATGTTTCTCCAGACGCGCTTCGCGGCGACGTCTCGGCGTTCGCATCCGCTCTCTGCTACGCAGGCTTGACCATTCGAGCGTCAAATTACGCAAAAGAGTTCAGCCCCGAGGAGTTGATGGGCACGAAAACGCTCGTGATGCTCGTTTTCATGCTTTGTTGGTATTTTCAAACCAGCTTTAGCGGATCGGAGGATGTTTCGTTTGCATTTTTGACGTCGCCAATCGTCGCCGCCGTCGTCGTGTACTCTGCATACGTTCCTGGCGCCTTGGCCAACTACTTGCAGCTGAAGGGGCAAGCTTCGGTTTCAGCGAGCGACGCTCAGGTCATATACGCCACCACGCCCGTTTTCAACACGTTTGTGTCCGTGTTGGCTCTCGGTGAAACTCTGTCGACAAACACTGTCGTCGGCGGCGCAGTCATTCTGTGCGCCTCTCTCGCCCCTTTCATCGGCGCTTCGCAAAAGTCAAAGAGCGCATAAATGACGCCGAGTGTTAAAATAGTTGTTTACTGGATATAGGTAGTGTACTTACTGTTGTAAGATTAGTAGAGCGAGCCGCCTGTTCGTCTCAAAAGGCGCGCGTTTTAGTACTTCTAGATCTGTGTTTCACAAAGGCTAGTGTACAAACATGCCGTCTCGCACGTCGCGACGATTCTCAACGCTACTAAATCAGGACGATCCCTCGCCAGTGCCGTTCGACCCCTTGTGTTTGGGTGGAAACTTTGGCGGTTTGTTCATTTCGAACGCAGAGTTGGGCGAAACGCTAAACTGACCCGGAACTATAAAATTTGGAGCGCTACCAACCGGCATGTGAGCCGCCGCGTTGGTGCCGTTCTGTGGCACGCTCCTCTTTGGCATCGGAATCGAATTTGCCAGCGGCGCAGCCATGCTTGGCGAGCCCGTGAGGGAGTCTTGAGTCGTAGGTTTTTCATCATCCAGCATCTTGTCAAAGGTTGGATCCCAATCAGCCCCCTCTGCGTGGTCTTCGTCATCCTCTTGAACTGGACTTGGTGAAGCCGTCGGCGGCGAAGTCAGCGACTCATGCACCGTCTGTAATGTCTTCAAATTATCGCGCGAAGAAGAAGCCGAGGCGTTCCATGTCGTGAAGTTACCGGTGAAAGATGACCCTGGCTTGAAGTTTCTCGCTTCTGAGCCTCGCGAAAGGAATGACCCTCGCGGTCCGAGCGGGCTGGCGGGCGGGAGTTGAACCGCCGCCGCCGCCTGGGCGACGCGAACCTGGTGCGAAGTGGATAGCCCCATGCTCGATAACTGATGCGTCGGTGGCGAGAGACCAAAGTGCAGCGGATGCATTGCGGCGCTGTTCGTCGCGTGCGGCGATCCAATGAATGACCCGGAAATCATGGATGAAGCCGAATTGAGAGAACCAGGACCCGATCCGCCTGCAGAGCCAACCATGAACGGAGGGTAGCCTCCTCCCAAGCCACCTCCGGGCGACATCGGTATTCCACCGGGGGACATGGCCATGACCGCGGCGACTGCATTCGCCTGCGCGTGTGCTTGAAGCATGGCGGCACTGTTGAACCCGTCGCCGTGAATGCTGTTGAGCACCTGGGGCGACACGCTCGACGAACCGGCGGCAAACGCGGCGGCCAAACCGCCGACTGGCGCCACGGGCGGGGTTGGCGGAACCATACCGCGTTTCGGTGGTTGCGGCGTCTCTTGCACGTCTTGTTTCTTCTTCTTTTTGACGGGTGAACCGGAAGAAACCCGCGCAGCTTCCTTAGCGGCGACTCGTTGCAACTCTTCTCGCTCCTCCGCAGTCGTCCTCTCTGGAATCGTTTCCGGAGAGAATGGACCTTCGAAGGGTTCACCAGTGATGAACGGGTGTTGCAGAGCCTGCGACGGGGTCCAACGCTGTGAGGGATCTATTTCCATCATTCCAGTCAACAAATCGTAAAAGCTCGAGCGCTCAACCATTCGTTGGCGCTTCTCCTCCTCGACAGCCTCCTCGTCGCTCGGATCCAACGTGGACGCCTTGTACGGAATGCTAGCTATGATGTCCGAGAATTCTGTGTACTTGAAGTACTTCTTACCCATGGCGGTGCGCTTGCCCGTTCGCGCTTCAAACTCGCGCAGGGACATCAGCTTGTACTTTGAAGAACTTGTCTCATCAGACGTCGACGCCAGCGACGACGAACTGTCGTTGAATCCTACGTCGACGCGAGTGAAAAACTTATTCGTGTTCGGTGCGCGACCGAGCATGTCCGCCGGAGGTGTACCAATCGTCTCGCATATGCGCGACAATAAGTCGTATTCGCTAGATCCAGGGAAAATCGGAAGCCCGAGGAATAATTCAGCCGCGACGCATCCCAACGACCACATGTCGATGGGCATCCCGTACGGCATGCCTAGAAATACTTCTGGAGATCGATAAAATCGACTTTGAATGTATTGGTAGACGGTTCTGTTTTGAAAACAAGCGCTACCGAAATCCACGAGCTTCACCTGGAAGGAGTTGTCCTTGCACAAGAGAATATTCTCTGGCTTTATGTCGCAATGCACCACGTGGGCGTCTCGCAACAAATCGAGCGCCCCTAGCAACTGCTTCATCATCCCGCGAATCGCCCCCAAGTGCAAGCCTTTAAACTTATTCTTCCGCAAGAGCTCGTACAAGTTCATACCGAGAAGTTCAAACACCAAGCACAGGTGATTGTGACACACAAAGTAATCCACCAGATCGACAATGGTGGAGCTCCCAGGCTTGCCCGCGCACTTGGTATTGAGCGTCCGCAATATTCCAATTTCCACGTGCGCTTGATGGAAATACGCCGGATGATTCTTGATCACCTTGAGCGCTTTCGTGTGTCCGTCCGAGTTTGACGCCACGGAAACAACTTGACCAAACGTTCCCGATCCCAAGGAATCCAAAATCGTGTACGTCGACGACGACGCGTCAGACATTTCTTCGTCGTCCCGCGGGTGCCCCTTACCGCTCCCTTGCGACGACGACGTCGTCGCCCCCCGCGACGCCCCCACGTTTGCCCCGAGCTCTTCACCCGTTCTCAAAATCAAATCATCGTTTTCGTTATCCAATCCGTTATTCGCCCGCGGCGAGCTCGGTTTACTCAGCACCCGGGACGTCCCCGAGGACGAAGGACCGCGATTCATCTTCAACTTGGGACCCACCGAACCGGGTCGAGGATTTCAGCCGAGACGAGGTGCGTTTTTAAATCTCAAACTTTCCGTCCCCGGTCGCCGTTCCCGCGTCGTTCGAGGAGTTCGCGAGGGACGGACGCGTCCTCCTTCACCTTCTCCTCCTCCTCCTCCTCGTCGTCGCGCCCGAGCGTCAACCACCGAACCGTCGCGAGGGGGGTTCGAACCGAACCGAATGAAATCAAATCAAATCAAATCCAAACCGTCTGTTCGACGGGTGACGGTGCGTCCCCACGCGCGTCCCTTTGGATTCGTCGCGAGTCGTCGTCTTCGTCGACGTCGAGACGAGAACTTTCGTTCCTTCGTTCGCGTCCGCGTCGCGTCCGCGTGTGTCGTCGTCGTCGTCGTCGTCGTCACCCGCGTGTCGTCCGCGTCACGATGCGCGTCGACCGAGTCGAGGACCGAGTCGAGGACGGACAGATCGGACGGACGGACGGATCGGACCGGACGACCCACCGATCGAATTCGCCGGTCGCGATCGGTCGATTTCGTCCATCACCGGGCCGGTCCCGAGCGCGGGTCGACCGACCGACCGACCGATCGGTTCCGTGGGTGGGTCGACCGAACGCGCGGGAAAACGAACCGAGACCGGACTCGTTCGGTGGGTCGATCGTGGGGGGTATGTTAAACCCTACGGATTTATTTTAATCATGCGATTTCATACTAGAACGTGTAGTGTCAGTAGTATTGAAGGCGTTTGATGACCAGTGTGTGTGTGTGTGTGATACGTAGTGGTAGTACCGACCGGATACTTTGAGGGGAATAATGTGAATGTAACTCTGCATTGCGGCGCGCGTCCGTCTTCGTTAGACGGTTCGCTCGGTGCGCGCGTCGACGAGTCGAGCGACGGACGCTAGGGTTTGATTTCGCACGCCATGGGACGACGTGGGAGCGGTGGTGGCGCGACGACGGCGACGGTGTGCGCGGTGGTGTTGACGGTGTCGTTGCTGGCGCTCTCTGGGCGTGCGCTGGCAGACGGGGCCGCGGGCGATGTCGCGCCGAGCGCCGCGGTGCGCGAGGGCGGGGATAGGCCGACGCGCACGATCGAGGATCTCGCGGCGAGGGTGAACGCCACTCGGGGGGCGCTCGCGGCGAAGGAACGCCGTGGACGCGGGCTGTAC
>Ga0255774_10001263_pt1 | contig 21029 bp, 19 predicted proteins | sample 101ome_17_FD_179972 | JGI IMG/M metagenome (GOLD analysis project Ga0255774, IMG submission 179972) | Coastal salt marsh microbial communities from the Groves Creek Marsh, Skidaway Island, Georgia - 101407AT metaG (version 2) | ecosystem: Environmental > Aquatic > Marine > Intertidal zone >...
AACGCTGGGTATTTCCCCAGCGTTTTGCGCGAATCAAAAAAAAATAGAAAAAATAAAATTTCTGCGTTAGTCTGAAAGTGGGAAGCTTAAGGGAAAATCAAAATGGTACGTGCTTTAGCCGTACATCACGGAGTGTTTGGCCGTATAGCGATTTATAGGTTTTGCGAACCTATGGTATCGCATGCTCACAGGGAAGCGCACCTAACCTTTTTGTTGGATGGTCCTGAAAGCGCCATGCCGGTAGAGGGTCAAGCTGGACCACTTACCCAAGAAACAGTAGTTGGATGTTCTCCATGGCATGAGCATTCATTTAAGCCAGGCAGCTTGACGGAGCCTAGCACTTTTCTTGTTCTATATGTCTCGCCGATTTGGTTCGCCCAGCGCGAGACTGAGTTCAGGCCAGGCATGCGATTTGGAACGCATCTTTTTTATCGCACACAAAAAATAAAAGGTTACGTCAATCGACTAGCAAATCTTTTAATGATGGGCGACACTTCAGACTTAATCGAAGGGTACATTTACGAATTAACCCGTGAAAGCTTTAATGAGAGCACCAGAAGATCCGATTGTCATGAAGCTTTGGCCGCCCACCCTCGGCGTATATCCGACTACCGCGTCAGGCGCTCTATTGAAGCGATGAAGAACAAGGTCGGAAATACAATGATCATCGAAGAAATTGCTTCAGAATCTGGCTTATCCAGAGCCCATTTTTTCAAATTATTTAAAGATAATACAGGTTTATCTCCGAATATTTACCTTAACACTCTCCGGGTCGAAGAATCGCTACGACAAATCGTTAACCCCAGCCAAACGATCGGGACCATCTCTGAAAATCTTGGATTTTCTAGCCAGGCCAGTTTTTCAAGGTTCTTTATTTCGCATGTGGGTCTGGCACCCGGTGAATATCGGCAATTCACAGCCTCGTGAGACTTTCAAATTGCCAGAGAAAGCCATCTTAAGCGGGCTTCATCAGCTTAGTTGTATGAAATATCCCCGACGCATTTACGTGGGACGCAGCCTTTTTTTACAAAGATCAATTAATTATGTCCACAGTCAGGATTTCGATGATTGCGTCAAAATCCAGAAACTTAACTCGACCAGTTCACTAAAAATTATGAGATTTTAAAACGCTAGATCAGACGCTGAGGTAAAGACTCAGAAGGTCCTCTCAGTTCACTCTTCCTTTTGGAGGAGATTAATATGTCCGGAGATCAGCAAAGCGTGGTATCGCAGCGTTGGTTCACACACGCGGTTTGGGCGATTACTGCGCTCTGCGTCTTATGGTTAATCTTAGCCATTTGGCCTGATTGGCTTGTTGGGTTGCTTGGCCGGAAGAAAGTATTTGTGAATGCATTGCTGAACGGCATCACCTTAGGCGCTCTCTATTTTCTGGTGGCGTCCGGCTTTACCCTGATTTTCGGACTAATGCGAAACGTGAATCTTGCGCATGGATCATTATATTTGGCGGGCGCCTATATCGGATTTGAAGTCAGTAGGGTAACCGGATCTTGGGTGTTGGCATTCCCTATCGCGTTTATAGCCATGGCAATTCTTGGTATTATCCTGCAGGTTTTTGTTTTCCGCCACCTCGACGGCCAGGACCTCCAGCAAACTTTGATCACAATCGGCATTTCAATTGTTTTGGCCGATCTGATGCTATGGCGATGGGGCGGTGAGTTTTATCAAATTTATGCGCCGGACTGGCTCAGCGGACCCGTCGAAACATTCATTCAATCTTCGCTCAGCAGGCGTACAGGCGAACCGATATTTATTAAATACCCGTCTGTTCGACTGTTTATTCTGATTTGCGCAATCTTTATCGGCTTGGGGATGTGGTACGTATTGAATAAATCTAAACTGGGTATGTTGATCCGTGCAGGGGTCGACGACAGAGAAATGCTTGCCGCCTCCGGCGTACGAATTCAGCTGATTTTTGTTGGCGTTTTTGCATTTGGTGCGGGTCTTGCCGGAATTGCCGGCGTTGTGGGCGGTACTTTCCAATCAATTGCACCCGGTGAAGACACCAGATTTCTTTTATCCTCCCTGGTGGTAGTAATTGTTGGCGGCATGGGGTCAATCCCAGGAGCGGCTCTCGGGGCAGTATTGATTGGCTGTGCAGAACAATTTGGATCAGTCTATGCACCCACTTATTCCGTTGTTTTAACTTTTGTCATTATGGTCGCGGTACTCGCCTTTAGACCTCAAGGCTTATTGGGGCGAGATTAAAAGATGACTTATGCAATTAGTACAAAAAGACCTGCGCAAGAGCCGCCTCGAACCTTGGCTCATTGGTTCGATCCAACCCGCATTCCGGCCCATATTTGGGTCATCGCAATTATTCTTTTACTGGTTCCAACATTCACAAGTGAATTCACACAATATCAGATATTTGGGTGGGCATTCATCCTTGGAATGATCTCTCTTTCACTAATGATCCTTGCAGGATACGGCGGTATGGTCAGCTTGGTTCAAATGACCGCTGCTGCGGCGGCTGGTTATGCCATTGCGATATTTGGAACAAGTGCTGTAACCGAAATCAGCTTCGCATGGCCTTGGCCTATTGCAGTAATCATCGCGATCTTAGCCTCTGTACTGGTTTGCGTCATTTCCGGCGCGCTTGCGATCAGAACAGAGGGCATTTATACAATTATGATTACTCTGGCAATCGGTTCAGCATTTTTCTATTTTACTCGACAAAATTACACCGTTTTTAATGGATTCACCGGATTTAACGGCGTTCAAACACCTGTTCTTTTCGGCGTGAACTGGAAAGAGCCAACGCCGTTTTATTACCTCACGCTGAGCGTTGCCGGATTAAGTTATTGGTTCACCGTGCATTTGGCGCGAACGCCATTTGGCTTGGCCCTGCAGGGGGTTAGAGACAATCCTCGGCGCATGGCAGCAATGGGTTTTAGCGTCAATGCCCATCGTTTGGCAGCCTATGCAATTGCAGGAGTTCTTTCTGGTATTGCCGGGATCCTTTTGGTTTGGTCAACTGGACAAATCAGCCCAAACACAGGATCTGTCGGACCGATTATTGATATTTTGGTGATCACTGTGATCGGTGGCATAAACCGACCAATCGGCCCCTTTGTTGGCGCGCTTCTTTATGTCCTCCTGCGCACTTATTCTTTGGATTTCTTGAATGCGATCGGCCTAGATGGAGAGCGTTTCAAACTTGTTATTGGCCTTACATTTTTAGTGATCGTTTATTTTTCACCAAATGGCATCTGCGGCATTTGGGACAAACATATAAAGCGTTTGTGGCAGCCTATCAAATTGGAGGAGCATAATGGCTGAACCAACTCCCACACGCGATGTTGGCACCGAATTCGCATTGGAATTAGCTGGATTATCCAAAAGCTTTGGGGCGCTTGTTGCTTTAAATAATATTTCTTTGAAAGTACGACCCGGAGAGCGCCGAGCCGTCTTGGGCTCAAATGGAGCAGGAAAAACAACCCTATTCAATTGCATCACAGGAGATTTTCCACCCAGTTCAGGCTCTGTAAAATTCTTTGGGGAAGATATTACCTTTTTTAAGCCCCATGAACGCATCCGACGCGGTTTAAGGCGTACCTATCAGATTTCCTTACTATTTAATGGGCTAACCGTCTTAGACAATATTTATCTAGCGTGCCGAGGCGTTTCGAACGGGCGTTTTTCTTTACTTAGAGTTAATTCAAGCGACCCCGTCTCAATTGCCGCCGATGACTTGATCGAAATCGCTAACCTTCAGGATGTCCGCTCATCGTTAGTCTCAGACCTATCTTATGGCCAACAACGTCAACTTGAGATCGCATTAGCGCTAGCAGGCGCGCCGCGCCTCATTCTTTTCGATGAACCTGCTGCAGGATTATCTCCTAAAGAGCGTTCGGATCTGATACAAATTTTGACCCATATTCCGCAACATATTGGCTATATTATAATCGAGCATGATATGGATGTTGCCCTTTCAGTCTCTAACCGCGTCACGATGATGCATAATGGTAGTATCTTCAAAGAAGGCCGGCCAAGCCAAATTGAAAACGATCCAGAAGTCCAGGCGCTTTATTTGGGAAGCGGCCATGAGTGATAAAAGCCAAAACCCTGCGCTGGATATCAGAGGCCTTAATGTTTTTTACGGGGCCAGCCATGCCTTGCAGGGGGTTGACCTTGTTCTACCAACGGGCGTGCTGTCCGTCGTTGGTCGTAATGGTATGGGGAAAACAACTTTATGCAAAGCGATCATGGGGCTGATCCCGATAGAAACCGGTTCTATGGCGCTCTATGGCAAGCCTATATCCAAAGCCAATCCCGGATCGATTTCACGTTCCGGTGTCGGATATGTTCCTCAAGGGCGCCGGCTTTGGAAGTCGCTCACTGTAGACGAACATTTGAAAATGCTCGAAAAACCGAGAAAACCCTGGTCTGTTGAACGCATTTATGAAGTATTCCCTCGATTGGCTGAGCGCAAGAATAACGGCGGCGCTCAATTATCCGGAGGCGAACAACAAATGCTCGCGATCGCGCGGGCTTTGCTGCAAAATCCAAGGTTTCTGATTATGGATGAGCCGACCGAAGGTTTGGCCCCTGTCATCGTTGATCAAGTTGCCGAGCTGCTCGTTACGCTCGCGGCGCAACGCGAAATGGATGTTCTGGTTATAGAACAAAATATTCGCGTGGCTTGCGCAATTTCTGAGCGGGTTGCGATCATGCTGAACGGTCGGATCAACCGATTGATCGACTCGACCCGTCTGGCCGCAGATAAAGGCTTACAGCAAGCTTTGCTAGGTGTTGGACGAAATAACGAAGAAACGCCAAAAACCACTTCACCTCAAAAAACAGCCCCACAAATCCGTCAAAAGCCAACGATGATTTATTCTGTAAACCATCAGAATTTGCGGCGCTGGTCTGCTGACTTAAGCGAAGCAAGCATTCGGAGAAAGGCACGAGCCATAACCGAAGCGTCAACTCCGGTGCTGCCACAAGCTTCTGCGCTTATTCGCCACAGCCCCGTAGGAGCAGGCGCAGGCATCGTCTTGGTGGCGGGGACAATGGACACAAAGGCTGTAGAATTGCGTTATGTAAGAGACATTTTACGGCGCAATGGTTTGACTGCTCGATTGGCAGATTTATCATTGCGCAGTTCAGTGACAGGAGCTGATATCCCCTCCCATGAAATCGCAACCATCGACACACATACAAACCGCCCCCTCGGGGACCGCCTGGGACAAATGGCCGACGCTTTCGAGGCATATGTTTCAAAGCGCCCAGATATTCAGGGAATAATTGCTTTAGGTGGTTCAAGCGGATCGGCCGTAGCAGCTCCTGGTCTACGTGCACTACCTCTTGGCATTCCTAAAATACTAGTCACGACAATGGCCTCAGGAGATATCTCGCCCTATATCCGCGGATCGGACGTGATCGTAATCCCGTCAGTGGCAGATATATCCGGCTTAAACCAAATCACCGGACAAATTCTTGCGAATGCCGCAAACAGTCTGTCTGGTATGGTTAAGGCCCGCCAAAAATCTGGTCTAATTCAAGTGGAACGCCCAAGCGTTGCTTTATCAATGTTTGGAATTACCACGCCATGTGTCACTAATCTCTCCAAACTATTGGAAGAAAGTTATGAATGTATCACATTTCACGCAACGGGTTGGGGAGGCCAATCCATGGAAGCGCTTGTCGCAGAGGGGCAAGTCTCTATCGTTTGCGACATTACAACAACAGAAATCGCTGATGAAATTGCGGGTGGTATCCTGAGCGCAGGTGCCCAGCGTTTAGACGTCTTTTCGCGAATAAATGTACCATATTTGGGCGCCGCAGGTGCGTTGGATACGGTAAATTTCGGTGCCCACAATACGCTTCCAAGTTGGACCGAAGATCGAACTCTTTTCATGCATAACCCGCATGTCACCTTGATGCGAACAAACGTTGAAGAATGTCAAAAAATCGGAACTTTCATTGCGGAAAAGCTGAACAAAATGCTTGGCGCATTCGTGTTCCTACTGCCCGAGGGAGGCCTATCCCATATCGATAGACCTGGAGGTCCTTTTGAGAATAAAGAGGCCAATGAAGCGCTCTTTAAAGCAATAGAGACCGGCGTTGAGCAATCTTCTAATCGCCGGGTCCTTCGTGTTCCCTACCATATCAATTCCATGGACTTTACTCGCGCAGCTTTGCGCGCATTCAGGCAAATCGAGGGAAAACCGGAAGAGAGAGAACTTCGCTATGGCAGAAAGTAAGGCAGATTTACTGGCACGCTTTAAAAGCTTGCGTCAGGACGGAGAAGTAATCATCGGAGGCGGTGCAGGAGTGGGCATTTCTGCCAAAGCGCAGGTGGCCGGTGGCGTTGACTTTCTGGTTGTCTATAATTCTGGTCGATTTCGGATGGCTGGCCTCGGCTCTTTGGCAGGTCTTATGCCCTATGGCAACGCTAATGAAGTTATGCTGGACCTTATCGACGAAATCACTGCGGTTTCAAATGGAACGCCCATCATTGCCGGCGTTTGCGGAACCGATCCCACCACATCAATGGATCGAATTTTGGACAAGGTGAAAGAGCGTGGATGCGCCGGGGTACAAAATTTTCCTACTGTCGGACTTTGCGACGGTATATTTCGCAAAAATCTTGAAGAATCTGGTATGTCTTTCAACAATGAAGTCGACATGATTGCCAAGGCAAACGGCAAAGGATTACTGACTGTCTGCTACGTCTTTACCCCGGAAGAAGCGCGCCTTATGGCAATCGCAGGAGCCGATATAATTGTCGTTCATTTTGGCTTAACTCTTGGCGGCTCAATCGGCGCGCTTACCACTTTAGACTTGGAAGATTGCACTGGCATTGTTGATAAATGTGCTAAAGCAGCGCAAGACATAAACCCTGATATTTTTATTCTCTGTCATGGTGGCCCCGTTGCAATGGCCGCAGATGCAGAGTTTGTGATTCAAATGGCAAAAAATTGCCATGGTTTTCTGGGCGCAAGTTCAATGGAACGTTTGCCAACGGAAATCGCCATCGCGCGCACAGCGCGAGAATTCAAAGACATTCGAACAACAACTCAAAAGGTGAACCCATGAGCGCGCCCTTTATCGGAACCCTAATTTCTTGGCTAATTTTACTTGTAATTGCGATCGCTGTGCTGTTTTGGATTTTACGCATTCTCTATCGCCGTTCAACCAAGGAAACCTCTTTCGTGCGCACAGGGCTGTTTGGCGAAAAGGTTGTAATTGATGGCGGCGCTTTGGTGTGGCCGATGGTGCACAATATCACCCTAGTCAATATGAGCACTTTACAGCTTTCGATCAGCCGGACCAACGAACACGCTCTAATAACAAAAGACCGGATGCGCGTGGATGTGGAAGCAGATTTTTATGTGCGTGTTGCCAAAACCAAGACCGCTGTCTCCAGCGCAGCGACCACGTTAGGCTCCCGAACGATGCGACAAGAAAACTTGCTTGATTTGCTATCGGGCCGTTTTGTCTCTTCTTTGCGCGAAGTTGCTGCCGAAATGTCAATGGAAGAAATCCACGAAAAAAGATCGGATTATGTTACGCGTGTCAAAGCCGCAGCGCTGGATGCTTTGGCCGAAAACGGTCTAGAGCTAGAATCTGTCGCGATAACAGAATTTGACCAAACAGGCCTAGAATATTTCAACCCGTCAAACACATTTGATGCTGAAGGTCTTACAAAGCTCATTTCTGATATCGAAGACAGAAGGAAAACCCGAAATGATATAGAACAATCGGCCAGCGTCGCCATCCGCAGCCGCAATCTGGAAGCGGAAAAGCGTGCAAATGAAATTTCGGTCGAAAGTGAAAGCAGCCGCCTATCGCAAGAGCGCGAAGTTGAGCGGTTGCGCGCAGAACAGCGAATGATTGTTGCCAGGGAACAAAGCGAAAGATCGGCAGAAGCAGAAGCAGCCAAATTGGCAGCGCTCGAGGCCACCGAAACCAGCCGCATTAATCAAGAACGCGCGGTTAATGAAGCACGCATAGCTTCAGAACTGGAGATAAAACGTCACGAACTTGCTCGCCAAAGTGAAATAGAAGCCGCCGAAATAAGCCTTCATAAAAAAATTGAAATGGATCGCATCTCTCAAGAACAGGCCTTAACGCTCGCGCGCATCAGCAATGATGCCAAGATCCGCAATGAGCAGATCGCCACCGAAGAAGAAATTCGCAAACGCGAGATCACGCGCGAGCGCGTCGAACAGGAAGAAGCAATCTCGGCAGAAAAAGCCGTCGAAACTGCTAGAATCGCGCGCGAACAAGCGATCTCTCAAGAACGCACCACCTCCGAGGCTTTAATTAAGACTATTGAGCTTGCAAAATCTTTGGAGGTTGAAAAACAAAAGATCGAGAAAGAAAAAGAAGCAGAAATTCTAAAAATTGCGCAGTCAGAAACTTTACAATCTGCAGAAATCGCGCGTGATAAAACCTTAGAAAGGCTGCAGGTTGAGCGCGAAGCAGCACTTCGAGAGGCTGAAATTGGCACCCGTGAGGACATTGAGCGGGCCAGAATTCTGTCTGAACGCGGACTTGATGAAGCACGTATCAATCATGAACGTGATCGCAGTGAACAAGAAATTAGTCGCGAAAAAGCTCTAGAGGAAGCTCGGCTCGAGAAAGATATTGCAATCGCTGCCAAATCTATAGAAGAGGCAGCAGCGCGCATCGAGGTTGAATCCGCGCGCGCCCGTTTGGCCTTAGCAGAGGAAGAAGTCTTAAGCGCACGTGCTACAGAAGAAGCCAAACGGCGCCGCGCCATCGAATTGACATTGGCTGAAAAAGACGCCGAAGCAGTGAAATTACGCGCAGCCGGAGATGAGGTGGCCGCAAAGGTTAAAGCCGAAGCCCAAAAACTCATTTATGAAGCTGAAAACATGCTTACTGATGAGGCGCGCAAAGCTCTGTTCCGCACAAAAATGCTAGAACATGTTGAAGGTATTATTTCCGCATCCGTCAAACCGATGGAAAAAATCGGCGATATCAAAATAATGCAATTATCCGGTATGAATGACGGTGCCGCGGGCACTAGTAAAAACATGACAGACGAAGTGATCGACAGCGCCCTGCGCTATCGGGTTCAGGCGCCAATGATTGACCAATTGCTTTCGGAAATAGGAATCGAGGGAGGCAGCCTTTCAAAAATGGGTGGTCTTATCCGCGAGGCACGCGATCTTGATAGTATTTCAAAATCTGCTGAAACCAAAAATAACGAGGATAAAAAATAATGCCACGTATCTTTGTTTCCTCGGTAATTCCTGCTCCAGTGGAGAAAGTCTGGGAACGCGTTCGAGATTTCAACGCTCTTCCAGATTGGGTGCCTATGGTTGCTGAAAGCCATATACAAGACGGCATGCTTCCCGATCAGGTAGGCTGCATCCGGGAATTCTCCTTACAAAACGGAGATCGGATAACAGAGCAACTGGTCGCATTATCCGATTACGATATGTCCATCTCCTATACGATGCTTATGACCCCAATGGCACTAGAGAATTATTTTGCGACACTGCGCCTAACGCCGGTCACAGAAACAAAGGAAACTTTCGTCGAATGGTCTGCCGAATTTGATTGCGCGCCAGAAGACGCAGAGGATCTTATAGAAACAGTTTCGGTTGGTGTTTTTGAAACAGCCCTTAAGGCGCTTGCGCGCCGATTTCTGAGTTAAAACATGCCCAGCGTAATGACCTCTAAAGTAATCCCGGCACCGATAGATACGGTTTGGAATATGGTACGTATGTTCAACGGCCACGACCATTGGCATCCGATTGTTGCAAACAGCCAGATTGAAAAAGGAACCGCTGAGGATCAAATCGGATGTGTTCGAAATTTCAAATTAAGCAGCGGAGAAGAGCTGCGCGAAAAATTACTGACGCTTTCAGATGCGGAAACAATGTTTCGATACTGCCTGATCGAGACCCCTATCCCACTTTATAATTACGTTGCTGAACTACGCCTGATTCCTGCGACTCTTCAAAACCATTGTTTCATTCACTGGAGCGCGCGATTTCAAACTCCAAAAGACCAAACCAAAGCACTTATCAACTTGGTCCAAAATAGCATTCAACGCGCCGGCATTCAGGCGATTGAGAAGAAGGTTACCGCTCATGTCGATTGATATATCGCGTCCTAAAGACTCTTTCACGGCCGCTAAAATTCTGGCCCAAGATCGAAACGCATACATCTTGGGTGGCGGCACGGGTTTAATGCGGAGAATTCACGAAGGCGATCAAAATGTCCGTCGATTAATACGCATACATGATTTGGAACTAGACAAAATCACGCGTTTAGGAACGACTTTTAGTATCGGGTCACAGGTGACAATGTCTCAGATTCTTGCGGACCCGGCTCTGCAAATATTACATGACGCCGCAGCATCTGTAGGTGCCCCTGCCCTTCGGAACATGGCAACGATCGGTGGAAATTTATTCTCTCGGCCGCCCTACGGCGATTTGACAACAGCATTGTTGGCCCTTGAGGCAACTGTGGTGTTCATAAACAACAATAGGCAAGAGCAACAAGCTCTAGAAACGTTTCTAAAACATTCCGGACCACGTCGGTTAGTCTTGGCCCTAGAGATCCCCAGCACAACAAATAAAAAGCTTTTTTATCACAAAATGACCAGATGCCACCCGCGGGGGGCATCGCTTATCACGCTTGCAGTTGCCGTCCATTATTCTGCAGGCCGCTATTCAATGGCACGCATTGCCTTTGGTGGACTAGGCGGGCGCCCTTTTCGCGCGCTTAACGCAGAACGCGCATTAACCGGCAACCTTACAGCGGCCAGCGTCGAAGCAACCTGCGCCAGGTTAAAAGATGGAATCGAACCGTTTTCTGACGCTCTGGCAAGCGGTTGGTACCGAATGGAAATGGCACAGCTTCATCTGCGTCGAATATTAACCGATTTACTATGAGGAAAATTATGAAACCGACACCTCTCCATTTTACTCACAACGGTCGGCCTATTTCGGTTTTTGCCAATAGCGGTGAAAGTTTATTGTCATTGTTACGATTAAAACTTGGGGATCAAACCCCCAAATACGGGTGCGGGCAAGGTGGATGCGGCGCCTGCAGCGTCAGAATAGACGGGGAATTACGATTGGCATGTTTGACGCTTGCCGAAACAATAGATGGACAAAATATCGAAACGGTCGCAGCACTATCCGCTCCAGAACTTGATCCATTACAAAAGGCGTTTATGGATTATTTTGCCGCCCAATGCGGCTATTGTACGCCTGGAATGATCCTAGCCGCGCGAACGCTTCTAGAGACTAATCCAACTCCAAACCGAGACGATATCATCGATGCAATTTCAGGGAATCTTTGCCGCTGTACAGGCTATGAGCCTATTATCGACGCAATAATGGCGGTAGCACAAAAAGAGGTTCCAGCATGAAACTAGATTTTCGAAAAGAAATTTTTGCGGATGAACGAAATGATGATCTTAATCTCGTCGGCAAACCGATCTTGCGACAAGATATTTTAGGCCATGTCACAGGTACCTCGCCATTTTTTGACGATCATAAATTTGATAATCTGCTTCATCTAAAGTGCGTTCGCTCTCCACATCATCACGCACGCATCCTCTCAATCGATATTTCCAACGCAGAAAAAATGCCGGGTGTAAAACAGATTATTTTAGCAAAGGATGTTCCAGTAAATCTTAATACGCTCTTAAGTTTGTTAGAGTTCGGGCGAGATGATGAACCTACCTTAGCTGAAAAAAAGGTCGCCTATCTTGGAGAACCGGTTGCAGCCGTCATTGCGACCTCGGAACAGCAAGCGCTTGATGCCGTTGCAAAAGTTGAGGTGCGTTATGAAGAATTGCCAGCAGTTTTTGATGTAGAAGAAGCCCTAAAGCCCGGCGCGCCGAAGGTAAATGAAGCCTATCCGGACAATCATTTTATCTTTAATGAGGGCCATAGCTGCCAAAAACTGCGTTATGGAGATACCGCGTCCGGATTTGCGCAGGCAGCCCATATTGTAGAAGGCCGTTACCAATTACGTCCCATTGAACAAGCACCCATTGAACCAAATGGCGCCATTGCGGCGCCAGAAACGAATGACCGCTTCGTTTGCTACACGCCAACCCAAGGACTGTTCTTTTCTGTAGGAACATGCGCCAAAATTCTGGACGTTGATCTAAATAAACTGCATTTCATCGGCGGTACCGTTGGTGGCGCATTTGGAGGCAAAGTCGACAGCGTATGCGAACCACTGGCCATACTTGGCGCAATGATGACCCGGCAGCCTGTGCGTTATGTGCTCAATCGAGCAGAAGAAATGCAAGTTTCTGCGCCTAGATCGGCCGAACTTTGGGAAATACGCGATGCATTGGCCGAAGATGGTAGGCTTCTTGCCCGAGAGTTTAAGGGCTGGTTTGATGCAGGTGCTTATACGCGTTTGACATCATACGGGGTGGTTAAATGTACGGGGCACCTGCCAGGTCCCTACACGATACCAGCTGTAAAGTCTGATATATATTGCGTATTTACGAATAGAACTCCCTCCACCGCAATGCGAGGTTTTGGTGTTTTAGGCGTTGATTTTGCAATCGAGCGTCAAATGGATAAAGGGGCCCGCGCCGTTGGATTAGGGCCACTAGAGTTCCGGCTTATTAACGCATATCGCGATGGCGATATGAAAGTGACCCGCCGTTCCGCTTCCAATACTGCGCTTGTCGAATGTATTCAGGTAGCTGCTCAAAAAGCAGACTATCCGCTTGAAATGCACTATCACAAAATGTCTTCAAAAACAGGCAGCACACATACAGAAATTCCTGAAACGGTGACAGAAACTGCCGTTTTGCCAGCCGGACATACCACCGTTGCAAAAACAAATAAGGCGCAGGGATTGGCAGAAGATGTTTCCGAACAAACCAATCCGGCAACACGAAGGCCATTGAAAAAAGCAAGTGTTTTGGAGGGATCCACATCGACTGATCGTTTGGGAGCAAGCGCGTTATCGGGGCGCAGTGACAGTACGTTTGGTGACATCCAGCCAGCACACCAAACGCAGACACCAACAATAGAGACGCAACCGCCCAATTCTAAATCGAGATACTCGCGATATAGCGCATCAATCAGGAGGCGATAGAAAATGGTCAAACATGCCGGAAGAGGAACAGTCGCCGTCAACTACCCAATCGGAATGAATTTGGGAGGTGATCCCTCGCAGGCGCTTGTACATTCGAATCCAGAAGGGCAATTCACCGTTACGCTTAGCTCTATCGATCTGGGCCAAGGCATGAAATCAGTCACCCGCCAAATTGCCGCCGAAACGCTCGGGGTACCTATCGAACATGTTTATGTTGACACAGCCGATAGTGATACTGGCGCGCACTGTATGGGCAGCTTTGCCTCGCGCGGTACGCATAGGGTGGGTAATGCAGTTATTGCAGCAGCAAAGGAAGCCCGAGCTGTGCTGATTGCCGCCGCGGCGCGTGAATTAGAAGTAAACCCGACAGATTTAGAGACCGATGGCGCAGGGAATATTCTGGTAAAAGGGGTACCTGATAGATCTATCACCGTCAAAGAAGCCTCTGGCGCAGCCCAGTTTAAATATGGTGAAAGTGTCTCTGGAAGCGGTATTTTTCTGATTCCATTATCAGAAGTTGATATGGAAACCGGAGAAATGAATACCGTCTCATGTTTCGCCCATTGCGCGATGATCGTGGATCTTTTGGTGGATGATGAAACCGGAGAAATCAGCGATGTCCAAATTCACTCTGCCTATGAGATTGGGCGGGCGCTGAACCCCAAGCTGATGGAACAGCAATTGATCGGGGGGGCATGGATGGGCTTAAGCCACGCTGTCTACGAAACCACAGAACCACATTATCCGCTACGGGAGCACCTGCCCTATGACTTTAGTTCTTATGCTATGCCGGGACCGGGAGACTTGGCTCAGCATGATATTTCGATCCTAGAGCGACCCGCACCAGACGGACCGTTTGGCGGAAAAGGCCCAGGAGAAATGTGCGCAAATCCAGTTCTTCCAGCAATCGCAAATGCCGTTTTTGACGCGGTTGGCGTTGAAATTGACAGCCTGCCAATCTCACCGGAAAGCATCTTGCGCGCACTAAAAGGGAAAAATGCCGCATGAAGGTTGGCGCGCGTTACAAGGGCCTTGGCTCACCCCAAGACGTGCAGGAAGCTTTATCACAGGCGCTATATATCGCGTCCGAGGATTTGGCCACCGCAATTTACCTGGCTATGGCTTTGGGCAAACCTCTGTTATTGGAGGGTGCGCCAGGCGTGGGCAAAACCGAGGCGGCCAAAGCGCTTTCCTCCACCCTCTCCTGCGAATTAATCCGCTTACAATGTTACGAAGGAATTGATGCGAATACGGCTCTTTACGAATGGAATTTTCCAAGGCAAATTCTTGCCATGCGTCAGGCAAATGACGCCAAGTTAAATATTTATGATCCAGAATTCCTAATTGCCCGTCCGTTGTTACAGGCGCTTCACTTACAGTCTGAAGGGCTTCTTCTGATCGATGAAATCGATCGTGCCGACCACGAGTTTGAAGCTTTCTTATTGGAATTCTTGTCAGATTTTCAGATTACAATTCCTGAGCGCGGGCGCATTCGCGCCTCTCAACGTCCCTTTGTCATCCTCACGTCGAACAGAACCCGCGACTTACATGAAGCGCTACGCCGACGCTGCGTTTATCACTGGATAGACTACCCAAGCCCATCTCTCGAAGTCGATATTGTATTAAGCCGCGCCTCCAATGTGGCTAGGGCAACGGCCGAAGCCATTGTTGCTGCAGTCGGCAGATTAAGAGCCGAGCCCTTGGCGAAAGCGCCCGGAGTGGCTGAAACTGTAGAATGGGCGGATGCGGCAACCCGTTTGAAAGATTTGGGAGAAACCTGGCCTGAAGCGTTCCGCCGCTCTATTGGTGTCGTTCTCAAAGAGCAAGACGATCTAAGCTTTCTTGAACCTCGTATGCGTGAGATAATCGGATGAAGAGCGATCTTGCTAGCAAATTTTTAATAGGATTTGCCCATGTGTTGCGGCAGCAAGGATTTCTCGCAAGCGCTGACCAATCAATATCATTCTTGTCTGCAACCCAAGCTTTAGGACCCAAAAGCCTAGCCGATATACGGCGGGCGGCGCAGGCTATTTTCGCCCCTCCTCCCGAACACAGAGACATTTTCAATGAATTATTCGATCAATATTTTCTGGGCCAGATGTCCGTAGAGAAGGTAGAAACTGAAACAAATGAAGAGGCCACGACCGAGGCCACAGACACTCTACCAGGTCAATCAGAAGATTTTTCAGATCCGGGGGTACGAGCCTCAACTGACGAGGCCAGTTCAAAACGCGTCTTTGTGCCAATCGATGACACAGCAGCTTTAAAAAAATTTCGGCGCCTTGCACTAAAGCGTCTGCCCGAGCGGCTAACAAGACGAACTCGATCAAGCCGACGCGGCCGCGGCTTAGATCGGGTTCGCACCGTCAAAGCTGCCACTAAAACTGGCGGAGAGCTATTACGGCTTTTGCACAGGAAACGTCAGCTCAAACTGCGCCCCATCCTGTTGCTGATAGATGTATCCGGCTCAATGAAATCTCATACCGAAATTGCGTTGCGCTTTGCCCATGTATTGCTAACCCTTCCCACGCGAGTTGAGGTTTTCTCACTAGGCACTGAATTGACCCACATTACGCCCGCCTTAAAATTGCGCGCGCAGGTGCAGGCCTTCACAAAAATTTCCGAATTGGTAAATGATTTTGACGGTGGTACCAATTTAGGTGAAACTCTGGGCACATTTTTACGAAATCCGCGTTATTTGGGGTTTGCCCGAGGCGCTCTCATCATTTCAATCTCAGACGGGTTGGAAGTTGGCAAAAGCGATGGGCTTTGGGAGGCTGCTCGTAAACTTTACTCCTTGGCATTTGCGCATATCTGGCTAACTCCTCTGGCAAAAACAAAAGATTTCAGTCCGCAAACCGAAGCTTTAATGCGGATCGAACCTTTCATCGATGAATTCGGTTCCGCGCTTTCTATTTCGCACATTTGTGCACATCTATTGGGTGCACCCGTTCCAAAGGAGGTGGCATAACACATGACCCACAAAATCTTTGACAGCGCATTTAAAAACCTTCTGGATATCAATGCAGAAGCAAAGCAAATCATGACTGGTTTTGAGTTTACAGAGGGGCCTATCTGGCATCCAACCGAGCAGTTTTTGTTTTTCTCAGACATTCCCGGTAATATACGCTACGCTTGGGACGCAAAAAGCGGCGTTGTTGAGGCGCATCGACCGAGCCATAAGGGAAATGGCATGACCTATGATGCCGCTCTCTCGCTTCTTGTCTGCGAGCATGAGACAAGCCGTATTGTACGGTTTGAGCCCGACGGCGCCGAAACCGTGATTGCTGAACGGTTTGAAGGCAAACAGCTCAACTCTCCAAATGATTTAATCGTTCACTCTGATGGCAGCGTCTGGTTTACAGATCCAACCTACGGACGCATGCCGGGATTCGGCCTTGAGCGCCCTAGCGAATTAGGATTTCAAGGCGTTTATCGTATTGCGCCGCACGGTAGCGATCCCGAGTTGATGGTCAATCGCACCACATTTGATCAACCCAACGGTCTCACCTTTAGCCCATGCGAGCGCTATCTATATGTTAACGATACGGTTCAGAAAAATATCCGCCGCTTCGAACTGAACTCTAAAGGTCTCATCAATGAGCGCATACTTGTCTCAGGTATTTTTGATCCAGATCTCGAAGGCGTACCTGACGGTTTAAAATGTGATGCAGAAGGGAATATCTGGTGCACGGGTCCAGGCGGCATTTGGGTCTATGATCCAAACGGCTATTTGCTGGGAAAAATTAGCTTACCGGAAAACTGTGCTAATTTTCATTGGGGCGGCCCGGACTGGAAAACATTATATTGTACAGCGACAAATTCAGTTTATGCCCTGCCAGTGCATGTCGGACCGCGGATCGAACCTTTCATGTCGCAAACTCCTAATGAAGGCTCCACGATCGATCTTGCTAATGCGGCTTTGATTATTCAAGATATGCAGGTGGATGCGGTAGGGACCAATGGAGCCTCTGCTCAAAGCGGGGCACCCGAGCATTGTCGGGATCAGAATTGTATCGCCAATATTGCAGCCCTCGCCACAAAATTTAGATCCCTAAAAAGACCCGTGATACATGTTCATTTTATAGTAGATCCTGGCGCGCCGGGAATAACCACAAACGCACCTCTATTTCGCTATGTACGCGACGCTCCAGCCCATGTCAGGGGAACAGAGGGTGCTGCTCCTATCCACGGGTTAGAACCTAAGCCGGGAGATTTTGTTTTGGAAAAAGACCGTATGTCGCCATGGGAGACCACCAGGCTAGATACAATTTTGCGCGCACATAAAGTGACAACAATAATCAATACCGGTGCTTGGACCAACATGGCAGTGGAGCACACAGCGCGCACGGGGGCCGATCGCGGTTATAATATAATTATACCGGAAGATTCGACTGCAACCATGAACGCAGACTGGCAGCACGCCTCTATAAATTTCGCACTGCAGAATATCGCAACCATCACCACAACACACCAATTATTGAGAGATTTGGGAGAGTAAACAAATAATGGCCCAGAAACAGAATGTAGCCGCTGTGACAGGCGGGGCCCAAGGCATTGGGCTTGCTTGCGCAAAACAATTAGCTGCAACCGGGAGCAAGGTAGCACTTTGGGATTTTGACGATGCTGCCTTGGAAGCCGCCCTATCTGAATTTCCAAACGGCTCAGCCGAGGCCGTCAAAGTCGATATCGGCGACTATGCTCAAGTTGCAGCAGCTGTTTCAGAAACAGAGGATGCTTTTGGTCCCATCACACAAGTAGTCAACTCTGCTGGAATAGCAGGCCCGAATATGGTTGTGGAAGACTACCCACTGGCGGATTGGCAACACATTGTAGACATTAATCTAACCGGAAGTTTCCACATTCTGCGGGCTATCCTTCCAGGAATGAAAGCGCGTGGCTATGGAAGAGTTGTTTTGGTTGCCTCGATCGCAGGTAAGGAAGGTAATCCGAGCGCAAGTGCTTATTCCGCGTCAAAAGCAGGGGTCATTGCATTGACAAAATCTGCCGGAAAAGAGACTGCAAAATTTAATATTTCAATCAATTGCGTGACTCCTGCAGCAGCCAAAACGCGTATTTTTAACCAAATGTCACAGACACATATTGATTATATGCTCTCTAAAATTCCCCGTGAACGTTTTTTACAAGTGGATGAAGCTGCGAGCATGATCGCATGGTTATGCTCCGATGAAAACAGCTTCACCACCGGTGCCGTTTTTGACCTTTCCGGCGGCAGAGCGACGTATTAGGCAAAATCGTCACGCCCATTTAATTAGCGCGAACAAACATGAAAAACGTATATGTTTAGCCCTCAGCCTTCAAAAATTCGTGAAGATTGTTGGCTAAAAAATAAGTTTCCCACCGATTGTCTTAGCCCAGTAGAACGATGCCAGTATTTTTTGGCAAAGGGAGTAAGGAAACATGGCTCGGAAACGATAGTGCCTACACTTTAGATGTTGAACAAAAATTAGGCAGACCGTCAGTATTTAAAATTTGTGACGTAAGGGAACACTTTGACACCTGAATGAGTAGAGCGAATTTCGGAAGTGAAGCTCGTATCTATCAGTTATTGCTTCACCGACTGGCTTCCGTCAATGGTTGGGGAAGTCAGTCTTCCTCCAGAAACGCAGTCCCTTCGCGTTTCACGGTTAGTAACTGGCTGGCCTTCCAAATAGGTCAGCCATTTTTACAATGGTCCCTCAAAGCCCCGCCTGCATCGCGAGTATCATTAGTAAACCTATGAGGATTGTGCGCTTGGCGTTTTTCCAAGCAAATAGCTTAAACGTACTTTTTATGCTACGGTGTCCAGTAAAATCACTAGCCCGCATCATCATACGTGGAGTGGTGAATGTATCGTGCAACGCGTAAATTAATAAAAGAACGTTCAAGATTTTGTAGCCATTTTACACCCAAACTTGTAAAAATGCATTGGGTTGAAATTGGGGAGGCTCAACGTTGTTTCAGCAACAGCTTAAGTGCAAAAGTCAAAGACGTTAATAAATCTGGTTCGTCAGAAAATGCGATTATAAGCGGTTGGATGATACATGCCTATAACAAGCAACACGACACCACGGAAATTATTCAACATTGGTGGAACTTTGATCCAATCCTCAAAATACATTTTGACACAACGCCTCTTGATGCAGGCATTAGAGCACGCTGCCTAGAGTTTGTTGCAGACCAAGAAATCTTTGAATTTGGAAAAATGCTTCAAAATGAACTAGAAACTCATGTCGGAAGAAATTTGGTATTTATGAATGAACGATGGTTTTCTTCTGAAATGACATCCATAAACAGCCAACTAAAATTAACGCCACTAAATGGTTTGTCGCATCACAACCTTTTGAAACTTAAAAATTGATATGGCCTCAAAAGTGTAACGCAAAATGTAACGTGACAAATAAATTGGGTAATTAATAAAATTAAATCAATAACTTAAAAGAAGTATATGGTACCCCCACACGGGCTTAGTTTCTCTATACCTACACCAATCGTAATGCCGCGTAATCAATATAGCTTCATGTTGAAGCTTTGTTGGACTCTCCCCATATACACTCCAAGTAAGGAGAACAGTATGACACAAGTCGTAACATCAGAGCGTAAACAGGTTGCCGTTAGAGGCTTTCAAATGCTTGTCATCGGCATAATGATGAACATGGGTTTAGCAATCATCGGATTTTTGGCATTCGTACAATTTTTGTGGATGCTAGCCGCGAATGAGAAAAACGCATTCATCTCCGATTTGGGTTCAAGTTTTAGGTTTTGGTACGATAAGGCGATCGCGTTTCTGCTTGGCGCGAGTGAAGACAAACCTTTCCCTTGGCAGAAGATATAGCATTAAATGTTAGCTACAAGTTTAAGCGGGTCTCTCAGCCCAACTAGGCTAAACATCCAGCCATCTTTGATCTTTCCACTGGACTTCTCTTGCTCCGCAAGCCTTTGTATAGCTGCGCCCGAATAGTTTCGGGGGTGCTTCCAGACAAACGAGCTAAAGCATCAGGTCTTTAATCGAGTTGCCGCTTCCAATGACTAGCTTGCATTCCCCCTGCCCTGCGCTTCTTGATCTGGCGTGCAAATTGGAAGCCAAACCTGTGCCACCAGTTCCGAACAGATTCATAGCTCACATCGACACTGCGTTCATGCAGGAGGTCTTCTACATTCCTCAGTGAAAGCGGAAATCGCACATAAAGCATCACTGCAAGTTGAATAATCTCAGGACTGGTTTTGAAATAGCGGTAGGATACTGGATTAGACATGCCTTGGAAGTTAATTTCCAGAGCCCTATTGGAAAAGGCGGTTTATTCGGACAACACCCTGACAGTGCAAGTTTCAAAACTTCACTTTTGACTACATCTGGCTAGATGGTCCGGCTGGATAATTGTCCACGTGGGAAATCACCCCTTTGCACGAACACTTGCAACGATCTCGCGGAACTCTGCTTCGTCCAGGAGGGACTGCCCGGTCTATCATCCCTCTCCGTTTCGAATTTCGGATTTTGGATGCAATGCGCGTTCAACACCTTTGATACATGCAACCAAAGTGGCATTGACGGGCGTCTTTATCCCAGCCTTAAGTCCAGCACGAACAACCGCACCGTTAATAAAATCAATTTCGGTTAATGTACGGCTTTCGAGGGCTTGGAGGACCGACGGCTTGAAGTCAAAAGGCAATCCGGCCGAAGCTTTAACCCATGCCTCTCTAGGGTGTTTTGTTTCCAATTTCACCCCGAGAGCGTTTGCCACTTTCATTGCTTCGCCAACCGCTTCTATCCCAGTCTCCTCTACCTCCGGTAGGTCGTACAAGTTTCCGAAATTCAGACCTGTTACTCCCGAAAGGGCGCCTGCGGCGACGTTGATTAACAGCTTGTCCCACATCGCTCCAACAACGTTATCTGTCACTACGGTTGTTAAATTTGCGGCATTGAATGTTTCGGCAACTTTCCAAAT
>Ga0255774_10001273_pt1 | contig 20942 bp, 3 predicted proteins | sample 101ome_17_FD_179972 | JGI IMG/M metagenome (GOLD analysis project Ga0255774, IMG submission 179972) | Coastal salt marsh microbial communities from the Groves Creek Marsh, Skidaway Island, Georgia - 101407AT metaG (version 2) | ecosystem: Environmental > Aquatic > Marine > Intertidal zone > Salt...
GAGTGATGAAGCGAGTGCAACAGAAGAAGCTTTCGAATCTTTTGGGATGAAACTGATGCCATTCAAGGAGATCGGACCTTTAGAATTATCAAATTCACCTTTGGCAACAATCTTACCATCGCCGAGAATTTCCATGTACATGTTGCCGCCATGCGCGCCCACGATGAATGCCAACGCTTTCTCAGGACGACACTCCTCTGGTAGCTGCGCCACTTCCCAAGAAGAGGATATTTTTTTAATCGAGCCTCCCAAAACGCACTCGCCGTTAATTTTGGAGTAAAACGCGTCCTCGTAGTCTTCACCGTAGTTCTCGAACGCGCCCACCTTCAAGTCGAGTGGCTTTTTCGTGCTCTTACCTTCTTTCGTTACAAACTTGATTCCCGTGAGCGAAAGCCACTCGATTCCATCTGGTTTCCCTCCGTCCTTATACTTTACGTCTCCGGAAGAAAGTACCTCAATGCGGGCAGAGTACTCATCATTGTTTACACTGAAAATCGTGTTCTTCTCCGGACGACACTCGGACGGCAAACTGGCGAGAAGACCCCAATCGTTCACCTTGGCGGGTTCCTTTTTCGCTCCTCTGATACGACCAAGAACCTCGCACACTTCATCTTGCACTTTATACGTTGGAATACCCCACTCTTCCCCGTATGGTTGCCAATGACCAGTAAGATGGATCGCGTCTTTTGGAACAGCAATAAATCTGATTCCTGACAGCGAAAGCCAATCTTCTTCTTCTTCTCCATTGATCCAACGCACTTCTCCATTCGTTAACACGAAGACACGGGAAGGATAGCCATTATTGTTCAGATTGAATGCTAGTTTCTTATGCGGTCGACACTCAACTGGTAGAGTAGCGATGTGATCCCAGGATTCACCTTTGATTGAGCCTTGGACGATGCACTCGCCACCCATCAGCGCGTAGGACGGCCCTTCATCATTGTATGCTTTCCATCCATTCTTGAGATCTTTTCCAAGGTCAACGAGAGAAACATTCGAATCCTTAGTGATGAAACTTATGCCACTCAAGGAGATTGGACCGTCACAATCATCAAAATCACCTTTGGCAACCATCTTACCATCGCTGAGAATTTCCATGTACATGTTGCATTCATACGTGCCCACGTTAAATATCAATTTCTTCTTAGGACGACACTCCTCTGGCAGCTGTGCAATATCCTCCTTGGATCCTTGTCTTTTAATTGAGCCTCCCAAAATGCACTCGCCGTTGATTTTGGAGGAAAAAGCATCCTCGAAGGTGTTGTCATCGTAGTTCTTGAACGCGTCCACATTCAAATCGAGTAACTTTTTCGTGCCCTTGAATTCTTTCGTCACAAATTTGATTCCTGTGAGTGAAAGAAAATTTTGGTCGGCTACTCCAGCAATATATTTCACTTCTCCGTTCGGAAACACGTCAACCCGCGTAGAATCTTCATCGTAGTTAGCCACATTAAAAACGACTCTACGTTCCGGGCGACACTTTTCCGGCAAAGTGACGAGAACCTCATCCTCTTTAAAGTCATACCAATCTCTTCCAATCACACCTTCAACGATGCAGATGTCGTTGCTCACTGAGACTCCTGGAAGTCCGAACTCTGGGTGTATATAACTCCCCTCTTGTTTTTTGGTCCATTCCTTTATATCTTCGCCCCAACCATCATCTTGGAAAGGTGTTGGATTACCATCGGCGTTGAAGTTATCGCCGTACTGGTAGGTGTCTTCAAATGGAGCAGCCAACGAGGATAGTTGTGACGCATGAGTATTGAGCCCAGCACTCGATGAGAGTGCATCTGCGTCCGAGTTGGCGTGCACCTCGTTGATGTCAACGATCCTGTTTTCATCAATGGAGCGAGCAGCATCTTGCTTTCCATCTCCTGCCTCGGCAGAGGCATCAAGACTGAACTCGGCAGATTTGGATGCCACGCTACGGGTAGTTTTCGCGTGCGATCCAGTACTCTTCGTCGGCTTCTTCGCGTCTCCGTTAACAACAGTTACAGTTTTCGCACTCGCTGGAAGCGCGAAAAAAACTGAAAACGAAAAGAAGAGCAACACGAAAAGTGCAAAAACGACGAAACGATGATGTTTCGCTTTTTTCCTCGTTGATTTTTTTTCCGTGGTCGCGACGCCGCGACCGCACGACGTTCGTGCCATTGCACGCTGAACCGTTTCGATCACTTCTCAGAGAAATATGTAGGACCTGCTTTGTTTTTCCCCGTCGGCAGATAAGTTTTGATTTGAGAGAGAAGGCGTTCCAAGTTAGTCTCTTAGATTTTATTTTACAAACGGCGCGCGCGTGAGGTCAACAATTTACTCACAACACACAGCGCGCGAAAAAAAAAATCACTGCCTCCCTCCCGCCCTAAAAATTTCAACACTAAAAGAAAAAAAAAAGAAAAATTCAAACAGCACCAGCGATCGAGTCGCGTCGCTTCCACTCGACCGAGGGTAAAAAAAAAGCAAGGCATCGCAAACGATCGAAGAACGCGCGAAAGATGAGAAAATAACGCTCACTCCGCGTCATCTCTTCGCGAGAAAACAAGAGAAGCTTCTTCTTCTTTTTCTTCTTCTTCTTCTTCTTTGCTTCCTCGGAGATGAAGATGGAGAGAGATTCATTTTTCTCTCTCAACACTAAAAAAAAAAACAATTCCCAACTTTTTTTTTTTATTCTATCCCTGCGTACCTTTATCGTTCGGATGAGTTCCTCCTATTTCACCCGATCTCTCTCTGTGTGTGTCTCTCCAGATTTCCTCCGCGCAGCGTTCGCGAACTTTAACGCGCGTTCTTTTTTCAGTAAGATTCTTGATCTTTTTGAACGAAGAGCGCGTGTGTTTTCGCGTCGAAACTGTGCGGGAAAGTTTTGGGAAAATTTTCTTTCTTTTCGCGATCGCGAAAAAATTTTTTTGCTCCTTTTTTCGCGCTACCGCTCTATTTTACGCTGAACTTCTCTCTCGTTTTTTGAGAAGCCAAAAAAATCGCGTGTGTAACACTATAAAGAAAAAAACGAAAAAAAAAAATCGCTTGAGGCAGGTGACGTGTGCGCGTTGCTGCGCGTGAGAGCCAACTGTAGAATCACGAATGCGAGAGAGGCTGGTAGATTCTCGGGGATCCTTGGTGTGAGTAGTCGCGGGACTTGGAGCCGTATGCGCGCGACGCACAGTTGAGGGTTGTAAACTTTAGAGTAGTCTGGGTCGATTTTTTTCTCTCGAGCGCGATCACCACAACGCTGTTTTTTAGCACGCGAAGGGGGGGGGGCGAACGAAGCGAACGAAATCTTCCTAAAAAGAACTATAAAAAAAAAAAGTAAAAATCTTTTTCGATAGTCTGATTGACTTTACAACTTGTTGTTGTGTGAATACATTCGAACTCTCTGTGTATACGCAACGTAAAAAGCGGTCTCTGCTCTCGCGCGAGAAATACAGACAGACGCGGAAGAAGAAGATAGATAGAGAGAGAGAGCGAGAGAGAGAGCGAGAGAGAGAGAGAGAGTGTGTGTGTGTGTGTGAAAGCCACGCGAAACGGGTTCTTCGTTTTGAAGAGATTGCCGCTTCCCTCCTCGCAAAAAACTGGGGGATTTTGAATAACATCGACATCGATTCATCAAAGTGAACGCGTTAAAACGCACATCGCATCGCGCGCTCGCTCGCTAAAAAAATGACGCAACGTTCGAAGAAAACGCGTAATCCATCGAGGATGTTGACGGTGCTTTTCTGCGTTCTCATCTCTTCGTTGTTTCTTTTTGAGCGACACGCATTCCTCGCGGAGGCGTCGTCGTTGTCAAAGGCCACAGAAGAGGGTGTTGGAACAAAGGGTGTTGGAAACTCGGCGATCGCGCATCATCGAAGTAATGTCGCGCACGAAGCGTCTCCTCGCGCACCTTCTTCGACGAAGAGCGAGGTTGAGATGTCCTCTCTCGACGCCGAAGAGAAGATCAAAGACGCGCGTTCGGAATCAAAAGATGCGAAGATTTACGCGTCTTCGAACGCAAAGTTGAGCGATGCGACGGAAATGGAATTCGACGACAATGATTCCTCTTTGGCAAAAGAAGGCAAGAAAAAGAAGGCGGACGACGTCGCGACGGGTTTGGCGTCTGAGTTGGAATCGTCCTCGTCGCAAAAAACCAATCGCAATTCGGATTGGATTTTCGAACCATACGCGCTTGCAAACAGTTTATACGCCGAGAAGAAGAACCACGCAGCGAAACTCGCGGAGAAGAAGCTTCGAGAGCAGATGGAGAAGGAAGAGGAAGAGATGAAGAGGAAATTTTTCGTCGGTCGACCGAAACTCGTGGACGGAAGATCCGAACACGTGAGTAAAAGTCGAAGCAAAGGGAGTTTCGCTATCGAGCACGGTAAGGATCAAAATCCGCACATAGCGGTCACCGCGCCTGCGACTCGCGAAGAGAACGAGCAAGCTTTACATCATGGTAAACACCACCAACAAAAAAAGCGTCACTCGAGCTTCATCGAGTCCACTTTGAAAGGCGAACACAAGGATCACCGTGGGTTTTCGAATGAAGATGGGAATGATGCGGTCCAAACACTTCATCTCCCAGGAGATCTATCTGAAATTTCGGCTTTGGGGGGGCAACCGGAGATTAAATGTCACGATTGGGATCAACCTTGCGATGCGGAGGTGTCGAGTACCTCGGCGATTTATAAACTTTGGACTAAACACGACAACGTGAAAGAAGACAGAATCTGGACTTTTTATCAAAAGGAAGTTCCATTTGCGACTTCTAAGACTTATATCACTGATTGGGTAAACGATTGGGATCAGCCAGTCTCTTGGTTTTCTCGGGATCACTATATTGTCGGATGGTATTCAGAACACTCTAACACTGCAGAAGACCGCAGGTTCAAAATAAAATATCGAAGGCTCGCCGATGGATTTCTTGTTCCTTCTTCTTATTGCATGTGGAGTGAATGGAATGCGCTTGACGGCGAACATACGTTTGCACCAGGAGATGGATACTATCTCTTTGGGATCAATTCTGTTCATGATAACGTCGCCGAAGACAGAAAAAATCGGTTTTATTGGTGTCCAGTCAACGACCCGCCGCCTCCGGCTCCGCCACCGCCGGGAGGTATACCGAACGCGCCACTCATTTCGATTTATAATCCGCTCGAAAGTGTGAGCGATCGCGAATATGATTTTCGCATCACTGTATCTGACGACGGTTGCATCGGAGAGCCCGATCTCAAAGCCGCGAGCGACGGAAGCAAGAAAATGTGTCTCTCCACGGAAGTAAACGTCGCTACGAACACAGAGGGAGGTTTATATTGCAAAGCGTACGTCGGCAACGATGAATGCACGTATGAAAAAGCGACGGACACCTTTCCGTGCATGAAGTGGGATAACTTTTTCAACATAAAAAAATCTAAAAACTTACGAAAGAGTTTAACCTTGAGAGACAGCGAAGGAAACGTCGCATACTCGAAAAAGTACGGAAAGTATTCGATTTACGCAACCTGCGGTTGGTTTTACGACCCGCCACATTACACGAAAAATGTGCCGGGAACTTCTACGGGGCAATTCGCGAAAATACAAGAATTTGAAGTGAAGGGCGGTTGTGATCCTTGGATGCAAGATCCGAGCGAGGATTCTAAATTGATCGCTCAACTTTTCTTGCTCGGTGCGCCGGATTTTGTCAATTCAAATAAGTGCGAATACCTGGACGAAGTGAAAGAAATGCTCTTCCGAAAATTTGACGTCGCGCCTACAGATGGTGTCTTGAAAGCGGCCGAACTGATAACTGCCTTTCGCACACACAACGTCGACACGACTTATGTTGAACGTCTCATCGAAAGAAACTACTTCGAAGGTTTATCAAAGTCAGGTTTGTTACTCCATGAGGTGAAGTCGTCTCCGGCTTTGCCGTTGGTGTGTATGGATCCACTGGCTGAAGGTACGCAAATGTATTTCGTCAACGTCACGTATCCGAAAAGGACGGCAACAGAAGAGCAGTGTCGCGATGAGAGTTACAGCGTACAGTTGGCGTGGGATTTCGTCAAAATACCGGCGGCTACTGATAAGCAGTGCATTTTTGCCGACGGAAGATTTTTTAAGCAGACGACAGGAAACAACGAAAAGAGCCTTATCGACTATCGTCCGCCATCTTTCTACGGACCGGGTCGCATCGAACTCGTATCGCAAGTAACTTTTGATTCGGAGAACACGGCGATTCCTTCTGGGTTTTCGAGGGTTGTGGGCGATCCGGGCGGATTTGTCTTGGAGACAACCTCTTCTTCGAAAAGTTTCTATACGATTGAAGCCGATGTGCCGATGGAAGATAGCGCTATCATGATGTGGGTTTCCCTTCGCGATTATACGCCAGACGAAACGTTTCTTTGGTACGCGCACGCCGTAGCTGGAGAAACGACATATACGAAGTATCTCAAGGTCACGAGTAACGGGAAAGTTAAGTCTGGCTTCTTTCAAGATAAGTACGTTGTCGAGTCGAAAGCATCGTTAGAAAAAGCCGCGTGGACGCACATTGCAATGAGCGTTAGTAAAGCGCTTGGATTCTCTCTTTTCATCAATGGTGACATCGATGACAACGTGTCCATCATTGATAATACAAAAATAGACTTTCCAGCGATCACGCCACTTCACTTTCTTTTTACGCATGCAGCGCTGGAATCAACACTTGATGACTTCAGAATGTATACAGGTTTCGTGACTCCACATCATGTGTACGCTACGTACAAGTGCGGTCGCACTATGGAATGCGCAGAAAGAGCGACTGAGACTCCGCAGAGTCGGAGAACCTATTGCGTTTTCCCTTACTACAACGATTTGAATGGAAGCGTGCCGCCGACTCCTCTGTGCACCACGGGGTTGTTCTATTACGGAACAGCCCTTGATCTGGAAGAGTTTGCCGCTCACAAAGGGGTCATGTTTCAATTTCGAGACACTGCCGTTGGGGAGCTTGGTTACGAAGTGTTGCGTAGAAGAGCAGACGGGGCACGAACGCTGGACGGATCACAAGCTGTTTCGACGTCAGAGTACAATTCTGTCGTTTTAATCGATGCGAGTCTAGCGGGGTGTGCAACCGTTTTCTCGTCGCTTACGTTCTTTGACGACGTTGCTATTAAGGACCCTGGAGTTATGTGGGAGTATGCCATTCAAACAAAATTTGAAGATAAAACCAAAACAACTTCTACTGTTAGCGATCCATCATATTATCTTGTGCCTTGGATTGGATTTGTGGAAGGAACTGTCACTTCAGCGCAGAACGCTCTTCCAGTTGCACACGTTCGAGTTTGCGCGCGCACAAATGCAACGGTCGAGCTCGCTCTCACACAAAATGAAGAGATTGCTTCGGACAAGGCGCGATTCATGCCGGTGATGCATTCTAATCACATTGATAAGAAGAAGCGATCGAATGCGTTCAGAGTGACCGACAACGATTTCACGACCGGGGTAAGCATTGGTTTCGATGAGTATTTGAACGTCAGTTTGGCCGGGTTCACTTTTGTGGAAAGCGTTGAAGTGTGCACCCCAATACCAGAAAGCATCAGAAAAAACATATATTACGGGATGTACGATGCCGGAGATCAAGCTGACATTCCAAATTTGGGAAGTGAACAATATTGTCATCATTTTGATCAACCTTGCGACGCACAGGCGGGATACAGTGAAGCGATTTATAGACTCTGGTCTAGACACGACAATGGCGCGGAAGATAGAATCTGGACATTTTATTTCACGCCGGTTCCATTCGCGACTTATCTTACATATTCCACTGGGTGGTTAAACGATTGGGATCAGCCAGTCTCTTGGTATTCGTATGATCACTATATTGTCGGATGGTATTCAGAACACTCTAACACTGCAGAAGACCGCAGGTTCATTATGAGATATCGAAAGCTCGCCTATGGATATACTACTAGCGGTTGCCAGTGGAGTGGAGAGAATGATTTTGACGGGGAAAAAACATGGTACCAACCAGGATCTCGTTACTATGTCTTTGGGTTCCAGTCTTACCATGATAACGGCGCCGAGGACAGAAGAAATAAATTTATGTGGTGCCAAGTCAATGCACCGCCCCCGCCGCCGCCGCCGCCGCCGCCGCCGCCGCCGCCGCCGCCACCGAGTCCCCCCAGTCCACCTCCGCCGAGTCCCCCCAGCCCACCTCCGCCGAGTCCCCCCAGTCCGCCGCCACCGATTCCCCCCAGTCCATCGCCACCGAGTCCACCGCCGCCCCCGCCGCCACCAAGTCCTCCGAGTCCACCACCACCAAGTCCACCAAGTCCACCGCCACCGAGTCCGCCGCCGCCGTTGCCACCACCGAGTCCACCAAGTCCACCGCCACCGAGTCCGCCGCCGCCGTCGCCGCCACCGCCACCACAGGTCTATCGTAGACCTGAATTTGACGTCCGTGTCTTAGATTATCCCGATCCAAACGATCGTGGAGATAAAGGCTCGCAATGTGTTTCAAAAATGTCGAAAGCCGTCCTAACGCGGAGTGACGTCGTCGGAGCTACGCCTTTGTGCCAAACATATACGTGCGCGGGAACGGATGTGAAAGCTTTTATGGGTCAATATATTACCGTTCGTTCTCTCAACGAGAACGGCGATGAACCCATCATTATGGACGTGCAAGCGATTGGCACTAGAGTAAACTGTCCTTATTATACATTTTCTGAGGAGAACGGCAACTTTGAGATGGATGTCATAGAGGTGAAAGGGAACTTGAAGAAGAAGCAACAGGTTGGGGTGAAAGCGTATAAAGAAGATATTTTTGATTCTATTGAAATGTTCTTTTTGAACGCTACGGACGAAAGTGAGCCGGAAGCGTTTGTTATTGCTTTAGACGTAGATGTGGACAAGTTTGCAGAACTCAAGGAAGAGGTGACCAAGGGATACACGACTTCTCCTCCATCAGCAAGTACACTTGAGAGCAATGAAGATGAAAGCAGCGCTTTAGGCTCTAAACATGGCGCTTCCTCCGTTCTTTTCTTTTCGTACAGTCAAGGCGATTTGGCGTGGTATAACTACCCGCGCATTGACGTAGGTCCTGGTAAATTCGCCGAGCTGTACGCGTGGGAGCACAACGTTCTCTACAGGAAGTGTCCAGAGTGTGACGCCTCGCATCAGCACATTTATTACAAAAGATTGACAAAAATTGCGGGACGAGACATGTACGATCTCCTCTTCCATAGCTGGACGAGTGAGAATAACGTCATGGGGAAAGACTTTAATTTATACTCCACGTTTGAGGATGCTCATCTGAGTCAAAACGCGTGGAAGACGTGCAACTACGACGACAAGCATTCCTCGATTGGGTTTCCCTATGATTGCGGGCCGGGCTACGATTTGGTCGAGGACAACTGGTACAGGACATCCTCGGATACAAATAATACTGCTGCGCCAGCCTACCACGTGAGTCCAAAAGTGGAAGCGTTGCAATGGTACATTGTGCCTCAAGATGAATCTCAGGCTCCAGCGCTTGCGAGTGGGGCATTGCCACCGCCGCCACCTTCAGATACGAACAATGACAAGTTTGTAGACTACGCAGAGATTGTGGATTACGCCAGGAATAGAACACAATATATTGGCACACGTTTTATTATTCCACAGTCGTTCTGGGATGTCGCTGATGGCGATGGCGATTACAAGTTGGACCTGTTGGAGTGGAAAATTGTGGAGATTGGGATGAAAAGAGGCATTGTTTTTGGTACTCCGTGGTTCGTTTTCCCCTCCGTCAAAACGAAGCATTTGACTGGGTTCCGTACGTTTTATTCAGATGAAAATCAGAAATCAGCTGCAGTTGCTTTGGTTCCTGCGGACACAGCTTCTATTCCGTTTATGGAGGAAGAGTGGCAAGTGTGGTACCAGAATGCGTCCCTCACGTATCCGGGATTGTCTGTCACTATGACTTCAAAGACTGTGGTTGACAAAGATACTGGCTTGCTTTCGTTGGGTTTTCCAACGTCGGTTATGCAAGATGCAAAGTATGTCATTCCTTTTGTTACCCTAATCGATGGCACGCACGTTAGCTTCAAAGATATCGTTCCCATGGATGAATTGATAGCGCTGAACAAGGAGGTAAATGGCTTGGTTCATCGCATGTTTGGTGCTTCTTCGATCGAGCTTCGCGCATATAAAAGACTGAAAGATGTCGTTCACGTGTTTAACGATAAGGGAAAGGAGGATATAGCCGAAGTCACGCATCTTTCGAGCTCAGATATGAAGATTCAAGATAAAACCACCGTACCTGTCAACGGCTTTGTCCGCTTTGCACCGCAACGAACTCAAGGATTCGCCTGCGGATTACAGTTCGCAACGATTTTAGCCTACAAAGGGCAAGAGTGCGATTTTGATGAGCTTCACGAGTGCAGCCCGAGAGGATACAAATATGAAGCGAATCCAGATTCATATGAAGCCGACGAGTTGGGTCACTTTGAATTTTCCCTTTCTCCAGGGACCACGTGGGCAATCGTTGCCAAATATGATGGACACGATATTTGTTTTGGTGGCGATTCTATCGAGGCCAAGGCGTGCGAGAAGAAAAATATCACTGACGTGACTTTCCATCCAACCACGAATACCGCTTACGACGTTCAGAGAACTGAGATTAGCATGGGTGAAGGAGATAATTACACGACGAACGTGTTCTTCGAGCTTGTTGGTGTTGAAGGAGGTGAATTCATGTCCTTTTTTGACGTGACGAGTCGTTCAGTTGATATTGGTTTATACGCCGGTGCGTGCTCAACAGAGTACAAAGACTACACTTTAGCGATTGTTCCCGCCAATGGATGCGGCACCATGCAAGTTTTCTCTGATAAGGATATACACTCTTGGCCGCTGGTAAATCCGTCTGATGAGAAATCTACGCATCGCACCTGGCCGTTCGCAGCAATGGATTATTACATCGAACTTTATCAAGCTCCAGACGTGAGCGATTTGACTGAAAGTGTTCTGTTAAAAGCCAACGTTGGCGCAGAATGCACACCACCCGGAAGTGATATGATGCAATTCTTCCGAGATCGTAACACGTTGGTGCAAACATTGAAATTATTGGATAAAACTGAAGCTGACGCGGTATACAGGTACCACGGATGGCTGTGTGCCAATCCATCGTTTGGAATATCCGAAATAGAATCTCTCAGCGAACCGTTTACAAACGTCCGCGCCGATGAGGTTTGTCTTGGCGATGATTCGAGCAAAGGAGATTTGACTTTGATGCATTTAATCGGAGTCACAAACTCAGAATATTCCACGCTTTCGCCGTCAGATGTTTCGAAGGAAAAATATATTTCGGTCCAAATCGTCGAAGCACACTGGGCAAACCCTGAGAAAGTTGAACCAATATTTTATTGTGCAAAGTTTACTTCCAAGGTGAATGGTGTTCCTACCAAGCTTGGTCTGACCGTTCAAATCCAGCAAGATATTGAACCAATGGCGAGCAATAAGTGCCATCCGAATAACGAGCCGAGTACGGATTGCGTAATGAACGAAGTGAACGAAGCTGGCTTGGTGATGTTCCCAACTGACGGGGATGGGGATGAGGATGACAACAAACAAACGCATCAAACGCATGCTTTCAGAATATCTTCGTCGACCGCTGTGCCAAATCTCGTTAGCCCGTACAGACGATCGTTCGTGGCGTCCATTGAAAGGTACGACGGGTGGGCATACACGTCCCTTCTCGTTACCCGAGAGCTAGTCACTTTGGCGTCAAAAACTCGCGGCGGAGGTGTCGATCCGAACGCCCGATATCAATCAGATACGAAGTTCTACTGCACGGCACCCATCCGTGGTTTAGTTTTCACCGTCGTTCACGATCCACCGGGGGGCTATTCGTTTGCATCTGTCTCGCAAGGCACTCGAATAGAAGTGAGTATGGAAATGCACACGACTCGCGGTGCACGCAGGAGCACGTTCAGCGATGAAACACATGAATTGGACGTTGTGTACGATTTCGAAATTGGGCCGGATGCGGGTTCAAGTTACGTGAACGTAGCAGCGAAAGTTGGCGGCACAGGTTTTCCAACCATTCACATGCGCCAACACACGACAACGCACACGGATTACATTGGACCAGAAGTATCGGCAAGCGCAACCACGGATCGTGGATGGGACTTCCATATGGTTTTGGATCGAGATCTTCAATCAAGTGCTGATCCTGGTATTCCCGGTAGGCCTGGAGACACTTTACTCGGTGGGGGCTTCGAAATCGTCTACATTCGCATAGATACGGTCGATATCCGGCCGCAAGAAGAAGAATCAAGTAGTAGTTCGCAAGGAACCTCACAAGTCAATGAAGACGGTGAAAGTGGTCCACCGAAGTGCTTAGAGGTAATTCCTGAGATTCAATGGCTCCCGCGGAAACCTACGAGTTATGTCATGGAGATCTACACGATTGAATATCACATATTACCAGAGCTCCAGGGTTTGATCGCAGAATGCGACAACGAGAATTCCATCCTCACAGACGCAGAAATGGGAGACAAATCGAACCAAGAGATTAAGGAGGTATGGAGGGCGAGATTAACTCAAAGTCTGGACGACTGGAAAAGAACTATTGAGTGGTCGTCGCCTGATTTCAACCCGGAAGGCTTGAATGCGTTGTCAAAGAGTGAGAAAAAAGCGAAACTCGACGAAATTGCTGCGCGATGGGACGCTGCATCTGCTTCGTTGAACTCGATCGATGCATTGATGGGGAAGGCAATGCAGCCTCGCATAGATGATGCGTATGGCATGTATACTCAGAACAAAGAATTGTCTAATAACACCGCTGATGTGGATTGGAATGATCTCTCTTTCGTTTGGGATAGAATCAAGGATGAAAACTTACCAGTCAAAGGTATACCACCAATTCGTCGTCAGGATGAATATAATCCCTACGATGGTTGGACAGCGAACCGTAAAGCTGCAGGCTTGGATAATCCATTTCAGCAAAACTTATTAGGATTGATTGCAGTAATCACCGGTATCGATATCGCAAAAATCCTATTAATGCAAGATAGCATTAAGAATCCCAACCCTCACGGATACATGGAAACTGAAGCATTAGTCAACATTGTTGCAGGTAAAGACGTTCCCTCTGAAGAGTACACAGGGAACGATTTCATGGCGAGTATGTATGACGAGCTCATGAACATGGCCGGCCAGATACAAAAGAAGATTGACCAGGCGAAAGCTGTGGCAAATATCATCCCAGGCGCAAAGGAGATCTTGCCAAAGCTGACGAATCCTGACATGTCGACTGACGAAATGAGCGAGGTATATAATAGCGATCTCGTGCAAGGCGTCGTATCGCTGATTCCATCTGCAAGTGCTGGGCTTGGTAGAGCTGGTTTCGATGAAGCAGACTTGGGCGGCTTTTTTGATGCGGCGAAGGATTTCGCAGAACAGCAGTTGCGCAATATGTTTGATAAAGCTTTGGCATCGGGAAAACTAGACTCGCTGTTACCGGAAGGCATCGATCTGAACTTGGCAAAGAAGCTTTTCGAAAGTTCTTTCGCCCTCATCGTGAAGGTGATAATGGATCCCACGTCTATTAAGGAGTCCGATGTGCACGCGTTTGTGGATTCTGAACCAGTTCAAGCTTTCTTACAATCCGACTTTTTGTCATCCAAGTTACCGCCTGGCTTAGACATTGCAGCCGTCATCAACTATTTGAGGAGCGACGAGTTCAAGATGATCTTGCCGCTACTCAAAGATCCAAAGAAGATTGATATAGAGGATGCGAAAGTTATCCTCAACTCAGAGCCTATAAGAAACTTACTGGAATCAGATGCAGTCACCAAATTGCTTCCGGAAGGCTTCACGTTGGAAACAGTCACTAAGTTCATGGACAGCGATTTGGTTCCCATTATTAGATCTATTGTAAAAAATCCAAAAGATTTTGATTTAGACGACGCCAGGGCGATCATCAATTCCCAGCCGGTTAAAGATCTTTTAGCTTCGCAAGAGTTCAGAGACTGGTTACCGGATTGGCTTCCCTTCGACATGATTGAAAAAATTGGGAAATCGGAAGTTGTTGATATTTTGATTCCCGTATTCTCAGAGGGAAAAGAGTTCACCGCCGAAGATGCGCATAGAATCATTAATTCGGATTTGGTTCATGATATGTTGCATTCTGATGCAGTGAAGGGAATGTTACCCGAAGGCTTCAATATGGCGCAAGTGACGGAGGTTTTGCAATCGAATCTCACAAAAATTATATTTCCTCTTTTGAAAGATCCAAAGTCTTTCTCTGGAGACGATATGAAAATGATTCTTAATTCTGAGCCGGTACAAAATTTGATTCACTCAGATGAAGTGCAAAATTTGTTACCCGACGGAGTGGATTTGGCACAAATTATAGACTTTTTGGCAACCGACGCGTTCAAAATTCTCACAGATTTGGCAAAAGGAGACAAGTTCACCGCCGAAGATGCCAAAGAATTCATTAACAGTGAGCCAATCCAAAAGCTGTTGAACTCTGACTTCATCGCGCAGAGCCTACCTTGGAACGTCAACCTGAGTGCCATCCCAGAGATGCTGGACTCTGACATTGCAAATGTTGTTATTTCGTTGTTCAAAGATCCGAAATCGCTTGGAAAAGACGACGTAAAGATTATATTGGACTCAGAACCAATGCAAGCTTTCCTCAACTCTGATATGATGACTTCCATGTTGCCTGCAGGCTTGACCTTTGGCGAGGTCCGCGAGTTCTTTGAATCCGAATCTTTTGAAGTGATTAAATCGCTCTTCAAAGATCCTTCGACCTTTTCTGCCGAGGACGCGAAAATGATAGTCAAAAGCGATCTATTTCAACGAATTTTGAGCTCCATTGATTTTAAATCCATGTTACCCGATGGCATCACGATGGAAGATGTGAAAATGTTTCTATCGGAGAAGAACTTCGATTTGATCATCGCACTCGTTGGGGATGGCGAACTCGATGCGAAGGATGCGCGCATGTTGATCGAGTCAGAACAGATGCAAAACTTTTTGCACTCTGACAAATTCAACGATTTGTTGCCAGGCGGTCTGACATACAAGGGTATTAAGTCCTTTGTAGAAGAAGACATAGGACAAGTGATCAACATACTGTCAAAAGGGAAAGAAATAACTGCCAAGGACGTGAAAAAGCTTTTGGAATCGAAACCAATCCAGATGTTCTTGCACTCTGATGCGTTCAGCAAAATGTTACCTGGCGACCTCACGTACGCGAAGGTGAAAAAACTTCTCCAAAGCGACGACGCGACGAAAATGTTGTTCACTGTTTTCAAAGGTGAACATTTGAGCGCGGATGATGCAAAAATCATCATCACTTCCGATATATTTAAGAAGTTCATGATTTCGGACCAAGTTGTTTCCATGTTACCGGCTGGCGTATCCATGGAAGCAGTCAATGATTTCACCAAATCGGACGAGATGAAAATAATAGAGCTCTTGGAGAAAGGAAAGAATTTTACCGTCGAAGACGCAAAGACCTTGGTGGGATCGAAATCGGTGCAAGAATATTTAGTGTCGAAGCAATTCAACGCGATGTTACCGGCAGATATCACCGTGGACGATTTGAAAAGTTATCTGGACGAGGATATGCTGAAAATTGTCGAACTCTCCAATACACCTGGCGCAAAATTGAAATCCCACAAAATGGAGTTGATCAAAGATTTCGACACGATCAAAGAGTTTCTTGAATCTCATACCTACCTGAAGCCGTTGCTCAAATCGCCGCAAGACTTGAACGAAGATGACGTAGAAGAATTGCTCGAATCAAAGGAAGTTCAGCGAATAATTTTACAGAAAACCACGAAATATTTCCCAGAAAGTTTCGATATGGAGAAGTTAATTAAGTTCAAGGATAGCTTATTGGTTCAGAAGCTCCTACCGATGTTGAAAAAACCAGAAGCTGCCACGAGAGAGGATATGATGGCTGTCTTTGAGTCGGACGCATTCAAAAACGCCGCAGTAAACGGCGAGAGAATTTTCCCGGATTTTTCCAAGGGTGAGATATCTACTTTGATGGAGTTCATGGAGTCATCCGTGTTCAAAAAGTTTTATCCTCTTTTCGAAAATTTCGACGCCATCTCTACCGACGATGCGGTTGAGATGATAAAATCAGGTGTCACAGACATTATTATCGAGCATCTCGTTGAGTTTTTGCCTGCTGATGTTTCGGTTGAAGATGTGAAAGAGCTTGTTTCTTCCGGAATTGCTGAACTTGTCTTTTCTTTAGTCAAGGATCCGAAAAGCTTCACGGTCGAAGACGCTCATGTAATTTTGTCATCGAAACCGGTGCAAGATGCTATTTATGATGCGCTTGAGAAAGTATTGCCCAAAGGTATGTCGATTGAGAACGTTCAGAGTTTTGTGGAAAGCGCAGCTGTGAAAATCTTCTTTCCGCTCTTGAAAGACCCGAGTAAGGTCACGACTGACGATTTGAAGAATTTCATTTCCACGCCAGAAACAAAGACAATCATCTTCGATGCTTTATCGGCGATATTGCCGAAATCATTGAATGTGGAGGACTTCAAGGAGTTAATGGAAAACGAAGCTGTTAAAAAACTATTGCCGCTGGTGCAAGGTGACATCGGCTTGAATGACTACACAGGCGAGGACTTTATGGACCTCTTGACCTTCGAGTTTGAATATTGCGAGACAGATGATAAGAACGAATGCAAAGCGGCCAGCATAAAGAACTTCGTGGTTGAAAAAGCGCAAGAGTTATTGCCGGATGGTATTGACGCTGAAATGGTATGGGAGATCTACTCTTCCGACGAGGTGCAAGCTTTGTTGCCGCTGTTTAAAAATCCGGAGGACTTCCGCGCAGAACACTTTGTGAATCTGTTGAACAATAAAAATATCAAGGAAGCGCTGATGAACATGGTGAAGGAAAACCTCCCCGACGGTATGGACTTGTCTCAAGCGGAAGAGATCTTGAACTCGAAAGAGGTGCAAGAATTTCTTCCTTTGCTGAGTAAGCCGGAAAATATTCGCTTGGAGAATTTCATCAAGCTCTTGGAAAACGACAAGATAAAAACAATGTTACTCGCTCAAGTCGACAAGTATTTACCCGAGGATTGGAATGTTGCAAAGATTGAGAAAATATTGAATTCGGAGGCGTCGCAAGCTTTACTTCCCCTGTTGAAGGACCCGACAGACTTTGGCATCGATGATCTCAGGACTGTAATGAGTAATAAGAATATCCAAAAAGCTTTAGAGGAGCAAGTGCAGAAAATCTTTCCAGATCTCACTATCGAGATGGTTGAAAATTTCATAAATTCAGATACCGTTCAAGCGATCATGCCGCTGTTCAAAAATCCCGAAAATTTCACCATCGATGATTTGAAGGAAATCATCTCATCAGACGAGGTGAAAGGTTTGATTTACGATAAAATCCAGCCATTGTTGCCAGAGGGTTTGGACTTGAAAGAAGCGGAAAAACTGTTGGACAACGAAGCGATCAAACCTTTCTTGGCATTATTCGAAACTCCAAAGGACTTCAAACTCGACGATGTGAAGGCGTTGCTGATGAATGAAGACATACAAGTAGCGTTATTCGAGCAACTCAAAAAGTTGATTATTCGCTTCTTTGGCGGAGCAGCGAATAAGAGTGGTTCGCTTGGAAAGCACGAAAAGGCTCCGTCAATTCACTTGGATGGTAAGCATGCAGCTCTCGGCGACGAAGAAGCGGGCGACATTATTGGCTGGTTAGAGTCTGATACAGTACAAACCCTGATGCCGCTTTTGACGGATGGCGACAACGTTGGGGCTGATGATCTGACAAAAATTCTTGAAAGCAAAGATATTCAAGGAGCGATCCTTTCTTCGGTGACGGTTGCGATGAGTGACACATTACCTCCAGGTATCACAGCTGAAACAATCGAGAAGCTCCTAGCAATGGGCCCTATAATTGAAAAAGTTGTCAAAGATCCATTCTCATTGTCGGGAGATGAAATGAAACAAATACTGGAGATGGTGGGTACGGTAGATTTATCTGGTGTAGAAGCTGGAACTGAAGTGCAGGAACTTTTCGATGCAATCAACTCGGGGAAGAAAGTGACAGAAACGCACAGCAAATCGGGTGGCGACACCGACTTCTCGATCGGGAAAGCTTTCGGCATTGGTGCCGATCCTGGAGAGTATGAAAAAACTTGCCAGGGAAAATGTGATAAGGAGAAAGGCTGCAGTCCATCGTCTAATAACAAAGAGTGCTTTGAGTGCTATAACACGTGCAAAGGGATGGCAAATACCGTCGCGATTATCAACAAGGTTGTGGATAACTGGGAATCACACATCAAACCGTTGTTGGAGAAGTTGGGTATCGACGTGGATCAGTTCCTTTCGGAAGCAGATATGACGCCTTCGAAGGAAAAAGCAAAACCACATCCTGAACGTTGGGAGCCTCGAGCAGAGTTCGGTTTATCAAGCTACGACGTTTCATTCGCCGGTTTCGAAGGTGCAAACGTTTTTAAATCTACGGAAGATTCACACTCGTACGGCATCTTCAGCAGAGGAATGAATAGAGTCAGCGAGTCTAATATGTTCGATAGTTCTGGGATGAATGTTAATCCCGACTTTGTCACAAAAGGATACGCAGAAGATTTCATAGATGCCTCAATGTTTGGATCAAAAGCAGACTTTTCATTCAGTGGCGGAATTGGTGTAGATCCCAAGAAAGATCCCATGCCGAAAGGAAAGAGCCAAGATATTTACCTGACGTTTTCAGGCGGCGGTCACGTGTTGGAGTTCACCTCGAGCATTGAAGATCGCATCGATGGTATGGGATACGGTTGGAATTTTAAAGCAGATGCCGAAGCAAAAACAGACGTGGACATGGAGTTTGAGATTATGATTATAGAAGGCAAGATGGATCAAACGACGCTATATGGAAAAAATGCCGGTATTGAGCACGTCATGGCGTGGGCGAAATATGGAGAGCTTTCAACCACGTATTCTCTAGGTGATTCAGATCCGTTTGATAAGTTTGTCATCAAAGTTGCCACGGATAAGCGATTCGGCACTCCAATATTCAAAACTATCGGAGGCGCCTCGAAGTGCCCGGCAGAGCCGAACACCATGTGGAGAGAATCTGGGATAATTTTAACGACTCTGGCGTCTCCTGGTATGAACAACAAGTTCGTTTCGCCTCAGTCCTCGGCACTTTTTGACGTCATCATCACGAATGAATCGCCATACCGAGAAAGCGTTGACTACGGTCTCGTGGTCATGAGCGGGAAGCAATACGTGGGTGACTTTGGCGGCAACATGCTCGACCTCAAATTCAGAATCAACGGTGAATATGTTCGACCGTATGGTGAGATGTTACCGTTACGAAACATTCAATCTGTTGATGATGAAGGTAGTCTCAAATATACGCGTTTGGCTCTTGAAATCGAGAGAGGCAGATTTGGCCACGAGTACACGAGTATTGGCTTGAAGCTGGTTTCCGAGTGCGAATCTGATATCGCCAGGAAAAATGCGCTTTACCGGGAACCGTTGGCTTCCAACGATGCGTTCTTAGGTGATTTCAAGTGGGAGCGCGAATGCCCAAAGGTTGATTGGGATGTAACCACGTACAACAGATTCTTACATTACACTGCGAGCAAAAACACGGGGCCCTATATCAACATGACTTTATTGAACCCGGACCCTCTGAATTTGTGGTCAAAAGATTACAAAGAAGGTGATACTAAGAAAACGAATCACCTGGTTCATCCTAACTTGGAATTTGTGAGAGTGCAATGGAGAACTTCGGGCAAGGGTGAATGGATAAACGCATGGGAAATGGTTGGAAAGGAAACAAACATTTGGAAGAACGATATCGAAGACGTCGATGTCCAGTGCGAGTCTGCGCGCGGGCAAGGATGTTCTTTCAAGTGGAACATCGAACGTCAATACTTCTTAAACGGACTTAAAGACGGCGCGTATGAGATCAGAGCGAAAGCGTTCTGTTCTGGGTACGACTCGTTTGCGCCGATGGAGGTGAAAGGGTCCGAAACGGCTGAGAATCTGAACCTTGTGGTTGATGTTGTTGCGCCAGTTGTGACGGAAACGTCGACCGTAGATCATGCGTTTAGAATTAACTATCCCGAGCCAATAGTTTGTCCGCTACTCAGCTTGGAACACATGACGTACGAAATTAAGCTCGTCGAGACGTGTGCGGGTGTTGCAGTTGCGAGTGGAGAAGTCGCTATCAAGGATGTTTATTTTGATTACAAGTTTGTCTGCTTTATGGAGAAAGGCTCCCTCGTCGTAGAGTTCCCGCAAGAGGCAAATGGAGTGTATGAAGTTACAGTCAACGCCGATGATATGGGTCCAAAAATTATGGACGCCGGAGGTAACACCGTTCCAAAACAAACGCTTGCTACCACGATAGGTTGCAGCAATACGGGTAATCGCAAAGGCGCAAGTAGGAGTGATGCCAAAGCAAACATGGGCACGGCGACTGCAAAGACAAAAGAAAATAAGCACGAGTTGAATTCTTCGTCTCTGAAAACACACAGAAATACACGCGCATCTAGTCTTGGCGAAGCGGAGGTGAAAGTACCTGCTTCTTCTCCGTGGGTCGTTTCTACGACGACGGTATTCGTTGCATTCGTCATCGCGACGCTTTCGCTGTACACCGTCAGGTTGACGCAAAAACTCCGTGACGTTGAAGCCAAGTATAGTAGCGAAGGCGACAGCATGTTGCGCGGCGTTGAAAGTGCGTCGGAAAATTTGCATCGACACTCGTACGGTGCCATTTTATAAAATAGATAGATATAGTATTGTGGGCGTTGTTTAGAGCACAAACACCGCGCTTTTTAAACTTTAGAAACTACAAAATTTAAAGATTTTCCTCTCTTCTACTCTCCGAGCTCGAGCTGCCCCGCTGCGCTTCTACGTACCTTTTTTTTTTTCTTTCTCCCGTCTTCCCGCTTCACTCAAACTGGCGCGTTCTGCAACAAAAGAACGTCGCACAGACTCACGCGCACGCAAGCGCACACCAGAACGCA
>Ga0255774_10001297_pt1 | contig 20723 bp, 20 predicted proteins | sample 101ome_17_FD_179972 | JGI IMG/M metagenome (GOLD analysis project Ga0255774, IMG submission 179972) | Coastal salt marsh microbial communities from the Groves Creek Marsh, Skidaway Island, Georgia - 101407AT metaG (version 2) | ecosystem: Environmental > Aquatic > Marine > Intertidal zone >...
TTGATCGACTCCGCGCCTGGGAACGGCGCTATGCGGTGGTTGAAACGCGCCGCACCGAGTCCCTGGGCCGCATCTATTCCCGGGACGACGTCGAACGGCTGACCATGATCAAACAGCTCGTGGACCTCGGAAACCCGATCTCCTCCGTGGCCAACCTAACCGATAGCCAGCTCCGGGAACGCCTCCAGCAAGACAACCGTTCCCGCCAGCAGGTCCAGCAATTTGCCACGCGGCCGGTCCGGGCAGCGGTCTTCGGATCCACCCTCGCGGCCTATCTCGATGCCGCGGGGGAGCGTCTCGAGGGGCTGAGCCTCATTGGCGCCTTCCGCAACTACAGCGATTTCGAGCGCGCCCTACCCTCCCTCGCGCCGGACGTCCTGATTCTCGAATACGCCGGGGTCTACGAGGAAACGGTGCAGGAGGTGGCCGGGCTCATGAAGCGCGCCGGGACGCAACGCTCTGTGGTCGTAGCTGGCTTTGGGCGCCGAGAGATTTTCGATGCGCTGAAGGCTGAAGGGGTGATGATCCTTCGCTCGCCGGTCTCCCTTGAGGAGCTCGCCCTGGCCTGCCGCTTCGAGGGCGAAAGCGCCCCGGAACCGAGCGCCTTTGATGAGGGACTCCGCCCGGAGCTGGGCGACGCCATCCCGCCCCGCCGCTTCGACGATGATGATCTCGTGCGCTTGGCGGGCCTGTCTCGCTCCGTGGAATGCGAGTGCCCGGAGCACCTCATCACGTTGATCGGCAGCCTCACGGCCTTCGAGGCTTACAGCGCCAGCTGTAAAAGCCGCAATCCCACGGACGCAGCGCTTCACGCCTATCTTCATCGCGTCACCGCCCACGCCCGCGCCCTCATGGAAGAAGCGCTGGAAAACGTGGCGGAAGTCGAGGGGATGATCCAGTAAGGGAGGCCGCCTGTCATGGACAGGCGACTTAAGCCGAGCTTTGTCCACCCGACGAACGGCCCCTTGTCCGGGGGTTGACCAACCTTCGTCCAGGGCGTAAATTTGACCCCAGCTGGACATGCCACGCATGTTCAGCTCGGTTTAGGCGTGGGGCGGTTCGACTCTCTCCCCCTCCCCCCTCGATTGCGGACCGTCACGCTTCACACGCCGTTTACCCTCCCGCGCCGGCGCAAGCCGGCGCGGGAAAAAAACCCTCCACAGCCCTTTTCTTCCCGGCGCTCTCCTAGGGTTTCAGCAAGCTCAAGAGGTCGTATTCGAGCTCTCCCACGCGCCGGCCGCTCATGGCCATGACGATATTGGAGAAGCGACCCTCCAGATGCGCTGCGGCCTGTCCCGCGAGACCCAGGCCCCAGCGATAGGTCCCCAGGACCTTCCACCAGTGAAAGCGCTCCGGGTCAAAGTGTCCCCCGCCGGCCTCATAGGCGGCGACAAAGGGCGCCCGAGGCCCAAAGCCCCCCACTTCCTTGTCGTCCTCCCCGAAGCGCCAGCAGCGCAGGCAAGTCCAGGCCAAATCCTCGAGGGGATCGCCCACCTTAGCGACTTCCCAATCCAGCACCGCGGCTAGGCCCTGTTCGTCAATGATTACGTTGCCGTTACGCACGTCCCCATGGACGATCGCGAGTCCGTCCCCCGCCCGCGGCGCGTGGGTTTCCAGCCAGCGCTGGGCGTAGCTGAAAATCGGAGACGGCTGGAGTAACTCCCGAAGCTGCTGGTCCGTCCGGGCCAAGGCGTCCTCCACCGGGGCGCGCTCGGGCCGCGCCAGCGCCGGCGGCGCGAGGGTCGGATCGATGCTATGGAGCGCGGCAAAGGCCGAACCCAGCTGGGCGGCGATGGTTTCTCCCGTTCCTTCCGCGGCCACCTTCCGCAACACGCGGCGGGGTACCGTTTCCCCGGCGACGCAATCGCTAACGAAGAGCGGACCGCCAACCCACTGGGGATCCTCCGTCGCAAAATGCACATGAGGGACGGGAACGCCCTGGGCTTCAGCGAGGCGAAAGAGCGCAGCCTCCTGGGGAATGGGCAGCAGTTCGATATCTAGGGTAGGCAGATAGGTCACGCAGTAACGCTGCCCCTCTCCACCCGGCGCCGTCGCCGTAAAAAGTACGTTTCCCCGGCGAGCCCCGGCTGAGGTCACCACGAGATCGGAAACGGTCACGGTGCGGGACAGCTCCGCCTGAAATACGGCCTCGAGCCCGGCCTTGAGCCGTGCCTCCCGGGCCTGGGCGCTTTCCGGCGCCTTCCCCGGTGCGCTCACGATGCGCCTCCCGGCCGCTCCCCAGCACTGTCGTAGCCGTCATAGCCGGGCCGCAGCACCGCCAGCTTCTCCCGCGCCCCGGCCATCAGCACGGGCCAGGCCGCTGCGTCGAAGGCCGCATCGCCCCCCCGGCGTAGCCGCTCCGCCAGCTGGGCATTAAGCGCTTCCAGGGCCGCGCGCGGCGATCCCTTAGGCACCGGCGTGTCGAGCAGGGCCGCCAAGCGCGCGGCCTCCCGAGGGAGCGCCTCCTCATCGATCAGCTCTCGGCGTACTACGGAAAGTAAATTCAGGGCCACGCGCGTGCGATAAACCAGGGGCCCCTCCAGTTCTGGCCCCACCTCTTCCTCAAGGTAGGTCGCCAGGGTGTCCAAAAGCTCCACCGCCGTCGGACGATCCTGCATCAGCCCTGCCCCCCTTCCAGCAGCTCAAGGGCGGCCTCGGCCCGGCGCACCACGGAGTCTGCAAACTCCGACAGGTCCAGGTCTTCCCGACTACCCATGGCCCCAAGGCGGTAGCGCTTGTACACCCCTTCCCCAATCGCGGCGAGGCGCCAATGGCTAAAGGCGCGGTAGTAGGCAATGGCAGACAGATCTCGCCCGGTTTTCTCCGCATAGCGAGCGGCCAGGGCCTCTCGGTCGCCAAAGCCCCCCACGGCCGTAGGGGCCTGGTCGCCCTGGCGCGTATCGACCTCGCCCGGTTGCACCCAGGCGTTCAGGAGATAGCCCACGTCGGCCAGGGGGTCGCCCAGGGTGCAAAGCTCCCAGTCGAGTACGCCTTGGATCTTACCGTCGGCAACAATCATGTTCCCCAGACGATAGTCACCATGAACGATGGTCGCCCCCACCTGCTCCGGAAGGCGCTCCCCAAGGAGTGCCCGGGCCGCGTCCATGGCAGGGATTTCCCGTTGCTTAGAGTTCTCCCACTGGGTGGTCCAGCGCTTCAGCTGCCGAGCGATGTAAGCTTCCTTCCGGCCGAGGGTGCCGAGGCCCACGGCGTCCGGGTCGATGCCGTGCAGCGCTGCCAGCACGTCGACCACGTCTTCGCCAAGGGACGCGCGGGCCTCCGCCGGCAAATCCCGGGCGCTGTCCGCATCATGGAGCACGGCCCCCTCCACAAAGCGCATGACGTAGAACGGCGCCTCGTTCACCGCGAGGTCTTCGCAAAGGCCCAGGGCCGGGGCCACGGGCACGGCGCTACCGGCAAGGGCGGAAATAATGCGATGTTCTCGCGCCACGTCGTGGGCGCTCTGGAGCACGTGCCCCAGGGGCGGGCGGCGGAGCACAAAGCGCTGCCCCGCAGCGTCGTCCACGGCATAGGTGAGATTCGAGTGCCCCCCGGCGATCAGGGAGAAGGTGAAGGGTCCCCGCGCCCCGGGGATGTGCGCTTCAAACCAGGCCGAAACGGCGTCGCCGCGAATCCCCTCGATGCTCTGCGTCATGAACCTTCCCCCCTTAAAGCGTGTGATTTAGGGAAGCTTGCCATGAAGCCGGGGCAAGGAAAATTCCCAGTGCCCTTCCCGGGCGAACCTTTAGGCCTCTAAAGGCCTGGCCGCCCGAAGCGAGATCAGCTAAGGTGACGCTTCGTTTCGTCAACAAGACTCCGCGTGCCATGTCCCAGGCCCCGCAAGAGGTTCTCATCGCCCTTCGGCGCATCATGCGCGCCACGGAGCTGTACTCGAAGCAGCTTTCAAAAACCGCCGGGCTGACCTCTCCCCAGCTCCTGATCCTGGCGGCCATTGCCCGCATGGGAGACGTCACCATCGGCACCATCGCCCGGGAAGTGAAGCTCAGCCAGGCTACGGTGACCACGATCCTGGACCGGCTGGAGCGCCGCGGGCTGGTTTACCGGGAGCGCAGCACGGTGGATAAGCGGAAGGTGCACGCGCATCTTACGGCGGAAGGGGAAGGGGCCCTCAGCACCGCGCCCACGCCCCTGCAGCAGTCCTTCATCGCTCGTTACGAAGCCCTGGACCCCTGGGAACAGTCCATGATCCTCGCCTCCCTCCAGCGGGTCGCGGACATGATGGACGCCGGCGATCTTGACGCCTCCCCCATGCTCCACGTCGGCACCATCGATCCGGCCATGCCTCAAGGCTAGGGCGGGCATTTTCCCTGCTTACCGCTAGTGGCATGCTCTCCCCTTCAAGGAGAGCCCCCATGCACCAGCCCGTACTCGCAAGCCAAGCCCAGCCCAGTGATCCCTGGCCCTTTCTTCCTGGCCGCTTCTCCCTACGGGTGGTTCGCGCCCAGGGAAGCACGCTCTGGACCGACCAGGGGGAAGCCATCCTCGATGCCGCGGGCGGCGCCATCGTCAACAACATTGGCCATGGCCGGCGCCGGGTCGCCGAGGCCCTCGCCGCGGCAACGGAAACTCTGACCTACGCCGTGCCGCCCTGGTCCACCCCGAGCCGGGAGGGGCTAGCCACGCGCCTACGGGAGGACTGGTTGCCCCCGAAGCTGGATCGCGTGTACTTCTCGGCGGGCGGCTCGGAGGCTACGGAGGTGGCCATGAAGCTGGCCATCCAACACTTCCAGGCCAAGGGCGAGGGGCAACGGACCAAAATTCTTGGCCGACGCCTGTCCTACCACGGCACCACCATTGCCACCACGGCGGTGGGGGGGCACGACGCACGCAAGGCGGGCCTCGGCCCCCTCCTCGCCCCCTTCCCTCAGCTGGAAACCCCCTATCCCCTCCGCTGCCCCGCGGGCACGGATCCAGACGCCCAGCTTGCCTATTACCTCGCGGACTTTGATCGAGTACTCGCCGCCGAGGGACCAGAAACCATTGCGGGGCTGATTGCCGAGCCCATCGTGGGCTCCTCCGGTGGCGCGCTCCGCCCGCCCGAGGGCTACTGGCCCGCCATCGCCGAGCGGTGCAAGCGCCACGGCATCCTCCTCATCTTTGACGAAGTGATGACGGGCTTCGGGCGCACGGGCACGGCCTTCGCCGGCGACCACTGGGGCCTGGCCCCGGACATCCTGGTAGGGGGCAAGGGCCTCGCCGGGGGCTACGCGCCCCTTGGGGGCGTCTTCAGCCATCGTGGCGTGCTCGACCCCATTGCGGAAGCGGGGCTGGAGGTCATGTTCCATACCTTTGGCGCCCACCCCGGGGCCTGCGCCGCGGCGGAGACGGTCCTCACCATCATGAAGGAGGAAGGGCTCGTGGCCGCCGCTGCCCAGAAGGGGGCCTTCCTCAAAGGCTGCCTAGAGGACCTGCTCGGAGATCACCCGCAGGTCGCCGAAGTGCGCGGCGCAGGCCTCCTTTTGGCGGTGGAGCTGGTGCAGAACCGGGAGACGGGCGAGCCCTTCCCCCGGGAGCGCAAGCTCACCCTTGGCGTCCTCGAGGAAGGGCTCAAACGCGGGGTGTATTACTACCCCGGCGGCACGGGGACGGTGCGCGATATCCTGTGCCTCGGGCCCGCCATGACCACCACAGAGGGGGAATTGGAACAGATGGCAACAACCCTTCGCCGGGCCATCGATGGCGCCCTAGCCCGTCATGCTTAGGGACCTTCCCCTGGCGGCCCAGGCCTTGCTCCGAGGAGCGGGGCTGCTCTTCCACCGGGAGCTCCGGTGGCTGATTCTTGCGCCCCTAGGCCTCATGCTGGTGGTTTATGGCGCCCTTGTGATGACGGCGCTCGAGCTGCTCGGCCCCACCGTGGCAGGCCTCGGGGCAGCGCTACCGGAGGCTCTCGCGGGCCTCGCGGGGATTCTGGAGCTGCTGGCCTGGCTGCTGCTCTTTGCCCTCCTCGGCATCCTGGCCCTACTCCTGAGCCAAACCTTAGCGGCACCCTTCTACAGCGCGCTGGCGCGGCGAACGGAACGACTCCTCACGGGGGGTAATCAGGAAAGCGGCCGGAGCCTAGGGAGCGAACTCGGGGCGACCTTTAAGCGAGAACTGGAGAAGCTACGCTGGAGCCTGCCGCGCCTCGCCGTGCTCTTCGGCGTGAGCCTGATCCCTGGCCTGGGCCTCTTGGCCGCGCCCCTGACCCTCTTGCTCGGGGCCTGGATGCTTGCCGGGCAGTTTCTCGACTTTACCCAGGAGAACCGGGGGCAGCGCTTCGCGGAAACGCTGGCGCTGATGAGGCGTCATCGCCTCGGGGTACTGGCTTTCGGGGTGCCCTTGGCCCTGGGGGTGACCCTACCGGTGCTGGGCGCCCTCGTGGGCGCCCTCGCCGTCGTCTCTGGGGCCGTGCTCGTGCTCACCCTTCGCGGTGAGCACGGCATGGTCGCCAGCGCGGATCCTTAGACCGGATCCCAGCTGAAGACGCTGTTGGTCGCGCCGAGGTCGTGGAAGGACCCGGCCATGGCCGGCAAGCCCTGCTCCACCAGCGTTTCCGGCGTCCAGCCTTCCAGCTGCGCGATGCTGCGCACGGGCCGGGGCTGGCTCATGAGGAACACCTCGTTACCGCGCACGGAGAAGATCTGCCCGGAGACGTCCTTCGCCGCAGCCAGGGCAACGGCCATGGTGGCCACCTGATCCGCGCGCATCTTCTTCTGGAACATTTCCACCCGCTTCTGGCTCGCCTCATCCTTCACCGGGATGGTGGCGATCATGCGGGTCCAGGCGAAGGGCGCGATCACGTTCGAGCGAACATTCTTGGCGGCCCCTTCCATGGCGATAATGCGGGAAAGGCCGGCGATGCCCATCTTCGCCGCCGCGTAGTTCGCCTGACCAATATTGCCGATGAGCCCGGAGGTCGACGTGAACATCACGAAGGACCCATCTTCCTGATCGCGGAAGTGATTAATCGCGGCCCGGGCAATGTTGTAATGGCCATTGAGGTGCACATCGATGACCGCATCCCAGTCTTCGTCGGTCATCTTGTGGAACATCTTGTCCCGGAGAATGCCCGCGGGATTGATAACGGCGTGCAGCCCTTTGAAGGTGTCCAGAGCACACTCGACCATGGCCTTGGCCCCCGCGCGATCGGACACGCTGTGGGAATCGGCAACGGCTTCACCCCCGGCGGCCTTGATCTCGTCCACGACCTCCTGAGCCGGACCCGCATCGCCCAGGGGATCATCCCCCTTCACCGATCCCCCGAGATCGTTCACCACCACCTTGGCGCCTTCCCGCGCGGCAAGCAGGGCGCATTCCCGTCCAATGCCCCGCGCCGCGCCGGTGACCAGTACCACCTTGCCGTCAAGCTGTCCCATGTGCTCCTCCAACCGTGAATTGAGCCGCCAGTTTAGTGCCCCGGCCCCCTACCCCGCCAGCGCAGGTGGCACGCCCTGCTCCGGCGCCGCGTCAATGGCAAGGTGCCCCGCAAGGAGGCGTGTCCCGGCGGTAGCGAAGCTGGCCCGAAGGCGATAGCCCCGGAGCACCCAGGGCAGCCAACCCCGGTCGTCGGCCCACATGCGCCCATAGGGCATGGCCTGGCGAGAGACCCAGAGGGGCTTGCCCTCGGCGCTTTCCCGGGGCGCGCCTTGAAAGGCCTCGCAGCGATAGGCAAAGCCGTGGATGCGCGATCCATCCTCATCCTCGAAGCGAAGCTCGGCGCACAGCCTCGGCGCTTCGCCCCGAATCCCCAGCTCCTCCTTCGCCTCCCGCAGCGCGCAGGCCCGGAGCGACTCCCCTGGCTCCAGCTTGCCCCCGGGGCCATTAATCAGCCCCGCGCCGTGGCCTCGCTTTTTCTCCATGAGGAGCACCCGATCCCCCTGGCAAACAAAGAGCAGGGTCGCGAGCTGAGCTCCCGGGAAGGGTCCTTGCAGGGTCGGGGGCGCAAGCGAGGGACGAGGGTCACAGGCCAGAATGAGCCGAGCAGCCTGGAGGGGCTGGCCCGCCCGGGGTAGAAAACCGCGGCGACCGAGGGCTTTCAGCACCGCCGGGGACGGCCCGGGCAGCAGGAGGCTGAGAGCCACGCCTTCGGCGAGGAAGCGATCCGCCCAGGCAAGCACAGCGTCTTCCGGCGCGGAAGGCCGGGGAGCCAGCATCGCGCCGCTGCGGCGACGCAGGCCAAAGCACCCGGAAAGGGGCGCAAGCCCCGGGGCGGAAAGGATGCCGGGGCACAGCTTTCCCCGGTGCGGGAGTGCACCGGGCGCCGGCGTAAACCACGCTGAGAGCGCATCCCGCTGCGCCGGATCCATAGCACCCTTCCCTAGCAGAAAGGGAAAAGTGTACTAGCCCCCGGCGGAGGACGCCCTCGCCGCCGGGACGGGCACGAGATCGGCGAGGAAGCGCTCCGCGATTTGATCCCAGCCCTGGGCCTCCGCATAGCGCCGGCACGCGCTGCGATCGCAGGCGAGCGCGCGGGTAACGGCCTCAGCCAGATCAGCATGAAGCCCTCCGGTGACTCCATCCTCCACGATGTCGACGGGTCCCGTAACGGGATAGGCAGCCACGGGGGTTCCCGTGGCCAGGGCCTCCAGCATCACCAGCCCGAAGGTGTCCGTTTTCGAGGGGAAAACAAACACGTCCGCACCCCCATAGAGCGCGGCGAGCTCGGCGCCGTAGCGGTAGCCGAGAAAGCGCACCTCGGGGTAGCGCGCCTCAAGCTGGGCCCGGGCGGGGCCGTCCCCAACCACCACCTTCTCCCCGGGCACCTTGAGCTCGAGAAAGGCTGGCAAATTCTTTTCCACGGCCACCCGCCCCACGTAGAGCAGGCGCGGCCGGTCCCGCGGGGCTTCCCGGGGCACGTAGGGATAGGCGTCCAGGGCGACCCCCCGCCCCCACACCGTGAGATTTCGCAGCCCCCAGTCCCCCAGCTCTCGCTTCTGGGAGGCCGTGGTCACCAGCGTGCTGGCTGCCGCGCCATGGAACCAGCGCAAGAAACCGTAGCCCAGGGCCAGGGGCAGGCGGGTCCGCTCATAGAGGTATTCGGGAAACTTCGTATGCAGGGAGGTGGTAAAGGGCACGCCTCGGCGCAGGGCCCAGCGCCGGGCGGCCAGGCCCAGGGGCCCCTCCGTCGCAAGGTGGAGCGCATCGAACCCGTAGGCATCCAGCGCCCTTCCAAGCCCGTAGGGCAGGGGCGCCACCTTGACCTCTCGATAGGCAGGCAGGGGCAAGGTGAAGAACTGGCCGGGCTCAAACACCCGCACCGTGTGGCCCTGGGCCTCTACCCTCGCGATGACCTGCTTCAAGGTCGTCACCACCCCGTTGGTTTGGGGCGTCCAGGCATCGGTCACCAGCGCGATCTTCATGCCGCCCGATCCGTCAGCAGCTCATCCTTTGCCAGCGCCAGTTCCGCCGCCAAGGACGTACTCGAGGGCATGGGCTGGGGCGCTATTTCTTCCCGAAAGGCGGCCACCTCTTCGCGCCAGTAAAGCAGGTGAATCTGCCCCTGATCGTCCTCCGCTAGGGCCGTGCAGGATTCCACCCAATCCCCGCAGTTCAAATAGTCGATAGCGCCGATGCGGCGCATTTCCGCGTGGTGGATATGGCCGCAGATCACGCCTTGGAATCCCTCCCGCTCGCAGGCATGGGCAACGGCGCCTTCAAAATCGCTGATGAAATTCACGGCGCGCTTCACCCGATGCTTTACCCAGGCTGACAGGGACCAGCGGCCAAAGCCGAGGCGCTCCCGTACCCAGTTATTCACCCGGTTCACGGACAGCAAGAAGTTGTAGCCGAGGTCCCCGAGGAAGGCGATCCAGCGGTGGTAGCGGGTGATGACATCGTATTCATCCCCATGGATCACGAGGAAGCGGCGGCCATCGGCGGTGCGGTGCTCTGCCCGATCGACCAGTTTCAAATTGCCGAAGCTGTGGTCGGAGTAGCGACGCAGGAATTCGTCGTGATTGCCGGTGACGAAAACAATCTCCGTCCCCCGCTTGGTCAGGGTCAAAAGCCGCCGAAGCACGTTGCTGTGGCTCTGGGGCCAATAGAGGCTCCGCTTTAGGCGCCAGCCGTCGATGATGTCCCCCACCAGATAGAGACGGTCACACTCGTGGGCCTTGAGAAAGGCCGTGAGCGCCTCGGCTTGGCAGCCCCGGCTGCCCAGGTGGAGATCGGAGAGGAACAGCGTGCGGTAGCGAACTTTCTGACCTTCGGCCAGGTCGGCAGGCGTTGACGTGTCCATGGCAGGCCCCGTGGTGAGTTTTTCCCACCCTAGGGCCTGCTGATGACACAGCGGTGATTATTTGATCACAAAATCATGACGCTGCGGGGGCATCACGGCGCACGGCGTAGCGCGCCTCTAGGGCCGCATAGAGCGCTTCCCGGTAGTCGGGAGCGTCCACGGGCAGGATCGCCTCCAGCTCAACAAGATGGACGTTATCTTCCCGCCCCTGCCAGAGCTTGTCATAGGTGCCCGCCTTATACCCATGGTCCTGGCGGAAGGCGTTCAACACGTTCTTCCCCACGTAGGCGCGATAGAGCCCGGGGAGATCCAGCGCCACGGCCCGAAGACAGGCCAGGAAAGCGGGCACGTCGAAGCGCTTTTCCCCTACGGCTGCGGCGGCGAGGGTCTCCACCGCTTCCCGGAAGGGCTCCGGTTCGCCGGGGTCCGTGAGACCCAAGCGCACCGTTTCCGCGAGGGCCTCATCCACTCGGTCCTCGAGGAGCAGCATGCTCAGCCCAAAGTGCCAGATATCCACGAGCTCCAGGCGTACCTGGGGAAGATCGCACTCCTGATGCTTCCACCATTTCCAGCCGTAGTGATCGAGAAGCTCCGCGCATTCCACCCAAATGGCCCGGTAGTAGGCGAGGCCCGCGGTGCGCCAGGCGGGATCCACGGCAAGGTTGTGCGCTTCCTGGAGCGCCGCCATCTCCCGAAGGAGCTTCAGCGCCAGAGCTGGAGCGAGGGGCGCGCTCACGCTGCTTCTTCGAGGAACTCGACCCAGTTGCCGTCGGGGTCGGCGACCATGGCAATGCGAATGCCCGGGCGAATTTCCGTCGTGGGGATGATCACGGAAACCTCCGCTGCCTTCAGGCTGTCCACCAAGGCCTCGAGGTTCGTCACGGTCATGGTCCAATAGCGATAGCCCGTGCTGCCGCCAATGCCCCCGGGCGCCGCATCGCCTTTGGGCGTCGCCTCAACGATTTTGATCAGGCTCGTGCCGCAGCGCAGCCGGGTCATGGTGCCGATGTTGGGCATGGGCATCTGCCCCTCATCCGTGAAGCCCAGAAGATCGCGATAAAAGGCCACCATGGGGCCCGCATCCCGGGTCACGATGCCTAAATCGATGCTGTCCTTTTTCAATTCCACGGCCATGGGCCTTCCCTCCCTCGTTTCAATGAAAAGCTAAATCACCCCATCCCGGCGCAGCGCGGCCCGGGCCTCGGCGTCGTAGCCGTGGGCCTCGAGTACCGCCTCCGTGTCGGCCCCAAGGGCCGGTCCGGGCCAACGGATCTGCCCTGGCGTCTCGGAGAGCCGGGGAAACACGTTCTGCATTTTGAGCCCAGGATAGGTGGGGTCGGGCACGGGAACAATGGATTCCCGAGCCTGATATTGGGGGTCCGCGAGCATGTCGGGCACCCGGTAGATGCGTCCCGCGGGCACGCCATGGTCTTCGCAAAGCGCGAGAAGCGCATCCGCCGAAAAGCCGCTCGTCCACTCGGCGATGCGTAGATCCAGTTCCTCCTGATGCTCGCCCCGAGCGGTGTGGCTGGCGTAGCGCGCATCCGTAGCAAGCTCCGGCGTGCCCATGGCTTCCGCCAGGCGGGCAAACACCGAATCCTGGTTGGCGCCAATGAGCACCATCTCGCCGCTGGCCGTGGGATAGACATTTGAGGGGGCAATCTTCGGCAGGATGGCGCCGGTGCGCTCCCGGATGACACCCGCTTCCGTGTATTCCGGCACCGTGCTTTCCATCATAGCCAGCACGGCCTCGTAGATCGCCGAATCCACCACCTGCCCCTGCCCCGTTTGATTCCGATGCTCAAGGGCCGTTAGCGCCCCCAGACAGGCAAAGGTGGCCGCCAGCGCATCGCCAATCGATAGCCCCACCCGGCTCGGGGGTCGGTCCGGATCCCCGGCGAGGTAGCGCATGCCTCCCATGGCTTCTCCGATGGAGCCGTAGCCCGCACGCTTCGCGTAGGGCCCGGTCTGCCCGAAACCGCTGACGCGTACGATGATGAGACGCGGGTTCAGGGCCCGCAGGGCCTCCGGGGACAGTCCCCACTTTTCCAGGGTGCCGGGGCGAAAGTTCTCAATCAGGATATCGGCCTCGGCGGCGAGGGTTTTAAGCACCTCGCGACCCGCGGGCTTGCGAAGATCTAGGGTCACGGAGCGCTTATTTCGCCCAATGACGGACCACCATACGGGCTTGCCTTGACCCCAGCTACGCATGGGATCGCCCACCCCCGGCGCCTCGATCTTGATGACCTCCGCACCCATGTCCCCGAGGAGCTGACCGCAGAAGGGCCCGGCAATAAGCTGGCCCAGCTCCAGCACCTTGAGGTGCGAGAGCGCGCCGGGGGCCGAACTCACTTGCCCCCCCAGGTGTCGCGGAGAGTGATCGTGCGGTTAAAGCGCCGACCCTCGTCCGAGCTGCCCTCATCCGGGCAGAAATACCCAAGGCGCTCAAACTGCACCACCTCCCCCGGGGCCAGGGCCCCTAGGGCGGGCTCTAGCTTCGCGGCGCAGCGCTCGAGGGAGTCGGGGTTCAGCACATCTCGGAAGCCCCCTTCCGTTTTGATGCCGGAGGGGTCTGGGTCCGTGAAAAGGCGGTCGTAAAGGCGAACTTCGGCGTCGAGGGCGTAGGCGGCGCTGACCCAATGGATGACCCCCTTCACCTTTTTCTCGGCATTGGCGCCGCCGGCTCGGCTTTCTAAATCTACGGTGCAGTAGAGCTTGGTCGGCCGCCCCGCCTCGTCGGCGTCGAAACGCTCGCAGCGAATCACGTAGCCGTGGCGCAGGCGCACCTCCGCTCCCGGGGACAGGCGCTTGTACTTCTTCGGGGGAATTTCCTCGAAGTCGTCGCTTTCAATGAGCAGGTGGCGTCCAAAGGGAATGCGCCGGGACGCGCCCTCCGGATCCTTCGGGTGCAGGGGCGCCTCGAACCACTCTTCCCCGTCCTCCGGATAGTTCAGCAGCTCCACGGGGAGAGGCTTCAGCACCGCAAGGGCCCGGGGCGCGCTTTCCAGCGCATCGCGAATGCAGCGCTCGAGCAGGGCCATTTCCACCGTGCCGTCGCTTTTTGTAATCCCAATGCGCTCGCAGAAATCCTTGAGCGCCGCCGGCGGCACGCCTCGACGCCGCAGCCCCGCCAGCGTCGGCATGCGCGGATCATCCCAGCCCTCCACGTGCCCTTCCGTCACCAGGGCGTTCAGGTGGCGCTTAGAGAGCACGGTGTATTCGAGCTCCAGGCGGCTGAATTCGATCTGCTCGGGCCGCACCTCCCAGGAGAACTGGTCGAGCACCCAATCGTAGAGGGGGCGGTGATCCTCGAACTCGAGGGTGCACAGGGAATGGGTGATGCCCTCGAAGGCGTCGGAGAGGCAGTGCGTGTAGTCGTACATGGGGTAGATGCACCAAGCATCCCCGGTCCGCTGGTGCGCCATGCGCCGAATCCGGTAGAGCACGGGATCCCGAAGGTTCAGATTCGGAGAGCCCATGTCGATCTTCGCTCGAAGCACGTGAGCCCCGTCCTCAAAGTCTCCGGCGCGCATGGCGCGAAAGAGGGCGAGGTTTTCCTCGATGCTGCGGTTTCGAAAGGGGCTCTCGGACCCAGGCTCCGTAAGCGTTCCGCGCTGGGCGCGAATAGCCTCCTGATCCTGGCTATCCACATACGCCAGTCCCTTTTCGATCAGCGCTTCAGCGCATTCGTAGATGCGCTCAAAGTAATCCGAAGCGTGGAGCGGCCCGGCACCGAAGGAAAAGCCGAGCCAGGTGACGTCGCGCTCGATGGCCTCGGCGTAATGGGACGACTCCTTCGCGGGGTTCGTGTCATCCAAACGAAGGTTGCAGCGCCCCGCAAAAACTTCCGCCATGCCGAAGTTCAGGCAAATAGATTTGGCATGCCCAAGATGCAGATAGCCGTTCGGTTCCGGGGGAAAGCGAGTGACCACGGCGCCCCCGTGCTTACCCTGAGCCTGGTCCTTCCGGATGCGCTGGGCGATGAAGTGGTCGGGGCCGGCGCTTTCGGAACGTTCGTCCATGGGGGTTGCCTTCGTCTTCCTAGGAAAGCGCGCTAGTCTAATCCTTCCCTCCGGTTGGAAGAAGACAAGCCATGGCAAAGGTCCCCCGCCGAGCCTTCCGCGTCTGCCTTGGGTTCCTCCTATTGGCGGGCTGCGCCGAGTCCTCGGCTCCGGAGCGACTTCTCGCCCGAGGCGCGGAGACCCACTACGAGCTGCGCCTGGGGGGCACCTTGGCGGGACGCCTAACGGTGCGCCGGGCAGTCCGGGGGAATAGCCTCTCCATTGCCATCGTGAGCATTCTCGATCCTCCCGGGGGCGGGCGGCTGCGAACGGAACGCGATTACCGCTACCGCCTTGCGCCGCCCCATGAGCTCCTTCACGGACAGCAGCGGGTCCAGCTGCCCCAGGGCGCCCTCTTCCGCCAGCCCCTGCGCACGCCCGCAACCCTCGAAGCCTGGCTAGCTGGGGCCACCACCGCGGGGGCGGAGGGGGCCGTGCTGGACGAACAGGGCGGGCTTTTGTCGCTCCGTCGGGGGGAAAGCTTTCTGCTGCAGCGGGTCGCGGAGGCCCCGGAGCTTCCCGCGGCGCCCCCGACCCTGGCGCCGCTGACCCTTCCTCTGACCCCAGGCCCTGCTGCCTCCGAGGCGGCCCCCCTGGCTCTGCGCCTTTCCGGCCCCGCGGCTCGGCTCTGGCCTCCTTCCGCGGCCCTGCCCCAGGGGTCACCGACGGAGGATGCGGTGCTCCTAATGCCCCAGGCCGCGCCTCCGGTCCCGGAGGCCCTGCGAGCACCGTTGACCCGGGCCATGGAAGGGGTCCGGGCGCAGCTGCGCTACGTCCCGGGCGCCTACCTTCCTAAGCTGGAGAATTTACCGCCGAACGCCGCCGGGGACTGCTACGAATTCGCCGCCCTCCTCCAGCTCGCCCTCGATGAGGCGGGCTTCGAGAACAGCACGCGGCTGGGCCTTGCGCTCAACGCGGAGGGCACGGGCTTTGGCCTTCACGCCTGGAACGTGGTGTTTTTCGAAGGAGAAAGCTACGCCTTGGATGCCACCTTAAACCGCCTTCCGGCGCCGTCGACGCACCTTCCCTTCCCCGATGATCCAGCCCAGCAGCTGGATCTCCAGCTCGCCCTAGCGAAAAGCCAGCTGGCCTGGGTGAACGGTTTCTAACGGGGGCGCTGAGCCAGAAATTCCACCACGGAGGCCTGCCCGGTATGCAGAGGACCCTCATCGAGGACCACCTCTCGCTCCTGGGCCCGCAGCACCTCAAGGCCCCGGCAATCCCGAGCGAGGGTCCCCGGGGAGGCGAGGCGCGCCGTGCTGTTCGGCCCCATGGACGGATTGGCCGCCTGCTTCGGCGCAAAGCTTTGGATTAAGAGCGTACCGCCGGGGGCGAGGCGAGCCGCTAAGGCTTGGTGGGCCGCTCGTCGCACGGCTGCGGGCAGGTGGACGAAGATCACCGCGATCAAATCAAAGGGCTCGGAGAAGGAGACGGCCTCGGGCAGCGCGGGCAAAGCGCCCAGTTCATAGCTTAACGTCTTTCCCAGGGCCTCGGCTCGGGCGCACGCCCGATCCCGCGCCGTAGGAGAAAGATCAAAAGCACAGACCTCCCAGCCCAGGCGCAGGGCCGCCAGGGCATTGCGCCCCTCCCCTTCCCCAGGCAAGAGAAGCCGGCCCGGGGGCCGGGCCTGAAGCGCTTCCAGAAAGAAGGCGTTCGGCTTCGCTCCAAAGAGGTCTTCCCCACTTTGATAGCGACTTTCCCACAGGCCGGCTTCGCCGAGCGCATCGTTCACAACCTACTCCTGGTCCCGACGCACGCGAATGAGACTTTCCTGGGCCGTGGAGGCCACCAGCTGTCCGCTTTGATCAAAGAAGCTCCCTCGGTTAAAGCCCCGACCCCCGCGAGCCGCGGGGCTATCCCGGTCGTGAAGCAGCCAATCGTCCACCCGGAAGGGCCGGTGAAACCACATGGCGTGATCGAGGCTGGCACCAATGATGTGGGCCCGGGGTGTGGTGGCCATATGAGGCACAAGGGAGGTGGACATGAGCCCCATATCGGAGACGTAGGCCAAGAGGCACGCATGGATAATCGGCGGATGATCGAGCGCGCTCCGTAGCCGATACCAGGCCGGCTTCACCGGGGCCTCCGGCGGGGGCGCCCCAAAGCCGTAAACCGCCCGAGACTCAAAGGCTCGCTCCCGCACGGCCCAGGGCATGACGTTCGGATCCTTCCCCTCAAGGCGACGGGCGACCTGGACGTCATCCTCCAGGGCCTCGGGCTTTGGCCAGGGGGGCATGTCGGCATGGTGCTCGAGCCCCGCCTCCTGAACCTGGAAGGAGGCGGACATGCTGAAAATCGCCTCCCCCCGCTGAATCACCCGCACCCGGCGCGTGCAGAAGCTTTTGCCGTCACGAATGGGCTCCACTTCGAGCAGCAGGGGATGCTTGGAATCCCCCGGGCGTAGAAAGTAGGCATGAAGCGAATGGGGCTCAAGCCCCTCTACGGTGAGGGCAGCGGCGCGAAGCGCCTGGGCCAGCACCTGTCCCCCGAAAATTCGGGGACCCGCCGCCCGCTCGTTTTGCGCGCGAAACAGGTAGCGTTCCACGGGCTCAAGCTCCAGGAGCGTAAGTAGCTCTTCCACCGCAGCGTGCATAGGGCCTCCGACCGTCCCAGGTGTCCGGGCGCGGATTATAGAGCCCTGGCAGGGGATGGCTAGCCGGCGGCGTGGGCCTTGAAGTGAGCGATGGCCCGCTCCCGGCTGGCTTTCAGATCGACCAAGGGCTTGGGATAGGTCTTGGGACCGCCGGCGTAGCGCCAGGGTTCGTGGATCGAACGCGCATCGAGGCCCGCCAGCTCCGGCACCCAGCGTCGGAGATAATGGCCCTCGGGATCAAAGCGCTGGCTTTGGGTCACGGGATTGAACACCCGAAAATAGGGGGCCGCGTCCGTGCCCGTGGCGGCGCTCCATTGCCAGCCGCCGTTGTTGGCTGCGAAGTCCCCGTCCACCAGCTGATCCATGAAATGGGCTTCCCCATGGTGCCAATCGATCAGCAGATTCTTCGTGAGGAACATGGCCACGGCCATGCGCACCCGGTTGTGCATCCACCCCGTGGCCGAAAGCTCCCGCATGCCCGCATCAACCAAGGGAAGGCCCGTGCGACCCTCTTTCCAGGCCGCAAGGCCCTCGGGATCCTGGCGCCAGGGAAGGTCCGCAAAGGCGGGGCGGAAGGCCTCACCCTTAGAGACGCGATCGAAGGCTGCGACCACATGGCGATAGAACTCGCGCCAAACCAGTTCGGAAAGCCAAATGCTAGGGCCGCCGGCCCCCTCTAGAGCATCGGGGAAGGCGGCAAGGAGCGCGCCCAGGGCCTGCCGCGGGGATAGCACCCCCAGGGAGAGATAGGGGGAGAGCGTACTGGTGCCCGTAACCGCGGGAAAATCGCGCTGACTGTCATAGCGCAGGGCCGCCTTGGCGAGGAACTCGGTCAGGCGTCGGTGCGCTTCCCCCTCCCCTCCGGGCCAAAGCTCGGCCGGCACGGCAGACGCCGCGGCGCCGGCAAGGGTCATGGCCTCCTCTAGGGCGGGCTCTAGAGGACGAATCGGTCCCTGGGGCCTGGGCGGGGCCAGGGGCGCTGCCGAGGGCAGATCGAGCGTCGCCAGCCAGCGCCGCTTAAAGGGGGTGAACACCGTATAAGGGGCGCCCTGCCCCGTTTTCAGGGTACCCGGGGCCGCGATAACGCTATCGGTATAGCGATGGACAGCCACCCCTGCTTCGGCAAAGGCCTGGGCGACCGCATCATCTCGCCGCCGCTCGTTTAAGGGGTACTCATCGTTGAAGTGGAGCGCCGTCGCCCCCTGGGCCTGGGCCCAGGGCAGGAGCGCCCCTGGTGCATCGCGAAAGCGCGGCGCCTCGAGGACCGTAAAGGGAATGCCCAGCGCGCCCAGGGCCTTGGCGAGGGCCCGCAGGTTGCGCTCAAGAAAGGCGAGGCGATTAGCGCCTACGCCATGGGCCTTCCACTGCGCCTCGGCCTTCAGAAATACGGCATGCAGGGGCCCCGCGGCCGCGGCGGCGGCCAGGGCCCGGTGATCCGCGACCCGAAGGTCGTTGCGAAACCAAACCAGCTGGAGGGCAGCCATGGGGTCTCCTAAGCGGTGACGCTGGACTCGGGGCTAGGCGGAGCCCGTAAGCTCCGGCCAAAGGGCATCGGCGCCGGCTGCGCAAAGGGCCCGACCGAGCGCAGCCTGCCAGTAAGCCTCATGACCATGCTGATCCCGCCAGCACCAGAGGCGCCGGGTACGATGGTGAAGCTGATGCTCGTGGGTAAAGCCCATGGCGCCGTGCACCTGATGCGCAATCTCTGCGCCCTTGCCTGCAGCCTCCCCGGCCCGGGCCTTGGCCACGGCCCAGGCCGTCGCTTCCCGGGGGGAACCTAGGGCCTCGAGCCCCGCATCGGCGGCCCGAAGCGCGGCCGCGACCTCCCCCGTGAGAACCGCCAGCTGCTGCTGCACCGCCTGGAACTTAGCGATTTCCCGGCCGAACTGCTTCCGCTCAAGGGCATAGGCAACGCTTAAATCCAGGGCACTTTCCAGCGCCCCGGCCATCATCACCGCGCGGCTCAGCGCCAGCAGACCCTGGAGCCTAGCCAAGGTCGGCGCAAGGGGCGAAGAGAAGCTCGGCCCCTGCCCAGCGCCCCCGAGCAGGAGCGCCTCCGGCTCCCCGGCAAGGCCCTTACGCTGCTCGCTAAAGGTTAGCGCTTCCTGGGGCAGGCACTGGAAGCTCACCGCGCCGTCCGGTGCCTCCTGGGCGACGAGCACCCAGCGGGCCCAGGGGGCAAAGGGCACGGAGGCATAGCCGCTCCCCTGAACCGCGGGGACGGCGATGGTCATCATCCCGTCCAAGACCTCCGGCAGCCCCGCCTCAATCGCCAGGGCCCGGCCAAGCAGCGTCTCCGCGAAGGGTACGGGGACCGCATAGCGTCCCGCGAGGCGCAACAGGGTGAGCCCTTCCGCCAGCGGGAGGCCCACGCCGCCCTGCGCCTCTGGTACGCAGGCGTTAAGGAGCCCTAGAGCCTCCAGCTCGGTCCAAAGCGCGTCCGGGCGCTGCCCTGCCTCCACCTGATCCACCACGGCCTTGGGGCAGGCATCCCGAAGGAGCCGCTCCGCCGATTCCAGCATCAGCTGCGTTGTTTCGTTCATCGTAGCCCTAAGCCTCGCGCAATCATGCCCCGGAGGATCTCCCGCGTACCGCCTCGGATGGTGAAGGACGGCGCGTGCAAGATGGTGTCCTCGAGGGTTTGCCTAAACAGCGCCGAGCCCCCGCCGGGCGCCACGAGGCGCGCGATCTCGGGCACTTCCCGTTCAAAGTTATTCCCCAGCTCCTTCACGAGGGCCGCTTCCACCACGGGATTCCGGTTGCTTTCCAGCATGCCCGCCACGGAGATGGACATATTGCGCAGCGTCATCATGTGCGCCGCCATGCGCCCAAGCACCGCTGCCTGATGGTCCGTGGGTTTCGGCCCCACTTCCCGGAGGAGCTCCACAAAGACCCGGAAGGCAGAAAGGAAACGCTCGGGACCGCTGCGCTCGTAGCCAAGCTCACTGGTAACCTGCTCCCATCCGTTCCCCGGCTCTCCCACGAGGCGATCGCCAGGGACAAAGCAGTCCTCGAAAACCACCTCGTTGAATTCCGCGTCCCCCGCAAGATTGGTGATGGGACGAACGGTCAGGCCTGAGGAATTACGCAGATCCACGATGAGCTGGGAGAGGCCCGCGTGGCGACTCTCCGATTCCGTGGGCGTGCGCACGAGGGTAATCATGTAGTGATTGCGATGGGCGCCGCTGCTCCAAAGCTTGGTGCCGTTGACCAACCAGCCTCCCTCCACGGGGGTAGCGGTCGTGCGCACGGAAGCCAAGTCCGAGCCCGAGTCGGGCTCGCTCATGCCAATGGAGAAGAAGCATTCCCCGGCGATAATCTTCGGAAGAAAAAACTCGCGCTGAGCTTCCGTGCCGTAGCGCAGCAGCAGGGGCCCGCTTTGCCGATCGGCAATCCAGTGGGCCCCCACGGGGGCACCGGCGGCCAGGAGCTCTTCCGTCATCACGTAGCGCTCAAAGAAGCTGCGCCCGCCCCCGCCGTACTTTGTAGGCCAGGTCATGCCAATCCACCCCCGCTGCCCCAGGGCGCGACTGAACTCCGGGTCGTGGCTCGCGCCAAAGTCCGAGTTGCGACGGTGCTCATTGCCGAGGGTTTCGGCCACAAACTGCCGAACTTCGCTGCGGAGGGCCTCCGCTGCCGGCGGAAGGGTAACGGGATCAAAGGTCAACGCGGTTGCCATGGCAATCTCCCAGAGCGCCCCTGAAGTCGAGGCGCCCCCTCATGTTTTTGCCCGTTGAAACGTGCGCAGGACGATAGCGACGGCCTCGCACCATTGCAAACGCTGGGGCGGTTCCCTTTTTAACGGACACCTTTTACCAGGGAGGGCCGACCC
>Ga0255774_10001301_pt1 | contig 20690 bp, 38 predicted proteins | sample 101ome_17_FD_179972 | JGI IMG/M metagenome (GOLD analysis project Ga0255774, IMG submission 179972) | Coastal salt marsh microbial communities from the Groves Creek Marsh, Skidaway Island, Georgia - 101407AT metaG (version 2) | ecosystem: Environmental > Aquatic > Marine > Intertidal zone >...
CTGGACTTGTAGAATATGTATCTGCTGCAGTTGCTGCGTTGTCATATTCCCATGTTCCGTTGCTTCCTGGTACTGTTACGAATGCCATTATTTTTGCCACCCTTTAATATATTCTGGACTGAAGTTTGCTTTACTAAATTCAAGTCGGTCAACAATCTTCAATGCGTTTGTTCCATATTGGTCAATCGCAACAAATCCTTCTTGACCTGTCACTTCAAATCCTTTATTTGTTTTGAGCAGAGTACGAATACCCTGAACTTTATTTAATTTATTTATAATCACATATTTAATATCAACAAGCTTATCGTATAAAGCAAAGATTTCTTCAATCTTTCTAATGTTTTGTCTTGAGAAAACAGATAGTGCGGCGGCTGCTTTATCCATTTGAACTTTTTTACCAGCAGGAGTCTTTCTTGCATCTGCTTGTTTTTTATAATAATCTTGTATGTATTTTTGAAGTCCTAATACGAAAGGCTTAACTGCACCTATACGTTGACCATCACGAACCTTTGAATTAATATATGTATTTACTTTTTGATTTAAATCTTCGTTCTTTCCGAACTCATTTAAAATTTTTGCATCAATTTTTCTAAACATTGAACCTGCTTCTGATAACATCGCTGTAATTGCTTTGTTCTCTTCCGCAGTAAATGTTGCTGTACCTGATATATCCTTAAAGGTTGCGTCTACATGCCAGACGCTTTTAACATCCTTAAGTTTAGTTGAGATCGCCTGACCAAAACTTGCAGACATTTTGTCAAGAGTTGGTCCTCCGTATGTTGTATGCCAGACCACTCCGATTTCCGAGTTTGATATTTTCTTACCGAGGTCTGATGATTTAGGTACCGCGTAAACAATGGTATTAGGATGGAAAGTAATATGCGGTTCTCCATCAATATTTTCTGTTTTAAGATCGCTTTTTGAATATAAGAAATCACCTTGCACTACTCCTTCAATTCCTATCTTCGACAATTCGCTCAACGCAGTCTTAAATTTTGCATTGAGGTCTCCTGATAGGTCATTATCTATTTCTTTATTTGTTTTATATAGTTTTGGTGTTTTATTAAATACACCTTTCTTTGCGACAAAGAACTTGCCATCGCTCGGGTCAATCCCAGCAAAGATAGCAGGAGCTCCATCCCATTTTGTTGTTAAGCTAACAGGTGCAGAAGTATTTCCTGAAAGCATATCGCGTATATTGCGAATATAATTAATTACGTTTCTTGTTCCTGTGACACCACCATCAATAACAGCATCCTCAAGGTGAGTCATATGAAGGTTCTGCGCAGCTTCAGCAATGTATTGATTATATGACTTCATTTACGATCCTTTAATCTTGCATAACCTTTGTGTTTAAAATCTTTCTCAACTCGTTTGTTAACCATCGCGGCAATATCATCCAAATCTTTTAGATTACTTCCGCGTTTTAAATCTTTTTCTAATTTCTTTTTAACATCAGCAAGTAACGCATCTAGGATAGCAATATTAGGAGCGGATAATGTTGACTCAACCATTGAAGGTTTAAAAGAATTAATCCAATTAACTGCCTTTCTATTTGTTACGGGTTTGGTGGCAAATGCCTTACCAAACTTATAACCGACCTGTGCAGAGTTTGTCCATTGTGTTCCTTCAGAGTTATCAAGGATTAACATATTGTTTTTAAAGAATCCTTGGAATCGACCAATGTTTTTCTGAACTGCTTTCCACATTGTCACTACTGTTGTTGTCGGTAATTTTCTCGGTCTTAATTCGTTTCGAGCAATTGCCGTATCTAAATCTGTATTGACAAAAATCATTGCTACATCATAACCTAATGATTTGAGTTTTGTTGCTTGATTTCTGATTTTCTCTTCGTCTTTACCAGTTCCGTCAATGACTAAACCTAATCGACCTTCAACATATCTTTCAAATTGAATACCAGTTAATCGTTTTGCTTTATCTCTTATTGCTTGTCCTTGAGCAGAAAAGATAGTCTCAGGATCCATTGCCAATCCTGCTTTCTCCATTGCCTTTTCAAATGCAATATCAGAATTTACAATTTTAAATCCATGAGCAGCCAATGATGTTTGACCAACCATAAATGATTTACCTGAACCTGGTCCGCCTGCTAAAAAGATTGCTTTAAAGATCGCAGGATCGTTTGGTCCTTCGTTTACAAAATCTTTATACTTTCTCACAACGATACCTCACCAGGAATGTTGTTAGCAAACATTATATCTAATCCAAGAAACTTCATTAATGCGCCGAACATCTTTCGTCCTAAAGATGCAATCTTCTTTAACATTGCTCCGACCTTTTTAATAACTGCCATTACAGCAGACTTAACTTTTGTCATTAAAGCAGAACCAATTTCTCTTGCTCTACTTGCAGCTTTCTTTAACATATCAAGAGGACCTTCACAAAGGAAATCTTCTGTTAATAAACCATCAACATTAGATAGTTCTTCAACTATAATATCTCTAAATGATTGTATATCTTCTTTAATACCTAATCGTAAAGCAGAATAAGCAGGGCTGTTTCCACCACCTTTTTTAAATGCAACATAAGGTTTTACAGTACTTGCATACTTTTTAATAATAGGATCGTGAATTGAACCGATTGGCTCAAGGTCAACTTTACCGCTTACTTCAAATTTACCTAATAAGTTAGCAGCTGCTTTTGCATCAGGAGAACCAAATTTATTATTACCTGTACTTGCTTCTAAAACTACATACTTACTAAATAAAGCATTTGTTTCGTTATCCTGATTAAGATAAGTCGCAAGCATATCACCAAGTTGTTTATTGTTTTTATCTTTTTCCTGAAAGTCAATTACTTCAGCGGTCTTAGCACCAGCTTTTGATTGTTTCTTTAGGTTAGTGACAGTTTCATTTGATATGAGTTCTGTCATTTTTGATTCCATTTCTGAAACTAAGTTCGCGGCAAATTTCTTTTCATTACCCATTTCAGATAATGCAGCTTCAACAATAGCAATAGCTTCTTTCTTTTTCGCAGATGCTAATTGAGAACCACCGCCTTTCTTTAAGGAAATCTTTTCTTTGAAATCAGAAGATGCAATATCTGTTTTAGGAGTCTTATCTCTTGCACCTTGTTTTTGCCATATAGGACCAAGGCTAACAGTTCCTACTGCACCACCGCGTCCTGTCTGAACTAATGCTCTTGCCGATAAACCTCTTTCAAAGTTTTTGGCAATTGTTTCTGCTTGTTCTTGATAGGATCCCCAATATTTCATGGCGACTTTTTTTGTTTCAGCGTCGGTATCTTGGCCTTTTAATTCGTTATAGGCAAATACAATAAGGTCTTCCCATTCTGCACCAGAAGGCATTCCTCCGCCTTCTTTATAATGAGTAAAGGCCGAAGAACGAGTTCCTTGGCCTCCTTTAACATGAATAATTTTACCGTCAGGTGCTTTTAAGAATTTTTCAAATTCGCCATCTTCCTTTCCATCAAAAGCGTCAACCTTTGAACCAGGACCAACGATTTCAAAAATGTCACCTTCTTTATAACCCATCTTGACAAGGGTTGGAAAATCTTTGCCTTTGAATACAACCTTATGACCGACAACATAGTCGGGTTTAAGTATTGATGCTTCAGCAACGAATGTTTTGAACCTGCGCATAAATTACCTATTATAAATTCTAGTTTACTTTAGTTTATTTATACAGATAACTTATCGCAGTTCTACATCACCAAATACATTTTTTCCTGACTTACGTTTATTTAACCTAAGTCCAATGTCGGTCTTGTCAAATACAGGACCGTCGTCATAACTCTGTTTCTTTCCCGGCGACTGACCACCTCCAGGACCATCAAGATTTATATTTTGCTGAGCAGATTCCTCAAGCTCATAAATCTTCATCTTGGATCGGTCAATACCGACTAGGAACCTTCGATAATAACTAATGTCTCCCCAACGATTCTTCAATTGTTTAATCATCAATTGATTCATTTCGTCGAGGTATTCTGAACTGACAAGACCAAAGATCGCATCAGCGGTATGAGTGATACCCATAGATTCAGAAGTATTAGTCAAATCAACATCAGAGTTTCCATAAGCATCTCTGTTATATTGAGAAGAAGTAACGATTGCACAATTATATTCCATTGCCAATCCACGAACCTCTTCAGCAATTGATTTTACTAAAGTATAACTATTCGCAGCAGCTGCACCTCGAACTCGAGATGATGAACATATGTTCAAATAATCAAGGAAGATAACATCAGGACTGAAGTTCTTTTTGAGTTTCAGTTCATTTAGCAAATGACGGAAGTGACCGCTATGTGCAGATCCTGTAGGAAATTCTTTGATTACCAACTTACCTGTTGTTTTTGTTTTGTATCTTGCCATGCGTTTTTCGTAAACATCTCTTGGGACTTCTACAACTTCATCAAGCGTAATGTCCATAATGTTTGCGTCAATACGACGGCCGATTTCTTCAGCAGCCATTTCCATTGTAATATACAGAACATTCTTTCCATACATCAAATGATTTGCTGCCATGTGACATTTCAATAATGACTTACCACCACCTGTTGTTGCCAGGAGGACAGTCATAGATTTACGTGGGATACCACCTTTTGTAATTTTATTTAAGATGTCAACATCAAATGGGATTCTTTCTTCTTTACGATGATAATGTTCATAACGATCATCAATATCTTCAAGAAAGTCGTGACCTACTGATTGGTCAAAGCTGATACCTAACGAATCGGATAACAGCCTTGGGATTTCTCCTTTACCATTAACAGTGTCTTGACCATCAAGGATAAGAATAGATTTACGAATACTGTTATATAAATCTTTGTCTTGACAAAACTTTTCTGTTTCATCAATTAAGAAATCAATTCCAGTTTCCTTATCAATTTGACATTCATCGGCAAATGCATGAACGCCTTGATAAGTTTCTTCATTCAAATCCTTACGATGGTCAATCGCAATCTTAAGTGCCTCAATAGATGGCGGCTCCTTATATTTTTCTAAATAATCAGAAGCCGTTTCAAATACTTTACGAAGAACGGTATCATCAAAGTAATCGGATTTAAGATAAGGATATACCTTTCGGCAGTAATCCTCATTCAGTATCAGATTCGACAGTATCGTCTTCTCGAGCATCTTGTTCCTCCACCATTGTTAGCTTATATCTTTTTTCAATAAAGGCATTGAATTTTTCATTCAGAATTAATTGTTCAAAAAATTCGTCATCAGTTTCAATATCTTTACCTCTACGTTTTGGTTCAATGATTTCACCAGTTTCAAGGTCAGTCAAATTATACCATCCTTGTGTTGCCTTTGTAATCATACCTGCTTCAATCGCAAGGTCCATCAATGAACTCCACTTTTGAATACCAGAATCATACAATACTTTAAACGGCAACTTCGCCTTTTCTTTAACATATCTTGACTTTTCAATATTGATAGTGAACTTGAAACCTGCCAAGTCAGTACCTTCTTTTTCCTGAGCCTTTGATATAATAAAGATTTGGTTAGCTGAATAGTAAATACCTGTACCACCAGAAATAATATTCTTTGGGAACAAGCCGATTTCTTTGTATGTGTGGTTAACAGCAATACAAGGAATATCTTTTGTAGTCAGCTTTGGTGTAATAATACGGAACAATGATTTGAGCGCTTTTGCTCTCGACATATCAGCAACTGATTTTTCAGACATTGCATCTTCAACTTCTTTCTTCGAAGCCAAGTTACCGATTGAGTCAATCATCAAGAATACATTATCACCTTTACCTACTTCATCCAATCTTTTAACAATATCAAACTTTAATTGTTCAACATCTTCAATTGGAATATGAATTACCCTGTTGGTATCAATATCAAAAGATTCTAAATATTCAGGTGTAATACCATATTCAGAATCATATAACAAAGCAACACCTTTTGGGTATTTCTTTAAGTAAGCTTTCATGCAGTAGAGACCAAGTAAAGTTTTGAAACTTTTTGATTCACCTGCCACAACAGTAAGACCAGGAATAAGACCACCTTTCAACGAACCACTGAATGCAATATTTACAATAGGTAGTTCTGTTTGAATAGGATCCTTATCCTGGAAGAATGCAGAATCAGATAGAACAGCGGACTGTTTTATCGAACCTGCTTTTAACATTTTATCGAGTAAACTCATATTATTCTCCACTTAATATAGAATACAACTTATCAGCGAACGCATCAAGTTTCTCATATCGGTTTGGCCAATATATGTAATCCTTTTCTGGGTTTGCTTTTAAGTTATTTAATAAAGGAACAACTGCGTCGTAAATCAGTTGAGCCTTAGCAGCGTTAGATTCTGCAGTCGCAGAAGTAGTTTCGGCTACTTGCTTTGCTTCTCTAACAACTTCAAGTTCATCAGCATCAACAGCAGTAAAACCAAAATCAAAATCAAGTATTGTGGTTTCTTTTTCTATAGACATATAATCTCCTTAAAAAGGAGGGACCCGAAGATCCCTCTCGCCGTTTCATTATTAATTACGTGCCAATTCCTTAAAGATACTAAGGTCATCATCATCGTCACTAACAGAGGAACCTACATTAGGTTCAGCTGTTGCCATTGTTGGCTCATTAACAGATGTGTCGTTAGACATATCGGATAAATCCAATTCATCTGCAGTTTCAGCAACCGGTGCAGAAGCAGTCGGTTCATCATTCTGTAAATCAAGAACACGATAGAGTTTTGTTTTCAACTCGGCATATGATTTAAAGTTCTTTTCGGAAACAATTTCCTCAAGAGAATGTTGCTCTCCCCAAATTCTTTCCAACTCAGCATCGTCATCAGACAATGGAGCAGCTGGGTCAAATTCAGACTTATCATAGTTAGGATAACCTTCAAACTGTCTAATCTTGAGACGGAAGTTTGCTCCTTCCCAAAGGTCAAACGGATTTACTGGATCCTCATCTTCGAAAGTTGGATTCATTAAGTCATTCAACTTATCAAAGATTTTCTTACCGAATTGATAAAGGAATACTTTACCTTCGTTCTCAGGATTGCCTGAATCTTTAACAACATAGATGTTAGCAGTATACTTCAGTCTACGCTTCTGTTTACGTGCTTGGTCTTTGTCAGATTCAACACCACTGTTCCAAAGTTTTGAATTAAACTCTGATACAGGATCATCCTGGTTCAATGTGGTTAGAGAGTTTTCGATATACCATAAACCTGTAGGTCCTTGGAATCCATGATCCCACAACCTTACGAAAGGCATTTCTTCACCTTGAGGCGCAGGTAAGAAACGGATTACTGCGAATCCATTACCAGCTTTGTCTCTTGTTGGTTTCCAAAATTTCCCTGCGTTTGGGTCTTGGTATGATTTTGAAGAAATCTTCTCAAGCTGAGAGTTCAACTTGTCAAGAGTCTTCGAACGATTCTTCTTCAGAGAAGAGAAGTCAGTTAGTGCCATAATTTTTCTCCTTATGTATAGCGTTATATAGCGTCGTATTAAATATCGAACCGTTCCTTAACTATTGTCTTAAAACGATTCGGCTCAAAATCCAAAAAGGGTTTGTACTTTTTAGATTTGTCTATTATATCAAAAGATACATGTTTGTCAACTATTTTCTCACTCCAATATGAAAATATATTTGATATGAAAGCAAGAATAGTAAAAGTCTCTAAACTAATCTTCTTCTGTAATAACAGAGTCATTACCAAAGGATGTTGTCCATCTCTTGATATAAAGTTTCGCTTGTATTCATCGTCAAGATGAGCAAGCTCGGATTTGAAGACATAACCTAATGATTCTATCTTCTTTCTCCAATTCATATGTCTGGCTTCGGCTTCACTATCGAGTAAATCTCGAACCCAGATGTTTTTATTTATTAAAATGTTACTTAAAATCAGTCCTTCGAAGTCATCTTTTTTCGCTAATTTTGCGAATGAGTAAGCATCACTTCTTGACATAAAAGTTTCGTAATTCGCACGAACCTTTCCATTATATTTGAAGTAATCGTAATTGTCCGTTGTAAAATGTTTCTTTAAAGCAAGGAACTTAACGTAAGCATTAAAGCTATCATCACTTGCTAAAGTCTGTGATATCTTGTTCATCTTCCTTTTTCACCATCTTCAGAGTAACTGCTTCAGTCCGAATCTTTTCTTTTAAGATTGACGACTTTTTAACAATTTGAGCAATAGTTTCAATTTCAATTCCATTCTTCTCGGAGAAGTCGACTAAAGCGTCAATATATGGAACCCCTTTTGAAATATGTTTACTAATCTCGTGGTGAATTTTATCAGGTGTTAAAGCAACAACGGACATATCAGTATTTTCCTTAGAATCTTTTTTTGTCATGTATTCCGTCTATTATACTCTAGTTTGGGTGATATGTCAATAGTTAATTTTTGTAATGTGTATAAACCCAACCAACTGATTAATCAATTGGTTAGGTCTATTATAACAAAGTTTTAACTAGATGTCAATCTATTTATTAAGCCACTCTAAGGGGGTCGAGCGGCTCGCAAAAGTTGATGACACTGAGTGATTGTCGGTCACAAAGTTCAACATGATGCTGAACGAGAGGGATACCATAAATTGGTGATTGAAAGGGCATGTATAAATGAGGCCAAAGAATAGGTGCTAAGAACCCAGTAATACAAGCTCCAAAAAATAAAACAGCAAGGGTCCAGTTTCGGACTGTCTTTAACATTTTATTCTACCTCTGCTACCTCTTTAGCACCTACGATATAACCAGCAGCTTCCCAACCTTCTAAGGTACGGCAGCGAGTCTTGCGTGTGGTTAAACCATTGATACCTTGGATTTCTACTCGAGCACAATACAGTCCATTATCATTCAAACGTGCAACATAATCTTTTTCATCAGCAACTGCTTGGGTGGCAATTCCTGAGGCCGCCAGGCATACGGCCACAACTAACTTATTCATAAGTTTTAAACTCCTTTAGTGATTTTGAAATGTGTTACCGTTGGTAACAGCCATTATATATACCGGAGTACTTAATTTTTTTCTTGATTTATATTAATTTTTTATTAAAATTGAGGAAACTATTATATTCATGAATGGAATATTTGAACAAAAGTATAACACCAAAAGTGTCTATACTTCTTCGAACAAAACTTCTTCTACATATTGATTCTTTCTTTCTTCAGGTACACCCATTGCGAGTATTGAGGAATGAAGCATCTTGTTCATTTTCTGATTACGACAATATTTGTTCTGTGCTTCTTTTGTATCTAAGCAATCTAATTTTTGATACTGAGGATTGTTCATCTCTAACATATAGAACTGAATAATGGACATTGCCATATTACAAAGTTGGTCTGTTTCGTATCCTTCTCGGATTGAACCTGCACCTACAATATTTTCAGAAAAGATTTCTTTTGCCCAGTCAGGCATTTCTCTATCTCTTGACCAAGTAAGATCTTTTGTTTCTAATTGAAACTTCTCTAAGTATACATGAGGTCGGTCGTGTAAAGGAGAGTAATCGCAAAAGCAACCTGAAATCTTTTTAGGATTCGCAACAATATCCAAACCTAAAATTGGAAGGTCGACATCAAAATGTGGAAATACATTAATGTGCATTAACCATAATTTATTTTTACCAACAGGTTCAATAGTTTTTAAATGAGCTTTACGAATTACTTCGCTATCCCAAAACCAATCTGACCATCCATTTAAATCTGCCGTATGCTTTGGATTATCAACAGGATCCATGTATGCGTCAAATATACCACGGATCTCCTCCGATAAATTTCTTAACCTATCAAATAATGGACTCTCAATCATCGTCTTCCCAACTACCCATCTTCCTTGCCATTGCGTAATTTTCTGGCTCGTACTCATCAGGATTACTTCTGTAATTATCCATGAGTTCGTGGAATAGTCTTTCTGCATATTCAAAACATATCATTGCTTCGTCAGCCATTCCATCATGTAATAGTTCTCTTACTTGTTTAATTAATTCTGCTCTGTTTTCAAATTCATACATAAGACCTGACCCAGGAACATTTCGTTTAATGATTTGTCCACCGTGAGCATCTCCAAAGTGTCTTACATATAAATGAGCAAGTAAACCTTCATTATTACCATCTTCAAGAAGAGCATGAATATGTTTGTTATATTCCACAACAGATTCAAAGTTATCCTCTATCTCGTCAAGTTCATATGTTGATTCTAATTCTTGTAAGTCTTCTTCAATTAATGTTGACCTAAAGATAGGTTCAAGTTCCATCGGAACCTCAACTGCTGACTCCAATACCATATAATTTTGTAATTGGGCGTGTAAATATTCTTGATATAATTTTGGACTGATTTGTCCTGAAAGCAACATGTCTGCGAATTCGGTTCTTTCTGCGTTATCGTGATGTTGCCTTGTTAGTTCTTTTAAATTGTTTGCCATTTGTCACCTCATGATTTAATTCATATTGTATATGAAGTTATTTATAAATAATTGCTGAACATAATTGTATATATCTCAGTAGGAGAAATCATGAATAAGAAAGTACAATTTTGTGATGTAAAAAGTGATGCTGTGAAATTCGCAGAAATGGCAAAGATTGCCTATGAAGATGGTAAGGAAGCAAAGCCACACTTCAAACGATTAGGTTATACCGGTCATAAGTTTATTGACCATGACGGAGCACAAGCCCATTGTGTTTGGAATAAAGAAGAATTCGTTCTATGCTGTCGAGGTACTGAACCTACAGAACTCAACGACCTTAAGGCTGATTTAAATATTTGGCCTGATAAAGCTCAAGTTGGTGGTTGGGTACATAACGGTTTCCAAAACGAAGTTGATGATATCTGGGAAGATGTCATAAAAGTATTTGGCAAACATTCAGATAAGAAAATCAGAATATGTGGACATTCTCTCGGTGGAGCAATGGCAACAATTGCTGCTTCAAGATTGAAAGTACATAAGCCTGTATTATTTACTTTTGGTTCACCAAGAGTTGGAAACAAAGAATTCATAAACAACTTTAAAGAAGTTGAACATTATCGTTTTGTAAATAACAATGACCTAGTGACAGTTATACCACCTTGGTTTATGGGGTATCGTCATCACGGTCAAGTTATGTATTTTAACTATAATGGTATTATTAAGAACCTTGCTTGGTGGAGAAAGCTGAAAGATAAAGTCCGCGGTATACTTACTTCCTGGATTAATTTAAAGCCTTTTGACGGCCTTGCAGATCATTCAATGGATAACTATACAAAATATACTAAGGACAATTAATGGACATTATAGAGAGATTATTTTCTGATACTCTATGGATTTATACAGCAATCCTTGGTTCAATCGCAGGTGCAGGTTTCTTGTTTTGGTTTAAAGATACAAGAGCAGCATTGTGGGCAGTAGGTAAGTTTGATAGTTTTATGGAATACTTAGTTGAGAGATGGGGATTCACTTGGTTTGGTCAAGACCCTGAACTTTGGAGACAAAAGTATCCACACATCACTCGAAAGATTGATGAGCACGAAGGTAGAATTCGTTTACTTGAAGATGATTCACATCCTCCTGTTGCTCCAGGTGGTACTACTGAACTTAAGAATTTAATTGATGCAATTGAAGCAAGGTTAGAAGTATTAGAAAAGAAGAAAAAATAAATGGTAGAGTTAACAGATGCAGCAATATCTAAGGCGATTGAAAGAACGGCAGGCTCGAATCCAAGCTACATTAGATTGGGTGTGCATCCTGGTGGTTGCGCTGGCTGGGAGTATATTATTGATTACGCTAATGAGGTTGATAGCACTGATTTTGTAGAAGATTACGGAAAGTTTAAGTTAGTCATAGACGCAATCTCAGTACCATTTTTAAACGGCTCAACATTAGATTGGGTAAAGGAAGGATTGAACGAATCATTTAAAATCATCAATCCAAAAGAGGAAGCATCCTGTGGGTGCGGAGTATCAATACAGTTTAAGGATTCATAATGATAGAATATGTATTATTGATAGTTATGTTAGTTTCCGTTTCTTATTGTATGGCAAGCTTGCTGTTCATTAAGGAAGGGAGTAAAGGAATTACTAAACCTTACGTGACAAAGAGTGGTGTTAAACATACCGCTAAGAAATCACGAGTTGAACATATAGTTTAGTAATTTAAAAATAAAAAAGGAGAAGAAATATGTTAGATTTTATTAAAGATAGATTAGGCGAAAGAACGTCTTTGGATGGAGGAGTCCTAATCGCTATATGCGGATCTATATTATTATTCGGAGGTATCGTTGAACTCGCGGCTTGGGCCGGTTTGGGTTGGGGTATCTGGACCTTAATCAAAGGGGAATAACAAATGGAAGAAGAATTGAAAAACAGCGGACATCATCCTGCTGATACAAACGGAGACGGTAAAGTTTCTAAAGCTGAAGAAGCAATGTATTTAGAGTTCAAGAGAAAAGAACTTGAAGATGCAGATGCTATGAGAGATGCTCAAAGACAAATGGCATGGTTCTCATTATATGGAATGTTAGCTTATCCTGTATTAGTAATCGGTTCTAATGTAGTCGGTTATGAAAAGGCTGCTGATATTCTTGGAGATATGGCGGGAGTTTATTTTATTGCTGTTGCTGGTATTGTTGCTGCATTCTTTGGAGCACAAGCCTGGACTAAAAAGTAGATTCTTCTTAATCTCAACGAAAGGGGCTTAGGCCCCTTTTTATTTTTCTACTCTTGCGATTCTTTGAACCGTTGTAGTATCGTGATAGTCATTATCTCTAAAGTCACGAATAGCAGTTTCTTTAACTAACCATCCATCTTCAACTTTATAATTAATGACTTCTTTTCTGAATGTACCTTCCATTTTGTCAAAGACATTTTTAAAAGGCCCATCGGAAAGACCGTCATAAGGTTTCATTGCCCTGTCTAAAACTGCTTTCTTAGAAGGGGTTAAAGTTTCGACATTACTGCCTTTATATTTTACCATTATGTATTTCCTTATTCTGCCGTATTGGCGGTTGGTTGTTGGTCAGGGTGAGTACCCTCTAACCATTGTAATCTTTCTGGGTCATCTTCAGCTTCAAATTCATCATCAGCTCCTGTGTCGTCAGGTATCAATTCCGACACAACCATTTTGAGTCCAGAATTGCCGAGTTGATTTTCTTGTACTGAATGAGCAGGAATAATAGTTGTGTTTGCTTCAGCTGCTACAATTTCACCAGCCATGTCTCCGTCTCGTGCTCGTGCCATTCGGGCGTTCTGAATCCACTCCGGATTATTTGCTACTGTATCATTATAAACATTTGCTATATGGTCAAAGAAAGCAGTACCTGCGCCGAGTGTTTGAAATTCCCAAGTTACATAATTCACTTCGTCCCAAAACGCTTCTCTTGCTGCATGATATTCTTCATCATACATATATGATTTACTTCCTGCTTGATTACGACCAATAAGTATCATCGTTCCAAGGAAGTGAGTACCATTTACAAACCCCGAGCTTAATGTGAGAGCGTATCCATCTTCAGAGCAAACAAAAAGAACCCCGTCTTCTGCATCAAGGTGTGATTGAAATTGTGTGCGAAGATATGCACGTTTTGCTTCGTTATCGCCTTGGGCAACTGGTGTATCTTCCCAAGGATAACTTCCGCCATTTAAATTATCAATACAGTCATCAAACATTCGGTTGAAATCTGTATCGTTAATTTCAGTTATTAAATCAAATCTGATTGCCATTATATAATCCTATTGTGGAGTTTCTGGTGAAATTACTGCTCCGTTTGAATATGGGGCTGTGGAGCTAACATAGTTAGAACCCCAAATCCAACTTGTTCTATTTCGGCTAAAGTCACGGTTCCAACTTGCATTTGCCGTGTATAATGTAAAGCTTCCATCAGTATATCGGTTAAACCAATTTCTTGGTAAAGCACCTTGCATATAAATTACTTGTGAGTGTTGTGTTCCTTTAAAGGTTGTTCTTACACGGTACATTCCAAGTATTGTTGCTCCTCGATAATTTGTTGGATTGATTGAACCTATCGCAGGAATAACACTTCCGTTTGAATAACCCCAGTTTGAAATTGTTGAACCGAAGTTAACTTGACCGCACACCAAATGCCAGCCTCTATGTGTATTATAGAAGTCTGCCATATCAATTGTTCCGCTTGTGGGAACTGTTGTGTTGTGACCGGAACCATAACTATGAACCCTTGAAGCATTAACACCACCTCTGTAGTATTCTGCCATGTCAGGACTGCCACTCGCACCAAACTGGTTACGAATGTCATTCATAGAAATTGTACCTGAACCTTGTAATCTACTCAATTGAATATACCTCTTTTGATATATTTATTAGTCAACGAGCAATTGAATTATTCCGTTCTCCCAATTTTCAACAACATCCTGTGCGTATGAGCTACTCTTTCCTGGCAGCTTACGACTTTCAACTACTTGACCATTTTCAAGCAGGTCGACAACATACATTGTATCAGGACCATCTGAACCTGAATCATTTGACCCGGTCACCGCTTCTTTACGGATATGGGCAGTTCTCATTCTACTCATTATTTTCTACCTCACTTTTTAAAACAGGTACACCATGTTCAGTATACCCAATAATAGGATCTTCTGTTAAGACAGAATATAAAGCAGCTGCTATAATTAAAAGCCACAATACAATTCCACTTATAAGAAGAGCCTGTGTGGACTTATAAGCTAACTTATCTAAAAATGACATTAGCTTTTCCAATCTTATTTCGCCTTTCTAATTCAATCCTTACTTTTCTTTTTAATCTTGGTCTTTTGTTTTCATTATAGAAAGCAATCAATTCAGCAGTAGATTTAGTTTTCATATATTCATGTTTTACTGCTTTCTTTTTTGTATTTCTATCAACGATAACTTGACTCATTCCAAATTTAACTGGCATTATAACCTCTTTACCATTTCGATGATTCTGTCCGCGTCAGGATCATCAAGATAACCATAGATACCTACATCGGCTTTTCTATAATCATCCAATATATTTTCCATTCTTTCCGCAGGCGGGTCTACGAAGTCTCCGTCTTTCATAATCGCAAGTTCCCACTGATTTGTTTTATAACCATAAGAACCTGTAAATTTGACTAACGATATTATATATCCATTCTCAAACCTGAATTCCTTTCTTACACCGTCATGCCACGGTTGAGACTTAGGCCACTTGGCCACTTGGCTCTCCTACTTCCCAACTGATAACAGTTTCTAACCTAAAGGATCTCCAGGCTTTCTTGTCCATTGCCCATGCTGCGAGGTGGTCACTATCAGGATTGAAATCTTTAATGACTCCACCTGTGACTCCGTTCTCTCTAAGAATTTCTTCATTAAGAGTACATGGCATAATACGAATCTCTTCAGTATTAATCTTTTTAAATACAACAGTCACTACTTCTTTCTTTAAAGCATTGACCAAATTTTGCGTTTCATTTCTATTCATAGTTTATTTTCCTTGGCGCCCTTGAAAGGAATCGAACCTCTAGCTGTCGGTTCGTAGCCGACTGTTTTATCCGTTAAACTACAAGGGCTCATAACAAATTTTTCCAGAACTCCATCCACCAATAGCCGTGATCTTTTACAATACCAATAGCTAATATAATAAATGCAGTTCCATTCAAAAGGATAAGTGCTCGGTCTTCCCAAAGTAAACTTACCCACAACCATAATCCGATTCCGAAAAAGCTGAAGTATAAATCAAGCAAATGAAATTCAGGACCTGACGACCTAAACACAATTGCTGACAATACCAAAATGGATGCAATCCACTTTACGTACCAGTCAATTTTCTTTTCACCTCTTTCAGAACGTATCATTAATTAATCTCAACCTCTTCAACAATATTTTCAGTAGGCATATCAACTATGTACCCATCAATACGACGGACATATGTTCGACCACCTTCTACTTTTTCAATTGTACCAACGACTTCAAGATTTACTTCATCTTTCAATTCGTGTACATATGTTATTTTCTTTTTACTCATTTTAAACCCTCCCAGGTTTCTTTCCAGGATGAGACAGGATAATTCTTTCCCATCTTTCCTAAATCTATCGTTAAGGCAAGTGGATAATCGTTGCCTCCATACTCCATCTTGTCTCCGAAGAAATGAATGAAGTCATATTTTTTATTTAATACTTTTGCTGCCTCAGACTTATTATTTCCACGAGGAGCAATATCAATACTTATATGTCCACCAATACTTGCGTGAACATCAGGATATGATTTATTAATATCCTCAACAATATAGAACCTTTCTTTGTTTCTTTTATCCCATTCGTAATAGGCTTCTCTTTGGTCTGCATTTGCATTACGACCAACTGTAGAAAAGTTAACCATACCTGTTCTTAATTCAATATGATTGCCTGTCTTAATAGGATACTTACTTCGATGAACAACCTGAGTCAAGTAATGTTTAAATTCATAGTCAGGAGTATAATCTTTTTTTCTTACTCGACGATTTGATTCCCAATACTCGTTTCCGTTGCAGTGCCAGATTCCCTTGACAGCATCGTATAAATTTGGACCTATTTGTTCAAAGGTCTTTTGACGGTCGGATCCAGTGACGAGATAGACATCCTGTTTTGAGCAGAAATCAATCATAAAGGATTCAAAGTCCTTATCAATTGAACCTCTTGCTTCTGTTAATGTTCCATCTACATCAAATACAAATACTTCTTTCATAATTAAACGTGGTGCCGACGGAGGGACTTGAACCCCCAACCTACTGATTACAAATCAGTTGCACTACCAAATTGTGCTACGTCGGCAGGTTTGCCTCTACTAATTTAAAAACTTTTTCTTTCTTATACCAAAGACCGCTATACATGGTTTGACGACCGTCTCCCCAATCAACAATATATCTTTTATAGCCGAAAGGTCTTTCAGAAAAGATTCTCACATCTCCATAATTTTTTTCTAACAATCTCATTTATTAATATAATTTTCCAACGTCGGCTCAGGAGTATTCTCTCTGTCCGAACGATCCATAAAAACCCACCTAGAATAATCATCAAACATTTTTCCTAGGATACCAACTTCTGCAGCAATTGCTTGTAAGCGGTGTGCATTGTTTCGACCCTTTGTCCAAACGGAATGATCGTCACTATAATTATAATACCAATCGTGCGACTTCAATTCTTTAAGATATTGTTCTGGGCTCATGACCTTACTCCTTCATCATTCGAAGTTTATGTTTAGTATAACCGCGGTTCGCGGCTTTCTTGCGATCTTTGTGCGTCGCAGGCTTATTGAACTTATTCAAGTTCTTCGCGACCGGATTTGACTTGTTCCTTTCCATCTTTTCTAAACCTTTTGTTATACTTTCTCTTAATCTTTTTAACAACTTTTGACCTATCTAAATATTTGTACCATTTACGAGCTGATGTTAATGCATCTTCTTCATCACCGCCCTTTAGTGGAATCCTTCTTTTCATGGATTATTTATCCTTTAAATTTGGCACGCCCTTCAGGACTCGAACCTGAAACCTACAGCTTAGAAGGCTGTTGCTCTATCCAGTTGAGCTAAGAGCGCTTAATTTTTAAACCTCAAATTCTACCATGTAGGCTTTCATCAATTTGAGTTGTAGCTTCCTAGCTTCTTTCTCCCAGGGTTGGTCCCAATACTTTGTATTAACATGGTCCTTACCTTTCCAATATTGTAAGGCAACATCCAATTCTTTTTTCGCAAACTGTTTGACATGGACTAATTCATGTGCCAATGTTGATATCCAATTTCCATATAATGCGATATCTAAAATAAAGGTTCTCGGATCCAGTGACTCGCAAAGTCCTTCGCTGTGGGAGTTGTCTACAAAGAGCTTGTGATGGAGCTTCACGTGTAAGGTTGTGCGCAATCGACTGATTCCTAATTCCTTACAGAAGAATTGAATTGCCATTAGGCATTGTGCTTGTAGTCCTTTATCAATTTTTCCGTCACGTGGACCCGAGATGTAAACTTTCATAACTGTACCTTATACAATTAATAAAATCATTAGGAGAACTATCAACAAGAACGCGTTCTCCCAAGTAAACTTAATGACTCCTAGTATAACCTTTAAGATGGCAAAACAAATTACCATCGTAACTAGGAATGCTAAAAGAAGAGCGGCTAATTCCATTCAGGATTAAAGCCACCTTCATCATATTTTTCTGAACTTGAATATCCAACCAACTCAGTATGAGGATTGAATTCTTCGTCAGAATACAAGGAGAACTTTTCCATCTCCGCGAGGTTAGAAGTTTCTGCTTCTTCAAGAGTGGCAGCCAACTCTAATTCCTTTTCGTATTTCTTCTTTTCCTCTTTGAGGATTTTCATTACCAATTCATAGCTTGAATTTTTCTTAGCCATTACGCAACCTCCATTTCAAAATATTCATTAACGTAAGCAGAGACAATACCTGCATTACCACCGATATGCCAATTATAAGATTCAGAAGACATAGCAGCATGACCGCCATCGTAGTCTTTCCAATTATAAATGGTGATTGGGTACACAGTATCCCATTCGTTATCAATAATTTGTAGTTCCCATTCAATGTCAACTTTACCGTCACCGGAAGTTTCAGTACATTGTGGATGGCCGAAGACCTTAACTAGGTCGGCATAAGAGGCTTTAAGATAGCCTTGAAGTGAAGTAGACACGAAAGAGTGCCTTGGTTTGATTTCGTAATTCATAACAACTCCCATTGATTTTTTCATTACAGATTATATTCTACTCTAGTTCACAGAGAATGTCAATAGTTTTTTTCACAAAATATGAAAAAAGTACTATATTTTTTAGGAATATCCATAGAACTAAAAGGAATTAACAACCTGAAGTCACATGAACATAAGCTTCTGAGCACTCATCTAGAGGTTCTCCACAAAGACAGGTATTTTCCTCTTCGATAGAAGGAGCTCCTACCATATCCCTGATTTGAGCCTCTGTATATCTCTGTTCTCCGTCTCTGATTGACTGTTCAGCCAATAATTTAAATGTTTTAGGATCCATCATAATACTCTCCTATTGTGGCCCATCGGGCAATTGTTCAAACATTATATTAACAAGCAACTCTTCAGCAGCAGCCCTTCTATCAGGGTCGGCAAAACCAACTGCTCTCCAAGGTTGCCCCACTTTTTGGGCTAATTCAATATTGCCCATTTCGCTTACCTCGTCCATGAGGGATTCGAGGATTCTTTCATTATGTAAACAACTCATATTTCCTCCTTTTCCAATTGTTTATATTTTTATTATACTCTAGTTCTGAGGGAATGTCAATAGTTTTTATGAGATTAAAACCACATTCTTTCCCAAGGTTCATAACAACCTGATAACCCAATAGCTGAATTATCACAACCACGGTTATCATCAAAAATCTCAAGTTTGAAGTTATCAAACTGTTCTTTTGGAATATATGCAACTCCTAACGATTTGTCGTAATCGTAATTAATAGATATTTGCTTTACGACAATTGCACCTTCATACAATTCCTTAATTACACCTTGAACCCTATGAGTAGGACTCAACTGATATTTAACGGCATCTCCAATACGGACACCATAGTCAGAAAATTTTTCAACTAGTACCATCTTTTTAACAACTCCTTTTTCCATTTATAGTACCATTCTAATCTATATGAGAACGAATGTCAATAGTCAATGTGAAAATAATTAGCACTTTTTTCTCCTTATACAATATATAGATACCAGAGACGATAGTAAAATAACTATTGACATTCACAATGAAACCTGTTAGAATGGTATCATAATGAATTGCTTGAGAGGGTGGTAAGGCTTGAACTCATCGAAGAAGAAGCAGCCCTGACGGCAATTAACTATTGACATTCTCCACGAAGTGTGGTATAATGGCAATGATGATGGAGATAACTAAGTGAGTAAGAACACTGAACAATTTAGAATATTGACGGCACGGCAGCATGTCCGTGAACGTATCGGTATGTACATGGGTTCGAGTTCTCAAGAAGAGATTGAAAGATTTGTTCTTGGAGAATGGAAGAAAGCAAAGTATGTACCTGCTTTATCTAAAATGGTTGACGAGATACTTGATAATGCCATTGATGAAGCAATTCGCACAAACTTCAAATACGCAAATAAAATTAATGTATCAGTAGACGGTAATAATATAACGGTCACTGATAATGGTCGTGGTATACCTCAAGACAAAATCTTTGACGAAACAAGTAAAGAAGATTTACTTCGACCTGTTGCTGCTTGGACTAAAGTAAATGCAGGTACCTCTTTTGATGATGAACGAGTTACGATTGGAACTAACGGAGTCGGTTCGGCTGCGACTAACTTCCTATCAGAAACTTTTGTCGGTAAGACTTGGTCAGGTGGTAAATCAATTGAAGTTAAATGTAAAGATGGTGCAGATACATTAAAAGTAATTAATGCGACAAAGGCAGGACATGGTACTTGTGTGACCTTTACTCCTGACTTTAGTTTATTTGAGGTTGATAGTTTAGATGAACTTGATACGATTATATTAATTGAAGATCGTCTCATCAGTTTACAAATGGCTTTCCCTGAAATACAATTCAGCTTTAATAAGAAAAGAGTTAAAGTAAACGATATTAAAAAGTATGCTTTATTATTTAATGAAACAACTATTTTAGAAAAGACTGATAACCTGTCTTACTTTATTGCACCTTCAGAGGATGGCTTTCGAACGAACAGTTATATTAATGGTGTAAATACAAGACAAGGTGGTACTTATGTTGATGTCTTTATTAATAGTATCGTTGATGAGTTAGTGACAAAAATTAAAA
>Ga0255774_10001307_pt1 | contig 20643 bp, 17 predicted proteins | sample 101ome_17_FD_179972 | JGI IMG/M metagenome (GOLD analysis project Ga0255774, IMG submission 179972) | Coastal salt marsh microbial communities from the Groves Creek Marsh, Skidaway Island, Georgia - 101407AT metaG (version 2) | ecosystem: Environmental > Aquatic > Marine > Intertidal zone >...
TCGAACGCAGGAACAAACCACCCTTCGTTGGAGGTCAACCGATCCAGACCCATCGCAGCAGCGCGATCCAACCGGTCAACGGACGGATCGTTGGAACCCATCTGAAGTTGGGCGAGTGAAATGAATGCGGTGAGGATCATCAAAAACAGCGTGAACGCCGAGAGGAATTCGATGACCGCCGTCAATCCCCGGTCATCGTTGACCAGGTCTCGACGCACATCGCTTCGCATGGTTCCATTGACCCGAGCGGGCTTCATGAGGTTGCCGATGGTTCCACCGTGAGCCAACGCGTTCACGCACCACGATGACCGTCGAGATGGCCCCTGAACCCCTCCATCGAAGCGATGAGTCTTTGAAGCATCAAGGCGACCATTCGTACATGGCCCAGCGTCAGCCTCGCACGGCAACCCTCCAGCGTCGAAGCGCATCGCTGGTCTTGCTGTTGTTGTCGTCGTCCTTGTTGGCGCTGGCAGCCGTCCCCTCGGCCAGTGCTGTCAGCGGGTCGTTGGGCATCACCGACTCTGCATCACCCGTGCCCGACCGGTGGTACAACGCTTACCAGCAAATCGAATTCACGGCCGAAGTCACGAACTTCATCGGCAGCACCAACGGCGTGGGCCGAGCCATGTCTTGGTATGCTTGCGAAGGCGATGTGAGCGCCGCAGATTGCAAAGCCGATCCTGAAGACCAAGGGACGTTCACTTTGACGAACATCCCCGGCACCACCTCCGAGAACATCACCTCCAGCGACCGCTGGCGACCCGGGCAGGGTTCGGAGGGGGTCTTCACGGTGGTCTATGCCTTCGCCGCCACCGACCAAAACGCCAACGATGACGAATTGACGTTCACCATCAACGTCACGCAATTCCACTCGGACGTCACCGTGAACAATGCCCACGATGTGTTGGAAACCATCGACCATCTTGCTGTTGTGGACGGGCAGCGAATCCTGAACACCGGGACGTCGTACAACTTGACCGCACGAGGCAGCGCCATCAGTTGCCCCTCGTGTTCGCTGGACGCCAACATGGGCTGGCAATTGTGGACGGAAGACGGCAATGTGCTGCTGGACCAAGCCTACCGGAACGTGACCAACCTCCCCAACTGGGGGGGTTTGGAAGCCTTCAACCAACCCCTTCCACCCTTGAACCATGGAACAGAGGGCACCTTCCTGCTGAAGTGGGGCGTGTTCAGCAGCATCGGCACGCCACACGGCGACAAAAACACCGACGACAACCTTGCCACCAGCGTGCTGGTCTTCAACAACAGCCTCGACCTTGAAGTCATGAACGTCCATCCAACGCACAGCGAATCGGCGACGACGTTTTACTTCGGCACCGACCGATTGACGGCCGAAATTCGGAACAATGGGAACACCACGGTCGACGACATCGCCGTTGCCCTGGAAGTGCTTTCCCCTCAATTCCAGACCGAGGTGGACGAAACCTGTGAGGTCGACCGTTTGCACCCTGGCGAAACCACCACGTGCCTGTTCCCCATGACGACCACCGGCGATGGCAGAACCGTGCGGGTGAGCCTGCCCAACAGTTTTGAGGGTAGGGACGACGTTAGGACCACCGATAACCTGTATTCGTTCGTTGCTGACATCGAGGTGGGGCCCATCAACCCGACCATCCAGATCAACAATCCCACCCGCGTCTTCGCCGCCAGTGAAACCGTTGAACTCGTGGCACGATACAGCGAATTGGCCTCACAGCCGTTGAACTTCACGTGGCGGGAAGGCTTCTACACATTTGCAGGGGAGCACGGCCAGGTGCTGTACCGCACCGGCGCCGACTTCGGCCTTGGCCACCACAACATCACGCTGGTGGCTCGCGACCCGTTCGGCGAAGAAGCGTATGCATACGTTGAGTTCGATGTGCTGAACGCCATCCCACTCGACCTCGCACCCTACCTTACCGGAGAAGCCGTCACCGAACAGGACGCTGAACACGAGACGGCTTTGCTCCTGCCGTTGCTCGGGAGAAATTACGGCATCGGCGGAGGTGCGTCCCCCTTAATGATGGTCAGCGTGAACCTCACGCCGACGGAACCGGGTGCGGACCTTGGTTTGCGAAGTTTGGACCTCTCGCTGAACCTGTCCGCCATTTTGCCCGACGACGTTGACCTCAGTACCGTCGGTTTGCGCTACCTTCCCTCGACCGATTCACAGCTCTGGAGCCTGATCGACGGGGACAACTCCGCCACCATCGCAGAAGACGGCACGGCCCAGGTTCAACTCGCCCAACCCGGCGTCGTCCTCATCATCGGGGTGCTTCCAGACCTCTCGGTTTCAACACAAAACGTGTCCCATACGCCGCTTCGAGCGGGTCAAATCCAATTGGACTTCGACACTCAAGGGGACATCACCAACCCCTACCTCGGCGGTTGGGCCGTCTACAAACTCAGCGGCGGAGCCGGCTCCACCTTCTTCCCCGACCCGCTCGAGGGGATCAACGCCTTCATTTGGGAAGAACTGACGGCAACCACGCACGTCGCCACCCTCGACCCGACCGTCACCACATGGGTGGACCCGGAGCCGCTGGCTACCGATGTCTGTGCGTCGTATGCCATCGCACCCGTTGACCGTGAGGGGGTCCCGAACATCCACATGGTCAACATCACGCGAGTTGACGGAGCCGCTGGTCTCTTGTGCGGCGATGCAGTTGCTCCCACTGCCACCGTGTCAAACTTTGACCACCAGTGGCGGTTCACCAACGACACCGAATGCTTTGACCGTCGGGAAGATTGGTCCGTTTGCTATGAGGTTGACCTCACGTGGACGTGGCCGGACCACGAAGCCGAAGGTGAGCTGACATGGGACCTCTATCGGATTGAACACAGCCCCGACGGCGTGGACCTGTCGTTCATTGAACCGATCGCCAGCGGCCTCGTGAACGATCCCGGGGCTACCGGATCCTTCAACCAAAACGGGCTTGAAGTGGACGGCATTCGGCCTCACCGAACCTACTACTACGTGCTTGCACCCATTGATCACGTCGGTAACGAGCAATTCACGGCCACGGCCTCGTCACCCAACGTCGAACGGGTGTCCATTCAAGACGACTGGTGGACCTACAACCAGCATCTCATCCCACCCGAGCCTGAACCCCCCGAACCACCGCTGGGCGTTGACTGGCTGCAGGATCTCAACGATGCGATGCTCACTTCGGAATTCCAACTCATCGGCATGGTGATGCTGGTCTTGGTGCTGTTGAACGCCATTGCGCTCCCGATGATTTTGAAGAAGAACAAACGCTTGAAGCGGGTGATGGCAGCACGTAGGAAGCACGCTGACTCACGGGCCATGCAGGACGACTTCGACGACTTCTTTGAATGATGGCGCGGCAGGGGAGATTCGAACTCCCGAGGTGAGACACCACCGGATTAGCAATCCGGCGCAATGGCCAGGCTATGCGACTGCCGCTTGACCTGCGCCACCCGTGAACTTCTCATGAACGTGACGGTCAGCCTTTGTTCAGCAACGAGGTGCCGTCAAGCGTTCAGGGGTCCCAACGGGCCCAACCAAGCTGGGGGCAATGCAACGATGAGGACCAAGGCGAGGAACATCCAACCAAGGTAGAACAAACTTCGGAAAAACGACTGCGCTGCCTTTGGCATGCGACCGTTCTCGTCAAACGGTTCCCTCGGGTCAATGTTCCACACCGACCGGCCGTACCAAACGGTGAGACCACCGGACACGAAAGCCCACAACAACGGCATGCCGGAGCCCGGCCAAAAACAGGGAACGGAGCCCAGCATCAGCAGGCCGACCACATAGGCTTTCGACTGCATCAAGGTGTGTTCGGGACCCTTCACTTCGTTCATCATGGGGACATTGGCGTCCTTGTATTCACCTGAGCGGTACAGCGCTAACGCCCAAAAATGGGGGGGCGTCCAAAGAAAAATGAGGAAAAACAGCATCCATGGAACGGGTGAACCCAGGTCAAAAACGTTGAACCCCGGAATGCTGTCGCCTGCTGCAACGGCCCATCCAATGAGCGGGGGTGTGGCACCTGCGACGCCACCGATCACGATGTTTTGCGGCGTTCGCCGCTTCAGCCACATGGAATAAATCAGAACATAGAAGCCAACGGAGAAGAAGGACCAGAACGCTGCTTTAGCGCTGGCCAACAAAAAGAGCGACGACCCAGCGATCGCAATCGCCAAGCCGAAGACCAGGGCAAAACGGGGCGATGCATGCCCAAGAGGGACAGGTCGATGACGGGTTCGTCGCATTTTCGGGTCGATATCTGCATCGTACCACATGTTGATCGCGTTGGACCCACCTGCTGACAACGTGCCCCCAACAACCGTGATGAGCACGGCAAAGACGGTGTCAGACCACGTGCGCGTCACGTCGATCAAGCCATGACGGGCCAAGAGGTCGTGGACCAGAATGGCGCACACCGCAGTCACTTGCAACAAGACAATGACGCGGAGTTTCATCAATTGAATCATGACCTTGATGACACCGGGGTGCGGTGGAGGCCCTTCGAGGTGGGAGGGCGCCGAACTCATGGCAAAGCCTCACGGTCGGGTGACCTTGCACCGGCGAGTCGAATCGCAAACACCATGGCCATGGCGCAAAAGAACGCCGAAACACCGACCACGAGGTGGAGCAACGAGAGCCACTCCGGGAAGTCCCCGATTTTGGCAAACACGATGTAAGACCCGCCGACCATCACGTTGAGCAACCACACACCGGTGGTGACTTCGGCCATGGTGACCAACGATGCATCCCCCGCCACCTTCAGGTCTTCGTTGCGCATCACAGCGGTGCTCATCACGAGCACCAAACCGACAACCAGCGCACCCACTCTGTGAATCATCTGAATGAAGATGCCGGGGCCTTCCAGTGACGGCAAAAACGACCCCTGGCATTTGGGCCAGCCGTTGGGGAACCCAACGGAACAACTCTGGTTGTATTGACCACCTGCGGAGGACGACACCCACGCACCCAGCACCAGCAGCAAACCCAACGCTGCGGCCATGCTGTGCATGCGTTTGCTGTGTTTCAGCAAGAACGCTTCACTCGTTTCGACTGCCCACATCCATGTCGCACCTTCCGCTACCCGCATGCGCATGAACTGGTACATCAACAGCGATAGGAAAATAGAAGCCAAGGAAAGGTGCAGGGCAACGGTCCAATCGGCGTTGTCGTATTCGACCGTGATGTACCCGGCAAACGCTTGGACCACGAGCAGCACGGCCGCAGCACCCGCCACCGGGAACACACCTTCACCCAGACGGCCGCTGCGGGCCAAGAGCACGTTGGCGAGGATGGGGACAGCGATGACCCCCACCAGCAACCGATGGAACCATTCAACAAAGATTTGGAAGGTCGTGTAACGGTGGTCTGGGCCGCGAGAATCAATTTCCTCGGGATGCTCGGCCCAATATGCCGCTTGCTCGGCGTCGCTCACGTCGAAGTGCCACGTTCCGAAACATGTTGGCCACTCAGGGCAGGACTCGCCAGCATCATTGATGCGAATGCTTCCCCCCACGACGATGATGAGGAACGCCATCACCACCAGCAGCAACGGAAGGACCGATGGACGGCGCCACCAAGGGTCTTCCATGCCTGTTGGTGAGAGCAGACCCCTTTTGAACACATGCCCCCGCCTGAGTGCATCATGAGAACGCGGTGGGGGGCCCTGTTGATGCTCACCATGGTTGCCTTGTCGGCGGCCCCAACCCACGGGCAAACCGAAGCGCCCCAAACCGGAGCGGTGCTGGACGTGATGATCCTCGACGGAGCCTGCTGGAACACCAGCGAATGTGAACCCGTTCGCCCCGCTCACCTCGTGGAGTACTTTGCCGCCGATTGGTGCGAGCCGTGCTACGAGGTTTCGCCGCTCATCGATGCACTCAACCGCACGGACACAGCGGTCTTGCAACACCCATCATCGCCCGTTGATGCAGCGTACCAATCGCTCTCCAACCAACGCTTCGAGACCACCTTCAGGCTCTTGCTTTATCCATCCATCGTGGTGAACGGGGAGGCCCTCTTGACCGGAGCTCGGCAAGCCCTCGACCTCAACCAAACCACGGCCAACCGTTCGGTCGCATGGACCGGGTTGGAAAACATCAGCATCGTAAACGGGACGTTGCACCACGGTGGCTTGGATGGTCTGAGCCTCACGGCATACATCACAGCCCCGAGGTTGAACGAAGCCGGTAACCTCACCCACGACCGACTCGTCGTGGCAGCCCTGCAACTGAACACCAGCAACAACCTCACCGACCTTGGGGCCGTCACCGTGCCCATCGATGGCCAAGTGGTGTTGATGCTCGAACAACAAGGCGTTCGCCCCCTCACGGTTGCCTCGCTTTCACCGACCGGTGACATGAACCTCAGCGATGACAGCGAGATCTCCAGCGAGACCAAAGGAAGAGGCGCTGATTGGTGGTGGCCGGTGATGGTGGGTGTGAGTTTGGTGGGAGTCATGGCCCCTGCCATCGTCATGCATCACCGCCTCATGCAAGCCACAGATGATGCCGAAAGTGAATGAGGTAGGTTCAAAAAGAGATGCTAGGTGGGTGGATTGCGAAGTCCTTCGCATGTGATTAAAATGGTGAAACCAGCCCGTCTCCACACCCGCTTTGAGCGAGCCCGAATCATTGGTGCACGAGCCCTCCAAATCGGTATGGGCGCCCCACTCTTTGCCACCGAGGAGGTGCTTCGTGAGGAGTTCAAGGACGAGTTGGTCTCGTTGTACGGTCTTGAGGAGGCCAACATTCGGTTCGTCCTGGACCCGCTGAAGATTGCGCTCTACGAATACGAAAACCACCTCATCCCCATCGACATTGACCCACACCTCAACGAGTGAGCCCCTCACCGTTGATTGGGGCCCGCCCTCTTACCGGCCGCTGCCGATCACGAACCGTTGGTGGAAAATCCGTAATACTCGGGGTTTTGACAGTCCGGAAGCGCTGAGCGCTTGACGAGCAAGGTGCGGACGGCCCAGAGGTCGACGAACACGCGGTAACGTGTGGTCGCATCGAGGTAATCCACCCCACTTGACCCACCTGTGCCCATGCGGCGGCCGATGGTTCGCTCGACCATTCGGGCGTGATGGGAACGGAACAGCACCATCGATGCCTCCAACTCCACCATGCTGTCAATGAGTCGTCGAGGCCAACTCAACAAGGGCAATTCACGGTAGGATTCAATGAACAACAGACCTGCCCTCGCACGGTTCACCACCCCATTGGGGTACAGGAACTCACGAGCCGATTCAACACCCGCCTCCAGCCTCGGCCGGAGCGAAGCTTCATCCCCGTGGCCAATGGACACCATGTGCTCGATGACCCCCTCGATGTGCTCGCTCATCGTAGCAAGGTGCTGTTGGGCATAGGCATCCACCACATCACCGTCATCGGGGTGCTCAGGCGAGGAGCCCTGAATGGGTGTTCGGGCAAGCCAAGCCATCAGGACATCGTTCATCGTGGGGCCTGCAGCGGTTGCCCGAAGATCACCAAGTGCACCGTCGGGCACTTTCCCTTCAGCATGGAGGCGTTCCATGTGTGCGAGGGGGTCCATGCCACCCACCCGCTGACCGTGCTCAAGACCCAACAGCACCTCAAGCTCCCTCATTTGCCACGATTCAAAACCTGACGACGTACCGAGCCGGTCTCGAAACGCCAGGAAATCTTGAGGCGACAACGTTTCCATCACCTTCCATTGGTCGGCCAGCAACCTGAAAATCTCGGTCACACGCTCGATATGATGGACGACGTTGGGAATGATGGCCTCGTCCACGAACTCCGTGTGCAAGAGATTCCGAGCCTCCTTCAACTCCCTCAGGATCAATTTGAACCACAGCTCAAACGACTGATGAACGATGATGAAGTGCATTTCATGGTTTGAGGGAGGCGGGTCGTGGCCCGGTGGACCGTCCTGAAGTTTCAGCAACGATTCCAGTTGAAGGTAACCCCCGTAGGTCATGCGCGCCTTGTCCCCGCTTGTGCTCATGCACCCGTGTGGGTCACGACGCACCAAGAACCCTGTCCACACCGTTTTCGGGTGATGACCTGTTGCCGCCACGGCGCCACCCTTCGGTGAACTACAGAGGGAATGCTCATAGGGCGAATACGAAACCCCTCCTTATGGGCGTACCTTTCGGTGAAGTGCGAGCGTGGCTTGCCGATTACGACCCATCCTCCATCACCATCGGCGTGGTGGCCTCCCACTCCTCGTTGCAAATCCTCCACGGCGCCCGGATGGAAGGCTTCCGAACCCTTGGTATCGCTGTGGGCGAGAACCGCCGAAGATTCTACCAGGCCTTTCCCGGGGCGGACCCGGATGAGTGGTTGATCCTCGACGACTATCGCGAGATGCTGGACCACGCTGAGTGGATGCGGCAGAAAAACGTCATCATCGTCCCACACGGTTCACTCGTCGAATACCTCGGCGCCAACAACTTCAGAACGCTTGAGGTGCCCACTTTCGGCAATCGAAACATCCTGCATTGGGAATCGAGCCGTGCCCTCCAGCGGCAATGGCTTGAGGACGGAGGGTGCACCATGCCCAAAGTCATCGAGGACCCCCACAACATCGCTGGCCCGGTCATCGTCAAGTACGCTGGTGCAAAGGGCGGTCGCGGTTATTTCATCGCTCGCGACTACCGTGATTTTCGACGCAACGTCGACATCGAAGAAGAATTCACCATCCAAGAATACGTGCTTGGTTGCCGATACTACCTCCATTTCTTCTTCGACCCAACCGCGACCGACGGCTACCAGGTCCAGGGCCGAGGCGCCATGGCAGGTCAAAACCTCGGCAGACTGGAGTTGTTGTCCATGGACCGTCGCGACGAAAGCAATGTTGATGAATTCTACAAATTGGGATCGCTGCGCGACCTTCGTGAGATGGCGCTTGAACCCTCGTTCGTCGTGACCGGCAATCAACCCGTGGTGATCCGCGAATCGTTGTTGCCTCGGGCCTTTGAGATGGCAGAAGGCACCGTCGCTGCCTCCTACAACCTCGAAGAGGGTTCGCGCGGCATGCTCGGCCCCTTTTGTTTGGAAACCATCGTCACGGACCAACTTGAATTCAAGGTGTTTGAAATCAGCGCCCGCATCGTGGCCGGGTCCAACCCTTTCATTGGCGGCTCGCCGTACTCCGACATCAACGAACCGTTCATGTCCACAGGTCGTCGCATCGCACGGTCCATCCGGAATGCAGTGGAACAGGGTCAACTCGAAGACATCATCTCTTGAACGGAAAAGGCGGCAATGGCCACCAGAAGAGCGTCCTCCCTGCGCCCCGTTGACGTGAAGCGAAGGCGACCCCTGTCCCGCTCAATCGCCCAAGCCTTCCAACAAAGGTGAACGTTGACCGCGCACACCCAGCGTCCACCGCAAAGTATCCACGATGCCCTTGGCGCGTTGGTACTTCATGAGGGCTCGGTACTTGGCCTCCTTGGGACCGTTCTGCTTGCGGAGGTGGAATTTGGCTCGTTGAGCCTCCATCTCTTGAACCGCTTGCTCAAGCAGGTGCTCAATCTCCTCCCAGGTTCGGTCGTAACTTGGTGAATTCTTGACCCATCGATCGTCGCGAAGCATGGCTGTTCAGCGATGCGTCGGGCGACGCATGCATGAGGCTGATCTGCGTAATCTATAGAGAGGCAAGCCGGGCTCGGCCATGGCCGTATGACCGTCAATCCTGGTTGTCCGCCAACGCATCGAGATCGGGCGCACTGGGCAACCCGTCTTGATCCGCAGTGTCCTCAACCCCACCGGTGGCGACAGCGCTGATCTCAGCCTCCAATTCGGCACGACGTGCTGCTCGTTCTTCGGCAGAGGGCAACGTGAATTCAGCCACCTTCATGATCGGATCTCCAGCAGAGAGTTCCGCGTTGTATTCCAGCATCTCACCGCCCTTGTTGACGATGATTTGGAACTTGGTAGGGTCGTTGCTCTTGCGCTTGTTGTGCTTTTTGTAGTAGTGGACGTAGACTTGGTAGGTGCCCGCTGGTGCGCGCCCTTCCTCCCAAAACACGTTTTCAACGGGTTTTCGGGTTTCCGCTTTGACATTGGCATCCACGTCAAGTTCGCCCCCGCAGGCGGACTTCTTGTTGCCACCGTGGATGCGCTCACCTGAGGGGCACACAATGTGCAGGTCCAGGTCGTTGTAGTTGTTCCACATCAACGACACTTGAACATCGGACGATTGTGCACCTTCACGCTCAAGACGGGCCTGAAGTTCGGAGATGGCCCGCTGTGCGGCCTGCTGCGATTCGATGTCCGTCTGCTCCTCAGCAGCGGCAATCTCGGCTTGGCGTTCTTCTTCGGCCTCCTTCAGTGCTCGTTGACGTTCTGCTTCCTCATCCGCCCGGTCGGGAACGTCCATGCCCGCATTCCGAAGTTGCTCTTCCAACTCCCTGCGACGTGCTGCGCGCTCTTCGAGCGATGGTAGAATGAATTCCGTCACAAGCATGATCGGATCGCCCATGGACAATTCGCCGTTGAATTCCTGAAGATCGCCGCCTTGGTTGGCGATGACTTGGAACTTGGTGGGGTCTTTGCTTCGACGCTTGTTGTGCTTCTTGTAGTAGTGGACATAGACTTGGTACTTTCCAGCAGGGGCCGTGCCGTCCTCCCAAAAGACGTTCTCAACCGGTTTTCGGGTTTCAGCACGCACGTTGGCGTCGACATCCAATTCACCGCCGCAGGCTGATTTTTTGTTGCCACCGTGGATGCGCTCGCCGGATGGACACACCACATGGAGATCGAGGTCGTTGTAGTTGTTCCACATCAAGGAAATTTGAACTTCGGAGGATTTGGCACCCTCACGTTCGAGACGGGCTTGGAGTTCAGACATCGCCCGTTGGGCGGCTTGCCGGGATTCCAGAAGTTCCTCTTCACGTGCTGCCTCAATTTCTGCAAGGCGTTGTGCTTCCGCTGCAGCCAACTCTGTTTGTCGTTCCTGCTCCCGCTCCTCGGCGAGCCGGGCTTCCTCAGCTTCACGTTCCTGTTGGCGAAGTTCAGCTTCCATTTGTTGCTGCTTCAGCGCTTCCTCAGCCTCAGCGCTGCGACGAGCCTGTTCTTCAGCGCGACGCTGTCGCTCGGCTTCTTCTTCATTCAGTTGGGCTTCGCGGCGCTGGTTGAAGCGTGCTTCAGCCAACTCTCGGTCGCTTTGACTGGCGTTGCGAAGCATGTCTTGAACCAACGACAACTTCCGGTCAAGGTTTTTCTTGGCTTTACCGAAACCCATCCCGGAATGTTGGCCCATCAGGCCCTCTGCTGACATGCCGCTTTGGATGTTGATGGAGGCCTCGCGGCGAACGAGAATGAACAGGAGACCCATGACGAAGGCTCCGCCCAAAGCGAAGGTCAGTACGTAATCGGCGGGGTCCATCAGCATGGCCATGCTGAACAACCACTTCAAACATACGACCGATTTCAACGCCTGCAACAAGGGGATTCTTACGGTGCGAGGTTCAGGCCAATCCATGCGTGAGGTCATGCTGGTGTGGGATGCAACAACCGACCCACTCGGCATCTTCCATGGCTTGACCGAGGTGTGTTCATCCATCAAGGTGCTCTGTCATCTGGAGATCGGCGAGACGGGTGTGCGGCAAGTTTTGGAACCTAAATACCAGCCAGGCAAGGGCATCGATGATGTGGCAGCGCTGCCGTACTTCGATGTGGAATCGATGTTCGAAAACAACACGCTCGTGGTCTGGAACAGTCATCCCTTGGTCCGGATGGCCACGGTTGCAGAAAACATACAGATTCTACCCCCCTATGAGTTGGCCGACGGTGAGGTCCGTATCACCGTGCGAGGACTGCCCGAAACCGTTGGCCATTTCGTCAGGATGTGTCGCCAGACCTTGCCTCCAAAACACATCAAGGTTCAGCGCATGGTTGAGAGCGGTGATGAGCTCGAAGACCGGTTGACAGCGCAGCAATTCGCCTGCTTCAAATCGGCTGCTGAGCACGGATATTATCAACAAAAGGAGGGCGTAACGCTTCAATTTCTGGCGGACCTTCAAGGCGTATCAAGGTCAACCCTCCAAGAGCACCTCAAGTCGGCTGAGCGGGCGATTCTCGAGCGAACGGCCCTCAACCTCATCAAAGATGCCTGAAGCAAACCTTTGATGGTGGCGAGGGATTCGAACCACCATGGCACCAGGCACCGCGCGTGAGAACAAGGCATCGCGACTTGAGCGGTTGCTGCCGGGGGGAAAGGGCGTGTGGATCCCCATCGACCACGGTGCGAGTGATTTCCCTTGCCCCGGACTTGAAGACCTTGAGCAGACGATTCGTGGATTGGTCGAAGCAGGTGTGAACGCCATTGTGGCTCAGAAGGGTGTGGTCGACCGCTACCACGCACTGTGCGAAGGCACCAACACCGCCATGGTCGTCCATTATTCGGTCTCCACGCGACACGCCGGCATCGATCAAAGCAACAAGGTCATCGTCGGCCACGCCGATGAAACCCTCACAAGGGGGGGCATCGCCGTGTCGAGTCAAGTCAACATGGGCTCTCCCAACGAAGCGAGCATGATCGAGCGAATGGGTGAATTGAACCGTCAAGCCCACCACCTTGACCTTCCCTCCTTTGGCATGGTGTACGCCAGAGGCGACGGGCTGAACCCCGTGGTCGGCGACGCCACCAACGGCCAAATCCACGCTGTCAGGCTCGCATTTGAGTTGGGATGCGACGCCGCCAAAACCACGTGGATTGACGACGATGCAGCCTTCGAAGCCATGACGGCTTGCGTGCCCATACCCGTGTTGGTGGCAGGAGGTCCTCGAACCGATGACACCCTCGAGGTGTTGACCCGGGTCGAGCAGGCCATGGCGTTGGGCGCTGGGGGCGTGTGCATGGGACGTCAGGTGTTTGCCCACCCGGACATGGTGAAGGTGGCCAAGTCGTTGATGAGCATCGTCCATGACGGGTGCAGTGCGATCGACGCCATGGCCCTCCACGGGTTGTGAAACGATGCAAATTTGGTTCGCAGGCTCCAGCGTGGCAGACATGCCGGAAGGCACAGACGCATTGTTCAGCGGTGATGCTTGTTCCGACGGTTACTGGCGAAAGGATGGCGTGCTGATGCTCGGTGACACCGTGGCCGGTGCAGCCCTGACCGTTGCAAGCGGCGATGCTCAAGCAAAAGGCATCGACGCCATCGGTTTGGCCGATTGGTTGCTGGTGGACTTCACGGATTGGTCGATGATTCCGCTCGAGAACCTCATCGCGCATGCTGACGGAACGCCGACAAAAATAGCAGCGATCATCACCGCCCCCATGCAGGCGCAAGGTGCTGGGTTCGCCTTGCAAATCGGTGTTGACGCCCTTGTGGTGGGTGACGAACCAGCCCTTGTGGAGGCTGCTTTGAGCGTCAAAGCTCAACGCACCGAACGCGCAACGAGCGACGAACAGCCCGCAACCATGCACCAGCATGCGCCAGTCTTGCACCTGCTCGAGGTCACCGAGATCAAACCGGTGGGCATGGGCGATCGCTACTGCTTGGATTTCCTCAACCTCTTGGATCAAGGCGAGGGGGTTCTGGTTGGTTCCAGCGCACAAATGATGGCGTTGGTGCACAGCGAAACCTTGCAGTCTTCGTTTGTACCGACCCGTCCGTTCCGCGTCAACGCTGGTTCGCCGCATGCCTACGTCCTGATGGCTGACGGGCGCACGAAGTACCTCAGTGAACTGGCATCGGGTGACGCCGTGGCGGCCGTGAACACCGAGGGCGGCCTGCGACCGGTTGTTTTGGGCCGGATCAAGATTGAACTGCGCCCCATGCTCATGGTGTCGATGAAGCACGGCAAGAACAGTGAGGGAAAACCCTATCTCTCTCATATCCACCTTCAGCAAGCGGAGACAGTGCGCCTCGTCGGCGCTCATCGCAAAGCAACCTCGGTGACGGACCTTCGCCCCGGCGACCGGGTCCTGGGGACGCTCAGCGATGGAGCACGGCACATTGGCGTGGCCGTCTCCAGTTCAATGGAGGAACGGTGAATGGCGGTCTTGGGCAAGGGCAGCGCACACGGCGCTTGCAGTTTGCTTCACGCCGCTGGGCTGGGCTATGGAGCCAGCGTGGCGTTGGACTTGCCCGTCACGGTTCGCTTACTGGACAAACCCAGCAAACGCGGGGCACCCGATGACCCCGATGGCCTTCTCCAAGCCGTCCTCGACACCTGGACGCAACACGGTATGGCCGTCCCTGGGGGGGCCAAGCCGGACCGGCTCCATTGGCGGGTCGACGCTTCGGTCCCCATGCGCCAGGGACTGAAATCATCCTCCGCCACCGCCGTGGCGGCCCTCCGCGCACTTTGCGATGCCACCGACACTGCCCTTGAGGAAGCCGAGTTGGTCGAACTGGCCGTGACCGCACAAATCCAAGCTGGTGTGACCATCACCGGTTCGGTGGGTGACACGTGGGCAACCGCAACACCTGGGTGGAAACTGGTCGACGCACAAGCACCTGTCCGCGAAGGTGTCCTGTTGGAGGGCCACATGCCCGATAGCGATGCATGGGACGTCGCTTTGGTGCTTCGAGGTCAACGCGAAGCACGACCCACCCTCGAACAGTTCCAACCCCATGTCACGTCCTTCCAACAAGCCCTCCAATCCCTTCAGGAAGGGAACTTGCTGATGGCGATGACGTGGAACGGTCGCGGTGTAGCCGCTGCACTGGGGGACGTGGAGGGGCGGAAAATGGCCAACGACGCCTTCATGAACACGGCCCGTGCGGCGTTCATCACCGGTTCAGGCCCTGCCTTGGCCATCGTGCTTCCCAAAAACCAGCCCCAAGCCTTGACACGCATTCAACGGTGGTTTGAATCGCGTTACGAGAACATTGAATTCCTGCTCACGTCGTTCCTTGAGCCGTCCAGCGATGCCTCAACAACGTGAACATGTTCTTGAAGGCCGGTGTGCAGGGCGATTTGAACCGCCATGAACATGCGTTTGGGCGAACAGGTGCAACTCACCCTGTATGGCTCGAGCCACGGCCCTCACGTGGGTGCGACCTTGACCGGGGTGCCGGAAGGGCTTGTCGTTGACCACACGGCCATCGCCCATGCCATGGAACAACGACGCCCGGGGGGAAAATACAGCAGTCAGCGTCGTGAAGCCGATGAGGTGGAATGGTTGTCCGGAATTTCAGGGGGACGGACCACCGGCGAGACGCTCGAATGCCAGATTCGCAACAACGACGTCCGTTCATCGGACTACGGGTTCTTGCCCGACCATCCTCGGCCAGGGCATCAGGATCTCGTGATGATGGTGAAGACAAACGGTGCGGCCGATCTGCGTGGCGGGGGCACCTCGAGCGCTCGCATGACCGCACCGTTGGTCGCCATGGCCGCCCTGTTGCGCCCTTGGTTGGCTCGGCACGGTGTCCAGTTGATGGCACATGTTGGCAACATCGGAGGCATTGAAGCCGCTCCGTTGGAGTCAGGCGCACCCGATGACCTCAGCGACACCTGTCAATTGCTTCGCTGCCGGGATCCAGAAGCCGCCGAACGAATGGCAGCGTTGATCGACAACACACGACGCGAACGCGATTCATTGGGGTCACGGGTTGACATGATCATCACGGGCTTACCCATGGGCGTGGGTGAACCTTGGTTCGACGGGCTGGAACCGGCCTTGGCCAGAGCACTCATGGCCGTGCCTGCTGCTCGTGCCGTCGAATTTGGCCGAGGTACCCGAGTGATTCACATGAAGGGCAGCGAACACAACGACCTGTGGGGCGGGACGCCCGATGCACCTGTTTTGCAAGGCGAACATCCAGATGGAGCGTTGGCGGGCATGGCATCTGGAGCCCCACTTCGTGTTTCCGTGAGCCTCAAACCCCCTTCGAGCATTCCCCAAGAACAACGAACGCTGAACCTGCGAACCGGTCAGCCTGAGCCGTTGCTCGTCAAAGGGAGGCATGACCCCGTCCTCGCCCCGCGCGGTGTCGCTGTCGTGGAGGCCATGGCTGTGATCGTCCTGACCGATTTGATGGTTCGTGGAAACCACTTGGAGGCATGACGGTGGAGGTGCACAAATTCGGCGGTTCGTGCCTTCGGGATTCCAGCGATTTGGATCGCATCGCAGATGCGCTCGGTTTGGTTGAGGAACCCGTGGTCGTCGTCGTATCGGCCTTGTGGGGCACCACCGATCGGTTGATGCGAGCCGCCAAAGAACCCCGCTACGCAGGGCGCTTGGTGAACGATTTGGCATCGCAACACCTTAGATTTGCACCGACGATTGTCAAGGACCAGGCGTACGAGCGGTTTCAACGGGTCTTGCACGGTATTGAAGATGCCTTGTCGAGGCTGGCCACCGATCGAAGCGACCGATCGGCTCGAAATCGACTCCTGGCCGCCGGCGAACGGCTTTCAGCGCTGGTGGTGGCGCACCATCTCAAAGGCAAGGGTCTCGATGCACACGCAGTCGGTGCCGAAGACATCGGATTGAAGTTAAACGGGACCCACATTGCTGACCGTGTTGATCTTGAAGCATCCGCTTCTCGACTTGACACCGTTGCCCTATCGGGTCTGCCTGTGGTCACAGGGTGGTTCGGAGAAGGGGCCGATGGTCAATTGGCGTTGCTCGGAAGAGGTGGCAGCGACCACACGGCTACGGCCTTGGCAGCCCTGCTTGAGGCGTCCAAAGTCGTGTTGTGGAAGGACGTGGACGGCATCCATCCGTTGAACCCAAGGTGGGGCATCACCACACAGCCCGTGCCGTACCTTGGCTACAGCCAAGCGATTGAATTCGCCAACGCCGATGCAACCGTGCTGCATCCGGCGACCGTTGAACCCGTGTTGAAATTGGGCATTCCCATCGAAATACGGCATCTCAACGGACGACAATCCAAGGCCAGCACCGTCATCGGGCCCGATGTTATGGGCGTGAGCGGCATTCGAGCCGTGTCGGTCCAACAAAAGGTGGCCAGGGTTCGCACCTCGATGGCGTACATTCATGATTCACAACGCGTGCTGAGTCAGGTTCTGAGCGCTTTTTCGGAGAAGTCCATCCGCCTTCATACCTATCAAATCGGCGATCAATTGTGGGAATTCATCGTGCCCCAACACGAAGTCCATCGGGTGAGAACGGTGTTCAAGGATGCGGGTTTGGAAGCCACCCATGATTTTTTTTCGGCCCTCATCACCGTGATCGGTTGCGGCGAGAACATGGCGAATGAACTGGATGGTAACGTCCTCATGGCATGGAGCGATGAGCCGATGTATGTGACCCAGTCCACCTCCCATCTGTTGACACAGCGGGACGACATCTCGTCGTTGATGGAGGAAGTGTTTCACCACCTGCCGGTGAACCGACCGACGTGAGTTCACTCGGCGCGACGCTCACGGAACCGTTGGAGGTGGGTCGGGAGGTTCAGTCCGAACAGGACACCAACCACGATGAAGACAAACAAGGTGCCCATGGCCACGCCGTACACCGAAGTCAATTCAACCGATTCCCGCATTCGGGTAGCGGTGTCTTCAGAAAACAAACCAACAAACCAAGGCAGGATGGTGTTGGCGGAGAGCACAAACCAAGCCAGTGCGGTGGCGACCAGGGGATTGAGGATCAACGAGCGGTGGTATTTTGAGACAATTTTCTTCGGGTTCATCACGTAGACTTCATTGGTCCGGATGCTGGTGTCGAGCATGGAATAACGAATCACTCCGTTGCTGAGCTCGAAATACATGATGAGGAGCACGGAATAGACCACCACCAGAACCGCCAACATGCCGGGGTTGTCCTGAAGCCCGAGGACGTCGCTTGAGAGCGACGTTTTGGAGGAGGCAAAGCGAAGAATGGCGAGGATGAACAACAAGTTGCTGACCAACGACAGCCTCGCATCGCGCTTGAGGGTACCCATGAACCCGCACACCGTTGCACCGGCAATGACCACCAACTGCACAAGGTTGGCGAAACCAAGGCTTCCGGTCATGATGTACCACATCGTTCCCTCAGGGGGTGAAATGAGGTAAGTCAGAAGCGCCAGCGCCACCAACACACCGTAAACGGCGATTTGCAGGTTTTGCACCATCTTGTCGGGAGGCAGGAATTTCATCTTGGGAACCAATGGACCCCCAAGGAGGCTCTCGATGAACGACGGGATCACAACCTCGGGGATGGCATCGTCAGGAATCGCACTGCCCGAACCGATTTGACCGGCGGCCTTTTTCCTTGAAGGTGCTGAAGAGCGAACGACCTTACCGTCGTACAAGTGGGACGTGTCTCCGGATGGCTTGCTGACCGTCATCACCGTTCACCTCAGAATCCTCGTGCCCCTGCAAGGGCGGTGGACAGAAGCATGTCGGGCTCCCAATCCATGATGTTCACACCCAACCCGCGCAATTCGCCGATGAGCACGTCGCGTTCGGTCTTCATGATCTCGTAACCGGTGCGGTCCAAGCGCTTGGCATCGAATTCAAACTCCAGCGAGGAAGGCGAAAGCACCGTGACGTCGAAATCGCGAGCCCGGAAGTCCCGGAGCGCGTTGACGATGGTGGGGTCTTCCTCCAGATTGGAAAGGAAGATGATCGGGCTCCCCTTGTTGATGTGAGGCAAGATCCGGTTGACCACCACTTGAAGCGGAATGTTGCCCCGAGCAACGGCACCGGCCAATTTGGTCAAGATCACGTAGAGCTGTTTCTTTCCGGTGTCGCGGTCCACGCTCACGACTTCGTCGCCGTAAACGATGACACCCACCGAGTCCCGGCGTCCGAGGAAGTACTTTGCCAGGGAGGCAGCGGCTCGTGTGGAGTACACCAGTGCGTTGCGAGAAACCGGCCCTGTCTCAGCCACCGCACGTGAATCTACGATGATGATGATGTCCGACACAGCGTCGCGCTCCCGCTCGTTGACCATGAGTTTGCCCGAACGAGCGTAGGCAGACCAGTTGATGGCACGGAAGGAATCCCCTTGGAAGTACTCACGGAGGGAGTAGAATTCCGAACCAGGACCGGGTTGGCGGATGTTGACCGCACCGGTGAAGATTTTGGGCACTCGGGACTTCACGAAGGTCTCTTTCAAGTCCTCCATCTTGGGGAACACAAGGAAATCGTTGTAGACATGCAATTCCTTTTCCTTGTGAAACAACCCAAAGGCATCCTGAATGCGAACCGTCACGGGACCGAGGCTGTAGAAACCACGGAGCGGGCATTCAACGGTGTACTCAATGTAGGTCTCTCGTCGAGGGCCAAGCTCCATGAGGATGTAGTTGGCACCCTCCTTGATGCGCATGACCTCAGGGACACGGTCGCGAACCTCCAAAATCTTAGGTAGGGACGATGTGTTTTGCATTCTCAGCGTGACATTCAATTCGCCGTCTTCGAACATTCGAGCGCTGGAGAGTTTGCGCATGGCAACCACGTTGCCCAATGCAACCCCCTCTTCTCCAGCCCACTCTTCTGCTCGACGACCGCTGGCAGCAACGTCAGCGTGGTTGCCCATGAGGGCAGCCCACGTCAAGAACACAAAGATCACCACGGCAATGGTGACCAACTGAGAGTTACGCAAGGTCAAGCCCAGCAGATACATGGCAACAGCGAGGCTGCCCAGCATGGCTGACTTGCGGCTCCACATCTTCACTCACCTCAATCGGTTCCTTGCTCACCGCTCAAACGGTGGGGACAGGGACTTCGCGGAGAATCGACTGGATCACTTCACCGGGTTCGAGGCCCTTGATTTGGTGCTCGGGCTTCAGGATGATCCGGTGGGCGATGGACAGCTCAGCGATGGCCTTGACGTCATCGGGGGTCACGAAGTCGCGACCGCGAAGCGCTGCAGCGGCACGGGCCGTCTTGAGCAGGGCTTGCGAACCACGAGGCGACGAGCCGACGAGAACGCGGGGGTCCTCACGGGTTCGGGACACGATCTCAACCATGTACATGCGAAGGGCTGGGTCAACGTAGACGTCTTCACAGGCTTGTTGCATGGCGATCACACGGGCTGGGTCGGTGATGACATCGACGTCCACAGCGTCCTTACCACGGTTGATACGGCGGGCGAGGATTTCGTCCTCGTCAGCACGGTCGGGGTAGCCGACGGACATCTTGAACATGAAACGGTCAAGCTGTGCTTCGGGCAGCGGGTAGGTACCTTCCTGCTCCACAGGGTTTTGCGTGGCCATAACGATGAACGGGGCCGGCAACTTGTGGGTCACGGTACCGATGGTCACCTGCTTTTCCTGCATGGCTTCAAGCAGTGCAGCTTGCGTCTTGGGCGGTGCACGGTTGATTTCGTCAGCCAGGAGCAGGTTGCAGAACAAGGGGCCGGGCTTGAACGTGAACTCACCCTTCTTGGCGTCGTAGATGTTGGTGCCGGTGATATCAGCGGGCAGCAAGTCAGGCGTAAACTGAACACGCTTGAAGTCACAACCCAAGGCGTCGGCAAAGGTGTTGGTCATCAGCGTCTTGGCCAAACCTGGGTAATCCTCGAAGAGGAGGTTACCGTTGGAAAGGATGTTGATCAACACGTTGTCGATCACGTGGGATTTACCGATGATGACCTTCTGGACTTCGGCCGAAATCGCTTGCGCGATGGCACCGACGGCCTTGAGGCGCTCTCGGACTTCGGGGGTGCTCTGGTGCTTCGGCTGTGCCGGAGCGGCCGGTGCTGCGGGCGCAACAGGTGCGGCCGGCGCTGCGGGGGCAACGGGTGGGGCCGGA
>Ga0255774_10001333_pt1 | contig 20411 bp, 19 predicted proteins | sample 101ome_17_FD_179972 | JGI IMG/M metagenome (GOLD analysis project Ga0255774, IMG submission 179972) | Coastal salt marsh microbial communities from the Groves Creek Marsh, Skidaway Island, Georgia - 101407AT metaG (version 2) | ecosystem: Environmental > Aquatic > Marine > Intertidal zone >...
TTAAGGCGAAAGGCGCATCTTATCAGGGGGTTGGGGGTTCCGATAAGGGTGTGTTATGGGTAGGTGAATAGGTTTTTGCACTCTATAAAAAGAAGTGATTTTACTTGGTAATGGCGAAAAAAATTACAGTAATTGGTGGATCGGGGTTTGTAGGCACAAACCTGTGCCGGCAGCTTGCATTTCAGCAGCAGGATTTTGAAATTATTGACCTCAAGATGAGCAATCAATTCCCTGACAAGTGTAAGATCGCCGATGTGCGCGACGCTGAGACTTTGCGGAATTCGATCACGCGGTTTTGTGTGCGGAACGCGCTGTTGGCGGGGATCCTTTTGCAGTGTTATTGGCCGATGATTTTCTGACAGATTACGAACCTGGTGTGACTGCGGATCTGGCGCAAGCTTTTGCAAGCAATGGCAAATCTCAACTTTCGGTGATGGAGGTTGATGGGCCAGATATCTCAAAATACGGGGTTGTCGTGACAAATGGTGCGGGCGTGGGTATTGCGGGCTTGGTTGAAAAACCCGATGCGAGTCATGCACCCTCGAACCTGGCTTTTATCGGGCGCTATGTCCTGACGCCTGATTTTTTTGACACTTTGCGGGGCCTAAATGCGGGATCAGGCGGGGAAATACAATTGGCAGATGCGATTAACATACACGCTCAGCAGGGCTTGGTAGAAACTGTGCGTCTGAATGGTCGCCGGTTTGATTGTGGATCGGTGGATGGGTTCATGCAGGCATCTAGTCATGAATACCGCAATAGGTTGGTCGTTTAATATGTCTAAGGTTTATCCTGTCTTACTAGCGGGTGGCTCTGGAACACGTCTTTGGCCGTTATCGCGGAGGTCATACCCCAAGCAGTTCTCTAATTTGATTGGTGACAAAACGTTGTTCCAATCCAGTGCACAGCGGCTGATATCTTCCGATACGCTAGACTTTGCTCCGCACATTACACTGACGAATTCTGATTACCGTTTCATCATTGGAGAACAGTTGCTAGAAGTTGGTATTGATCCAGGCCCAATTTTGATTGAGCCGGAAGCAAAAAATACCGCCGCGGCGATATTAGCTGCAAGTATATTTGTTCATTCAAAAGATGAGAATGCAGTTTTACTCGTTGCCCCATCCGATCACGTGATACCCGACACAGCTGCCTTCCATGAGGCTATTAAGGTGGGGCTATCACATGTCCAAAATCATAAGATGGTCACATTTGGTATTAAGCCAACGCATCCGGAGACAGGGTACGGATATCTAGAGCTAGCTAAAGGTTCCATTGATGATAATGGCACGTCTGACCTCGAGAAGTTTATAGAAAAACCTGATCTGCAGCAAGCAAAGCAGATGCTAGAAGCTGGTCACTATCTTTGGAACGCTGGGATATTCCTTTTCCGCGCGCAGGACATGATCGATGCCTTCAGAACTTACGCACCAGAAACATTAGAATTGGTCTCACAAGCTGTAACTGACGCCTCCCAGGACTTAGGGTTTTTGCGCTTAGCTCCAGAGCCTTGGTCAGAGCTGAAAGATATCAGTATTGATTACGCTATTATGGAAAAAGCGCAGAACTTGGTTGCGGTGCCTTACGCTTCAAAATGGTCTGATCTCGGAGGATGGGATGCTGTCTGGGCAGAGAGTAGATCAGATGCACAAGGCAATGTAACCTCAGAAACAGCGCATGCGATAGAATGCTCAAATAGTTTATTGCGGTCTGAGAGTAGTGGTCAGCAAGTTGTCGGCATAGGCTTAAATGATATTATGGCGATAGCCATGCCAGATGCAGTGCTTGTTGCTCCTAAGGACCGAGCGCAGGACGTCAAAAAGGCAGCGGAGCTACTCAAAGCAAAAGACATTACGCAAGCAGAGATTTTCCCTAAAGATCACCGTCCTTGGGGTTGGTTTGAAAGTTTGGCTTTAGGGCAGCGCTTTCAAGTAAAACGCATTTACGTAAAGCCTGGAGCCGCACTCAGCTTGCAAAGCCATAATCACAGATCGGAACACTGGATCGTTGTAGAGGGGATAGCGACTGTCACGATTGATGGTGAAACCAAAGAGGTTAAAACTGGGCAATCAGTATTTGTACCACTTGGAGTGGTTCACCGCATGGAAAATCATGAAAAGTCGCCTTTGGTGTTAATTGAAGTTCAACTGGGAACATATTTGGGTGAGGATGATATCGTTCGGTATGAAGATATTTACGAGCGTGGATAAAAGGATAATTTCATGACAACAAAAACTGATATTATAAATCTAAGTAGATTGTACTTTGATAAAAAATTTGGTAAACCAGAATTTATTCCTGGCAAAACTTATATACCGCCATCTGGTAAAGTATTAGACGCAGAAGACTGTGCGCATCTCATAGATGCATCGCTTGATATGTGGTTAACTGCGGGTAGATTTGCTTCGCGCTTTGAGCCTGAACTGGCTAATAAGTTTGGAAAAAAACTTTCTAAACTCACTGTCTCAGGATCAGCGGCAAATTTGTTAGCGTTTTCAACGCTGACTTCGTGGAAGCTTGGCGATCAACGTATCAAGCCGGGAGATGAGGTAATTACTGTAGCAGCTGGATTTCCAACTACAGTCGCTCCTATTGTGCAGAACGGATGTGTTCCAGTGTTTGTCGATGTGGACATCGCAACACATAACGTCGATGTAATGGCTGTTCGGAATGCCGTTACGGAAAAGACAAAAGCGATAATGATTGCGCATAGCCTTGGAAATCCCTTTGATGTACTCGCAATTCATAAAATTTGTGAAGAACATAATTTGTATTTGATTGAAGATTGTTGTGACGCTTTTGGTGCGACTGTCAAGTTACTGGATGGAACTGAAAAGGGTGTGGGGACATTTGGTGAATTAGCAACTTTGAGTTTTTATCCCGCACATCACATCACTATGGGCGAAGGGGGTGCTGTTCTGATGGACAGCATGAAACTTGCACGAATATGCGAGAGCTTTCGAGACTGGGGCCGCGACTGCTATTGTGAGCCTGGAAAAGACAATACATGTGGAAAACGCTTTGAGTGGCAGCTTGGGGATTTGCCTTACGGTTATGACCATAAATATACTTACAGTCATGTGGGCTACAACTTAAAAGTTTCAGACATGCAGGCTGCAGTTGGCCTGAGTCAGTTAAATAAGTTGGACTACTTCATTCAACGTCGCAGGGAAAATTTTGATGGGCTAACCACCAGACTGAAAGCTTCAGGACTCGATAATTACTTTATCCTGCCAGAAGCTACGCCGAATTCAAACCCATCTTGGTTTGGCTACTTACTCACGCTGAGAAATGGTATTCAAATCAGTCGTCGAGAATTAACTGCTGAACTTGAAGCTAGAAAGGTTGGGACGCGGTTGTTGTTTGCCGGTAATTTAATAAAACAGCCTGCATTTAGTGAAGTAGATTACCGTGTCTCTGGAAGTCTGAAAAATACAGACAAAATTATGGAGAACTCATTCTGGATGGGCGTGTGGCCAGGGCTGTCAGGAGCACACTTAGACTACATGGTAGATACGCTCGCTACAATTTTGAAAAAATGGAAGGTTTGATATGAAAGCCGTGATACTAGCTGGAGGTTTAGGTACTCGGCTTAGCGAAGAAACTCATCTTCGACCTAAGCCTATGGTTGAGATAGGTGGCCGGCCAATACTGTGGCATATAATGAAGATTTACTCTTATTATGGCATAAATGACTTTATAATTTGCTGTGGTTACAAGGGCTATTTGATAAAGGAATATTTTGTGAATTATTCAGCTCATATGTCTGACTTAACCGTTGATTTAAATAATAATAGTGTAGAAATACATCGAGATAGAGCGGAACCTTGGCGCGTTACTTTAGTGGATACAGGTGACGAAACACAGACCGGTGGAAGACTATTAAAAGTACAAGAATATCTTGCTGAAGATGATAATTTTTGCCTCACTTATGGAGATGGAGTGGGGGATGTGGATGTATCAGCTGCTATTGAGTTTCACCTGTCTCATGGGCGTCTCGCGACAATGACTTCGACTTACCCTCCTGGAAGGTTTGGAGCGATTGAAACACAAGATAATCAGGTTACTAACTTCATCGAAAAGCCAGGTGGTGAAAACGGCCTTATAAATGCTGGATATTTTGTTTTGAATAAAAAAGTATTGAAGTACATTTTAGATGGTTCAACGATCTGGGAGCAGGAACCATTACGAAAATTGGCAGCAGATGGCGAGTTAATGACCTATAAACATGGTGGTTTTTGGCAGCCAATGGACACTCTTCGTGATAAGACTTATCTCAATGATCTGTGGACCCAAAGTAAGGCGCCATGGAAGCTATGGTAATGAAACAAGCTAATGTAGCTTTTTGGGCCTCAAAAAAGGTTCTTCTAACAGGTCATACAGGATTTAAAGGATCCTGGTTTGTGAGAATCTTGCATGGCCTTGGATGCGAAGTGGTGGGTTGTGGTTTAGCACCGGAAACATCACCCTCTCTGTATCAACAGATTGGAACCTTTGCTTTCATAGAAAATCAAAAATATGCGTTACCAGAATTTATTGATGTCAATAATGCTGATTTGCTGAAAGAAGTTTTCGACGTATTCAAACCGGAAATAGTGTTTCATCTCGCTGCTCAACCTCTTGTTTTAGAGGGCTATAAAAATCCGGTAGATACATTTCAAACTAATGTGATGGGAACAGTAAACCTTCTGAATGCAGTTCATGCATCGCAATCAGTAGATGCGGTAGTCGTGGTTACCACTGACAAAGTTTACAATAATGTTGAGCAAATATGGCCCTATCGAGAATACGACAAACTAGGCGGCAAAGATCCATACAGTGCTAGCAAAGCCTGTACTGAGATTGTGGCTGCAGCATATCGTGATTCATTCTTTAGTAAACGCGATATCGGACTGGCAACAGCTCGCGCTGGTAATGTAATTGGGGGCGGTGACTGGTCATCAAATCGACTTATTCCGGACATTGTTAAAGCAGCATTTTCTAATGAACCAATTTCGCTTAGATATCCGCATGCAACACGCCCTTGGCAACATGTATTGGAGCCTCTTTCGGGATATGTGAGGCTGGCAGAGTGCTTGTGTGAAAACAGGATAAAATATTCGCATGCTTATAATTTTGGGCCTGAATTAACTGATAATATCAGCGTTATTGAAGTTACTAAACTTGTAGCATCACAATTAGAGACTGATATCTCAATAATGACAGAAATTGATACGGAATTTACAGAGAGTCAGTTGTTGAACTTAGATTCAACAAAATCAAAACATGATTTGGGCTGGCATCCAAAGATGTCAGCAACGGATGCCATAGCATTGACATGCGATTGGTATAAAAAGGTCTCTGGCGGGGCAGACCCGGCTGGAATGCTTGATGAGCAAATAGAGCAATTTTTTATAAGGAAGGATAAAGTCAATGAATATGCTTGAAAAAAAGATGTTGAATATTGTTAAAAAACTCAGAGATGAATTTGGTTTGGTTTCGGTGAAAGCTGAGTTTGAAGCGGAAGGGACCCGCACCGATGAATTATTGCGTCTTCTAGAAATTGCCAACAAAGCAAATCTTAAAGTTGCTCTAAAAATTGGTGGTTGTGAAGCTGTGCGAGATTTGATCGAAAGTAAAACCTTTGGCTGCGACTACATAATCGCTCCAATGATTGAAACTAGTTACGCATTATCAAAATTTATCGCAGCTAAAGAAAAAATTTATGGTAAAAAAGATGATTTGGATTGCGAATTTTTGTTCAATCTTGAGACAATAACAGCATATGAAAATCGTGCATCAATGTTTGAAATGGCAAAAGGTAATCTTGATGGGTGCGTTTTCGGTCGCGTTGATTTCGTTGGAAGCCTGCAAACTGAACGTGACAGTATCAACGATGATTCCGTTACGAAAAAAGTCTGTGAAGTGGGTTCGATTTGTAAAAATACGCAATTAGATTTGGTAGTCGGTGGTGGAGTTTCAATGGATGCGTTACCAGCGTTGCAAAAAATCAATCAAACACATCTCAGTCGATTTGAAACTAGAAAGCTTGTCTTTGACGCTTCAGCATGTTTGATACCCAGCATGGCAGATGCATTGGTCACCGCTGTAGATTTTGAATTGACGTGGCTAAAAAATAAGCGGGAGACGTACGAAATAATTTTTAAGGAAGACGATAATCGTATAGCGATGCTAGAGACTCGATGGTTATCCATGATTGCAGATCATTAAGACGCGTGCGGTTGGGGATTTAAAGAGTTTAGAGAATATGTTTAAAAATAACGTATTAATTTTTGGCGGTTCTGGTTCTATCGGGTTGGAAATTAATAAGTACTTTATTAATAAAGGTTGGCAAACAACAGTTATCTCGCGCGGCAGTTCTAGGGATGAGGCTCTACCCAATATCTTATGGGATGTAATTGGTCAAAACGGTCTTTTGAATAGTTCACAGAAAGATGCTCTGATTAATAGCGGACCTTTTCATGCTGTATGCTGGGCTCAGGGGATGAATATAGCAGATAACGTTTACACATTTGATCATGAAAAACACCTCAAAGTATATGAAGCAAATGTTCTGTATATAATGCTGTCACTATCGCAGTTACTAAACCACGGGTTGCTGGCAAAAAACGCTAACCTGTGTGTGATCAGCTCAATTTGGCAAAATATAGCTCGACAGGATAAGTTGTCATATTGTGTGAGTAAATCAGCTCTGCGCGGACTGGTGTTATCTTTAGCTGTGGACTTGGGGCGAAATAATCACATGGTAAATGCAGTATTACCAGGTGTTATTGATACGCCAATGGCGAGATCAAATTTGGAACATTCGCAACTAACAAAAATTATCGATCGAACATTACATCAAAGATTGCCATCAATTTCAAATGTAGCATCGGCAGTTTATGATCTTTGTAAGCCCGAAAACAACAGTATAACGGGTCAATTTTTATCAGTGGATTTGGGATTTGAAAATGTCACAAAGTTATAAATTCTCTGTAAATACGTCCAACGGGGGGTATTCTGTCGTTATTGGGGATTTGTTGAAAGCCTCTTCATTTGAACAAAAACGCTCTGTTTTTTTAGTTGACGACAAAGTCGCGTCACTTCATCGTGATCTACTACCTGAAAATTTTATTTCGCAAAAATCGACTGAGCCTGAGAAATCTCTAGGAACTGTTGAAAAAATCGTAAACGAGTTGCGAAATTTAGGAAGTACTCGCGACACAATCCTCGTAGCGATCGGCGGCGGAATTATACAAGACCTTTCCACTTTTGTGGCATCTTGCTACATGCGAGGAATTGACTGGGTGTATTGCCCTAGTACGCTACTTGGAATGGTTGATTCTTGCATTGGTGGAAAATCTTCCATCAATGCGTACAACTATAAAAATATAATTGGGAACTTTTATCCCCCGAAAAAAATTATAATTGATGCATCTTTTTGCTCTAGCTTGGATACGACCCAAAAGCTTGATGGGATTTTCGAGGCCGCCAAAATCTCTTTTGCGGCGTCAGATAAAGCTTTTGCAAGCTACTTGAAATTAGTTGATGATACCGGACGCTTTAATAATGTAGATGATCTTAAAGATTTCATATTTCACAGCCTATCACACAAAAAGATTTTTATCGAAGAAGACGAATTTGATCGCGGGGCACGATTAAATCTCAATTTTGGTCATACTTTTGGGCATGCGATTGAGGGGGCTTCAGGTTACCGTATCAGTCACGGGGTGGCGGTTGGCCTTGGGATGCTAGCAGCACTCGACATGTCTCAGCAACTTAATCCGGCAATTTCACTAAATCCGAGTATTCATAATTTTAAAAAGCACTTGATACACCTTCTAAGATTGGTTCCAGATTTAGCAACGAACTTACAGTTTATAGACGAGAACGTGGCTGTAACATGTATGGAGTCTGACAAGAAACATACAGCTACCAAATTCAAATTTATCTTAGTCTCAGAAAGTGGAACGTTACGCGTTCACGAATTATCCAAGACAAAAAACGTTAAAACCACTATACGGGGAGTTTTCTCAAGAATTAGGAACTTGTCAAATGAAATATAGTGACTGCATCGCAAATTGGCTTAAACTTCATGGATATGAAAGATGTTTTTTCGTCGGTGGTGGTAATATTATGCATTTGATCGAAAGCATAAGCAATCACATGGAGTGTACCCCAGTTATTCATGAAGTTGCCGCTGGTATTGCTGCTGAATATTACAACGAAACTTCAAACAAAGGAAAAGCTTTTGCTTTGGTCACAGCAGGACCTGGCGTGACAAATATCGCTACTGCGATGGCGGGTGCGTATCTTGAGAGCCGAGAACTATTAGTGATTGGTGGTCAAGTTAAGACATCCGATCTTTCTTACGGACAAGTTAGGCAACGAGGTATCCAAGAGATAGATGGGATTAGTATATTAGATCCCATTTCTAAGAATTCGGTTTTAATCGATAAGCCGATTGGAAAATCGAAATTCATGGAGTTGGTGCTGACAAGTTGTGAGGGTAGACCGGGACCAGTTTTCTTGGAAATTCCACTTGACGTACAAGGTCAACAATATCTTGACGATGACAACTTAGACGAAGAACTTGTTGGAGTTCAAACTAGCTTGCATTCAGAGAACGTTGAATTTTATAGTAAAATGTTTGCACAGGCTGAGAGGCCTGTGATTTTAATTGGTGGTGGTGTATCAAGAGAGACCGTATCTCAAGTGTATGAAAACTTGATTACAAAAGGCATCCCCGTATGCACGACTTGGAACGCAGCAGATCGTGTAGGTTTTTCGGAAGTAGTATATTGTGGACGCCCAAATACTTGGGGTCAAAGGAGCGCAAATTTAATTATACAACAGGCAGATTTGCTATTGGCAGTAGGAACAAGATTGGGTCTGCAGCAAACAGGGTTTAATTGGCAACATTTTTTACCAAGTGGCAAAATAATCCATGTTGATATAGATCAGAATGAGCTAAATAAAGGCCATCCCAATACCGAATATAAAGTATGTGCAGATGCAAATTTGTTTTTGAGAGACATTTTGCAACAAGATCTCGGTGAACATTGTGAGTGGTTAGCATATGCTAAAAATATACGTAAGCAAATACCATTGGTTGAAGATATAAATATTACTCGTCCCGAATATATCTCACCATATGCATTTATTGATCAAATTTCAGAGTTATGTTCTGACTCAGATATCATAATCCCTTGTAGCAGTGGTGGTGCTTTCACGACTACTATGCAGGCCTTCGAACAGAAAAAGGGTCAAAAAATTGTTACAAACAAGGGCCTTGCTTCTATGGGATATGGGTTGTCTGGTGCTATTGGCGCGTCACTTGCGAACATTTCTACAAAAACAATTTTAATTGAAGGTGATGGTGGTTTCGCACAAAATATACAAGAAATAGGAACAGCCAAAATTAATAATCTGAATATTAAAATTTTCATTTTTGATGATGCGGGATATGCATCTATCAGAATGACGCAAAAAAACTATTTCTCTGGAAAGTATGTTGGTTGTGATACTAATACAGGTCTTGGATTACCATCATGGGAAAAATTATTTAAAGTTTGGGGGGTGCCTACCTGCATCGTGTCAAAAGATATCTTTGACGATAAAAACTTCTTAAGTTTATTCAATTCACATGGACTAAGTGCGTTTATTATCAAGATTGACCCAGAACAAACATATTACCCAAAAATCACAAGTAAGGTTACCGACGATGGTTCGATGGTGTCAAATCCATTACATAAGATGTCGCCAGAACTTTCCCCTGATGTGATTAAACAGGTATCAAAATATATAGATGAAGAATGAAGTGATTAATAGAAAAAATATTTTATTAACTGGCGGCACTGGTTTTTTAGGAAGTGCATTTTTGCAATATACCTTAAACCTTAACACTAGCTGGAAAATATTCGTAATTTCAAGTGGACGAACAATATTTGAAAAATATACTGACCCAAACATAACGTACATTAAACACGATTTAATAGAAAATGAATTTCCTAGTGAATTGAAGGGAATAAAGATAGACACTTTAGTTCATTTGGCCACTAGCTCAACTATTGGGCCTAGCTTTGATGAATATACAATTTTTAATCGAATTCAAAAGGTCGATACATCTATCCTAGATATTGCGATAAAGACCGAATGCAAAAACATTATTTGGGCAAGTTCAGGAGCTGTTTATGGTGAGGCTGATGGCGAAGCTCCATTCTCAGAACGTAACCACATGAAACTAAGTTTCTTGCCGACAGAAAATGCTTATCGCATTGGAAAAATACAATCAGAGTTCATTGTTTCGAAATTTTCCGAAATATATATGACAAACTTAACTATTCTGAGATTATTTTCTTTCAGTGGTACTAATTTACCCATAAATGCACATTTTGCCCTTGGTAATTTTGTTGCTGATGCCATTAACAGACAGAAAATTATTATCAATGGTACAGGTGAAGCGGTTCGAAGTTATTTAGATCAGCGTGATTTTGCTAAAATACTATTTGAAATCATAAAATCCGAAAAAAACCTAGGTATAATCAACGTGGGTTCTCCAACACCTGTGAGTATCGCGGACTTAGCAAAAATTGTTTCAGCACAATATTTTAAAATTACTGGAATAAATACTGAGATTGTAAAAATGATGAAAAGCGATGAGTCAAAAAATTATTATGTACCTGATACCAGAAAGTTGACTCAAAAAGTTAATGCAGGAAATTTCATTCCATTAGAGAAATCAATTACGGATATGCTGCAGCATTTCTTAATTAGACGGACGTGAAAGTATATAACGGAAATACAAATATGCAAGTGGAAAAAATTTTCTCCAAAAAAAATGGGCTTAGTTTAGCTCTTATTTTAACCATTTGTGATATTAGTTACGCTCCTTCAAGGGTTTGTAGCACCTGATCTACGTCTTTTAATATATGCGTCATATGACGTAAAATACGCCATGGTAGAGAAATGTCAATAGTTTCATGCTTGCAAATCAAAATGGCGCGATCTGCGTTGGGATGGTCGACCCAAAAACTTTCTGATGAGAGTGGAGTTAGTGCACGGACTTTGAACCGTATTGAAACCGATGAGGGATTTCTGTCGGCTACGACAGCTAATTTGAAACTCGTAGAAATGACTTTGCAAGCCGCCGGCATCGAATTCATCGGGGGGGCGGCCGACGGACCCGGCGTGCGCCTCTGGGCAAAGCCGAATCAATCCTGACGAATAGTCAACCGCAAACTACATGCAGTATGAAGATATTGCGGTTTTTCCATATCTAGTGGTGTGGTAAACTCTGCTCAGTCATAACAACCACGAGCAGATACATGGCACACGACGTAAACCCCAGTCTGGCCAGCGACTTTGGGTCACTGGCAATCAACGACCTCCTGCCCGAGCGTCCGGCGCTGATTGGTGAGTTTAGCTTGGCCTACGAGGCCTTCCGGGAGGCGACGGTCGCCGACCTCGCGCCAGTGACGAAGTACGAGTACCTCCAGGCGCTGCAGCTGGCGGATCTGAACTGGGCGATCCTACAGGCGAAGGCCTCCGCGGAGGTGGAACTCTCCGCGGGAACCGAGCGGACCGTCCGCGCGCAGCTCAATACGAAACTCGAGGGTGACGGCGAGCGAGAATACAGGCGGCAGCTATATGCTTTCGAGGAGACCGGCGGCGACGAGGATGACTTTGAGGATCCGGTCGACTGGGATGCCATCGAGGAGAAAATTGAGGGGATCATGGTTGGCTTGAAGTCACGGGACCCGGGCAAGCGGGAGGGCGCGACGGCTGAGGCAATCGGGCTGGGCGTCGACCCGCGGCTCGTCCTCAGCGCGCAACTCCTCAACAACTCGGGGTTCCGGCGCCACTCGGAGAAGCTGCCGGACCTGGAGAAGTGCGTGCGCCTGCTCTCGGCGGAGTACCGCGAGGTCCAGAAGTCGCGCCCCATCGACGTAGTCCCAGTTTCGGGAGATTGAGAAAATGACACGGCGCGCCACGGGGCCAATTACCGCGGAGGGGAAGGCGGTGTCGTCGCAGAACGCGCGCAGGCACGGGCTGAATGCGCCTCCGGACGAGGGCCTGGTCACCACTTGGTTCAACTTGGTCCTTGATAATGGAGAGGGTGCCTACGAGAAGCCCAACCCGGATGACCCTAGGCGCGCGGTGGCGCTGAGGTTGGCCATTGCGGAGGCGCGCTACCACCGGGCGCTGCACAAGGTCGACACGCACGACACGGAGCCGAATTCGGCGCAGCAGGTGGCAAACAAACTACACGCAGACGTCCGCTTTATCTTGGATGGACTGCCCGAGAGTGTCGCCGACGGACCGGTGGATCCGTTTGACTTGGAATACGCCGAGTTTGGCCTGCGGCAGGTCGAGAAGTTGCTCGTCGAGGTAGGGCGGGAGCGGCGCCTCTACCGGCGCTACCTCGGCGAGGCGCGGGCGCAGCGCAGGAAAGCGCTACAAGCTTGGTGTGCCTTTAATCGCGACGAAAACCTAAATTCCCGAAACGAACTCAATTTACACTCATAAGGAGAAAGCGCACCCGAATTCAAATTGCTAGTGCCTGCGCAGGCGCCGATACTGAAATCCGCAGCCAATGCCTAAGATCACGCCGACAATGTCGGCGATCCAGTCGTTGACGTCGGCGCTGCGATTGAAGCTTGGCTGGATGAGTTCGATGGCGCCGCCGTACAAGCTGGCGCCAATGAAAATCGACAGCAAGCCAATGCGGCCCGTGCGCGCGAGCGGGAAAGCCAGCGCGGCGAAGGCGATGAGGTGCACGAGCTTGTCGCTGCCATCCGGCGCCGGGGGCGGCGCCTCCAAGGGCCAGAGCATTGCGACGGTGAGGGTCAGCGTCACGATTATGGTGAGCGGGATATCGAGGTATTTGCGCATGCAAACCGCGTATAGGCGCTGGTTCTGGAACACAAGGAAAAGCTATCGCTTTGATGGTTCGCGGTTAAGGTGAAAGCCGCGCCAAATTAGGGGCTTGGGGGTTCCGATAAGGGCCAGGGTGTGAGCAGGTTATTAAAGGTTGAATTCAGTCAATCAACCATGTATATACTTTAATATATACGGAGATAAATCATGTTTCAAACTAAAATTCGCAAAGTCGGTAATTCATCTGTCGTGACAATAAGCGCTGAGATGTTGGCAGCTTTAGATGTTAAGGATGGTGACACGGTATACGTGACACGTTCTGACGATAACGGTTTGAAAATCCAAGCGCATGATCCCGAATTGCTTGCGGCCTTGGCGGCAGCTGAAGAGGTGATGGATGAAAACCGCACGCTCCTTCAGGCGCTTGCATGAGCGAACCAGTTTGGGTGCCAGCCCGGGCCGTTTACATCATCCATGATCGACAAATTGCGCGCCATGGCGGAGCGTCTGGGCTTCGAGACGAGGGGCTACTTCAAAACGCATTACAGCGACCCATAAATAAGTGGCAGTATGAGAATACCGACACATTTGGATGCGCTGCAGCCTATGCCTTTGGCATTGCTAAGGCGCATGCCTTCGTCGATGGAAACAAGCGCACTGCGTTTGTCACCAGTGTCACTTTCCTACGGTTGAACGGATGGCATTTCGTGACCGAGCCGGCTGAAGGTGTCGCATTCATGGAAGATCTCGCATCTGGTGCAGTTTCCGAAGAAAGATTTAAAAACTGGCTCGAGCAGAGTTCAACTGTAATTAAATAGTATTAGATATTTTAGGGTTCCGATAAGTCCAACGTACAGTTTCTAATAATTCATTAGGACCGTTTTGAATTATACAGAAGATGGTATTAGGGATAATTAGGAACTACATCTAGAGGCTAGACCCATGCGGATATTTAGCTGAAACAATGAAGACAGGTTAAAGACGATTATGTCAAAAATTTATCCAGTTCTATTAGCTGGAGGTGCGGGGACGCGGCTCTGGCCACTGTCACGTAAATCCTATCCAAAGCAGTTCAGCAAACTTGTTGGAACTACAACTCTTTTTCAAGAGAGCGCCCTGCGACTGGCGACATCTGATACCATTGAATTTGCACCGCACATTACGCTGACGAATTCTGATTTCCGCTTCATCATAGGCGAGCAATTGCAAAAAGTTGGAATTGACCCGGGTCCGATCCTTATTGAACCAGAAGCAAAAAACACTGCCGCTGCAATCCTTGCCGCGAGCATTTTTGCGCGTTCAAAAGATGAAGAGGCTGTCTTACTTGTCGCACCCTCTGATCACCTAATTCCTGACAAACCTGACTTTCATCGTGCCATTGCGGTCGGATGGCATCAAGTTCAAAATGGTCAATTGGTGACCTTTGGTATTAAGCCAACCCACCCTGAAACCGGCTATGGTTACCTCAAACTGTCTCCAGAATTACTCGAACGCTCCGGAACTGCTCGTGTCGAGAGTTTTGTTGAAAAGCCCAATTTCAGTGACGCTCAAAAGATGCTAAGCGAGGATAAATACCTTTGGAATGCTGGGATCTTTTTGTTTCGCGCCCGTGATATGATTGACGCATTTCGCGATTACGCGCCAAAGTCATTGGAACTGGCTGAGCAAGCGGTTAGCGAAGCCTCCACAGACTTAGGATTTTTACGTCTCGCGCCGGGGCCCTGGTCAGATCTTGAAGACATCAGCATTGACTACGCGATAATGGAGAAGGCAAAAAACCTAGTCGCAGTCCCATACACGTCAAAATGGTCTGATCTCGGGGGGTGGGACGCGGTATGGCTGGATGGCGATAAAGATCAATCCGGTAATGTCACGACACAGGCTGCGCACGCGGTAAACTGCAAAAACAGCTTGCTTCGCTCAGAGAGCGGCAGTCAGCAACTTGTCGGCCTTGGATTAGATGACATCATGGCAATTGCGATGCCGGACGCGGTTCTTGTCGCACACAGAGCGCGCGCGCAGGACGTCAAGCGGGCGGTCGCACTCCTCAAATCGAAAGGTATTAATCAAGCTGAGATTTTTCCAAAAGATCATCGACCCTGGGGGTGGTTTGAGAGTTTAGCCATAGGCGAGGGTTTTCAGGTGAAACGCATTCAGGTGAAGCCTGGATCGGCACTGAGTTTGCAAAGCCATAACCACCGGTCGGAGCATTGGATCGTCGTTGAAGGCGTGGCGCGGGTTACAATAGACGACAGCGTTCAAACCATGACGGAGGGGCAGTCGGTCTACGTCCCCTTGGGGTCCAGGCATCGCCTTGAAAATCCTGGCCAATACTCAATGGTTTTGATTGAAGTGCAGATTGGAAGTTATCTTGGTGAGGATGACATAGTCCGATATGAAGATCTTTACGCTCGAAAGTAACAATAGGTTTATTATTTCTTTTCCACCACTTCAGGCTTCCGATAAGGTCCAGCTTTTAGGTTTTTCTTTTTCATGCCTTAACCTTAAGTTTTGTACCAAGGCGAAATGCAGAAAATGCCCAATAGTTAAACATTAAACATGCTTGATGATGACTGTAGCGGGAACATGACGCTCGGCACTAACGGTGATGCGGATCAAATTCACGCCGAATGGGGTCTTGTGTGATCTTGATTAGTTTCATTCTGTAATGAGAATTTGATCCCGCCAAAGATTTGGTAAATTGGCTTTGCGAAGGCTACCAAGAGAACTTTGAAGAAATTTAGTGGAATTCCCAAAGGCAAAAGAAGTTTGAGTATTCCCAAAATTATGAGTTAGTCCAAAATATAACTGAATGCTGTCAGTTTTTTGGGGATCAACAATAAAACCCATATATAGACTGTTGTGCTCCAATTGTGTCGATAAATTCGATGTTTTTGGTGTTACATTAATGGAAGAAGATAAATGGGCATTGGGCAAGACATCAAACCATCTACGCCCAATGGATCCAGAAAACGCATCATCCTTCGTTGCTGTTCCAACTTGCCAAAGTGTTTCGAAACGCTCGCTGCTATCGAGTTGAATTTTACGCCAACTCGTTTCCAAATTTAAACCTGTAAGCTTTATTGAGAGCGCTGAAACAGCACGAGGCTTTTGGACAAATTTATATTCGCCACCCAAAAGAGCCTGAGCGCCTTCTGCTGCATCTACCAAACCTAAGGTTACTGACAACTCCTCGTTCAGCGCTTGAGAGTAACTCACTTCATTGTGCCTTGTCCCAATACTGAAATCAAAGCGACTAAGTTCGTCAGATGTTAATTCCACTCCAAGGTCGGTGAAACGGGTAGAGTAAAAGAGTGCATTGGTATCCTTGTAACGCAGAGCATCGTTGATCCCATATGTTGGAATCGCACCAACATACCGTGACATTCCCCAGAGACTTGGCTGCCAAAAAACTTCCTGACTTTCAAATGCGGAGTTATTTAAGTCACTTAATATGAGTTTATTCTTGTAAACGACATTATCTGCGAGTGCAGGTGTAATTGAAAGCACTACGCCTGCAACTATTCTGATCAGATTACTGAACATTATTAATTGCGAGTACAGACGTAGCGATATTGCCCAAGACCCTAGAAACGATATCTGTCAGTCCAAGGACGGACAAACGATCTGTCTTCGGGGGTATAACAATCACAGATCCTGGTGGAATAATTGCATTTTCATTTGCGCTTGTGCTTTCACCGTTCGGCAAAAGTACATACGCACGCTTTAAATCAGCGATTTTATTTGTGCCACCCGAAGAGAACACATAGTCGTTGAAAGATTTTTGTGCGGAGTAACTCACAATTGTGTCTTTTTGCACGCTTCCTATAACAGAGACATGTGACGGTCTTTTGGGGATTATTAGCTTATCCCCATTTTCAAGATAAATAGGAGACGTTGGGTCAGGTAGGGTGACATTCACCGTTAGTCTGCCTGTAACTTCTTGATTTCTCAATTGCTGTGCATATCCAATCACGGCTTGTATCTGATCAGCGGCACCATCTCTCTCAGATTGTGAGAGTTGTAATATCGCTTGCTCCAGTTGATCCGCAAGCACAGCATTACTTTGTTTTTGGCTGTCGCGCAGACTGTCACGCGTAAAAACTGCGCCGAGTGGATATGCAACTTCAGTGAGACCACCTGCTTCTTCCAAAATATCGTGCAGTGTCAGTGCGCGGCTAAATAGATATTCACCTGGTCGGGAGACCTCGCCTTCCACAATAATTATTCCTGATGCAACGTCATTAATAAATGCGGGAATATTGATACTGTAGCGATCAGAAAGTTTAATCTCAGTCGCATCTTTTTTTGTTAGGTCAATTTGGTCAATGCGATCCGATACGATTTTGCCTGAAGAGACTTTTTGTCGAATGACTTCGACTTTTTGAAGATCAGCATTTTCTGTGAGACCACCTGCGGCGGCTATAATCTGGGCAAGTGATGCACGTCCCGCAATTGGATAATACCCTGGTTTTTCGACGGCACCGGAAACAAAGCGAGAGGATGACAAAATGAATTGCAAGTTTGGCGACAAGACTCTTTCATTTTCAGTGTCGGGAAGAACTTCATTCTTCTGATCCGCAAACAAGGGATTTTCAATCCCATCCACATCGATCCCAGAGGCTTGTAAACCTATCAATTGTGCGTTTGCATCTGAGCCTGAGCCTGAGCCTGAGCCTGAGCCTGAGCCTGAGCCCGTATCAAGTATTTCGCGAAGGAAATCTGTTGTAAATACAGTCAGGCGTGAACCCGATTGTGCTTTTTTCGTAAAGTCATCTGAGCGTAGATCACTCAACGATAATGCTTCACGTTCCCAGAAACCTGCGTCTTCGTCGAAATATTCATAGATCGAGAAAATTGGATAAATATTTGGGTTAGAGAGCATTTGCCCGAGCGAAGTAGCTTTCTTTTTAATATGATTGATGGGCCCCATCGTTGAGAGTTCATAATCGACAAATAGTGAGATACCTGCGCTCTTGATTTTTTGAAAATCTTTGTTCAACGTGTCTTCGAGAACATCTTGAAAATATTCATCTGTGAAGAGATCTATGTTGTCGACATTTGAGCCAAGGCCACTTGTTTGATCAAACGATGAGAGAAGCTTGACTTCGGTGTCTTGTAGACTTCGTGATCGGCTAACCACGGCAAAATCCGCTATGTTGTCGAAGCTCTGGATCCCAAGGATATCCAATACATTTTGCAATGTATCAGCTTGCTTTTGTGGCAAAAACGCACGCACTTCATGATTAAGTGTGATGCGTGTCACATTTGCTCGTCCAAAGAGTTTAGAAAGATCGCGCCAGGTTGTTTTCGCGGGCGCGGTGATAAGTGAGCCGGCTTCTACTATTTCGTCCGTATTCAACTGTAGAAACTTATCCTCAAAAAGATATATCCGATCTCCAGTTTCAATTGGGTATGGATTTTTTGAGACGAGCAGCTCGCGCAAACTCACGGCTTTTGCGTTGCCATTTGTATTATCGATAATTGCCAGCTCAAGCGTCGTATCTGGCGTGACGCGATAAAAGGGCCTCAACGCGTCCGAAAAACGCTCATCATTAGCTGTCGGAAGATATGCGATACGCTCCCCATTGAGATAAAGTTCCGCCACATCAGCTTCAAGCAGTGCATCGAGGAGCACACTACGCTCACTGTTGATATCGGCGCTCGCAAGCGCGCGGAGTTGCTCAGATGTGAGGACGTGCAAGGTTTCACCAGGGTGGATCATCCCTTCTTGACCACTAAAAACACGCTCTAAGTCTACTACACGTGCACTGGCATTTTCACTTACAATCAACGCAATATCGCGAAAAGCCTCACGTGTGAGGGTCGCCCCATCTTTCAAAAGATCAGAAATCACCAATGGTTGGTTTGTTGCAATTTGATATTCTTCTAAAACAGCACCTTTTACATCCACTGCATCTGTTAAGCGTGTAGCCAGGAAGCGAAGATTGAGCACTTCGCCCGCCTTAATGGTTCCTGACTGTGTCAATGCGCGACGTTGCGTATATCCTGCATCATCGACAAAGAGCGCTTCCAGAATTGTACCTGGTGCTAAGATACGTGTTCCAGAAAGTTCGAGAAGGGCGCGAACGGAAATTTCCGTTACCTGCTCATCCAATTCGTAAATACCGGGTCTGGCAATAAAGCCCATGGCTGCGACGGTATTATTCTGGTTACCTACGAAGATACGTGACGCATCCGTGACAACCGGGTCGTTCGCCCCTATTGGGCTTTGCAAGAAGTCATAAAAATCAATTTTGGATACAGATCCATCACGGTCTCTCAGAACGATATTCCGGAGTGATCCTGTGGGTTTGATACCGCCACTATATGCCAAGACGCGGCTTAGCGGGGTATAGGCGGGGACCGCGAGCGTTCTTGGGTTTTTCACGGCGCCACTCACCTGAACAGTGACCAAGCGCGCTGTGTCCAGTGACATATACACGGCGGCTGCCGCATCATCATAACGAAGAATATTGAGAAGTTTCTCTTCTGCCTCTGCAATACTGAGCCCAGAAACAGCAATCGGTGCAAGCGATGGAAGGATAAGGTTGCCATCGCGCCCGATTGTATAGGTTTGATCACTTTCAGTCAGTCCGCGCAACGTGACCCTTAAGACATCACCCGCAGCGAGACGATAATCTTTGCCCATTGTGTTGAAGAACAGCAGTTGATTGTCTTGCTGTTGCCCAAACTCCTGAGCCCCGTAAACGTCTAAGAGCTCTCCGGTGAGGATGCGATAATATCTTTGGATCACGCTTTCTTCGGTTGATGGACGCGATTGAGATTGCAGAAGAACACTTTGGTTATCTAGGGCATCTTCGGCATTCAGCATCCGTGGCTTCGGAGCTGTTGGAATATTTTGTGTCTGAGCATCTTTTTTTAGCACGCCACCATTTCCTATGAATTGCTGTGCAAGATCTGGATTTTGCTGCAGAAGTTGAAGCTCTTGAGCCGACTGGGCTTGTGCAGAAAGCGCGCCCAAGCAGACAAACGCAGATGTGATGGAAATCCGGATCAAATGCTTCATGACCTGAAAGCCTTTCGAATGAGAACAAGTGCCGCGCCAAAAAAACCTCCCAAAACCACTGAGAGGGCGAGGATCAGTGACGATTTCGGAGATGTAGGATAAAGTGAGACGCTTGGTGTTGTCAGAGGTTCTGCAACAAAATAGCTGCCTTTGGAGGCTAACATCAATTTTTGATCTTCCTGAGCAATAAGTTTTGCAAGTGCTTCGCGGTGCTCTCGAGCGCGCGCAGCTGCAAGCTTCTGCTGGTAGAAACTCATTGTTTTTTCAGCACTACGAATAAAGCGCTCCTTCAACAGCTGATCTGTCACTGACGCAGCACGGGAAATTATTTTCAAACTTAGCTCAGGCTTCGTAGTTTCGCTTGAAAACGTTAAGTATCCCGTGTCACGATCAACACTCGTCACGAATGCCGTTGACATCCAATTTGCAACCCGAGCGGGGTTTGGCGCGATGTAGGCAGTTTCCCCCTCACCCAACAGGACGGATTTTATCGTCGCTTTTACGGGTGTGAGAGGTCCTGGTG
>Ga0255774_10001336_pt1 | contig 20401 bp, 14 predicted proteins | sample 101ome_17_FD_179972 | JGI IMG/M metagenome (GOLD analysis project Ga0255774, IMG submission 179972) | Coastal salt marsh microbial communities from the Groves Creek Marsh, Skidaway Island, Georgia - 101407AT metaG (version 2) | ecosystem: Environmental > Aquatic > Marine > Intertidal zone >...
CGACACGCGGGGTTCCCGGCTGGTTCCCCAGCTAGTACTAGTCACGCCCAACGAGGTATAGCTTCGAAGTTCCAATGGGTTTCGGCTCTTTTCTCGTGGTTTGATCGTATGATGAGGACATGCACCGGAAATGTGTTTTTGATCGAAACGACGCGTGTTGGTGTGTTTAAAAGTACGGGCGTGTATATACATCATCACGTTCGATGCGTCCCGATCCTATGCGATCTGGCGGGCGGACGGAAGACTGAGACGCGATGACGATGACGATGATGACGATGACGACGACGAAACCGACGACGACGATAATGACGCGAAGGGCACACGGTCGCGGGGTCGCTCCGGCGGTGGGCGGAAGACGACGACGGGCGTCGGTTTCGTCGACGTCGACGCGGGCGCGGGCGAACGGGGACGAGAACGCGTCGTCGTGGGTCGAGGAAGTGCGAGCGGACGACGACGGCGACGCGGGGTCTGGGTCTGGGTCGGCTTCGGCGTCGACGTCGGCGTCGGCGTTCGGGGTAGGGGAAGACGACGACGGCGACCGAACGTTCGCGTTCGAGCCGAAGAGTAAGAGCAAGCGTAAACGGGACCGATCCAAGACGCGACGGGCCAAGGTGGACGTGGATTCCCCGGCGGTGGACGCGCTCTTGGGGAAGCGGGAAAAGACGCTGTCGGAAGAGACGGAGGAGGCGTACGTCAAGTTTTTGTTTCTGTACGTCAACGTGATTTTCGTTCTCGGCGTCACGTTGGGTGTGAGCGCGTTCGGGAAGCTTCCGGAGAGCGTGGACGCGTTCGTGGCGGATAAGCTGTACCCGTTCTTCACGCCGTTCGTCGGCGGGTTTCTGGCGTTTTCATCCGTGTACGGTTTGATCAAGACGAGAGACGACCCGAACGCGTGAGCGAGCGAGGAGTTTTTTTTAAAATAAATTTTTAATTTGATTCTTAGCGGCATGTGCATTCAACGCGCATCAAAGGGAGACGTCGACGGCGACGACGACGACGCCAGTCTGATTTTTCACTCATCCGTCCTCTTTGTCGTCTTCGTCAGTCTCCCGGCTATAGCGCGCGCTTCGAAGCGCGCGTCTCGTCTAACTATTTGGATGTTAAAACATGTGGTACATCGGTGAGTGCGACGCTTCCCGTAACACCTTGGCCATCGCCTTACGCCCAGCTTCGGTGAGAAGCGTCATCAGCGCCGCGTACACCACCCTGTACGCCGTCCAAAATCCAACAACTCCCAAAAACGTCAACTTGCGCGTCCTCGCGCGCCGCTCTTCAGCCACCCTATTAAAAATCTCCGTCACATCCATGAACAGACGCTTATCCTTCCACCTGTGGGTTGAGTCCGAGAGAGACGAAGAGTATCGCGCGTGACGTCAGTACTACGACGCGGGTGCGCGGGTCGAGAACGCGCGAGCGAACAAAGACGGACGGACGGACGGACGCGCGCAGACTGGAGAGTGACAACCGAATGCAAATTTGGACCGACGAAGACGTACCCTTCGGCGTGGTAATAAATCAAAGGCACGTTCATCGCCGCCACGATCCAGTGTCCCGACAACAACATGAACGCCGTTCCGATCGCGTGCGATCCGATGTCCCAAACCACCAACCGGTTGATTCTCCTCGTCGCGTCGTGCGGGTTCACCAGATCGCTCTGAAGGTCCTCCAGAGCGATGACGACGTAGAGATTCACCCCGACCGAGATCCCGATCCCGATTCCGGCGAGGACGTAGAACACGAAGTGTATCACCGTCAACGCCGCGGCGTCCGCCGCGGCGTCCGCCGCCGTCGACATCGCGGGTCGCGTTCAAGAGCGCCGCGTTCTCGCGTGTATGAGAGAGTGAGAGTCAATTGTTTACATTTTTACGCACGTACTGGTACAAAAGCATTTTTTACAACTGGACGACTGGATCGATGATTGTTCGTTGAAACAGAGGAGGTCACGGAAACATTAATTCGCACGCGCGTTTATATCAAAAACCGTCACGTCGCGCACGTCGCGGTGGCGTCGTGGGCGTACGTGATGGAGATTCTCTTGACGTTGGTCGCCGCAGCGGATGTGGGGCTGACTTTTTGCGTCGTGTAACTCGCGAGGTTGTGGCCGACGTCCACCTGGAGTTTGCTGATGGAATTTCCACCCTTCCAAATGCGCAGAACCGTTGCCGCTTTGTTGCGCGTCGCCCCTACGTTGGCCAACGAAGCGCACTGCGTCGCGATGGAAGCCTCGCTCGGAAGCAACCGAAAGCTCACCGTGCGGTACAAGTTGCTGCGCGACTGCGCCGGATCGAGCGTGAGGTCTAGATCGAACGAGAGAGTGAAGGATTGACCAGAAACAGTGGTGAAAGTGTCGCGAGACACGGCGGTCATCTCCGCGCTATTCGTTGTCGTCGTGTACAAACCGTCAAACGCGCGACCGACGTCGCATCCGCTGTAGGTGTAATTCCACTCAGTTGGGCTGTCAAACGCTGACGAAAAGAGCTCTTGTTCGTTTTCTCCCGTTCCCGAGCGAATGGACACGTTACTGATCGATGCGGTCTGGCGCGTTTGGAACGACGAAATCTCGAGGCGCATCTCGCGGTGCGCCCACTCAAACGTCGCATCCTCCGGAGCGGTGTAGACAAACGGCGTCTCCTCACCGTTACCGAGAGAGTACGTGAGGGTCTCCTTCTCGCACGTCGGCTGTAGCGGTGGAGGCGGTGGAGACGGTGGCGGCGGTGACGGCAACGGCGTCGGCTCGGCCTGTTCTTCGCCCGCCGGGCACTCGTCCTCGCATCCGCCAAAGACGTGCGTCGTCGATCCAGTCACCAATCGATTTCTATACCCAAAATGCGCCGTGCAGTTCCACATGTACTGTGTGGTCGTCGAACCGGGTAGACCAATGTCTCGAACGACTTGCCCGCGAGAATTGGTGAGCTCAAACCCGTACTCGTAGTTGACTTTGTTCGTCGTCACGGTGAACTTCCTTGGGTTCCCAGTCACCGGCGTCATCAACACCCCAAGATGGCTCGAGAAGAAATCACCCCCGCCGTAGTTATGATACACCACCTTTGCTTGGGTGATCATCAGCGGTTCGCTCCAAAACTGAGGGTTTTTGCCGCGCACATTTTCGCTCGGACACGACGCGTCAACCGTAAATGTGTGCGTCGGCGAGACCGCCCCAGAGAACGCTTCCTGCGGACGCAACCCGAGAAACGACGACGTTGACGAACCGCTCTTCATCGAAACCACTCCGACCGCACCCATCGTCATGAAAAACATCCCCGTCTTCACGCTCCGTCGCGCGAACCAGCTCTTCGCCTTCACAACCGCAACACCATACGCGTCCGCATCACGTTCATCGGCAGAAGAGAAGAGCGGCGTGCGTTCATCCGCCGTCGTCGCCGTCGTCCTTACCATCGCCCTCGCCCTCGTCCCTCGAGCGCTTTCTTTCCGCCGCTCGCTCGCTCGCTCGCGACGAGGCCTGACGCCTTCGAAGACGTGAGTAATCGAAAACGATCGAAATCAGTCAGAAATCAGAATGTCGAGTCACGAACCAACAAAAGCGGTAGGGCATGGGGCGATCGACGAATGAGAGCGACCCGTCAGAGGGCGACGACCGACGACGCGAGAACCCGGGAGAGGGTCAGTCCGCGAGGTCGAGTCGGTCGAGTCGGTCGAGTCTGGTCGAGTCTGGTCGGAGAGGACGGACGGAGAGGACGGACGGAGAGGACGGGCGGACGAGCGCCGGTTGATTGGACTGGATTGATTGAGCGCAATCTATAAAATCAAATCAAACGCACCGATTTTGGAGCGACCGACGCCGCGGGTGACGACGACGGACATGGATGTAGACACGGACATGGAAACGACGGCGAAAACGGCGGCGGTGGTGGTGCGACGGGTGGCGGACGTGCGGGAGATCACGGCGGAGTACGAGGTGCTGGAGAAGATTGGCACGGGCGGGTTTGCGACGGTGGCTCGAGCGAGAGAGCGAGCGACTGGACGTGAAGTGGCGATAAAAGTGGTGGATAAGAGCAAGTATGCGCCGACGGATAGAAGTTTTGAACGGGAAGTGGCGGTGCTGAGTCAGATTAAGCATAAAAACGTGGTGGAGTTGTTGCGGACGTACGTGACGGAGCGAAACGTCTTTATGGTTTGCGAGCTGGCGAGCGGTGGGGAGCTCCTCGAGCGCGTGAGACGCGTGGGATCGTTCACGGAGGATCAGGCGAAGAGACTGATTGGGCAAATATTAGAAGCGGTGAAGCACATGCACGAGAGGGACATTGTGCACAGAGACTTGAAGTTGGAGAACATATTACTTAGCCACGATGCGGACGACGCCAACGTCAAGCTCATCGACTTTGGTCTCGCTCGCTTCAAAACGGAGGGTCAAACGCTTCGCACGATATGTGGTTCGCCGCTGTACATTGCACCAGAAATTCTAGAGCTCGAAACGTCGCCGAACGAGAATGAATTCTACACCAGGGCTTGCGACATGTGGAGCGTCGGGGTGATCCTGTTCGTCCTACTCAGCGGATACTCGCCCTTTGATGACGAGGATGAGGCAATGTTGTACCAGAACATTCGACACGGGATATACCACCTAGAACCCGGGGTTTGGGATTTCATTTCAAATCCGGCAAAGAGTCTCGTCGCCGGGCTCCTGGAGACGGATCCTAACGAGAGACTCACCGCCGCGCAGGCGCTCGAGCACGAGTGGATAAAGGGCACCTCCCCGACGCCGTCCTCGGCGCCTCCAGAGAATTTCGACGTACAACTCGCTGATCGCCTGAAAACTCAGATGGAATTCATTCGACAAGTGCGCGAAGAGGAAATGCTCGCCGTCAAGCAGGCGCATCGCGTCGACGGCACGGCTCCGGCTGATGAAATATTTTCCTTTCCCACAGCGTGACGCGTGAATTTCTCCTCGACGCTCGAGCGAACAATCAACCACCCACTCAACCTTCCCCTGTGACTTGTATGCTATTTAATAACAATGACAAACGCACACATTCGGATGGATGGATGGACGGATGGACACCGACGGTGATCCGACGACGACGACGACTTACTTACTTTACTACAAACACGCACTCGTCAACTAAAATTTCCGCCGCTTCTATTCAAAAACTTTCTCTTTGCGAACGCCATCCAAAACTTATCAGGCGCCCCCGTGGCGTCGTCATAACACCTCTCCACCAATCTCACCGCGATCTCTTCCCTACACACCCTCGCAAACGCTCGAAACTTTTCCCCTTCCTCTCGCGTCTCGGGCGCCGGCAGCAACGCCCCAAACTCGAAATCCGCCTCCCCCGGACACGCGAACCGTCCCGACGCCAGCTCTCTCGCCGCCTTGACCGCCGTTCGTTTATCCGGGCATCCCTCCGCGTATTTTCTCAGCGCGTCGCTCGCGAAAAACGTGAGATACGCCAGCAATCTATCCGACCCCGACCGAACGTCAAACTTTCTGTACAACACGTTCGCCCGAAATCCATCCAACACTTCGTCGATCGCGTCTCGCGCTCGGCTCGACGCGCTCGCCGACGCCGACGCCGCCGTGCGCGTCACCGTCACGAGCGGTACCCCGCACGCCGTGTCGCACTCTCGCTCGACCAGCGTCAGCCGGTACACCCCGCCCATGGCGATTCGATTCGATTCGGAATTCGGTTCGGATTCGAGCGAACGAGTGTGATGCGCGAGTGCGTTGAATGCGCCCCGGTTCGAGTGTCGCGTCGAATACGCCCGCAATGTTTAAAAAAGACTTCACACCGGGAATCCGGTGGTTTACCCCTTTCATATCGGTGAGTCAGGATTCGAGAATTCTCGAATCATTAATGATCATCATCGCCGTCCCCTACGCGCGGGCGCTCAACCCGCGCGCGGTCTGGACCAGCCCTATTAACTCAGTTGGTTAGAGTGTGGTGCTTATATCTACATTACGCACGCGCGTACGTACGATATGCCTGAAGATTCCAATGAAACGGAATCGTGATACGCAACACACACGTGAGGGAGCGACGGGTATGTATTCATTAATGTATGTATGTCTGTTCCCACATTGTAGCGCTAGAAACGCTATATAGGCACGCCAAAGCCCTGGGATCGAGACCCAGATAGGGCAATTTTTACTTGCGTACGAGTCAGACCTCCAGGCATTTTTCTTCCTGGGATGGGAAGGAGTGAAAGTTGGCCAAAAACCGACGCGCGGGTGTTACGCTCGACGATCGTCATCGTCGTCGTCGTCGTCGTCGACGTCGTCGCGCGTTCGGGCGAAACGAATCTCGCGCGCATCGCACCACCGGTCGCGCGTTCGTTCGTTCGTTCGTTCGGTCGACGACGACGCGTCTTCGATCGAGAACGACGAAGGACGAACTCGACGGATCGTTCTTAACACCAATCGCGGAGGAACGCGTCGCCGTTCGCGCTCGAGCCCGGGTGGTGGTGGTTTTCGCGCGATCGCGCGATCGATCGATCGAGAGAACGAACGATGGGACGATTGAACGGCGGGGATGAAGAAGGGCGAGGGCTTTTGTCGGCGGCGGCGGCGGCGCCGCTGCGCTCGCGGTACGGCGGCGTGGACGCCGTGGACGGCGTGGACGACGGCGACGACGTTCTGCGGGTGCAAACGCCGCGAACCTCTGGTCGTGTCGTCGGCGTCGTCAGACGAGTCGTTACTGGTTTGACGGTGTGCGCGTGCGTCGTCGCCGCCCTCTCTCGAACGATGCAAGGAGGCGACCGACTGTCGGCGACGATGCTCGGACGCGCTTTGCGAACGAGCGAGTCGGGATACCAAACGATGGTGGAATCTAACCCTTCGCCCGTTTCCGCGGGATACTTGAATGGAGAAGAAGAACAAGGGGATCCGACGAGTGTTGCCTCGCTCGGGGATTCGCTTCCCGGCCCGTTGCGAAATATCACGCTCACGACGGGGTGTTCTCCGCTCGACTTTTTGAGGTTCGATACCCGCGGTTGGACGGGAGCCGTCGGGGCCACGCTCGTCACCAAGGACATGAGCAATGGATTGAAGTACTTGGAAGGGCGCATCATGCACGAAGTGTACTGTGGTACGTACCACATTTCTGTACCGATGCGGACGGGGGTTGAATTTACGTTTTGGTTGTACCCGAAATATGAAGAGGGCGAAGCTCAAAAGCACGACGCGACGGACGACTGCGGTTGCGCTCAGCCTGGGACGGGACCTTCGGCTGTGTGCAGCGAACGCAACACGCCCGCACCCATCACCACGAGTGATAACAAACAGTGCGTGCAAGCGTTTGCGGTGTCGTACAGCGACGGCAGTCACGAAACCTTTTACAACCGCGTCTATCACGGCGAAGAGAAGTTTGTGTGGGGATCGTGTCAGACGCATTGCGGCAAGTATCAGCCTCCGCAGTGCCCCAAGTGCAAAGCGAACGAGCATGTGGTCAATCATAAGTGTGTCAAGTGTCCGCCTGGCACAGAGAGCGCCGAGGGATTGGAGCCGGGAGGACCGGATACGGAGTGCGTTCCCATTCTCTGCAACTCGAATGAACGCGTCATCAATCACAACTGCGAGGCGTGTCCGCCCGGTTCCACCTCTGACGCCGGTGCCGACGCGTCTCAGGGAGATTCAACGTGTACACCGACTCTCTGCCAAGCGCACACGCGCGTGTCAAACAACGTTTGCACGCCATGCGGTCCTGGATCGGAAAACGCTGCGGGAGACGACGCTTCAGGAGACGATACGCAATGCGACCCGCAAAGTTGCGGTATCAACGAGCGCGTCGTCAATCACGCGTGTCAAGCCTGCCCGATTGCTACGACAAATGAACCAGGAGACGACGCTTCCGGTGATGACACCCAGTGCGATCCAATCTTGTGTCCAGTGAACCAGTTTGTGCAGAATCACGCTTGTGTGTCTTGCCCCGTCGGTCACGCTAACGAAGCAGGAGACGACGCGTCTGGTGACGACACGCAGTGCGACGCCGTTCTGTGCGAAGCAAACGAGCACGTCTCCGATCACAAGTGTGTCGCGTGCGCGCCAGGTACCGTACGCTCGGCGGGAGACGCAGCTTCAAGCGACGACACTGCGTGCGAGCCGGTTTTGTGCGCCATCAACGAGCACGTCTCGAATCACCAGTGCGTGAGCTGTGCACCGGGCACTACCAATGCGGAAAATGACGACGCGAGTGGAGCTGACACGACATGCACAGCGAAGACTTGCCTCGCGAACGAACACGTTTCAGGACACGCCTGCGTCGCCTGCCCCGCCGGGACGACCAACGACGCCGGCGACGACGCGTCTGGTGACGACACTGCATGTCTGTCGACGCTCTGTTCCGCACACGAACACGTCGTCAACCACATTTGTACGGCGTGCGTGCCAGGTAAAGAAAATGAAGCTGGTGACGACGCGTCTGGTGACGACACGAGCTGCGATGCAGTCGTCTGCGGTAAGGATATGCACGTGCAAAATCATCAATGCGTCAGTTGTCCAAAGGGTCATCACCACGAAGCTGGAGACATTGCGTCTGGTGACGACACCGACTGCGACGTGGTGTACTGCCACACGAACGAACACGTCATCGCTCATGCGTGTCAAGCCTGCCCGCCAGGGACTACGAATGAAGCGAATGACGTCGCTTCGAGTGATGACACCCAGTGCGATCCAATCTTGTGTCCGGCGAACCAGTTTGTGCAGAATCACGCTTGTGTGTCTTGCCCCGTCGGTCACGCTAACGAAGCAGGAGACGACGCGTCTGGTGACGACACGCAGTGCGACGCCGTTCTGTGCGAAGCAAACGAGCACGTCTCCGATCACAAGTGTGTCGCGTGCGCGCCAGGTACCGTACGCTCGGCGGGAGACGCAGCTTCAAGCGACGACACTGCGTGCGAGCCGGTTTTGTGCGCCATCAACGAGCACGTCTCGAATCACCAGTGCGTGAGCTGCCAACCAGGTGCAACTAGAAACGCAGGAGATGATTCAAGCGGAGCTGACACGACATGCACAGCCAAGACTTGCCTCGCGAACGAACACGTTTCAGGACACGCCTGCGTCGCCTGTCCCGCCGGGACGACCAACGACGCCGGCGACGACGCGTCTGGTGACGACACTGAATGCGACAAGGTCATATGTGGCGCGCACCAGCACGTTCAAAATCATGCTTGCCATGCGTGTCCGGCGGGAACGAATAATCCTGTGAGGGAAGAAGATGGGCTCGGTGACGACGCCTCTGGTGGCGATACCAAGTGCGCTACAAAACTGTGTCGCGCCAACGAGCACGTTGCAAACAACGCGTGCGTTGTGTGTCCGGCTGGATCTGTCAATGACGCAGGCGATGCAGCATCGGGTACAGATACCGTCTGCGATTCTCTCATCTGTTTGGCGAACCAACACGTGTCGAATCACGTCTGCGTTCCATGCAAGGTTGGATACGAGCGAGCCGCGGGGGATCCGGCGGATAGAGACGACACAGAGTGTACGAAAGTACAGCCAACCGCCTCCATCGCTGTGGGTGGTTCTTCCGCCACTGGTGATGTGGAGCCGAACACGCAAGGAGTGTATGAAACTGAAGTGATCGGTGACCCGGGTGTTAATGCCGACAGCTTCAACGTGATTGCGACGGCTTACGGAACCTTAGTCCACAATGATGTGCGTCAAGTTTCATGGGTGGCTGACTCAAGGTCCGGTCGTACGGCTCGACTACACGCCGCGGCCTCTGACGAGTTTCTGAATAAACCGCACATGCAACCCGCTCGAGTGGCGTACATGTTCACTCTAAACTCTGTCCGCGGACAAGGCGCTGTTGTAGGCGTGGGCAACTCTGAATGCATAGTTTCATCCTCGAGGACGAAGGAAACATATCTCGAACCTGTTCAGGATCGTTACTCCTTCGATACGACTTCTCTCGACGGGAAACTTCCCGTCATCTTGATGAACTCTCGAAGCCAGAATGACGAGGGTGTGTTTACATGCAATGTCTATGGCGCAAACGCACAATCTGGTCAATTCAAAGTGAGCGTCGGTCGCACGGATAAGCGCGACGGTTGGACTGATGACTCATTAAAGGTATCATACGTTGCCTTGACAAAGAATGCGCCGGAAGTGACGAAAGACATTTTCGCCGCGGGGGAAATCAAGGTTCCGCCACCAGAGAGCGATGTTTTCCAGACATACTCTAGCGTAAAGTTGGAACACAACTTGAACACCACGGACTACCAGTGCTTGGCAACTGTGCGAGTCGACACTAACGTCAAACCGGATCGACAATTCATCGTTGAATGCCAAGGTGGCACGCCGAATACGATCACGTTGACCATCGCGGATCACGAGAGACGCTCATGGGTGGATTGGCGCGACAACGACAACGTGTACGTCATGTACGCCCTTATTCCCAACCGTGGATCCACGCCCTTGATTTCTGTCTCCGAGTACACGGGTGACTACACGAAGGTGGTCAACCCGCCCGATGGATCTCGATCCGCATCGTCGGTGTATCGTAATGAGGCTTTGGGTACCGGTCATAACAGAGGCATGCTCGGCTCGGTCCAAGGATGGTCGTCTCGTTACAATGTGGTGGGACAATGGTATCAAATGACGCTCGCAGGAGTTGTACAAGTTGCAGGAATCGCGATGCAAGGACGGGATAAGTATTATCATCGCGGCGGGCAATGGGTGAGAAGCTTTAAAGTAAAAGTATCTACGGACGGTGTCAAATGGTACGACGTTGACGGCGGGATTTCCTTCATCGGAAACGTTGACATGACGACGCAGCGTTTGATTTACTTTTCCAAACCCGTTGAAGCGCACGCTGTGCGCATCTATCCGCAAACTTGGAACAACCACATGTCGATGCGATGTGGATATATTGAAGCGAACCATGAGCGCGTGCTCTCACCAGTCGTCTTGAACGTTGCAGAGTCTGCGCGCACCAAATCTGGAGTTTACGGGAACGATCGCGCGGGTACGTCGCACGACCGGGGTCGATTATCATCCGTTCAGGCTTGGAGCTCTCAAACCGGCTCTAGTTCGAAGTGGTACACCATGGATGCCGGGGCGATCGAAGAAATCGCTGGCGTCGTCCTCAGAGGTAGATGGTACCACAATCAATATGTCACAAACTTCCAAGCTCAGACGAGCGTCGATGGATCCTCTTGGCGCTTCGTTGAGGGCGGCAAACATTTCCAAGGGTGTAAAAACTGGCACGACGAGGTGCAAGTTCACTTCAACGAGTCAATCTCCGCGCGCTATCTAAAAGTTATCCCTGTTGGTTGGTATGGTTACCCATCGTTGCGTACGGCGATGCTCGTCAACAATCGACCACCCGAGCTGATTATGGATCCTGACTACAACCATGTGGCGGCGTCGAGCGTGTGGGAAAATGATAGAATTGGTTATAAACACGGTCGAGGTCGTTTGGACTCTCCTGCGTCTTGGTCTGCGCGGTACAATGACCGAAATCAATGGTACCAGATGGATCTCGGGGCCGTACGAAACGTCACGGGAGTCATCACGATTGGTCGACAAGATTATGACCAATGGGTCACTCAATTCAAAGCTAAATGGAGTGCAGACGGACGCACGTGGCACGATGTTGAAGATGGAGTCGAATACGCCGCCAACTTTGACAGGTATACTCCAGTCAAGACCCACTGGGCGGAACCTGTAGAGGCTCGATATATTCGCATTCTCCCGCTGCACTGGCGCCATCACATATCCATGCGAGCCGGGATTCTCATCGAAGAGCCCAAGTTCTGGGTAAAACCAGTGCCTGAGATCATCGAAGACCCTGACTACGACCACGTGGCGGCGTCGAGCGTGTGGGAAAATGCCAGAGCCGGTACCAGGCTCAATCAAGGTCGTTTGGACTCTCCTGCGTCTTGGTCTGCGCGGTACAATGACCGAAATCAATGGTACCAAATGGATCTTGGGGCCGTACGAAACGTCACGGGAATCATCACACGCGGTCGGGGCGATTATGACCAATGGGTCCAGCGTTATAAAGCTAAATGGTGCGCTGACGGCCGTACCTGGCACGATGTCGATTCCGGATTCGAGTTCTTTGCCAACTTCAATCGCCACATGGAGCAGAAGAACAACTTCGCGTCAGTCGTGCAAGCGCGGTGGATTCGCATTTTACCGACGAGTTGGAGGGGCCACATATCCATGCGAGCCGGGATCCTCATCGAAGATCCTCACTACTATGGCCTCGCTTGAAGATGATGCGATATTTCACGCGGAGTGGACTAACTGCATTAATAATCTTCACCTTTTTGTTCTCCGACACATTTCGCATCGATGAAAAACACGCTGAGAGTTTCTTTGACTTTCATCGTCTAGTTCAAGTTGTAAATGTTACACATGATCGCTATCTTCAGCCTCTCTCTCTCTCTCTCTCTCTTGCGCGCGCGCGTGCGCGCGTGCGCGCTCTAACTAAACCTACAGGATTGATACTCATCACCCGATTCACTGTCCACGTATGCGTCGCAAGACTCAAGCCTTACGTTGTGAAGATCGTGGCATCTCACGAGAACGACAGTGGAGTCGAACGAAACGCCTTTTTGGACCTCCTCGTCTCTCGAAGAAATCAAAGCGACGGATTGATCGACAAAAAGAGGGTGCGCTCCTTCGCAATCAACCACTGTTGCGGCTTGTTCTTTCGACACGGGCACAATCTCGGCGGTAACTTGATGTGCAAAGAGTGCATTGTTACCGCGTCCCGCGTAAGCGCCTGGCGCGAGCCGAATGACGTCGTGATTTAACGACGAAGCTGCATCTTCGTCTAGTGATCGCAGCGCTACGTCTAAAGCTGCTTGAATGGTTGCGAACGGCTTTGTGGGTGAGCCGTCGTCGGTGGAGCCGGAATCACTTTGTCTGGCTGATGCGACGTACAAGTCGCAATAGAAAAATTTTGAAGCAACGCTGACGGCGCTCCAGGTGCCCGCACGGGCATTCGTCCCCGTGTTTGACACTCGCACATCCGACTCAAAGCAAGGAGCATCAGTGAAAGAGTCCAAACCAAACGTCTCGTCTACGATGCGGCTGGGAGAGACGCAAAGAATTTCACTAGAACTCACAAAAGTGGCTGGTACTTCTGTCTCGCGAGTCGTTCCGGCGGCGTTGTCGCTAAATAGACAGGCCAAGTGAGCACTTTTGAGGAACCCGCTCCCCGTAATCGTGACGACTGTGCCGCCTTTGAAAGGACCACGAGCCGCATGCGCGGTATAAGTCGACGGAGTTCGGATGGATGTGACTCCAGACACTATCGGCGGGGCGCCAGAGACGTCGTACGTAAACGCCACGTACGCTGCGTTTGCCATGGGTTGCTCGACGCCATCCCCGTCTCCTCCAGCTGAAACGAAATCGTCGAAAGTACGCCCATCGTTCGTAACCCGCACTCGACACACTGTCGACACACAAGGCGACCCGTCTTCCGAACAAGTCACTCCGATCCCAGGCCACGGTGGCGAGACGCACTCAATCTCATCGTATCCAATCCAACGAATGGTGCTCGCAGCCCACCCGCTCGACCATTCGTATCCAACACCCGTACCGTTCGTCAAAATCTTCGGACAACTAAAAGCACAACGAAGATGCGCACCCGGATAAAACGTCCCTCGAGAGCCATCGCCGCTCGCGCTCGTCGCCCTGATTCGAACCGTCGTTCCGCCGTCCTCTGGCCCCGTCGCCGCGCCTCCCACCGTCTCCCAACTCTCTCTACTCCGCGATCCAATCGTCACAGAGCTCTCAAAACATCCGTAACACCCCGGCGCGCTCGAATCATACTCAAACGCCGCGAACGACCTCTCTCCCGATCCACCCGTGCTCGTCGTGAAGTCCCCAACCTCTGAGCTCCATCCAGACTCGACGTTGTTTCTCACCGAAACATGCGCCGTAAACCGCCCCTCTCGGCTTCCCAAAACCGCCGGCGTCGTGCACCGCACCTCACTCGCGCTTACATACGTCGCCGGCGTCTGGATGACTGTCCCAGTGCCGCCGAACCGACACGCGAGTTCGCGAGTTCGCACGAATCCGCTCCCGACGACGCGCACATCTGTTCCGCCCGCCGAGTGTCCTCTGCTCGGCGTCACCCTCCACACCGTCGGTCGTCGGCTTCTTTGCGCCCCGTTCGTCGCGTATTTTCGTTCGTACAAAGTAAACCTTCGTCTCGTATGTTTCACGCGTTCCGTTTTCCCATCGCTGCTCTCGCTATTCGTCGTCGTCGCGCCGCGGATGAGTGAAAGCGTCAACGAAACCATCAGCAACAACCGCGTCGACGAACGAAAGATTCCACGCGAGATGACCACCCCGGGGCGACGACGCCTCGGTGGACGACGGGCGATATCGTCACCGTCGCCCCGGTCGACCATACTTCCTCTGGTCGACGCGACGACGCGACGACGCCGCGTCGTTGTGTGTCTCCAGATTTACAACGGTCCCGCGGCTCGTCACAGACCGACGCCATCTTCCGTCGCGATGCTTCCGTCTCTGACCGCGTACACGGATGAAGACGCGACAACGATCGAGCGGGAAACGTCGACGAAACGGTTGGATGCCAACGTGCGCATCGTCGGCGTTGCGGCGAGGACGAATCGCGATGTTGATGTCGTCAGCGATGCTGGCGGCGGCGCTGTTCGAACGACAACCCCCGCCGGTGCGCCGAGAGTGTTGATGTGCTACCCGCTGAGGATCCAGCACGACATGGAACGCTCGGCGACGCGTGGGTTTTCAACCGCCAAGTGGGCGTGCGACGCGGAGACGCGGTTACCGTGGCCGAATTTGTTTTGGCTGACGTGTCCAGAGGCGTTGCGACGCGTCGGCCGGTTGGAACACAACGGACGGATCCGGAGCTTTCAGGAACGGATACACGAGGATGAAGCGGCGAGGGCGGTGTTTAACGCGCAACACGCTCGGTTCGCGGCGTTGCGGTGGGGTACGTTGACGGATGAGGATAGGGCATGGTGCGAGGAACGCGGCGGGGCGTACGTGGAGGCGTTGCGAGACAGGGGCATCGGCGGGTATTATAGTTACGATCAAGTCAAGTGTTTACACGTGCATTACGCGCATTACTTGGCGACGGGGGATAATATTGTTGGGGAGTGGGTGCAGGAGCTCTTGGACGCGGGGGAGGATGGTGAGGCGGCGCGGGAGCAAACGGAGAAGTTGAATGCCTCCGCGAGGCCGACGCCGTCGCGTTGATTGGATTTAGACTACGGACGCGCTTCTTTCTTATTGTTTGTAATAATAGTATGGTGTACACGTGTGATTTACAACAGCCTCGTTCGCTTCAACGCATCGCAATTGATTCTTCTTCTTCTCCTTCTTGTCGTTCATATTCGTCGTCGTCGTCGTCGTCGTCAATCCAATCCGCCGGCTTTGTCAAGACGACGCTTGGATAAAACACTCGGTGTAGAAACAACCCGTGCGCGGGCGCTCCCATCGGTGCCCTCTTGCGATCTTTCGCGTCTATGAGATTTTGAAGATATTCTAAATCGTGTTTACCCGTCGCCACTGTGAGCGCGGCGCCAACCATATTTCGCACTTGTCTGTAAAGAAACCCGTCTCCCTCGCATTCGAGCCGAATCGTCCCCGGTTCATCCTCAAAGACGTCAAACCGACGAATCGTTCGCACCGTGTTCTGGTCCGCCTTTGACTTGTCCCTGCTCACGTTGGCGAAAGATTTGAAATCCATCGTTCCGACGAACAGCGCGCACGCTCGCCGTAGGAGATCCACGTCTGGCGGTCTCCATCCCACACGGTGCGCGTACTTGCGAGAAAACGGACTCGCCGTCTCCTTGGCGTCTAAATAATAATGATAAATCTTCCCCTTGGCGTGAAACCTCGAGTGAAACAGCGGATGGGGTTCCCAAAACTCCTCGCATCGAATGTCATCCGGCAACATTCCGTTCATAGCGCGCTTCCGTTTCGATAAATCCTCCCCGAGCGATTTACGACAGTAAAAGTGCACCACTTGCCCTCTCGCGTGAACGCCGCTATCCGTCCTCCCAGCTCCACCCACGCGCAACGATTCCCGCGTCTCCCCAGTCATCTTACACAAACACCTCTCCAACTCACCCTGGATTGTTTTATTTTTATCCCCCGTCCCCGGTCCTTGGTACTGAAACCCGACGTATCGCTCGCCGTCGTAACTCACGCGCATCGCGTACGTCTTATTCCTCTGTTCTCTCCTGTGTCTCTCGAGTTGCGCCGGCGCCATGGACGCGCGAAACGCCGCGTTCTTCGCCTCGTCGTCACCGAATGGTTTATCGTCGTCTTCGTCTTCGTCGGATTCCATCGTCGTCCTCGCCGTCCATCGCGCGGACGACGATAAATGTTGTCGGCGTCCGTGTCGGCATCTTTGTGGAAAAGTGCACACACTTTCGATTCGGTGTGCGAACGACGACGACGACGACGACGCGGATGTCGACGCGCGCACGGCGAGAGGTGAGAGCGACGCGCGCATCGTTTTTGCGTCTTCGTTCGTTCGTTCGTTCGTTCGTTCGTTCGTCGGGGATAAGAACTATGCGTCGGCGTGTGAAGACTGGACAAACATCGCGCTCCACTCAACGACGCTCGACAGCGCGTCGACAAACATGGCGCCGCCGCCCGACGACGACGACGACGGTGAAACCTGGCAGGTGTACGTTCATAAACTCCGCGCCTGGGTCCCGAGCGCGGCGTCCGTGACCGACGAAACCGCGGAACCGATCCCGACGCGACCGTATTTGATTCTGATCGTCAGCGCAAAGGATGGCGCATTTCTCTCGCACGAACACGACGAGGGTGAACGTGGGAACGTGTTTGTCGACGAACCGACGTGCGAGGAAGTGGTGGATTTCGTCGCGAAGACGATCGAGGCGCCGAGGGTGCTGAACTCGTCGCGGGCGAAAGATGGGACGGGGAAAGAGAAGCGCGGGAAACCGAGTCGGGTGCGGTTGGCGTGCACGACGAGCGCGAGGGCGAAGGCGGGCGAACCGAAATCGTGGGCGACGTACGACGGGTGCAAGTACGTCGGAGGGTGTAAAGAGGGATTGAAGGAAAAGTGTGGGATCGATGACGTGGAATTCGCGCCCGTGCCCAGGGAATTGATTGAAACTATTGTGCGAGGGCAAATTGAACCGTCCATGGCGCCGCAGGAACAGGCGTGGGGTACGCAACACTTGCCGGGATTAATGGAGTCTGTGGATGGGTTTACGAGCACGTTCGGGGCGTCGTTGTTCGGTGCGGCGAAGGAATTCGTCGCGTGCGAACCGTGGAAAGCGCTGGAGCGGAGAAGACCGGTGAAGGTGTCGTATCGATTGACGCTTCGCGACGATTTGACGATGCGATTGACGGCGTTCGTGTCCGTCGATGGAGATTTGGACAGCGAAAACCTCGGATTTACGGTGCACAAGACGCTCACCAATGCGCAGGCTGCGTACGAAGTGGAACACGGGAACGAGGACGTGGAAGCGAGCGTCGAGGGTCAGACGTGCATGTTCGCATCTGCGCCCGAGACGCCGTTTGAGGATATCGACGCCGCCGAGCTTTACGAATGGCCCGTCGTACCGAGCGAGAAAGAAATCGGTGGCGCGCTCTGGCCGCTCTTCTTCAAGATTGGCCTCGACGAAGAAACCGGGGATAATCTCGAGATTTCTCGCCCAGCCATCATCGAGCTTCAGTGTTTCGAAGTGGCGTTAAAGGCGGTGACGTCTCTCGTCGCAAAGGGTGACTTGAAGTGCGTCGGAGAAGAAGACAACCAGCGCGCCGCCGCAGGGCCCTGGACCGTGGAAGTCTCCTCGTTCGCCGCCAAAGGGGAGGAAGAAAAAGTTGAGATTGAAATCTCACTTCCCGAGCTCGTCGAGATGAAACCGGTCGAGTATTTGTAGTTTGTGTTTGAAAGCGCTTCTCGTTACATGCGCGCGCAACGCGCCTCGCGCTCAAGTTTGCTAAAAGTTTGTCGCATCAACATCATCATCTCCACTAAAAAATATATCATCATCATCGTCGTACAAAATTCACATTCATTCGTCTCATCGTCGTTTAATCGAACGCCCACTGGTTCTCCTTGCGAACCTCTTCCTCTTCCTCCGCCGTAAAGTCATTCTTAATGTTGAACGTCTTGCGAATTTCCTCGGGCGTCTTTCCCTTCATCATGTTCGCCACCGTCATGCACGTCAAATCCAACAACCCCTTCATATTGAGGTAGTTCGCCGCCAAGATGATTTCAAAAAGCGTCGCTTGGTCCACCTTGACGAAATCATTGTTAAACTCTTTAATCTTCGCCTCGGATTCGTTCTCCTTGGTCGCCTTGACTTGAAACTTGCAGTACTCGATCACCTTGGACAAGATCTTCGCGTTTACGTTCGGCAACGGCACCGGCGCGTCGTTATCCGTATCTACATCGAGAACCGGAATAAAAAGTACCACTCCGTCAGTATCGTCTCTCATCGTCTCTCATCGTCCGCCGCGATCCCTGAATCGTTCCCGAACCCGCGAGCGAACCGAGCGACCCGCGGTCGTTTCCGAACCCGTCGTCGTCGTCGTCGTCGTCGTCGCGCGCGTCATCGCGACCCACGTATCATCGCGACCCGCGTCGTACCTTCGATGATGGATCGAATCGTTTCGGACAAGCTGCGCGCGTTTAAACGTAAACGACGACGCGAAACAAACATAGTCAGTCAGTCAGTCAGTGCGAGCGCGCGCGTCAAACACATTAAATTCCACGCGTCGTTCGCGTCGTCGTCGTCGTCGTCGTCGTTCGCGTCGTCGATACGCACAAGGCGACGTCTTCGTCCACTTCAAACGTTTCGTCGTCCGAGGATCGCAGTTTAATCGTGTTCGGCATCGTCGTCGTTACGCGCGGTAATGAGTGACGCGCCGTGACGATGTCCATGCGCTCGAGAGCAACGGCACGGCACGAGAGGGTCGGTCGGGTCAACATTTGGTGCGTAAGAATATATCAATAAACTGAACAAGCTACTATGATGATGTCGATTGTATTAATCGATCGGATGATGCGACGGCGATGGAACGCGCGCGCGGACGCGCCGTCGTCGCCCGCATCGCGGAGGATGAAGGATTGGACGGGGCGCGCCGGCGCGCGGAAATCGCGCGAAGCGTACGCGTTTCGCTTTACGCGGCGTCATCCGACGCGACTTCTTCGGAAGCCGCGGCGGCAGCTTCTTCGGCGGCGGCAGCTTCTTCGGCAGCCTTAGCCTCGGCGGCAGCCTTAGCCTCGGCGGCGGCGACAGCGGCAGCCTCTTCCGCGCGCAAGGCTTGCATCTTCATCTCGTGGCGAGACATCCCCTCCTTCTTGGGGACGAAGCGCGTCTTGAGCTTGGCTTGCTTGCCGACGAGCTTTCTGAGGTAGAAGAGCTTGGCGCGACGAACCTGTGAGCGGGAGAGAAACGAAATCGAACACGATTCATTGGTTAGTACGCAGGTAGGGTGGCGTTTTTCCCGTCGGGGAGCGGACGCGCGTCGCGGTTCCGAGTTTTAAAGCTCCCCGACCCCGTACGGGGTTAAAAACCTCATCCGGGCGGGGTCGCGAGGGCGTCGAGCCGCCGCGAAGAAAGACGAATGAAAAAATCCCCCGCGCGCCGGGAAGATGAACACGAGCGAAAACACGAAGAAACGACGAGAAACGAATACGTACCACCGGTTTACCAGCCCCACGAATCTCTTCAAACGTGCACAGCGGGGAGTGCACCGGAAAGATGCGCTCGACGCCGAACCCCTGCAGAGACTTGCGCACCGTCACCGTCGTCGCCACCCCAGCGCGGTGAATCGCGATCACGACCCCTTCGTACGGCTGCACGCGGGTCTTGTTCCCTTCCTTCACCGTCACGCCAACCTTGACCGTCATCCCCACGCGGAACGGGATCAAATCCTTCTTCATCTGCGGCCCGCTCGCGCGCTCGACAAAGGAAGCCAAACCCTTCTTTGACGTGTGCGCGTACGTCGCGTTCGTCGCGCACGTCGTCGTCAACGCCGTCGACGATCGGCGGTTCGTCGGCATCGCCACCGTCGCATTCTTCACCGTCGTTTTACCGACCGCCGCGGTCGAGCCGTACGTCGCGGACGACCTCGCCCGGAGGCTTCGTCCCGCCGACGTCGTCGCGACGGCGCCACCGCACGCGTGTTGCGTCATCGTCATCATGATGCCCTGCGACGATGTGCTGTGCTATCTATCGGATCCCGCGGTGTCGTCGCGCGTCGAGGTTTATGTCCTCGCGTTTACGAGCTTTCCCGTCCGTGCGTCGTCGGTGCTCGTCGCGTCGGCGTGTGTAGTCGGCGCCGCGAAATCGATCCGTCGGCGCGTCCGTCCGAACGCCCGACCGTCGCCCGCTCGAACGCACCGTCCGCGGTCGGTCGTTCGGTCGGTCGGTCGGTCGTCTCGAGGGGGGTCAGGGGGGTATTTTCTTGAGTCACGACTCGATCAGAATCGGTCCGTCTTTCTTT